>OGLB01000150.1_pt1 | contig 43962 bp, 28 predicted proteins | sample 1572551 | NCBI WGS metagenome assembly OGLB01 (sample SAMEA2582003, study PRJEB24529) | metagenome | biome: Human gut stool | place: China | collected 2011
GCAATATATCATAGTAAAGTATCAGTACGCGAAAAAATCTACCATATCTCCCAGTATTGCCGTAACTTACACATTACGAGCATGTTAAAGACTGGCAGATGTACTTCTGAGAGCTATATCTGCCAGCCTATCTACCAGGCATCTACCATTCTATCCGTTGTCTAATCTGCCACGCCGTTCTCATTAGTCTGCTACCACAACATCATTACCCTGCTGTGGCAACATTGTTGTCCTGCTGCGGCAACATTGTTGTCCTGCTGCGGCAACATTGTTGTTCTGCTGTGGCAACATTGTTGTTCTGCTGCGGCAATATGTGAAAGGCATGAAGCAATATAAGGGAGTTGAATTGTTTACTGGACAGCAATAAAAAAATCCTGATTTCGAAACGAAACCAGGATTTTTATTTTATGAAGAAGCGCAAAGGCTATTTGAAACAATATTCTTATTCAAAAAAGTGTTCCATTCTTTAAAACGGTTAGCGAACGAAGAGGAGCTCGCGATATTTCGGGAGTGTCCAAAGTTCATCGGCAACGATGAGTTCGAGTTTGTCGATGTGATAGCGTATCTCCTCCATCTTCGGAGCTACGGTGTCGTGGTAGGCGATTGCCTTAAGATGCTCGTCTTCAATGCGGTTGGCAACGCGGCGAGCCTCAACGAGCTCTTCTACTCCGTTCTCAATAATTTGTGTGCGCTCGGCTATCTCCTCGATGATTTTCTTGTTGCGCGAGGTGAGTTTCTCGGCAGTCTCGTGCGGGAAGATGTCGAACATACTCTGCACATTCTTAGCCAAACGACTCTGATAGTGGGTGCAGACGGGGATGATGTGGTTCATAGAAAGGTCGCCGAAGACGCGTGCCTCAATCTGTATCTTCTTGGTGTAGGTCTCCCATTTCACCTCGTTGCGTGCCTCGAGTTCTTTGCGTGTCATTACGTTCTGACCCTCGAACATGCGTATTGTCGACTCGTCGAGATAGCGTTCGAAGACCTTCGGACATGATGTCTCACAATCCAAGCCGCGGCGCTTAGCCTCCTCTACCCACTCCTCTGAGTAGCCGTTGCCCTCGAAGCGGATTGGTTCGCAGGTGTGTATGTCCTCGCGAACCACCTCAAGGATAGCACTTATCTTGTCCTCGCCCTTAGCGATGAGGACATCGACACGCTGCTTGAACGACTGAAGAGCCTCAGCCACAGCGGTGTTGATAACAATCATTGCCGAAGCGCAGTTTGCCTCTGAGCCCACGGCGCGGAACTCGAAGCGGTTTCCGGTGAAGGCAAATGGTGATGTGCGGTTGCGGTCGGTGTTATCGATGAGCAGTTCAGGAATCTCAGGGATGTCGAGTTTCAAGCCCAACTTGCCTGCAACGTCGAAGAGTTCGTCCTTATCGGAAGTTGCTATATGGTCGAGAATTTCTGTAAGCTGGCGTCCGAGGAACGATGACACGATAGCTGGAGGAGCCTCGTTTCCACCGAGTCGGTGGGCGTTCGTGGCACTCATAATGGAAGCCTTGAGCAGTCCGTTGTGCTTATATACAGCCATGAGTGTCTCGACGATGAAGACGATGAAACGGAGGTTGTCCTCCGGTGTCTTACCTGGTCCGTGGAGCAGTACGCCGGTGTCGGTAGCAAGACTCCAGTTCTCGTGCTTGCCCGAACCGTTGATGCCTGCGAACGGCTTCTCGTGGAGTAACACGCGGAAGCCATGACGGCGTGCCACCTTCTTCATGAGCGACATGAGGAGCATGTTATGGTCGATGGCGATATTGGCCTCCTCGAAGATTGGTGCCAACTCGAACTGGTTGGGTGCCACCTCGTTGTGACGGGTCTTGCAAGGGATGCCAAGCTCCAGCGCCTGAATCTCAAGATCCTTCATGAACGCCTGCACACGCTCGGGGATAGCGCCGAAGTAGTGGTCGTCCATCTGCTGGTTCTTTGCAGAGTCGTGGCCCATGAGTGTGCGGCCGGTGAGCATAAGGTCGGGACGTGCCGAGTAGAGTCCCTCGTCGACGAGGAAGTACTCCTGCTCCCAACCGAGGTTGGAGATGACCTTCTTAACCTCCGGATAGAAGTAGTGACAGACAGCCGTTGCCGCCTCGTTCACAGCGTGAAGCGAGCGCAGGAGCGGTGCTTTATAGTCGAGTGCTTCGCCCGTGTATGAGATGAAGATGGTAGGAATACAGAGCGTGTCGTCGATGATGAACACCGGCGATGTCGGGTCCCAAGCCGAGTAGCCGCGTGCCTCGAAGGTGTTGCGTATGCCTCCGTTAGGGAACGAGCTGGCATCAGGCTCTTGCTGCACGAGCAGTTTGCCCGAGAACTCCTCGATCATTCCGCCCTTGCCGTCGTGCTCGATGAAGGCATCGTGCTTCTCGGCTGTGCCCTCGGTGAGCGGCTGAAACCAGTGTGTGTAGTGTGTGACGCCATTCTCGTCAGCCCATTGTTTCATGCCTTTAGCCACAGCATCAGCCATGGAACGGTCGAGACGTGCTCCGTTGTCGATAACGTCGATGAGTTTTTCGTACACTTCGCGTGGCAGATACTTGTACATCTTCGCACGGTTGAACACGTTCTTGCCGAAGAACTCCGACGGACGTTCTACGGGTGTGATCACTTCAACTGCTTTCTTATTGAAAGCATCGGCTACAACCTCAAATCGTAAATTTGCCATTGTCTGTTGGGTATTTAGTCGTTATATTGTTTTTATTATTGTCTTGTTGCATAAATTTAGTGAGTGGAACGTATCCACTCCCCTATCCTGCGCATCGCCTCCTCGCAGTCCTCGCGCTTTCCGAAGGCGGTGAGACGCACATAACCCTCGCCACTCGGTCCGAAACCCACGCCTGGCGTGCAGACCACACCCACGGCATAGAGCATCTGCTCGAAGAAGCGCCACGAGTCGATGCCGTGCGGTGTCTTCACCCATAGATACGGAGCGTTTCTTCCGCCGAACACCTCGAAGCCCATCTGCGTGAGCGACTCGCGCAGCAGCTCGGCGTTTTGCATATAATAGGCTATCGTGTCACGCACCTGACGCTTGCCCTCGGGCGTATATATTGCGGCAGCGGCGCGTTGCGATATGTAGCTTGTGCCGTTAAACTTGGTCGACTGGCGACGCTCCCACAGATGGTTGAGCGGCACGCGCTGCTTGCCATCGAGCGTAACGGCGGTGAGTTCCTTCGGTATGACGGTATAACCGCAGCGCACACCGGTGAAGCCGGCTGTCTTCGAATAGCTGCGAAACTCAATGGCGCATTGCTTTGCGCCGCGTATCTCGTATATAGAGTGCGGTATGTCGGCATCTTGGATGTATGCCTCGTAGGCTGCATCATAGAGAATGAGCGTGTCGTTAGCCAGCGCATACTTCACCCATTTCTTCAATTCGGTTTTCGAGAGCACCGTTCCCGTGGGATTATTCGGATAGCAGAGGTAAATCATATCAACACGATGGTCGGGTATCTGCGGCACGAAGCCATTCTCAGCCGTGCATGGCAGGTAGTTGACATTGCTCCAACGACCGTTTTCAAGCACTCCGGCGCGTCCGCACATCACGTTCGAGTCGATATACACTGGATATATCGGGTCGGTGACACCGATAGAGTTGTCCCAGCGCACAATCTCGCCGATGTTGCCCGTGTCACTCTTTGCTCCGTCGTTGACGAACACTTCGCTCGGGTCGAGATGTATGCCACGCGGTGCGAAGTCGTTCTTGATTATCGCCTCGCGCAGGAAGTCATAACCATGCTCTGGCCCGTAGCCGTGGAACGTGTCAGCCGATGCCATCTCGTCTACTGCCTTATGCATTGCCTCCACCACGGCGGGGCACAACGGCTGAGTTACGTCGCCGATGCCAAGACTGATGACACGCATCTGCGGATGCGACACTTTGAAGGCATTCACCTTCCGAGCTATGTCTGCGAACAGATAGCTGTCCGAGAGTTTCAAGAAATGTTCGTTAACCAAAGCCATACTCTCTAAGTTTTTATATCATGATTGCTGAATGCAGAACATTGTACGCTGAACACAGAACCATGCAATCCTGAATTATGATTTAAATCTCTATTTCTCCATCAAAAACGAAAGCCGCCGGCCCTGTCATATAGACATGTCCGTCGGCTTCATTCCATTCGATATGTAAGGTACCACCATCCATGGCGATGATGCTACGACGCAAGGCTCTACCCGTAACCGCCGCTGCCACAGCTGTTGCACAAGCACCTGTGCCGCATGCCATGGTGATACCACTGCCACGCTCCCACACTCGTGTGCGGATGGTGCCATCTGACTTCAGTTCTGCAAACTCAATGTTGCAACGCTCTGGGAACGCCGTAGCATACTCCATGGCAGAGCCGTAACGAGCCACATCGAGTGTATCGATATCGTCAACAAAGCATACAAAATGGGGGTTGCCCATCGACACGAACGTGCCGTGGAACGTGCGCGAACCGACGGTGAGCACTCCGCCAACCGTCTCGTCATACTGCTCGGGCACACGAAACGAAGGTGCAAGCATATCCACCGTTACGCTCTCCACCTTGGTTTCCGGGGTTTCGTTGCCAACAAGATGCAGCTTCAGAATCTTCACGCCCGAGAGTGTCTGCAGACGTATCGTTGTCTTGTCGGTGAGCCGGCGCTCGTAGAGATACTTTCCGATGCAACGCGAAGCATTGCCGCACATCTTCGCTTCCGAACCATCAGCGTTAAAGATGCGCATGGAGAAGTCGGCATCAACACCACCATAAGGTTTGCCGATAAGCACAAGTCCGTCGCTACCGATGCCTGTGTGGCGGTTGCTCCATGCGATGGCAGCCGCAGACGGGTCGGGCACGTCGTACTTCTGCGCGTCAACGTAGATGTAGTCGTTGCCTGCTCCATGCATCTTTGTAAATCTTACCGACTTTGTCATTTTGCTTATCCTTTTACCTTAAAGCGGAGCCTTGATAGCCCCATGATTATTACGACTGCAAAATTACAACTATTTACGCAAATACGAATAAATTAGCAAGGCATTTTCGTAATAATTAGCACAAAGTTTCAAATTGAAAGCACTTGTATCAAAAATGCTTTCAATTTGAGAGAAAAAAGCACCGTACGGGCTTTTCCACTTACAATCTATTACAACAGTGCTTTGATTTCTGCCTCTATATCCTTTATCTGTGCGTCGCGCTTCACGACGTTGCAGTTGCGATCGAGCAGGAAGAACGTAGGCACCTGCTGCACGTTGTAGAGGCGGAGCACTTGTTGCGAATCGTCGTCCATACGTGTGCTCACCCATGGCAGTGCGGAGGTCTGTGTCTTCCAGAAGTGCTCGTCTTCGTCGAGGCTCACCTGATAGATTTCAAATCCCTGAGCATGATACTTGTTATACAGTTCGCGCAACATCATGATGCGCTTCATCGACTCGCCAGTAGCAAAGACATGGAAGTCGAGCATCACCACCTTGCCCTTGAGCGACGAGAGACTGCGCTGTGCACCACGATTGTCGGTGAGCGTGAAGTCGAGCATACCAGAAGTGTTAACCTTCGCCGGGTCGATAGATGCCTCAGCCTTGCTGCGCAACATGCGCACCTCTTTCATACCTTCAATAGCTATATTGTGGAGGTTCTTACCACGCTCAGCGTTGGGGTAGAACGCATCCCAGCTGGTAGCCACAGCAGCGAACACACGCACATCCTGCTCCGAGGTGCGCGGGTTGAAGATGAGCACGGGCTGACCGCCTGCATATAGCGTCTGAAAGAGGGCAAAGTAGGAAGATGCCTTCATCGGCTGCTTGAAGATATAGCGTGTCTTCACGTCGGTCTTGTATGCCTCCAGCACCTTCTGTACACTATCCGCAACGGCATCAACACCGAGTTGTGGGTTGCGAGCGATGTTATTGATGCGCTGCTGAAGCTGCATCTGCATTAGTGCGAGTTCCTTGATGCGCGAGCAGTCGTCCGATCCGCTCACCTCGTAGTCGGAAGCCATGGCGGGATACTTCGCCTTTACGGTGATGGTCTCGGTAGAATCGATCGACACGTTTATGATTTGTCCGGCGATACGCAGGCGGTAGAACTCGGGGGCTGTGACAGCCTTGCCATCGAACGAGAACGCGCCATCGGCAGAGAGTTTCACCGAGTCGACGGTCTGTACACCGTTCAGACCCATATTCTCGAAGTAGAGAACGGAGTCGGCAGCATTCTCGATGTTGCCTTCCACGTGGAATTTGCGCTCGTTGCATGATGTGAAGCCGAGCGCAGTAAGTGCTGCAAAAGCAAATGCAGCAACCTTTTTTGTCATAATATTCATCGTTGTATTGCTTGTTTGCTTGTTTTAATATGCAAACTTACGCATTATTTTCGGAAAATAAGCAGAATGAATTCGTTTATTGACAATATTTAGAAGCTTTGTAACCACGCCTTCAGATCGAGCAGCATCTCGATGTGATAGCGGAAGCTGGTGCGCAAGCCGTAGCCATGTCCGCCACCAGGATACACATGTAGCGACGCCGGAACGTCGTGACGATAAAGCTCAGCGTAGTAGTTGACGCCATTCATCGGCTGCACCACATGATCATCGTCGGAGAGGGCGATGAAAGCGCGCGGTGTGAGGCGTGTCACCTGAAGGTCGGTGCAGTATTTCTGTTCATCTTTCTTGCGTGGGCGTTCACCGAGCAGGTTCTTACGCGAGCCTTGATGACAATAGCCATCGAGCATCGTAATCACCGGATAGAAGAGTATCTGGAAGTTGGGCTTAGCCTCGTCCTTAGAGAGTGTGGCTACCGTAGAGGCGAGGTGTCCGCCTGCCGAAAATCCCATCACGCCCACGTTGTCCTTATTGATATGCCATGCCTCGGCATTGGCACGCACCAAGCGCAGTGCCTCCTCAGCATCACTAACGGGCACCTGCGGATTGCCTGCAGGCATACGATAGTGAAGCACGATGGCTGCTATGCCTTGGTCGTTGAAGAACGGAGCCCAGTCGGTGCCTTCGTGCCCCATCGACAGACTCTCGTAGCCTCCACCAGGGCAGATGACAACAGCGCGCCCCGTAGCACGCTTCTCCTCCGGAAGGAACACTTTCACGTATGCGGTATCGCCCAAGGCGTTGCTGTTTGGGGCTTTCTTCTGCCAAAGTTGCACGTCGAACGCGCGCTGTGCGAGAGCAGGCGCAGCGAGAATAAGGCAAAACACTGAGAGAAGTATGGTCTTGAGCGCAAGCATAGAACCGCGCATCGGGTATGCGAAGTGTTTCATTTCTGTTACAAAAGTTGGTTTTTAGAATATTTATTTGCAAAGGTAGCACTTTTTTTGTAATATTGCAGTACATAAAAGTGCTTTTGTAATCATTAATTAATAGTAACAGAAATGCATCCATTAGAGAAGTTCGAGTACTGTCCACGTTGTGGCAGCCATCATTTTGTAGAGAATGGTGTGAGAAGTAAGAAATGTGAGAATTGCGGATTCGAGTATTTTATGAATCCCAGTGCAGCCAACGTAGCAATCATCAAGAACAGCGAGGGCGAAATACTCGTCACTCTGCGCAAGCAGGAGCCTGCAAAGGGTACACTCGATCTCCCTGGCGGATTTACCGAAATTGGTGAGACATCGGAGGAGGGCGTAAAGCGCGAGGTGATGGAGGAGACCGGACTAAATGTCACTGCCGTGCGCTACCTCTTCTCGTTGCCCAACGTCTATCGTTATAGTGGTATCGAACTGCCTACGCTCGACATGTTCTACGAGTGTGACATCGAGGATGAGACGGTGCTCACCGCCAACGACGATGCTGCAGAGTGTATGTGGATTAAGCCGGAGGACATTCACACCGAGCAGTTTGGACTGCGCTCTGTGCGTTGGGGACTGGTAAAGTTTCTTGAAAAGAACTTCTAAGCCAACTTAGGAGGGTATGGCATCCCTGCCATACCCACGCAGCCACATATACTACCACTCTTTATACGGGTGTACGAGCAGTTGTGAGTTGTAATAGCGGCGGTCGCCCGTCACCTCCTCACCGATGAAGCTGGGCTTTGCAAAGGGTTCATCCTCCGAGGCGAGTTCCACCTCTGCAACCACAAGTCCGGCGTTGTCGCCAAAGAACTCGTCTACCTCGAACGTGTGGCGTGCATCGGGCGACTTCACGAGCCAGCGACACTTGTCTATCACTCCGCCGCGACAAAGCTCGAAGAGATGCTCCGCCTCATCGTTCGTTATCTCCTTCTCAAACTCGTAGCGCGACAGCCCAGCCCTGTCGCTATGGCTTTTTATCGTCAGCCATGAGCGGTCGTCGCGGGTGCGAACGCGCACGGTAGCCGTCTGACACGGCATATACCCCTGCTTGATATGGCTATGAGAAAAGGCAGCCGACTTGAAGTCGCTGCCTTTACGTATGAGGAACTTACGTTCAATTTCTAATCCACTCATATTTTGTGTTCTATTATACCTGGGTTAACGACCAAACGATGAACGCTGCGGTAAGCACAACAAGCGTCCAAATGATGCCCTTGATAACCTTCTTTGCTTTCTTCTCTTGCTCTGCCGCATACTTTGCGCGACGAATATTACTTTTCTGGCTCATAGTTATTTTGATTTTTAATTGATTGTTTTGTCTTTTCTCTTCTAGAATTTCTAGAAGATCTAGAGTTTCTAGAAGATATAGAAGATATAGAGCTTTTATGACACATAAAACATACAGAATCTCTATAGCATCATCTCTTATTCCTCCTCGCTCACTGGGAACTCCATGAGATACGCCTTGATGAAGCCGTCTATCTTGCCATCCATCACGCCATCGACGTCGGTGGTCTGATAGTTGGTGCGGTGGTCCTTCACGCGTCGGTCGTCGAAGACGTAGCTGCGTATCTGACTGCCCCACTCTATCTTCTTCTTGCCTGCCTCTATCTTAGCTTGCGCCTCAAGACGTTTCTTCATGGCGCGGTCGTAGAGCTGCGACTTGAGGAGGCGCATAGCGTTGTTGCGGTTCTCGAGCTGTTTGCGGCTTTCGGTGTTCTCGATGAGGATTTCTTCTTCCTCACCGGTATCAGGGTCGGTGTACTGGTAGCGCAGGCGTACACCCGTCTCTACCTTGTTCACGTTCTGACCGCCTGCACCGCCTGAGCGGAAGAGGTCCCAGCTAACCTTCGACGGATCGACATATACTTCTATGGTGTCGTCGACAAGTGGTGACACGAACACCGAAGCGAACGATGTCATGCGCTTGCCCTGCGCGTTGAACGGCGACACACGCACGAGGCGGTGCACTCCGTTCTCACTCTTGAGGAAACCGTAGGCGTACTCGCCGCCTTCTATCTCCATCGTAACGCTCTTGATACCTGCCTCATCGCCCTCTTGAAGGTTGCTGATTGTCACCTTATGTCCGTGAGCTTCAGCCCAGCGCATGTACATACGCATGAGCATCTGCGCCCAATCCTGACTCTCCGTGCCACCTGCGCCTGAGTTAATCTTCATCACGCAGTCCATAGGGTCTTCCTTCTGGCGCAGCATGTTCATCAGTTCGAGGTCTTCGATGGCAGCGATGGCTTTGGCATAATCGTCGTCCACCTCCTTTTCGGTGACGAGTTCATCCTTATAGAAGTCGACGGCGAGCTGCAGCTCATCGGCAAGCTGACGCACACCAGCGTAGCCTTTTATCCAACGCTCCAGCGTCTTCACCTTCTTCATCTGTTCCTCAGCACGCTTCGGGTCTTCCCAAAAGTCGGGAGCCTGCGTGCGGAGCTGTTCTTCTTCGTATTCTACTTTCTTCTGGTCTATATTAAGATAGTGCTTGAGGGCATCGGTGCGCTCAAGCACATCTTTCAGTTGGTCGGAAGTGATCATTATTCTTCGTACATTTTTTCTATTTCCTGCTTGTAGTTCTTGTACACCACGGGGCGGCGTATCTTTAGCGTATTGGTGAGCTCGCCCGACTCCAACGAGAAGTGGTGCGGGATGAGTGTGATGCGCTTCACCTGCTCGTAGTGTGCGAGCTGCTGCTGCAAGGTCTGTATGCGTGCGAGTATCATCTTGTTGACACGCTCGTTGGCACAGAGGTCTTCGCGTGAGCTAAACTCGATACCGCGCTCCTTTGCCCACTCCTCTACGAGTCGGAACTCGGGCACGATGAGTGCCGATACGAACTTGCGCTCGTTGGCAACCACTGCCACCTGGTCGATATACTTGTCTACGAGGATGAGCGACTCCACGAGCTGTGGTGCCACATACTTGCCGTTGGATGTCTTAAAGAGGTCCTTGATACGGTCGGTGAGGAAGAGTTCTCCGTCCTTTATGTATCCAGCGTCGCCTGTGCGGAAGTAACCATCTTCGGTGAATGCCTCCTTATTGGCTGCGTCGCGGTGATAGTAACCCTTAGTGATGGTCGGACCCTTGAGGAGCACCTCGTCGTTGTCGCCTATCTTCACGTCGATGCCCGGAATCGGATAGCCTACGCCGCCGATTGTGTATGGCTTGTCGCTGCGGTCGCACGACACGGTGGCAAGACTCTCGGTGAGGCCGTAGCCCACAACCATGTTGATGCCTACGGAGTGAACGAAGCGTTCCACCTCCGGTGCCACACGTGCACCTGCTGTTGGGAATATATTACTGTTCTCCAAGCCGAGCTGCTTGCGAACGAGTCGCAGAATTGTCTTGTCAACGAGTTTGTACTCCATAGCAAGCCATGGCGACGGACACTTGCGGCGGCTCTTGCAGTCGACGTTGTAGCGACGTCCCACCTCAAGCGCATGGCGGAAGAGTTTCTGCTGCAGCGGACCTGCACTTTCTATCTTCTCCAGCACTGCCTGATACACTTTCTCCCAGAAGCGTGGCACTGCCGACATACAAGTCGGATGTGTCTCGCGCATCGACTGCTGTACCTCGTGTGGGTCGGTATTAATGATAATGTGTGCTCCGACCGAGAAGCTGAGGTATGTGAAGCCACGCTCGAAGATGTGCGTGACTGGCAGAAACTGCATTGTGCGGTCTTTATCGCTGATGTCTACCACAGCGGCATTAGCTGTGAGTGCTGCATCGTACTGACCGTATGTGAGCATAACACCCTTTGAGTCGCCGGTCGTGCCGGATGTGTAGAGGATGTTGCAGAGGTCGTCCATCGATGCCTCGTTATACAGCTGCTCCACTTCCGACTGGCGTGGCAAGCCTTCGCCGTGCTTCAAGAAGTCGTCGAAGTAGAGTGCAGCGGGGTCGTGTGTAGAGATGCGCACAGAGCGGTCGAAGATGATGATGCGCTCCAGCGTATGGCAGAGTGCGAATATGCGGTGTGCCTTGTCGTACTGCTCCTGCTCGCCGACAAAGATGAAGCGCACCTGCGCATCGTTAATCATATATTGTATCTGCTGCTCAGAGGCTGTGGCATAGAACGGGATAGAGACAAGCTTCACGCCATAGGCACCGAAGTCGGTAATGAGGTACTGCAGACAGTTCTGTGAGAACACAGCAATCTTGTCATGCGGCTTCGCACCAAGGTTGAGCAGAGCGTTGCTCGCTTGCTTCACCAACTGTGAGAAGCGGTTGTAACTGGTCTTCTTCCAAACAGAAGAGCCAAAGCTTTTATAGGTGAACGCGGGACGTTCGCCGTATTTTTCCGCCAACTTGTGGGCGATTACCGAAAGGTGACATCTTGTTTGCATAAGCATTGTATTTAGCAAGACTGCTGCGTGCAGCCTATATGATTATGCAAAAATACGCTAAAAATAGGAAAAGACAAAAAAAACGATAATATATTTTTCAAAAGGAGGCTTAACAATATGGAAATACAGAAGAATGTAGTGGAAGAATAGAAGAACGAGCAAGCAACAAGACAGATTAACAAAAAAGCAAATGCTTAACCAGCGTTTTGCCGGTTAAGCATTTGCTTTATATATAATGTGAACTAAACTGTTTACTTCACAACCTTCTTGCCGTTAACGATGTAGAGTCCCTTACCGAGCTTCGACACATCGTTGCCAAGATAGCGTCCGTCAAGCGAGTAGACACCGCGTACAGCAGGTGTGGTGTTACCACTTGTCACTACACTCTCAATACCGGTCCAGCTACTGTCGCTATCCAACTCAAGCGACTCTATCTCACGGTTTTCATTGATAACCAAGATATAGCTATTATGGTCTACCTCATGGCTACGAATTGGCTGCCATGTCTCTTCTTCGTCGTCCTTAGCAGCAAGGAACACGCGATATTCGCCAGCAGGGAGTGCTGCTACAGAACCAGTAATGTCATCTATCCAGAATCCCTTACTTGTATCCTGGCCATCCAGTCGCTGTCCTTTCTTTAGGAGATAAGCTTTACCTGTTTTGATATTGATAGCTCTAAGCTGAATATAGCCCGAGAATGGATCAATATCGGTATTAATCAAATAACCATCCAAGCTTGCGGTGATAGTCTTCTCATCATAGGTCATATCCAGTTTTCCACTCATGCAAATGAGCGAGCGTACAGAGCCCTGATAACGTTTATCAGTTGCAGTACGCATCTCTACCATCTGCTGTCCGTCGCTGAAACCATTGAGACCTGCGATATCGAAATATCCATTCTGGTCACCGTTCCATCCCCAGTTGACATGCACTTCACCATCCTCATTGTAACCATCAAGAATGAAACAGTGACCACCTGTAGTATTACTCTGACCACCATAGAGCACCGGGCACTTGTCGTTGAGCTCGCGATAAACAATATTCATCCACTCTTCTACATTGAAGAACGAACGATTATAGCACTTTATGTGCTTATTAAAGCCGAAGTACTTGCGTAGCGCACGGCACGACTCATAGATGAAAGCACCCGAACCGCTGATTGTGTACTGCATACTCACGGCATAACCACAGTGCTTCATGATAGTAGCTACAGCATTAGCCTGCTCTTCGGTATAAGAGCCATCCTTGTATTCGTTGAGCATCTTATCCCACTGATAAGTAGTGTTGCTAAAGTCAGCCTCAAGAGTCTGTGACGGTTCACCTGAACCAGGTGCAAAGTCGTAACGAACATCGCCCTCACCATGCACCGGATACTTGAAATAGTGCAAAATCATAGACATCGCGGTAGACACACATCCCGTAACATAATGCTTCTTTTTGCCCGTCTTCTTGTCGGTGTAGAGCGGAGTCATATTGTTGTATGGAGTATCCTGTCCCCAACGTGTGGTAAGCAATTCGCCTACGCTTGCTGCGTATTCAGGCGACGGTTTGGCTTCTTCCAGTTTACGTCCCTGCTGCTTTGCACGTTCGAGCGAAGCGTTCAGCGTTGTCATATACCAATCGAAGCCAGGGTTATTATTTGTTGTAAACTGTGTCTCAGAGTAGCCAAACACGGGTTTGAACTGATCGTCATTAGCAACAATGGCGAAGCCACCGTTTTCGTAGCCAACAACTGTGAGCTGTGTGTTCTTTGCAAGTATGCGCAAAGGCTGAGCCGAGCGCACCTTGTGCATTGCAGAAGGCATCTTCGCAAGCGCAGCAGCGGCTGCCTGACGTATCTGAGCCTCCGAGCGCTCTGCAGCCGAAACTTGCAGTGCGGCTGAAGCAAGGAGAGCAATTGCGATAAATTTCTTTGTCATATCTTTGAATTGATTTAAAAAAAACACGAAGCGGATTGACGGAGTCATTAAAACCCCGACAATCCGCCCTATGAGTTTATGTTATGTGTAAATCACAATAACGAGTTTAAGTCTTATTTTCTCTGAAGCTTGAGGTTAACATAGGGAACGAACATGTTCGAAGCAGAGATATAGAGTGCATCATTAGGATTGAATGTTATCTCCTTTGAAACAACATTGTTCTCATCAACAGTGAACTTACCCTTAATCTCACCATCAGCCAACTTGTCATTCTTTACTACCTGCCAAGAGAATTCATAGCCCTGAACTGAGTAAACAGTTTCCTTAGATGTACAGTTGAAATTAAGCTGACCATTCTTTGCAGCCTCATCATACGAGTAGTTGAAGCTCCATGACAACGGCACTTCACTTTTTGTCAAAGCGAAATAGAACTTAGAAGTATAAGCAAGTACCTGCTTACCACGAAGTGGTGAGTCATCATCAGAAATAACAGACAATGTAACGTCAGCCGTGTAATCCTTCACAACCGGAGTTCCGTCTTCATTCATCAACGGTTTGCCTTCTTTATCAAACTGCACCTCAGAGTAACTCATCAACCAATCACCAGCAATGAGGTCATAAATTGTACGCTCATCGTTCTCGATTTTCACGTCAAGAGTACTCTTAGCGCCCAACTTTGCGCCTTCAACGCTGAGTGTGAAGCGCACCTTGCGGTCGCTATTAATAATCTTATCGTCAAGCACCTTCATCTCGAAGTTCATAACCTCACTTGTAATAGTGTCGGTCTTCACAACAAGAGTCTTGGTTGTGATTGAATAGTCGCCCTCAGAGCCATTAACACTTTCCTTAGCTGCTGCCTCGCTGCCACCATCAACGCCCTCTGCCTTGATGGTGAGACGAATCATACCATTACGCTTTCCGGTAATCTTAACGGGGAGCTTAATCAGTCCCTCGTTCTCCTTTACTGTCATTGTAGTTTTTTCAAACTCCACGGCAGTAGTTGCATCTGTGTTGTAGGTTTCTTCATCACTACAAGCAGTGAAGAGTATGGCTGCAACCATCAGCATGAACAATTTTATATATTTCATATTTGTTCTGTTTTAAAATGTTACGTATTCGTTTTATGAATTAGTAGCCAGGGTTCTGCTTCAACTTCTTATTTACCTCAACTTCGTCCTTCGGGATTGGCCAAAGCATACGATAGTCTGTTGCAGCAATGTTGAGATCGGTTGTGTTAGAACCAGGGTTGCTACAGAGGTCGCGCTGCTGTGGTACGCCACGCTTTACGCCCATACAGTAACGCTTGAGATCCTTGAAGCGGAAGCCCTCACCTACGAACTCGCGTGCGCGTTCATCCTTTACATCTGACAGAAGAGTTGCAGCATCTGTATATGTAACAGCCTTGAAGCCTGAGATACGCTTCTTGCGGAAGTCGTTCAGATACTTGGCAGCCTTTGTCAGATCAGGTGTAGGAGCGAGTGCATAAGCTTCAGCTGCGATGAGATACATCTCCGGCAAGCGGAACACCTTCGGCATGTGAGAGAATTCTGCCGACTCGTCCTTACTTGTCATGAGCCAAAGGATACCCTCCTTGTTAAACTTATTGAGACACTGTACACGACCAGCTGCACCAGTAGATGTAACCACACTAACCTCTGTAAAGAATACAGAACGGCGGTAGTCCTTTGCATCGTAGAGGTTCAACAAATCCTTTGTCGGGATATAGTCTGGTGTCGAGCCAATCTGCTTCGGGAGATAAACACCACCTGTAGCGTTAGGCAAGTCGGATGTTGAAGATGAGACAAGGGTAAAGAGCGACTCCGAAGTACCATTATACTTCTTGTCATACTGGAACTGCATACCATCATAGTACCACTCGTTGACAAGCTGAGATGCAGAAGAACAAAGTGCATACTTTGCAGTAGTGTTCTTGATAACAAGTTCAGCCTCCTTATATGCCGTCACGTAATCCTTCTTATTCAGAGCTACACGTGCACGAAGAGCGTGGATACAGTCGAGAGTTACATACTCAGAGCGGTATATACCAGTTGTTGTAACATACTGCATAGCCTTGTCGAGGTCATCGTTTACCTGCTTGTACGACTCTTCAAGAGTGTTACGTCCAGGATATGATGCAGGGTTAAAATTCTCGCTAAAATGCAAATTGTATGATGCACCAAGGTCTGGCTGTGTTGCATTTGTTTCGCTATATGCGGGACTATAGTACTCCAAAAGACCGAAGATAGCATAAGCACGCATGAAGTAAGCATCGCCTAATGCTGCATGTGCAATCTTAAGACCTTCAGTGCCTTTCACGTTGTCACCGTCAGGGAAGAGGTCGGGCTTTTCCTCTGGCTTAGCCTTTGCATAACCGTCGATGATGAAGTTAGCCTGCGAGATGAGACCCTGATAGCCTCCATACACACTTGCGAATGCTCCTGTCTGTGTTGTAAAGTCCCAACGATACATGTCACCGAGCGTGTTTGAGAAACCAGCCATAGCATTGAACTGGTCAGACTGCACGTCGGTAGAGTTGATGAAGCTATTACCGCTTACGCAGCCATTGAGTGCTGCATAAAGTGTGGCACGCGCAGCGTTGAAGCTGGAAGGAGTCTCAAGTGCCGAATCGGTAGGCAGGTAGCCTACTGGTTCGATGTCGAGCTCGCAAGAAGTAGTCATAAGACCAACTGCAAGTGCCAATGTCAAATATATTTTTTTCATATACTTTATCTCCTTATTATATGTGATATATTAGAATGTTAACTGTGCACCGAATGAGTACTGACGTGTGTTAGGATAGTTACCTACAGACAAGAATCCGTCAACCTCAGGATCGTAGCCACTATAGTTAGTGATGGTGAACAAGTTACGTGAAGCGAAGTAAACAGTAACACCCTTGAGGATGTGTGTAGCGTTCATCCACTGCTGTGGCAACTTGTAAGAGAGCTGCAAGAACTTCAGACGAAGGAAGTTTGCGTTCTCGAGCAAGTGGGTATCCATATGGCGCTGTGCGTTAGCTGCAGCGATTGTTGTAACATCGCCCGGCTTCTGCCACATATCGAGCATCTTTGTGCTCTGGTTCCACTGTGTTGCGAAACTTGGGTTCTCGATAAAGTAACGCTCCTGGTTGATCATTGAGCGACCGAACACGCCAGCAAACTGCAGCTCAAGTGTCAAGCCCTTCCAAGATGTAGTAGAGTTAAGACCGAACTGCCAAGGTGCAGCTGCATTCTTGCCCGTAAACACGCGGTTGTTCTCGTCGTAAACCTTTGTCTCGTTGCCGTACTTGTCGAGCCATACGTTCTGACCGTCAGCAGGGTCTACGTGGCTCCAACGTACCATATAGAACTCACCGTACGGGTGACCTACCTTCAGCTTGGTATAGTCGCTCATAGCGTACTCGTCCTGACCGTTGAAGAGCTTCGTAATCTCGTTCTTTGTGTAGCTTACGTTTGCACTTACGTTCCAGTACAAATCCTTTGTGCTGAAGATGTCGCATCCTACTGTAGCCTCGAAACCACGGTTGAAGAGCGAACCTACGTTAGCATAACGAGAGCCGAAACCTGTTGTATAAGATACCGGCACAGCAAGAATCATATCAACAGTCTTCTTGTCGAAGAACTCGAAGTTGTATGTAAATCTCTTGAACATGCGTCCAGAGAGTGCGAGGTTGAGGGTCTTAACCTTCTCCCAAGAGAGCTCTGAGTTGCGCGGATTAACAACGCCAAGACCTGCGACACCATTATAGTTGCCACTAACACCTGCAAGAGCTAATGCGAGGTTTGAAGAGATATTGGCATTACCGGTAACACCGTAAGAAGCCTTAACCTGCAACTCGTCAAGCCACTTCTTTGACGACTGCATAAACTTCTCACCCGTTACGTTCCACATAATGGCAGCAGCACCGAATGTAGCCCACTGATGACCTTCTGCGAAGAGCGAAGAGCCGTCGCGACGACCAGAGAGGTCGAGGAAGTAGCGGTTGCCGTAAGCGTAGTTAGCCATTGCGAACCAAGAGTTGCGAGCCTCTTTTGTCTCAGAGTCGCCAGGAACACTGGCATAAGCCTGCACACCGCGCGACATAAGGAGGAGGCGGTTGTCTGTAAGACCTGCCATACCTGCGCTGAATGCGGTAGTCTTATCGTTCATTGACTCCTGACCCAGGAGCACTGTAAAGTCGTGTACACGAGCAACATTAAACTTGTACTCAGCAGTGTTGGTAACTGTCCAACGGTAGAAACGTGACATCGACTTGTTCACCTGACCAGTCGGGAAGATGTTGTAGTCCTCGCCCTGAGTGCTGAGCTGCTTATAGAATGTACGGTAGTCGTTGCAGTCGAGACCCAAAGATGAACGGATGTTCAATCCCTTAATCGGACTGAGGTTAACGAACACGTTCTCGTTGATACGGATACGGTCGTTGTATGAAGGCTGCAACTCCGAGAGCCACTCCGGAGAGTAGACACCACTCATATCATCATACTTGTGGAGTTTCTTGCCATAGCCAGAGAATGTACCTTTCTCCATATCCACATCAAGCATTTCGTATGGGCTCTGTGTTGGCAGATACATACGTGCAGCAAAAATCTTGTTGTACAAGCTGGTGCCCTGGCTGCCAAATGCTGTTGTATTGTTCTTTGTATAAGCAAGGTTGGTGTTAGAACCGAGCTTCAACCAATCGTTCACCTTGATTTCTACGTTAGCACGAACAGTCTCACGGCGCAAGCTTGAGTCGTCCATGATACCGTCTGCTTTGTAGTGACCGTATGAGATAAGATAGTTGGCGTTAGATGTACCGCCACGTACCGAAGCGTTGATGTTCACAGTAGGAGCTGAGCTACCGAAGAAGTAGTCGCGCCAGTTGGTAGAAACACCTGTCTTCTTATAGAAGTTCTTCTTTGCAAGGTAACCAGCGTTGGTTGCGAGACTCGGGTTGACAACCTGCTGGAAATCCAACCACTGATTAGCGTCCATCACCTCTGTCTTGTCACCTGCAAGCTGTGACATAGAATAAGATGCAGAGATTGACACCTCAGGAGCCTGACCATACTTACCCTTCTTTGTTGTGATTACGATAACGCCATTGGCAGCGAGTGAACCGTAAACAGCTGTAGAAGAAGCGTCCTTGAGAACTGTAACATTCTCGATATCGTTAGGGTTAAGCGAGAGATATGTATTCTGAGATACCATTGAGCCATCAAGAATGTAGAGAGGTTCTGTGGCTGCATTGATAGAAGTAATACCACGAATACGCATTGAAGCGGTAGCTGAAGGATCACCCGAAGAGGTCATAACCTGCAAACCTGCCACCTGACCCTGAAGAGCGTCGGCAACGTTAGCAACCGGGCGATTTGAAAGCTTTTCCGAATTAACAGTAGATACTGAACCGGCAATGGTACCAAGCTTACGAGCAGAACCATAACCCATTACAACCACCTCACCAAGCGCCTCACTATCCGTATAGAGAGTCACCTTCATGCCGTCTTTTGCAGGCATTGTGGCTGTCTGCATACCAATAGATGTAATGACGAGCTGTGTGCCCGGCTTTACATCGAGGTTGAACTCACCATCGAGGTTGGTGACAGCTCCCTTGTCTGTCTTGTCACCCTTGACCTTAACGGTGGCACCAATCACAGGTTCGCCGTCCTCACTTGAGACTACGAAACCCTTGACTGTGGTCTGTGCCAATGCCATTCCTATACTGAGGAAGAGGCAGGCAAGCATCATTGTCAGTCTTTTTTTCATATTAATTCTCTCTCTTTAAATTAATTAATTATTTATTATTTGATTTTATTCTTATCTGGTACGTCCTCGTATTCGTTAAGATAACATTATTCTACAAATACAAAACACATACAAAACACTATGCGCTTAATGAAATTTTAAAACTCATTTGCAAATTTAATTAATAATTGTTTCCCAACCAAATATTTTAACTCAAAAAGCTATGTTTTAATACAAAAACGCTCCATTTCACATAAAAACGTGATATTTTTCTTAATATTTATAAGTTTTTGCGAACTTAAAAAATCAAAATGACGCAATTATTCCGTTTGCCCAAACAATATTATTATGATGCTTGGTTCGCGCACACACAAAACAAATTGACAACGCGGACATAACAAGTGTTAAGACAATATTTGAGTTTTCCGATATTTTGTAAACCGAAATATGAGGTTTTCAAACTCTAATGTGCAGCCCACGTCGTTTGATTGTAATGGGTGTGTCATCGGACAGCGGACGCAATCCGATCGGACGGCGGACGCAATCTGATCGGGCGGCGAACGGAAACCGATCGGGTGGCGGACGCAATCTGATCGGGTGGCGGACGGAATCCGATTGGGTGGCGGGTGCCTTCAAGGGGGTGCACTTGTCTCAAGTGCACCAACAAAGCTATCAAGTGTCCAACAAAGCTATCAAGTGTCCAACAAAGCTATCAAGTACCCAACAAAGCTGTCAAGTGCACCAATATCCTTTCTGTAGTTAACATTCTTGCTTGGTTGGTGCACTTGAGACAAGTGCACCCCCTGAAAGAACCTCTTGCTTGGATGGTGCACTTCTTGCTCTGGCAAGCGACAAAGCCGAGCGGAGACAAGTGCACCCCCTAAAGAAAACGCAGAGGAATAGAAATAATATAGCCGCTGGACATACGGTTATGTCCAGCGGCTACACCTTATTATATATAATACCTTCAAGGGGGTGCACTTGAGATATTTTAATATTGCTCGGTTGGTGCACTTGAGACAAGTGCACCCCCTGAAAGCACCCCCTGAATTTACTTTACGATCTTCTTGCCACCAACGACGTAGATACCCTTGCCAAGTGCTGAGGCGTCGGTGCCGAGGTAGCGACCATCGATGCTGTAGATGCGGTTGTCTGTCGCCTTCTTGGCTACGGTGACGCCGTTGATGCCGTCAACGACACCGTTGAATGTGTTGTCGATGACATTCTTGTCATCGCCACCGCAAACCAAGAACGAGATAGAACCCTTCGAACGCTTGATGTTGGTGATAGGAATACCGAGCGCGTAGGAGTTGTCAGAATTCTTGGTGTAGAGCTTTGCAGCCGGTTCCGACTCGTCGGTGAACTCGTCGTTCATCGTCACGCCCTTCACCTCATACGGATAGAGGTCGCCCTGTAGCGAGTATTGAGTGTTCTCGCGCGAGCCGTCGGCGTTTACAACCGTGCAGCACTGTATCTTCTCGGCGCTCGAGTTGACGCTGTTGTTAGCCCAACGCGACGGAACATAGTTGACGTGCACGATGAGCAGACCGTTGCTTCCATAGAGTCCCTTATCCCAACCGGTGTTCTGACGGTTCTCCATGAGGAAGTACTCGTTGGTGTTCTTGTAGTTGTACATGATGAATGGGCGTCCGTAGTCGGATACCGACTTCATGTCCTTCACCGTTGCCGGATCAATAAGCTCTATCGCCTCCACCCAACCGGCGTAGATACGCTCGAAGGCGGTGTAGTTGCAGGGCACGAAGCCGTTGCCGTTGTATGAGCCCTGATCCATCACGTCGAAGACTGACATACCATAACCGCCACCGCCGGTTGTGTCGTACATATCGGCAAAGCCGAGACAGTGGGAGAACTCGTGGCAGATGGTACCGATGCCTGCGGAGATATATCTGCTTGAGCCCTGCGTTTCTGGCTGCAGCTCGTTGGCGCAGGCGTATGTGTTTATCTTACCTGTAGAATAAGAGAGCACACCGCAGGGCCAGTAGCGCAACTCCGACTCGTGCGGCCAGACAGTGCCGGCAGAGCCGCCCGATGCCTGGCCTAAGCCTGCATAGAGGAAGAACACCTGGTCGGCTTCGCCGTCACCGTCCCAGTCGTAGTCCTTCAGGTTCACCTTATCCTGGATGCCGTCGCAAGCCTCCTTAATCATCTCGTAGACCTTCTCGTCCTTCTGATATGCTCCGTCATTACCATAGTAGCCATAATTCTTTGACATCGTGACAGGACCTACCACGTCGAAGTCGAGTTCGAACTGTCCGTTCGACTGTGCGAGGAAGTAGTCGCGCACGCTGCCTACGTAGCCTTCTTCTTCGTCGGAGAAGTCTTTACCGTTGATCACATTCTTATAGTACTCGAGGTCGTGTCCGTCGGCGAACTTCTTGTTCTTGAAGTCGACGAGCACAACAAGACCTTTCTTCACGCCCTTGTATGTGATATGGTCGCCACCGAGTCCGCGCATCTTGTCGTCGGCACCCTTCAGCGAGTTCTTCACACGTGCGAGACGTGCCACACGTCCCTGCTCTGTTCTTGCACGACGTGCGGCAGCGGCAGGCTTCTGCGCTTCGAGGTCGAACGCCTCGAACACATTCTCGTCAGCAGCAGTAGTACGATAAGCTGTTCCGTCGGTGCCTTCCCACCAACTCAGGTACTCGTCACCACGCAGCTCCACCGACACCTGTGTGCCATTGGTGAGCGTGATAACCTTCTGCAGCTTCTTTGCCGGTACGGCATTGGCTGCGGCGCCGAATGCGAAGAGCATTGACAGCATCAAGTAAAGTTTCTTCATTTTAGATATTTTGATTGTTGTTTATTGCAATATGCAGAACACTATTCGCAGCAAAATTACTCAAATTGTTGCAAAATGACAAACATAGCGGTTTATTATTTCAATATTTGCTACATTTTTAACAATAAAAGACTCCCACATGTTTCGCAGACCAGCACAGATGCTTTGTATTCGAAAGTTCTGTGTAAATCTGCGGAATCTGTGGGAGTCATTATCCTAATTCCGTGAATTCTGTGGGAGATTGTTTTTCCCACGGAACACACGGAATTCACAGAACATTCAGATCGTCGTTTCCGTTAATTCCGTGAGAGTATATCTCAGCAGAAGGTTCTGTGAATTCTGCGAGTTCTGTGGGAGATTACGGGTTATAGCGCACGAATGCTTCCATTGCCTCGTAGCAAGCCAAGCCCAAGCTGTGATACAGTTCGGCTGTGGCGTGGTTGCGGTCTTCGGCGCGCTGCCAGAAGAGTCGCTCGTCGTTGCCGAGGAACGGTGCACTCTCCATCTGCGATGAGTGTTTTAGGATGCAGTTGCGCTTGCCACGGAGTTCCTCTGGCGACATAGGCACACACATCTCGATGTTCTCTATTTCCCACTCTGCCCATGCACCGCGGTACATCCAGATGCGGCAGTCGTCGAGCCACTTCGCACCAGCCTCCTTCTCGAGGTCGATGGCAGCCATGACGGCATCGGTACACTTGCGGTGAGTGCCGTGTGGGTCGGCGAGGTCGCCGGCTACGTATATCTGGTGAGGCTTAACCTGCTGGAGCAGTTCGCGAACGATGTTCACATCCGCCTCGCCCATCGGCAGCTTTTCAATCTTGCCCGACTCATAGAACGGCAGGTCGAGGAAGTGGACGTGGTCGAGCGGTATACCGTTGTATGTGCAGGCGGTGCGTGCCTCGCCACGGCGTATGAGTCCCTTGATGGTGCGCACCTCCGGAGTGTCCATATCGCTCGGCTTCTTCTGAGCGAAGAAGTCCTTGATGTCGCCGTACATCTTCTTTATCACCTCGTCCTTGTTGTCGCAGAAGAGCTGGTTGTAGCCGTTCACGAAGTGCATGAAGCGTGTCACCTCCTCGTCGCCGACAGCAATGTTGCCCGATGTCTCGTAGGCGATGTGCACGTCGTGGTTCTGCTGAACGAGTCGACGGATTGTGCCGCCCATCGAGATTACGTCGTCGTCGGGGTGCGGCGAGAATACTATCACGCGCTTCTGTGCTGGCAGTGCGCGCTCCGGGCGGTTGGTGTCGTCGGCGTTCGGTTTGCCGCCAGGCCAGCCGGTGATGGTGTGCTGCAGGTCGTTGAATATCTTTATGTTGCAGTTGTAAGCCGAGCCAAAGAGGGCGAGCAAGTCAGAGAGTCCGTTCTCGTTATAGTCCTTGTTGGTGAGCTTGAGGATTGGCTTCTGCACGAGCTGGCAGAGCCAAACCACTGCGGCGCGTATCGTCTTGTCGGTCCACTCGCAGTTGGTCACGAGCCACGGGTGAACGATGCGTGTTAGCTTGCTGGCTGCTGCGAGGTCGATAACGAACTTAGCGTCGTTGTGTGTCTGTACGAACGATGCTGGCACGGTGTCGGTGATGCCACCCTCTACTATCTTCTGCACCACCTCCGACTTCTCCTCGCCCCATGCTGTGAGGAACATCTTGTGAGCGGAGAGCAGGGTGTGGACACCCATTGTGATAGAGCACGGCGGCACCTGGTCGAGTGTGCCGAAGCTGTTGCTCATCTCCTCGCGTGCCGTCTGATCGATGAGGATGATGCGGCTCTGCGAGGCGAGACTTGATCCTGGCTCGTTGGCAGCGATGTTACCCATGCGTCCGATGCCGAGCAGAGCGATGTCGATGCCGCCCTCTGCAGCGATGAGCTGCTCGTAGGCGCGACAGTGTTCGAACACTTCGTCCTGTGCGATTGAGCCGTCGGGGGTGTGGATATTCTCTGCCTTCACGTCGACATGGTCGAGGAAGCGGTGACGCAACTGGTTGATGGCACTCTGTGCGCAGTTCTTATCGAGCGGGAAGTACTCGTATGCGTTGAACACGACCACGTTGTCGAAACTCAAGCCTGCCTCGTGGCGATGTATGAGTTCCTCGTAGATGGGGTTCAACGACAGACCGGTGCCAAGGGCGAGCACGCACTTCTTGCCGGCTGCCTTTGCACGTTTGATTTCTGACTCTACAACGTCTGCGATTACCTTTGCACCCTCCTCTACCTTCGGGTAGATATCGGTGAAGAGTTTCTCGCAACGTGTCATTTCGGAGCGCTCAACTGCCGTGCGAGGGCGATAGTACTGCTCCGGTACCTTATTTAATACAATCTGCGAACTTAAATTAAGTTTCATAATGATTATTTTTTTAGTTGAAAAAGTTTAATTATTGGTGAGATGGTGAGATGAGGTGTTGAGGTGTTGTGATGTTGTGATGTTGATATATGTAATGTCACCACATCAACATCTCAACACAACAACATTCTTATGGACGGCACGCAGGAGCCGCGCCCCACTTCGACGGCTTCGGTCCCATTACGAGTTCGAGTGTTCCGCCGTGGCGTATGTCATTGAAGTCGATGTACGAGTTCTTCAGAGCTTTGCCATTGAGACGTGCGCTCTGCACGTAGATGTTCCGGTCGGAGTTGTTCTTCGCCACGACGGTGAATGTCTTGCCTGCGCCGACGTTTACTGTCGCCTTGTCGAAGAGCGGCGAGCCGATTACGAAGCGTCCGCCGACGGGGTCTACCTGATAGAGACCCACCGACGAGAGGATGTACCAAGCCGACATCTGACCCACGTCCTCGTTGCCAGAGAGTCCGTCGGGCTGGTCGAGATACATCTCGTTGAGCATCTTACGGAGCAGCGGCGCCGCCTTGTCGGGACGGCCGGCGTAGTTGTACATATATATGACGTGGTGGCTCGGCTCGTTGCCGTGCGCGTACTGTCCGGTCATACCCGACATATCGGGCGAAGCGTTGTCGCCTGCCCATCCCTCAACGAAGAAGAGCGAGTCGAGCTTCGACATGAACGCCTTGTCAGAACCGAAGAGATTGATGAGTCCCTTCACGTCGTGCGGCACGAGGAAGGTGTACTGCCATGCGTTGCCCTCGGTGTAGTCGTTGGTGCGGTGCTCGGCGAAGAACGGGTTGAACGGCAGGCGGAACTTGCCGTCGGTGCCTACGGCACGCATGAAGCGTGTCTCCGGGTCGTAGTATTTCTTGTACGAGCGCGAGCGGTTGAAGAAGTACTCGTAGTCGTCTGACTTACCCAACAGCTTAGCCACCTTAGCCACGCCGTCGTCAGCAGCGCAGTATTCGAGTGCCTTTGCCACGGTCTCGTTCTCGGGTTCGAGGTTCCAGGGTATGTATCCGTGCTCCTTGAGCAAGCCAAGCGAGCGGATGTCCTTCATCTGTGTAGCCTTCAGTGCCTCCAAAGCCAGCTCCTTGTCCTCCACAAAGCCCTTCATGGTGAGGTCGGCAAGCACGATGGCACCGGGGTTGCCCACCATGCAGTCGGTCTCGGAGCCCATCAGATGCCACACGGGCAGACGGCCCTGCTGCTTGTAGATGTTAAGGAACGTCTGGGCGAAGTCGCGCTGCATCTCGGGGAAGGCGACGGTCATCAGCGGATGAGCGGCGCGGTATGTGTCCCAGAGCGAGAGCGTGGTGTAGTTGGTGAAGTCTGCCTTATGCACCTTGCCGTCGGCACCACGATACTCGCGGTCTACGTCGTTGAACTTAGAGCAAGAGGTCATCAGATGGTACATCGCGGTGTAGAACACGCGCTTCTTTGTCTGGTCGTTGGTCTGAATTTGTATGCGTGCGAGCTCGCGGTTCCAAGCGTCGTCGGCTGCCTTCACCGTTGCGTCGAAGTCCCAGCCTGCCATCTCTGCCTGCATGTTCAGCTTCGCCTTGTCGATGCTCACGGGCGAAAGTGCCACCTTCACGAGCAGCGGTTTGGTGTTGTCAGCCACCGACACCACTACGCGCTCCATCGAGTCGAGACGGTGCACGGTGACGGGCTGCGAGAAGTCGATAGAAAAATAGATGCGGCGGTCGGCTGCCCAACCGTTTGAACGGCGGAAGCCGGTGAGGCGTGTGGTGCTCTCCTGGGTGAGCAGGCAGTCGTTGAGTTTGTCCCAGCCGATGCACTGCGAGAGGTCGAGGGCGAGCTGAGCCTTCGCGCCATCCTTGAATGTATAGCGATGGAATCCGCAACGCTCTGTGGCTGTAAGCTCCACGAGCACGTTAGGGTCGGTGAGCTGCAGCGAGTAGTAGCCAGGGTGCACCTTCTCTGCCTCGTGCTTGAAGCGTGTAGAAGTCTGCTTGAAGTCCTTCACGGGCAGGAATGCCACGTCGCCCAAGCAGCCGATGCCGGTGCCCGAGAGGTGCATGTGTCCGAAGCCGATGAGCTCATCGTCGTCGTAGTAGTAGCCCGAGCACCAGTCCCAACCGCGTGTGGGCTCTGTCGGACCGAGCTGAACGAGTCCGAACGGCACGTTTGCACCCATGAACGTGTGTCCATGACCGCCGGTTCCTACGTACTGATTGACGTATTGTGTAAGATTCTGCATAGTAGCTGCAACGGCTGTAGCACTAAAGCACACTACAAGGGCTGCAACTGACAAGAGTCGTGATAAATAGTTTGTTCTCATAAATTTAGTATTTTACAATTGCAAAAATACTGATTTTAAAATTTGTAGGCGAAACAATGTGGTTAGAAAATACTTACGTAACATACAAAAGATGTTAAATCAAAAACACTCACCACAATTATTATATATATATAAAGGTGAAAAAAAAGCTATTTGCGTACTTTTGCACACGAATTAATAAATAAGATCATGAAGAAACAGACAATTGCAATCGACACCCCCTTTCAGAAGAGCGATGCATACGGCGCGCTGAGTATGCCGGTGTATCACACTCTGGCTTACGAGTTTGCTGATGCCGACGTAATGTCGGACGCTTTCTGCGGACGCATCGAGGAGCCCGACTACTCGCGCGTGATGAACCCTACGGTGAACTACCTGGAACTGAAGGTGAAGGCACTGACCGGTGCCGACCGCGTGACGGCTATGTCGTCGGGCATGGCTGCCATCTCGGGAACACTCATCTCGCTCGCTGAACAGGGAAAGAACGTGGTGGCATCGCGTCACATGTTCGGCAACACCTACTCGCTGCTGACAAAGACGCTGCCACGCTTCGGCGTAACGACGCATCTGTGCGACCTTACGAACCTCGACGAGGTGCGCCGAGCTGTGGATGCCGACACCTGCTGCATCTTTCTCGAAATAATAACAAACCCACAGCTGGAGGTGGCTGATCTCACGGCTCTGGCTGAGATAGCGCACGCGCACAACATTCCGCTTGTGGCTGACACGACGGCGATACCGTTCACGGAGTTCTGTGCGCATGAGCAGGGCGTGGACATCGAAGTGGTGTCTACAACGAAGTATCTGTCGGGGGGCGCAACGTCGCTCGGCGGAATGGTCATCGACTATGGTGGTTTCCCTGAGTTCGCACGTCGTCTACACGACGAGATGCTCTTCAACCTCGGTGCTTATATGACACCGCACGTTGCCTACATGCAGAACCTCGGTCTGGAGAACCTGCGTGCACGCTACGACTTGCAGGTGCGCAACACGGTGTATCTCGTGAACGCCTTGCGACAGATGGAGGGCATCAAGAGCGTGAACTACGTGGGACTGCCCGACAACCCGTACTATGAACTGGCGCAACGTCAGTTCGGCAAGACGGCGGGCTGTATGTTCACCATCGACTTAGAGTCGAAGGAGGCTTGCTTCCGCTTCATCAATAATCTGAAGCTGGTGCATCGCGCCACTAACCTCTTCGATAACCGCACACTCGCCATACATCCTGCCAGCACCATCTTCGGCCCGTTCAGCGACGAGCAGCGTGCTGCAATGGACGTGCTCGACACCACAATACGCATCTCTGTGGGTCTGGAGGACATGGACGACATTATTGAGGACTTCCGCCAAGCATTATTATGAAATACGATTTTGACAAAATCATTGACCGCTCGGGCTCGGGCGACCTCAAGCACGAGGTGCTCGCCGAGCGATATGGCAGGGGCGACCTGCTGCCACTTTGGGTGGCTGACATGGACTTCGAGACACCACAGTTTATAACCGACGCGCTGCGCAAACGACTCGACCACTCGCTCTACGGATATACAATAGTGCCACGCAACTATTGGCAGACGATTGCGAAGTGGATTGAAGACCACCACCAGTGGCGCATCGAGGAGCAGTGGATGCGCTTCATACCGGGCATCGTGAAGGGCATCGGCTTCGTCATCAACGTGTTCGTGAAGGAGGACGAGAAGGTAATCATACAACCGCCAGTTTACCACCCGTTCCGACTGACACCGGAGGGCAATCGCCGTCAGGTGGTGTACAATCCGCTACGCGAAAACGCCGACGGTTCCTACTCGATGGACTTCGACAACTTAGCAGAGGTGGCGGACGAGAAGTGTCGCCTGCTAATCCTCTCCAATCCGCATAACCCGGCAGGCATCACGTGGGACACGGAGACGCTGCGCCGTCTGGCTGACTTTTGTTCGGAGCATAACATCATCGTCATCAGCGACGAGATCCACTCCGACATGGCTATCTTCGGCAACAAGCACGTGCCGTTCGCATCGGTATCTGACGCAGCAGCCGAGTGTAGCATCACGTTCGGCGCTCCGTCGAAGACGTTCAACATAGCGGGCATCGTCAGCTCGTGGTGCATTGTGCCGAACGAGAGACTGCGCCGACCGCTGTTCGACTGGATGGCGGCGAACGAGCTGGACGAGCCGCATCTCTTCGCACCAATCGCTACGATGGCTGCATTCAACGAGGGCGAGGAGTGGCGACAGCAGATGCTGGCATACGTGGAGCAGAACATTCTGTTCGTGGAGGACTTCCTCAGAAAGCACCTGCCGCAGATTAAGGCGGTGCGACCGCAGGCATCGTTCCTCGTATGGCTCGACTGCCGCGGACTAAACCTCGACCACGATGCGCTCATCGACCTCTTCGTCAACCGCGCACGACTCGCCCTCAACGACGGCGAGATGTTCGGAAAGGAAGGCAGGGGATTCATGCGCATGAATGTGGCTACACCTCGCAGCGTGCTGAAGGAAGCACTCGAAAGACTTGTTTTAGCTGCGAGTTGAGAACTTAGAGTTGAGAGTTATGATTGGTATTGTCATTTTATTAGCAACTATCTAATCTGTTGTAGACATACATATCATAACTCTCCATTTTCAACTTTTGACAAATTGAAGCATTATACCTTAATGCTTCAATTTACCTACATTTTGGTATTGCACCAAATACCAAATCACAATAACTTTGCATTTCTCAATCAACAACTTATTTTGTATAATTGAAAAATTGTCAAGAAATGAGGAAGGCAATAACATTACTATTATTTTTGATAATATCGGCAGCAGCAATAGCCGACAACATACGTTTTAAGGTGTCGGGACATGTGCTCGACAATCGCACTATGCAGCCCATACAATATGCCATTGTCAAAGTGTCGAATCTTGAATTGTGGGCAGCAACCGATGCCAACGGCATGTTTATAATCGAGAATGTGCCACAAGGAACTGTCTCAATTGAGGTGAGCACCTTGGGGTATGTCACTCGCACCGTACAATTTAACATCCACCACAACACCGACCTAAAGAATATCCGACTGAAGGAGGCTAACCTTAGCATTCCGGGCGTAGAGGTAACAGCACGCAAGAGGTCGACCATGGGTACCACGACATATTCTATCGACCGTACCACACTCGACCACTCTCAGGTCCTGTCGCTTAACGATATTATGGCCCTGCTGCCCGGCGGCCAGACCGTCAACTCCACTCTGACAGACGATTCTCGCCTGGCACTACGCTCCACAACAGGTGAGAAAGGCAATGCGTCATTCGGCACTGCCATTGAGATAGATGGAATGCGACTGAACAACAATGCAAGTATGAGCGAGACGCAGTCGGCTTCAACACGCAACATTTCAACTTCCAACATTGAGAGCATTGAGGTAATAGCTGGAATACCGGGCGTTGAATATGGCGACGTCAGCAACGGCATGGTGAAGGTGAATACCCGTCGCGGACACACTCCATGGATTGTGGAGGCTTCCATGAATCCGTACACCCGACAGGTAGCACTAACCAAGGGCTTAGCATTGGCACACAATGCCGGAACGCTTAATTTCTCTATAGAACATGCAAAATCGTTCACCGACATTACATCGCCACATACTGCTTATAGCCGCAACATACTATCGACTACTTACAATAAGGTATTCCGCATGAAGGGTTCAAGCCTCAATCTGACAGCTGGACTTACGGGCAACATTGGCGGATATAATTCGGAGGCAGACCCCGATGCCTTTCGCGATACCTATCAGCGTCAACGCGACAATCAGCTACGTGCTAATATGATGCTTGACTGGCTCTACAACAGCAGGAGTTCAGGAGTGTTCAACATAACATTGCAGGCAGCCTTCTCTACAGCCGATCGACGCTCGGACAACAACACCAACACATCGTCATCATCCACACAAGCCAGTCTGCACACCACTACCAACGGCTATGCTATAGCCCAGGACTATGCCGATGGCATGGGCACGGGCAGCATAATACTTAGTCCGACGGGATACTGGTATGTGCGTTCGTTCAACGACCAGAAGCTACAGAGTCTACAACTCAAACTAAAGGGTGAGTGGACACGACGCATACTCAGCGCGGTGAACAAACTTACTGTAGGCACCGAACTAAACTCTACGCGCAACAATGGTCACGGCACATATTACGACGACATGCGTTTGGCTCCCACATGGCGACCATACGACTATAGTCTCCTGCCAACAATGCATAGCCTGGCAATGTTTATAGAGGAACGGCTAACCATGGGCAGACTGATGCTTGTAGGCGGACTGCGCAACGATATCACCATAATCAGCGGTTCAGAATATGGCACCGCAGCCAGCCCCTCACCAAGATTCAATGCTCGCTATAATATAATAAAAGGTAAGAACGTCTCGCTCACACTACATGCCGGCTATGGCAAAAGCGTCAAACTGCCATCGTTTCAAGTGCTTTATCCTGCCGACACCTATACTGACCGACTCGTGTTCACCCCTGGTTCTACTGCCGACGGTAAAGCATACTATGCCTACTACACCAATGTGCAGCGTGCTATATATAACAGCAATCTGAAATGGCAGCACTCCAATCAAATGGAGGCAGGACTGGAAGCAATGGTCGGTAAGGCACGACTGAGCCTGTCGGCATATTGGAACCGCACGTACAATCCGTATCAGACACTGAATGTATACTCTCCATTTGCCTACAACCAGACATCGCAGTCGGCTCTTGAAGGATGTAGCATTGCCGCTGCCGACCGCATATATAGTGTCAATCCATCGACTGGTGTGATAAGCGTAACATCTGCAACCAACGGCAACACCGTAAACTTACCCTACTCTATCCGCCGCACATACACCGCCAACCGTCAGTATGTGAATGGTTCTCCCGTGACACGCTACGGACTGGAATGGGTGGCAGAGATGCCTATCATCAACAACCACCATACTCTGGGACTGTCGCTGCGCATCGACGGCAAGTACTATCACTATCGTGGCACAGACAATACACTCATAGCCGGATGTCCAAATGGCATCGGCGACCAAGCCGAAAATTCGGGCACACAACCGCTTATAGGCTATTACGTAGGCAGCAACGTCGCATCAGCCTCAACGACAAGCACCCCTACGGTGAGCAACGGCATGATGAACAAGGGATGTAGCCTCAACACCACGCTGACGGCACGCATACCACAACTGAGACTCATCATGACAATGCGACTTGAAGCAACCATGCTCAACTACCGACGCAACCTGTCAAGCAATCGCACAACGATAGCATTAAATGAGGCTGGCGACGTGACTGGAACTAAATACGTGGGGCAGACTGACCATTATGTGGCTGTGTATCCTAAATATTACTCAACATGGGATAACCCTTCGGAGCGCATTCCATACGCTGAGGCTCTTCTGGCTGCCAAAGACAACAACCCCACACTCTACCGGCAATTGTGTGATCTAATAGTAAGAAGCAACACCGCCTACTACTTCAATCCGCAGAATATATCGGCATATTACTCAGCCAACTTCTCCGTGACGAAGGAGATAGGCAGATGGGTGAGCCTATCGTTCTACGCCAACAACTTCTTCAACAATCTGGCATCCGTCCGAAATAAGCAAACGGGACTGAAGACATCGCTGTTTGATAGCGGATACATACCAAAATTCTACTATGGAGCATCCGTCAGAGTGAAACTATAGACAATAGACGAGTTGACAAGAAACAAGTAAAACAAGGATATATGAATAATATAATAAAACACTCATTCTTCATACTGCTTACGATGCTGACCATGCTGGTGGCATCGTGCAGCTACGACGAACAAATTAACACCTACAATGTCGAGGTGAGGCTGAATCATAACGTAGACGGTGTTGCCGTAAAGATGACAAACAGCATAGGTAGCACCTTCGAAGCAGCTACCGATGCCAACGGTATAGCTCGCTTCACGCTACCCACCGGAATATACAGTGTCAGCGCATCAAAGGTGAGCGACGACGAATATTTCCGTCATGTATACAACGGAGCATTGTCTGACGTAGCAATAGGCAGCAACAACACTACAATAGAGCTGCCCGTAAGCATCACAACTATGCAGACTACCAACCCTATCCTCATAAAGGAACTGTATAATGGAGGCTGTCAGAAGGACGATGGTTCGGGAAAGTTCGCCATCGACAAATGTATAATCCTGTACAACAACTCATCAGAGACGGTGTCGCTCGACAACGTAGGTTTCGGCATTATCGAGCCATACAATGCAGAAGCCAACACCCACTCGTTTCTCAACGGTGGTAAACTCGATTATGCTGACAAAGACTGGATTCCAGCACTCAACGGCATCTGGTTTTTCCAGCAGGGCAATACAATAGCGCCCTACTCTGAACTCGTAGTAAACGTGCATGGCGCCATTGACAACACTCCAACCTACAGCAACTCCATCAACTATGCCAACACTGCCTACTATTGTATGTACGACATGGAGGCAACAAGCAGCGACGGAGGCAAGTACAACAACACTCGGTATTATCCCTCGCCTGCCGATGTTATCGCCACAAACCACTATCTGAAGGCTGTGAAATACGGCAAAAGTAATGCTTGGCCTATGAGCCAGACTTCGCCAGCCGTGATACTGTTCCGCACAGAAGATATTACACCAAAGCAATTCGGCGAGAACCCAGACAACATAATATACCCAACGGGCAATGAAGGCAACATAGTGTATGCCTGCCTGAAAATGCCACGCAGGTGGGTGATTGATGCCATGGAAGTATACAACGCCACGGCTCTTGCCAAATGCAAGAAACGCCTCACGCCAGACCTTGACAACGGCTATGCAACTCTGACCGGAGGTTACGGCCACTCTCTAATAAGAAAGGTGGAGAAGACTGTAGACGGACATGCCATATATCAAGACACCAATAATTCAACGAATGATTTCTATGAAGCTGACAATTGTTCTCTACGCTAATCTGCTGTGCCTACCAGCCATGGCACAACGCGACTTCCAGCTAACCCAACAGCGCAACCCATGGCTCACAGCAAGCAATGCCGCCGCACTGACCACCTATGCAGACAGCACCATAGCCCACGCCACCCTATCTTATCGTCACGACGGAGGTAAGCTGCACACCATGTCAGAAGGAAAGCGGCAGGAAACTTATGATGCCGATGTGCAGTCATACTACAGGCTCTCGTCTGACATTGTGGCTTACGGCAGAGCCACGTACAGCCGACACAATATCTCAGAAGCAGCAGGCAGTATGCTTATGCCTACAATGAAGTTAATGCCGTTCGACCTTGTCGAGGCGGATAACAATGCTGGCGACAAAAGCATGGAGACATTCAGCATCAACGGAGCCATCGGGTGGAAGGCATGGCGATGTCTTGCCATTGGCGCACAACTCAACTATACAGCTGGCACATATGCCAAGCAGCGCGACCTACGCCACAGTAACACGCTGATGGATATAAACGCTGGTCTTGACGCACATTTTTTGTTACCACACAACAGTGGCATTGGCATAGGGATGGTGTACAGCCGCCGCACTGAGGCGATGCAGTTCAAGACCTATGGTACAACTGACCAAATATACTACACACTCATCGACTATGCCAACCATCATGGCGAACGCGAAGCATTCGGCACCGAAGGATTCACCGATAGCAAAAACCGTTTACCACTACTGTCTGAATACATTGGTGTGAGGGTTCAAAGCAAATACAACCGCCTCTTTGCCGACATCGTATACAGTCATCGTAATGGCTACTATGGACGCAAGTCGCAATACAGTGCATCACACGAGCAGCACCATGGCGATAACTTCGCATTGCATCTGCGCTACGACATAATACAAAGGGCTGAGCGTCTTGTATGGGTTGACTTGAGAATGGCCACCGAGCGGCTTACGTCTGAACGCGAGAACTATCGCCGCACCATAGCCACCAACGGCACATCAGCCATATACTACGAATACTTCGAACCAACAAAGATGGCAGACAAGGTACAGACATACGGTACAGCTGCCCTCAACACCTACTGGGAACCATCTGGTAATATATACCTATGGCACATAACGGGAGGTGCCAAGTACTGGACTCGCCAACAGACTGCCTACGTATATCCCGATATATACACCGCCTCACACCACATCATAACCCCGTTTGTCAGTGCACGACGCAGTGTGCTCACACGAAGAGGATACTTATGGTCGGCAGAGGCAGGAGGCTCTGCCGCAATGGGCAGCTACAGACAATGGGCAGCCCACGCTGCCATTACCTACGAGATGCCCTTAAAAGGCACGTCCATACGACCTGCCATTTCCCTGAGGTACAACCTCCGCCAAGCCACCAATAGCAACACTAAAGGACAAACACGCAATACGCTTATCATCACAGCAGCAGCAACATTTTAAACACAACTTTAAAAAACATAATATGAAAAAAATCTTTACACTCATCTTCGCTTGCATAGCAACGATGACAGTTATGGCACAGAGCGATGGCTCTACAGTATCTAACAGCTGGGGACTTAAAGGTTCGGGTACACAAGGCGACCCTTACATCATCAGCACAGCAGCCGATTTCGAAGCAATGGCTAAGAATTGCAACGCCGATCACAAAGGAACTGGCGAGTACTTCAAGATGACTAACGACATCGACTTCGGCGGTTCGGCAGAAAACCCCGTTCAACTGCCTGCCATCGGCAAGGACGGCAACGCCAAGATTACCCAGATAGCCTATGGCTTCGATGGCACTTTCGACGGCTACAACCATACCATCAGAGGCATCTACCACACCGAGAGCGGCAACAATGCCGCCGGCAAGTACAACGCCCTGTTTGGTTGTATCGACAAGAACGGTGTCGTTAGAAACATCGTCTTCGACGAGAACAACCACATCACAAGCTACAACTATGTTGGTACTATTGCCTCGATCAACATGGGCACTATACAGGGATGTGTCAACAATGCCGACATCACTGCTACCAACTTTGCCGCTGGCGGTATATGCGGATTTATGGTCAATGGTTGTGGCACAATAAAAGACTGTGAAAACTACGGTGACGTCAAGGCCATGACCTATGCGTCGGGCATCTGCGGTGGTTCGCAGTCGGGCAAGAGCATCACCACTTACAACTATCTCATAGAAGACTGCCTCAACAGCGGCAAGCTATCTACAACCAATGGCGTAGGATCGGCTGGTATTGCCGGCTCTTACTCGGGTGCCATAAAGAATTGCAACAACAACGGCAATGTAGACGACACACAGGGTACATCTAAGTCGAAGCTGTACACTGCAGGCATCGTAAGCTGCGCCAGCTTTGCAGTAGACATCGAAGGCTGTTACAACAGAGGCGCGATAAGCGGTGTAAAGAATGTCGGTGGCATCGTTGGCAACGTGATGAAGGGCGACGAGGCTGCCACTGTTATAAAGAATTGTCGCAACGATGGCTCGGTTAGCGGAGAAGACATGTACGTTGCCGGCATCGTAGCCAACTCTGCACGTAACGAGGGAGTGGTGTCTGTAGTATCATGCACCAACAATGGCGAGGTTACATCAACTGGCACTACCGAGTTTATTGGCAACCTTCGCGGCAACACCACCATCGCTCTTGGCGAAGGCAACATTATTGGTGCCGGTCTTAAGGCTCTGCCACTCGACCCTGACACACAAACAGGCATCGACAACACGAATGTCAACACCGGCAAAACTGCCAACGGCGTATTCTTGAGAAACGGACAGATTGTTATCGTCAAGAACAACAAGAAGTACACTATCAGCGGCATTGAGATTGCCGAGTAATAAATAACAGTTGAGACATAAATATCAGTTCCCAACTTTAACACTTAATCTCTTTATATGAAACAAAGACGAATCTTCTCTCTTCTGATGTGCCTGGGCTGCAGTATGGCTGTATCGGCACAGACGTTGCCTCTCGACAGTTGTATACGCAAAGGTAAGCTCGCCAACGGGCTTACCTACTACATACGCCACAACGACCAAACTCCGGGGCAAGCAGACTTCTACATTGCACAGCGTGTAGGCTCTATACTCGAGCAACCCGAGCAGCGCGGACTGGCTCACTTCCTTGAGCACATGGCGTTCAACGGCACACGCAACTTTCCTGACGGCAATGGAGGCAAACACTCTGTACGCAACTGGTGCGAACGCAACGGCATCAAGTTCGGGGCAGACCTTAATGCCTACACATCCATCGATCAGACCGTGTACAACATATCCAATGCTCCTGTGAGCAAGGCTGGCGTAACCGACACCTGTCTCACCATACTGCACGACTGGGCAGGCTCACTACTGCTTAAAGACAACGAGATTGACCAAGAACGTGGCGTGATACGAGAAGAGTGGCGCACACGACGTTCGCGCATGGCAGCGCAGCGTATGATGGAGAATGCTATGCCCGTGATATACGCTGGGTCGAAATATGCCGACTGCCTACCAATAGGACACATCGAAGTGGTGGACACATTCCACTACGACACACTGCGCGACTATTACCAAAAGTGGTATCGTCCCGACCTGCAGGGCATCATCGTAGTGGGCGACATCGATGTAGACCAGATAGAAGCCAAGATACGAAAGCTCTTCAGTGATAATCCCATGCCCATTGGTGCTCCGCAGCGTACATACTATACAGTACCCGACAACAAAGAGATGATTGTTTACACACAGGCCGACAACGAGCAGCCAACACTCAATTTCTCACTCTACATGAAGCACGATGCCGAGCAACGCCAGTCGAGAGCCACACGCGAGGCATTCCTCAGCAGCTACAAGTCACGACTCGCCATGTTCATACTGCGCCAGCGTCTGGCAAAGCTGTCACACGAGGCACAACCCCGAGTGATGTCGGCAAACTGCCGCGTAGGCAACTTCTACGTCACCACTGAAAAGGATGCTTTCGCCCTCAACCTCGGACTCATGCCCAACAATCCGCAGGTTGGCATAGATGCTGCCATCGAGATAGTGGAGAAGGCAAGACGCTACGGCTTTACCGCCGCCGAGCTTGAGCATGCCAAGGTGCAGCACACCGTAAGCATCGAACACCGTTTGGACAACAAGAACAAGACACGCAATGCCGAATATGCAAAGAATATTGTATCCAACTTCTGCAACAACGAGCCTTGCATGAACATCGAATACGAGGCTGCACTGGAGGCAGAATTCTCAGCTACCGTTACACTCGACGACATCAACAAAACGATGGCGGAGATAGTGGACAACAAAAATCAAGTGTGCATTGTCTTCGGACCCACCAAGTACGACGGCAAGCCATACACCATGCCCACATCCGATCAGCTCAAGACGTGGATAGAAAGCGCGCAACAGCGTGAATACACCAACGACAACACAGCGCAGCAGGTAGACCCCGTATTCATGAAGAAGCTGCCCAAAAAGGGTAAGATACTCTCAAAGCGAGCAACCGACAATGGTTACACCGAATACGTCCTTTCGAACGGCATAAAGGTAAGTGCCAGACAGTCAGACATCGAACCCAACCGCCTAACCATCAACATGTTCCGTCTTGGCGGTCGCTCGTTATATCCCGACACAGATGCCCCTACACTACAATTCCTTAACAGCGTAGTTAAAGAGAGCGGAGCAGCTGACTTCGATTTTCTCACTCTCGAGAAGAAGCGCCGTGGCAAGGCACTGCGTGTAGTTCCATACATCGATGCCGAGGAAGAGGGCGTAAAGGGAGTATGTGTAGCCTCCGACCTTAAGACATGGTTACAGATAATGTATCTCTATCTCACCAATCCACGCAAGGACAAGGCGATATTTCAGAATATGATAACCAAACAGCAGTCAATGCTGCGAAATCGCAACGCAAGCCCCAATGTCACCTATAACGACTCGCTGCGCGTAGCCGTATACGGTAAACGCAAGCGCACTCAACCGCTCACGGCGGAACGTATGAACGAGGTAAACTTCGACCGCATCTACCAGATTTACAATGAGCGTTTCAGTAATCTTGCAGGAATGCACCTCATCGTTACGGGCGACATACGTCAGGACGATTTCGACGATTTACTCTGCCAATACGTGGCAAGCCTGCCAGGAAAGCGCAACAGCAACAACGACTGCAAGCCTGGACAATACACACTCAACATACAGGAGGGACAGGTGACAAAGGTGTTCCACAAACAGATGATAACACCCTCGGCACAGACCAACATCGTATACTCAGCCCCAATAGCCTATACCGCCGACACCGACCTCAAGCTCGATGTGTTGTCGCAGATAATGCGCGGTGTATACACCGAAAAGGTGCGCGAGGAACGTGGCGGCACATACGGAGTGAGCGTAGAGGGCCAGTTCTGGAAATATCCTACAGACGGATGTTCCATGACCGTAAGTTTTCGTTGCGACCCCGACAAATACGACGAACTGTTGCCACTCATCGACCTCAATCTGCAGCGCATGGCCACCGAAGGTCCCACCATCGAGCAACTGCAGAAGGTGAAGGAGTATGAGCGCAAGAACTATCAACGTGCCGTGCTCACCAACGGATGGTGGGAATACGTGCGCTACCACCAGCTGCGAGAAGGTATCGACTTCAACCGCAACTATCTGCAGAAGGTAGACAGTCTCACCACCGATGACATACGCCAATTCTGTCGACAGCTCACAGCCCCGGGCAATCGCATTCAGGTAACAATGAAATAATTGAATTCATAAAAAACGACAAACATTATGCTTTCAACACATAAGTGTATAAAACGAGGAGCGGCTACATTATTGCTGCTCCTCGCAGCCTCAAACATCCACTCTGACAACGTAATAACACGCCATACCGATGGCACCACTATCGTGCGCACCACCACTATATGCAACGCACGCGGATATCGTAAGTCCACGCCCGTAGAAGTACACTTCAAGAACGGCAAGGTGCAGAAAGTGGTAGCACTGAAAAACGAAGAAACTGTACCCTACTTTGCACGTGTAAAGCAGTTTCTGCTGCCGCTATACAATAACCTCAAAATCTCAAAGGCAAAGAAGCTAACCCAACGCACCGATATAGACGGATGCACCGGAGCTACATTCAGCACAAAGGCGGTACAAAAAAACATAAAGGCAGCTATAGATTATTACGAGAAACAGAAGCGGTAGCTAATATATGTAACTTAAGCAAGCAACAAATAAAAAACCGTCCAGCATCACTGCTCGACGGTTTTAAACTCTTTTCTTGATTTATCAAACAATTACAAACTGCTTCTTATTTATTCATTTACATTACTGGCTTTACTAATACTAATTTGTATTAATAACGAAATGTTATCGCAACATTACACTGCAAAAGTACAAACTTTTGAGAAACTTGCGATTGCAATCAGTAAAAGGTATGTGTCATTGTGTAAAAATCCTCGATTTCAACGACTTTTTAACCGTTTGACACGCTATTTTTACCGTTTGACGCACGAAACTCTATCGGACTCTTGCCCTCACGCTGCAGGAATGCACGGCGGAAAGTGGACAAAGAATTGAAGCCCGACTTCGTGGCGATGGTGTCAAGAGTGTCGTCGGTGGAGTGAAGAAGCAGCTTAGCATGATGTATGCGATAATCGTTGACAAAGTCGTAGAACGTGGTGTCGCAGCACTGGTTGATGTATTGCGATAGGTATGTGCGATTGGTGCCAAGAAGAGCAGCCAACTCCGTGAGTCGCAAACGCGGATTGAGGTACACATGGTCGCGCTCAAAGAGCAGGTGCATACGCTCAGCGAAGGCAGCTTCCTGCTGCACGCTCTGCTCGTCAGTGGGGGTGCCCGACAAGTCTGTATCTGTATTGATGTCGGTCTCCAGCGAGGTAGCAACGGATGCTAAAGCCTCATCATCTGCCTCTAAAGGTGCTGCTACCGATTGGGAGTCGGCAGACTCGTATGCCTTAACAATACTTATCACGCGAGCCTGACGATAGAAGAAGAAACAAGCTACCGCCCACACCACGAGCGAACCAATAAGGTAGATGGCATCATTCTCACAACTGGGGTTCACGCTGTCGTATATCCACAGCAGAAGGATGCAGAAGAACAACACGATAATGCCGCGCAACCAGTTGAAGTTGATGTATTTCTCGTAGGAGAACTCCTCCATCAACGTACGCTCGAAGCGGGGCACTTCGCATAGCGACCAACTCAAGAATACAACGCCATAAACAAACGAGGAGATGTGTATCACGTCGAACACTAACGGCTCGGGATAAGCTAACGACACGGTCATAAGCACTAAGAACGGGAGATACAACAACGACGCACGCCACCAGTTGAGCCATCCAGGGCGACATGCTTCGATAAGAACGATGGCATAGAGCGGCATAGTGAACAGGTCTATGCTCGAAGAGAACAACGATTCGAGTGCACTGTCATAACAGCCATCTCCTATAAGCGCAAGGTTCTTAGCGTATTGTGCTGCGGTGACGAGCATAAGTGTGCTGACATAGATGTTCAGCGAAGCGCGACGCTTGTAACTGAACAACAACGCCATCATCAGATGGAACATAATGCTCGCTCCATATAAGAAGTATAACAAGTTGTAACTGGTCATAATTCTTGCTTATAAATCTTTTTTGTTTGTAAATGAATTGTATAAATCGCTACTGCGTGTGACTAAAAAGCTCACAATCTATGCTTTTCTGTTGTTTTGACAATGCAAAGTTAGGAATAAAATATTTGCAACGCAAACATTATCTGTAGTTTTTGTTGGTATTTAGGAGGGCATAGCATCCCTGCCATAGGCTCCTACGATGAGAAATATACGCAAAGAGGGCATGGTTTTTCGCCATACCCTCTTATATTTTTGCTTGGTTGGTGCACCTTAGGGGGTGCAGCTGTCTCAGCTGCACCAACAAAACAAACAAGCGCACCAGCCAAACAAACAAGCACACCAGCTGCTTGGTTGGTGCACTTGAGACAAGTGCACCCCCTGAGATTACTTCACGAGCACTTTCTTAACCTTGCCGTCAGCAGAGCGAACGATGTTCAGACCCTTCTGGAGCTTAGACAGCTTAACACCATCAACCGTGAAGAGTGTTGCTGCACCCTCTGCCACTGTTGTAGCGTTGATGCCTGTTTCTGGAGCTTTCTCACCGAATACCAAGTTAGCCTCATAACCCTTGATGCTGATGTTAAACTTAAATTTGAGCTTCTCAATAGCATCCTTAGTCTCGTTGAGCTTGCATGTGCCCTCGAAACCTGTAAACGCGGTCTTGGTGCCTTCAGCAAGTCCGAACACGAAACCATAAGCAGGGTTCACGTTAGACCATGTACCCTCGGTATCAGTAGTGGTGAGTGTGAGCACGTGTGTCTCTGCGTCCTCAGCAACGGTGATATTCTCGATAGTATAGTCGCCAAAGATGGTTGAGCCAGCCTCAAGAGTCTTCCACACGAGCTTATACTTGCCTTCCTCGTACTGCACGAAGTCAACAGTCTTTGCGTCGTAGTTGGTTGTTGTACCATTGTACACAGCGTTAGCAACGTCAGTAGTAGAGAGAGTAACTGGTGTGAATGTCTCTGCCTTCTCTGTCACAAGCTCCACTGACTTATAGGTAGCGTAACCAGGAGTGCCGCAACCTGCGCCGAAGTAGAGTTGGTTCTCGCCCTCACCGTAGAGGTTGGGCATTTCAGCAGCTGGGAACACAAGTTCACCATCTATGCTGATACCTGTCTTGTCCATAACTACGGTTACGGTAGAAGGATCGGTAACTTCCTTATAGTGGCTTGTTGCGCTTGCATCACCCTGATAGCGATACTGAACAGCGAACTTCTGATGATAGAGTTCCATACCTGTGCCTGTCCATACTTGTGCGTTCTTTGTATAGAAGAGGTGCACTGTGCTTCCACCATTGGTCTGTTCCCAGTTTGCAACGTCTGTTTTGTTGTTAGAAACAGAGAAAACACGCTCGTTCTCTGTGTTACTACAAGTGGTCATATCCAAAACTGCTACAAGTTTTTGGGTATCCCAGTTCACTGTAACAGCCTTTGGAGAGAGGACATTACCTGCAAGGGCATAGTTATCCTCTACAATTTTCTCGCTGGTGGTCTCAGCAAACGCTGTCGCTGTCACCACCAACATTGCGATAAGAGATAAAATTTTCTTCATAATAAATCCTTTCTGTTAGTTGTTAAATGTTAGTTATTTAATTGTATTGCTTTCAATACGTATAGGATATACGCTATTTACGCACGGTTTTGTTTCAAATCTATTGATTATAAGCTATATAAATCTTCGACTGCAAAGTTAAAAATAAAATTTGTGTGACGCAAATTATTTATAGTCTTTGTTGGTATTTAGGAGGGTATGGCATCCCTGCCATACCCACGCGGCCCTCTTGCTTATCCTCCCACAGAAGCCACAGAACGCGCAGAAGTTTCTGGCGGAGAAGAGCCTCCCACAGATGCACACGGATGAGCACAGATTAGGAGTTCCAGCGGGTGGCGTGGGTATGGCAGGATGCCATACCCTCCTACAAAAACTCCCACAGATTGCATTGCCACGCTACAACAACAAGATTGCCACGCTACAACAACAAGATTGCCACGCTACAACAACAATATTGCCACGCTACGATAAAACACCGTAAACGAACAAACAATCAAGAAACGAACAAACAATCAAGAAACGAACGAACCCCTACCCTACATATTAGCAGAGAGACGGATGGAAAATGAGCTGGAAGATGCGCTGGGAGATAGGCTGGAAGATAGCCCCTATTGGTCAGGTATCTTCCAGCCATTACTTCACTGATACGCAGGAGGTTATGTGCTGGCTGGAAGATATGGTAGGTATTTTCATCTACTCGATTTTATTTATAGCTTTGTAGCACCATACACAACCCATCCTATCCAGTTCTCGGGAGTCACCACAGCCTATTCACTCACATCATACGCTGTTAGTAACGAAGAAGAAAATTGAGTATTGGCACGACATGAATTCCACTTCATCGCAAAACAATGCTAACCATAGGAGGGTATGGCATCCCTGCCATACCCACGCTGCCACTAAACTATCTTCACACAGAACGAAGAACGAAGAAGTTATTGGCAGAGAAGAAAAATCTGTGAGCATCTGCGAAATCCGTGGGAGGCTCTTCTCCGCCAGAAGATTCTGTGAATTCGGTGAATTCCGTGGGAGGATTGTAATGTTGGTGCAGCGTTTGCTTGGTTGGTGCAGCGGAGACCGCTGCACCCCCTAAGAGGGTGGCGTGGGTATGGCAGGATGCCATAC
>OGLB01000154.1_pt1 | contig 43724 bp, 33 predicted proteins | sample 1572551 | NCBI WGS metagenome assembly OGLB01 (sample SAMEA2582003, study PRJEB24529) | metagenome | biome: Human gut stool | place: China | collected 2011
TAAAGTGGCACGCGAGCTGGGTTCAGAACGTCGTGAGACAGTTCGGTCTCTATCTGTTGTGGGCGCGGGAGATTTGCGGGGATCCGACACTAGTACGAGAGGACCGTGTTGGACCGACCTCCGGTGAGCCGGTTGTACCGCCAGGTGCACGGCCGGGTAGCCGCGTCGGGGACGGATAAGTGCTGAAAGCATCTAAGCACGAAGCCAACCTCAAGATAAGATCTCCATACAGGGCCGTCGAAGACGACGACGTCGATAGGCTGCAGGTGTAAAGTCAGTGATGGCAAAGCCGAGCAGTACTAATTGCCCGAAAGCTTTCATAGCCGCCGGCTTCCCGCAAGGGGAGTCGGGCGGGGACAAAAAAATACAGACTCGACAGTGAGTTTGCTTCCGATCAATGATTTTTTAAGCACAACGTCCGGAGGACGCCGCGGAGGCGGCGCAAGAGTCCCGGAGACGTATAAAAGAAAAAGTAAGGCGGTCATAGCGCGGGGGTTCCACCCCTCCCCATTCCGAACAGGGAAGTTAAGCCCCGCCACGCCGATGGTACTGGTAACCCGGGAGAGTAGGTAGCCGCCCCCTTACGAAGCGCCCCTTGGAGCAATCCGAGGGGCGCTTTCTTTGTAACCATACGCGGACCTCTCTCTAAAACCGCTCTTCGGCGGTAGTTGCGTGTGCCGCCGGTGTCACGGGGTAGGCAAGCCAACCCCGTGCTAACATATTAAACCGCACTTCGGCGGTTTTTGCGATGCACCGCGCCGTTGTCGCATACCAATGGAGAATGGTTTTTTTGATGCACCGCACGTTGTCGCATACCGATGGATGGTGGTTTTATCAATGGGGATGGCAATCCGCAGATGGAGGCAACCGCCGAAGGACGGTTGTATAATCATAGCCCCAGGTTGGCTAGCCTACCTGGGGTCAGTTGCGAAAAAATTAATCTACCGCCGAAGAGCGGTTGTATAAATCACGGAAAATAATTTTAGCAAGTTAGGTCAGCCGTCCCGCCACAAGTAGTGGCGTACCTCCGGCACGCGAGAGGGGAAGGATGTGCAGAATCCCGGCACGCATCCGCTTCGCTCCGCGTACCGGGTTACGGAAAAGTGCCGTCGCTCCGCGACGATGTATGTGGCGATGGCATTTCTACAACCGCTCTTCGGCGGTTTTCCTCCACGCAACATCTTTCTACAACCGCACTTCGGCGGTTTTCCTTGGGGATAGCTTGTTTCGTTGGAAAAAATACTTATCTTTGCCTTGAAAAGGAGCTAAATGATGAACTATGAATTAACACCTTCACTACAGGCGACAGGAGGAGCCGAAAAATGGCGCTAATGCAATTTGTGTTAGGCAGTGCTTCGTGTGCGTTTGCCTTATGTGCTTTTATTCTATGGATGCGCCGGTGCGATGGCGACCGGTCGCGGCTTACCCTCAGTTTTGTATGGATGTTTTTGGCGTTGTTGTTCTCCAGCCGCGCCTTTGTGGACGGGCAGTTGGTGCCGTCGGGAGTACTTCCGCCTGTGAATTTGGTTGGTGGATTGCTTATGGTGACGCTGCTTTGTTTATATCCTATAGAGGTGATTCGTCCGGGATGGCTCAATGCACGGCGTTTGTTCATGCTGTTGTTGCCAGCCATATTAATTGGAGTCATTTTTTATCTGTCAGGAATTAAGCTCCGTCAGTTGCAGACGTTCGGCGATATACTTGCCCACATCGGCGAGCCGAATGTCTATTGGCGTCTTATTCTTCTTTTCGGAATCATTCTTCCATCCGCCCTGCTGCTCCACGTCATCCCCTATAACTGGATGAAGAGCCGCGTCCGTTTGCGTTGGATAAGGCATTATACGTACACCATTCTGCTGATTTCCGCTCTCTATGCCGTGTTTATGCTGACTCGCAGTGCGTCGGTCAGTGTGGTGCATCTGTTTGTTTGCCTCACGCTGGCTATGATAGTGACTTATGAGGAACTGTTCGCCCGCTTTTGCCTCCCATCGGATTGTCCCACCGAATTGCCAGTAGAACCTGTAAAGTCAAGCTCGCCGTCGGAGGAAGAAGAAAATCCTCTTGTCATTCGGCTAAACCATTTGCTTGAAGAGGAGAAAGTGTGGAAAAACCCAGACCTCACCGTTGCCAGTCTGGCTCAGATGTTGGGCACCAACCGCAGTTATCTTGCCCAAGCCATACAGGAGGCAGGCTACGTCAACTTTGCCGATCTGATTAACCGCCACAGAGTGCAGGCTTTCTGTTGCATTGCGGAAGATGGCAAGGTGAAGAGTGTGCAGGACGCTTTCTTCCTCGTTGGCTTCCGGTCGAAAGAAACTGCATTGAGAAGCTTCAAGAAATACACAGGCTCTTTGCCCAGCGAATACTTGATGAAGGTAGCCGCAAACCGTTCGAAAACGTCTGAATTGTAGAATTGACACCTGATTTTGTGGTTTTAGCACGTCTCCGATGCTTTTTTTATATACTTTCACGCACTATTTATCAATACTAAAAAACAAAATTATGCGAATAAAGTATCTGAAAAATTCGGTGGCATCGCTGTCGATTCTAAGTGGACTATTTTGCTTGACTGGATGCCAGGATGATGGAGTCCTGAAAGGAGAGGTAGGAATCGAAGAATATGTGCCGCAAGGGACAAATGATGTGGCCGGCAGTGTGCTTATACATATAATAGAAGAGGGTGACGAGGACAGTCGAGCCTTGCCGTTGAGCGTTTTGCGCATGGTGGACATAGAGACAGCGCAGAACGAGTACGTTAAATTCAACTGCGAGCAACGCAAAGATGGCAAGTGGTGTGCCGTTGCCCAAATGCAGAAAGCACTCGACAAGCCATTTGTGGTCATTCCGGTAAAGATTATACCCAAAGAGTTTCCAGAGAAGGCACGCACCGTGTTGATGGTGCTCCGACAGAAAGGCGCCACGACAAAATCCGGAGATGCCATCACCTCCGTTTACAGCGAAGTGTTGGGCAAGGGAACCCGCTGCTACGGTCCGGTAGGCAACACGCTTGGCAGCGTGCTCCTTTATGACCAAATCTGCAAGCTTGGCGAGGAGTATCTGACCGCTAACACCACGCAAAAACAGTTCTCGATGCTTGAATTCTCGGGCGACAGCTACGAGAAGACTATGGAGGACTGGTCGGTCAATGTGGGAGCATCGTTTAAGAAGACACGAAAGAAAGGTCTGACATCTTCAGAAAAAGGCATATTGAAGGATATTAAGGATTTTCTGGGAGACGCGGAATATGAAAGACAATTGACCTCTATGCTGAAAAAGAAGCCCTCCTATGTCTGGACAGGCTCGTTTGACCTTGGAGTGAGCGGAAGCCTCTCCACAAGCGAGTCATACGAATACTATCTGAATCTGTATCGCGTGAAGATGTCGGAGGTGCGCATGAACATGTCGGCCTTTGAGCAGGAGAAGAAAGATCCGACCCTGCTGGCACTGCTTTCGCCCACCTTCGTCAAGGCTTTGAACGTTGACAATATCAATACGACCGCATTCTACGACGACTGGGGCACCGACATTATCACGCAAGGCTCGTTTGGCGGCTACAACATCTATATCTACGGCCGTCAGGAGAACGTTTATGAATATAGCGTTGGCTTTGACGCGCAGGGCAGCCTCTCGCGCAGCAAACCAACAAGCACCGGCAAGACGTGGAAAGATATCTATGCGAATGCCCATAGCGACTATGCGGAGGGACATTTCGACGTGGCTTACCAAAACGAGAACTACGAGAAAGCCAGCAAGGCAGTATCCCTGCAAACCTCTACCGGAGGCGACCTTGCCATCGACGATCCGCAGAAGTGGCTCGACGGCTTCAATACCGACGGCTCCGACAGTAAGTGGGCGCTCATTGGCTACAACGTGAGCAGCGATGATAAAGACAACACCCTCTGCCGTCTGTATCCTATCGAAGAGTTGGTTGGCCAGATAGCGTTTACCTACGACCAAGTGGTTACGGATAAAACAGAAGCCGACATTGAGGCAGTCACCCGTCTGCTGAACAACTACAGCGAGTTGCTAAACGCCAAAGACGACTACCTCGACTCTAAACAGGTGGTGCAGCGGGCAAAGTCGAGATTGGTGTTGGCAGACATCCTGATCAAGAGCGGCTCGAACGGGCATAAGAATGGAGAACCAACCCCCTTTGTCGCGCAAGACCCGAACGATCAGAACAACTACTTGACTTACTATCCAGTCATGGCAAACGCCAATGCTCCGTGTGAAAATGGATATGCATTCGAGCCGACTTGCCATCATTATATAGACGCTACAGACAATGACGACAAGTATATCTATTATGCGTTGGCGCCAAGCGACAAATGCTTAGGCATCGTGGATGCCGTGTTCTGTCAAGAGGGAACAGCCAAAGACTTCAACGGTGGAAAATACTACATTCCGCGAGGCGTGCATGCTGATCATGATATGGATGGAGCGCTCGACAACAACTATCTTTTTGTGAAGTACTATGACGAGGGCGTAGACAACGACCCGTCGAAGAAGATTACCGCCATAGGTTTCGCTAATATCGACAACCACGACGTGATTATCTCATCGACTGGCGGAAGTGAGCTGCGCATGAATGCCACAGAAACGGAAGAAAACAAGTTCAACCAGTTTTGGGATAAGAAGAATTGGAACTGGTATGCCGGCGACCGGTCAGGCAAAAGCTGGGTTTTCTACGAGGGTGGATTGGTAAGGCATAATCGCTTCTATGTGGTTTACACCACTCAAGACCTACCCATCCAGCACTTCCGCGAAGGTTCCGTATGGCAACCGAAAAGGTGGGGAGAGTAACGCATCCACGAAACATATTGCGAGGGGGCATGTCGGTAACCACATGCTCCCTCGCAATGTTTGTTGTGCGTAAGGAATCGCTCTTCGATAGCGGTTTGCTTGATTCTGTAATTGTTTTTTATATCATTGTCATTGCGTTGTGTCTCAGTGAGATATAAAGAATAGAAAAAGTATGTTTAAAAACATATTTAATGAATTTTAACCAACAAAACATTTGTAAAAGGTGGTTTGTGACTATAAATTTGTAAACGTAGTGGATATTTTGCTTAGACATAATAATCTTTTAAGGATTTCATTTAACACATAGTACAAGTAATTATGATTACCAGTAAGTACCACAGAAGAAGACTATTGCCGGCAATGCTGTTGGCGATGCTGATGTTGTCTTGTTATATGGAGGCAGCAGCTGTAAATCCGAACTCAAAAGAACAAGCAAGTGACTGTGCAGTCGGGAGAATGCAAAAACCGGACGACATGCTGGCTGCGCTTTGTGATAGAGAAGGAAATCAGACAAATGTTGAAGTCACCGGCACAGGAGGCTTGGATGATCCGGTCGATGATGGAGTAATATGTGTTGACGGGATATATTACGTTCTCGACCCTGGAGCCATGGCAGCAAGGGTAGTTGCCAAAAACGAACTTAATTCTACATACCAAGGACGTATAATCATACCGTCGTCTATAAAAGTGGACGGAAGAGAATATACAGTCAAGTCGATAGGTAGGAGAGCGTTTGCCGCCTGCATGGAATTGGACAAGGTGTTTATACCCAAAACTGTTGAAGTGGTAGAAAAAAGAGCATTCGAATCGGCAGTAATTGACGATATTGAAATAGAAGAAGGCTCACAATTGAAAGTGATTGAAGATTATGGGTTTCTGTTCTTCTGCAAAAATAGAGGACAGGTAGTCCCGGATCATTTCCGACTGCCTGAAGGTTTGCAGGAAATCGGCGTGAGGGCATTTTATGGAGCATTTGCAGATTTTGTGATACCGTCGACAGTGTGGCGTATGGGAGATTTGTCACTTGCAGCGAATATCAAGGATTTGTTTTTGAAATGGGAAAGACCGGTATCTGTGCCTTACAATATATTGGAACTGTCGGGTTATAACGATGTGGATTATAAAGGCTCCATGTGTCCGACACCTGTAGAGATACACGTGCCGTCAGGCTCCCTCCCCACCTATAGATTGACAAAGCCGTGGTGTTTTTTCTCATTGGATGAGATGCCGGTTGAAGAGGCAACCATTTATGCCGATATTGCAGGACTGCGGTATCGATTGCGCGGCAACAAAGCCGTTCTGCTACCACCAAACGAGGGACAATATTCAGGAGATATAGTATTGCCTGAAACGGTTAGTTATAATGGGAAAGAATATAAGTTGGTCAGAACTGAAGGCGCGTTTAACAACTCGAAAGTTGTTTCGGTAGCCTTCCCATCCTCTGTAAAATATGTGGTTGATGATTTTAAATATTGCATGGAACTGCAGACCGTGACATTCCCTGAAAATTCGCGATTGAGATTTTTCAGCGCGATGGAGGGGTGTCCGAAATTGACTGAATTCGTTTTTCCGCCGTCGCTGCAAGTGCTTTACGGAAATTCCATGATGTATCTTGACGGACTCAAGACCATCGATATCCCAGGTTCGGTTTCTTATATTGGAGCATATACATTTGTGAACGGAGCACTGACAGAAGTGACCGCACATTGGATTTGTCCGCCTAAAATGCTGCCGAATGATGTGTTTATAACAAAAAGCAATCCGCGAATCCGTGTGCCGGTTGGCGCCAAGAAGTATTATGAAGAGTCGGAAGCTTGGAATAAATTTGAGATTGTCGAGGATGAGACAGTGGAGGCTTTTGTGAAAGTGTATACAGAGGGCCGCGAACGAGTGCTTACGCTTCCAGTGGATGAGAGTGCCGACTACTATGAGTTTGAGGCTTTTAAAAATGGAGAAGTAGTTAAGTCGCAGACTCTTTCACTCATAAAGAGTATAAGAACAGCCAGTGCAAATAGAGAGGCAGCAACCAAACGCATAGGTTTTGATGTCTCATCGTTGGATGACGGCAGTTACCGCTATAGAATCCGAGCGGCATCGGATACGGAAGGCTTGATTTCGTTGTTTGAGGGAACGTTTGTTGTCGGTGATGACAGTGGTGTGGAAGATGTCGTTTCCGATGGCGACACAAATTATGATGTCTTTGATATTATGGGCGTCTGCATACGGACGAATATGCAAGAAGCGGAAATCTTTGGTTTGACGCCTGGAATATATATTTTGCGCCCTGTTCTGAACGCTAATCCGTCAAACGTTCGGAAAATCATAGTGGAATAAGGTTAATGCATAGATGAAGAAGGTTGCAGTGCGCCTCTGCCATACAAGCTGGGAATAGGCGCACTGTCAATGAATTTTCTCTTAAAAATTTGGTTTATAAAATAAACCGAATTAAATTTGCACTTGAACCAAGGGCGGACAGGCGAGACCGCTCTTTTTTCAAAGCCAAATGGTTTATTTTATAAACCAAGTATTAACCATCAAATTTTTCATAAAATGGAAGACAGAAAACTCACCGAAAAAGAAAGTCTCGAAGTGATAACTTCGATGATAGCACTCACGAAGCAACGCTATATTGGCGATGGACGCATTTTGCTGCTGTTTGGCTACCTGACAGTTGCCGTTTCTGCGTTGATATGGATACTCCTCGTGATTACACAAAATCCTGTGTGGAACTGGCTATGGTTTCTTGTTTGGATTATTGGAGGCATCGTTGCTCCGATAAAGGCAAAGAAACAACAGATTGAAAAAGGGGTAAAAAATTATTCCGACACACTCACATCCCGCATTTGGTCTACAGTCGGCTTCAGTGCAATCGCCGCCACAGCCATCTGCCTCGCATTTCTGCTTGTCAAAGGAATTGACGCATGGCCTATGATGTTGGCGTTCGCTCTGATAATCGTTCCCTTCGCCGAGGTTGCCCAGGGAATTGTTTTCAAAGAGACAACGCTTATTGTTGGAGGTGCGATAGGATTGTTTGCAGGCTTATTTACGGAGGCATGCATCGCCGGGGATGTAGAGCTTTATGCATCATGGTATATGCCATTGTTTATAATCGCGTTTGTGGCGATGATGATAATTCCCGGCCATATTCTCAACCATAAGGCACGAAAAGAAAAATGAAAGAACTGAATCCGCTTCTGCACTCGCAACTCCGTCTTGCTGTAATTTCCATACTGATGAATGTTGAAGAGGCAGATTTCGTTTATCTCAAGGAGAAAACCGAATCTACAGCCGGCAATCTCAGCGTTCAGCTTGAAAAGCTGTCTACCGCGGGATATATTTCTATTGAAAAGGGAATGTCGGGCAAGCGTCCCAGGACGACATGCTCAATTACTTACGATGGAAGAAAGGCTTTTGAAGAATATGTCGAGGCGTTGAAAACATACCTTGGCTTATGATGAAAACAGCCAGACCTTACGGATAGGGCATCTTGTGTGTATAAGTGTGCGTTAGACAACAAAGCAGGGACTGCCGAAGAGGCTGTCCCTGCTTTGTTGTTTTGTTTTGAGGATATTTTGATGTTCTTCTGAACCTTATTTCTTGAGACGGTTTCCGTAGCGGCTCATGAACTTGTCTACGCGGCCAGCTGTGTCGACCAATTTCTGCTTACCAGTGAAGAAAGGGTGAGAAGAACTCGTGATTTCGAGTTTTACGAGCGGGTAAGTAACGCCGTCGATTTCGATTGTCTCCTTAGCAGCGACAGTCGAGCGAGTGATGAAAGTTTCGCCGTTCGACATATCTTTGAAAACAACCTCGCGATAGTTTGATGGATGAATGTCTTTTTTCATTTCTATATCTTTTTTATTATTACAAAGTTACGCGCCGCTGGTAAAGGCGACTTCTGTAATGGCGTGCAAATGTACGCATATTTTTCCATACGGCAAACATTTACGGAGTTTTTTTTGTCGCAACGTTCGCAATATTAAAGGATAAGCGGATGCGAGAGGTGTCGCATCCGCTTGTCTTAGTCAAGCCGTGTTAGGGCTTATTTTTTTGCGTCGAGTTCGCGAAGAAGCTCGTCGACCGCAGCTTTCAGTTGTGCGTCCAAACCATTGGCAGCGTCCTCAGGAGAGTTCAGCACATAGATGTCGGGCTCCAGTTGCGAGTTCTCAAGGTAATTTCCTTCCGCGGTGCGGTATCCGATGACCGGAGTGCCGAAAATCAGCGAAGAGTCCTGCAGACGTTCCCACCAAACGCTTGTCATGGTGCCAGGCACCGGAGCGCCGACAAGTTTGCCGAGACGCATGTGTTTGTATACCCAAGGCGTTCCGTGAGCGTTGGAATAGTTGGCCTCGCCCTGCACCATAATTGAAGGTTTGTTCCATCGGCGGCTCGGCATGTCGCACGCTTCTCTTCCGCGGTACACCTGAGTGAGATATTTTGTTCCGCTGAACAGAATTTCGATATCTTCGTGGAGGCGTCCGCCACCATTGAAACGGGTGTCGATCACGATGCCCTCCTTCTTGTTGTATTTACCAAGCACGTCAGAGTACACTGTACGGAAACTGTTGTCGTCCATCGATTCGATATGTACGTATCCCAAGCGGCCGTTTGACCAGCGGTCCACGTCGGCGGCGCGTTGTTTGATCCATCGGCGGTAGAGCAAAGCACCGCAAGCGCCGTCAGAGATAGGTTTCACCACCTCGTCCCACTGCTTGCCGCCATCGGAAAGCGAAATCAGCACCTTCTCTCCGGTCAGCCCGGCGAGCAGCGCATAGAAGTCGGTGTCGGCAGAAATTTCCTGTCCGTTGATTTTCTCGATAATGCATCCCTTCTTCACCTTTGAAGACGCGTTGTCGAAAGGACCTCCGGCAATCACCTCGTCGATTTTCACGCCCTTTCCTTCATACGAAAGGTCGTAGAACAGACCTAAGTTGGCAGTGGCTTCTCCGCGGGCACCGGCACGGTATCTGCCACCCGTGTGCGACACGTTTAGCTCACCGAGCATTTCGCTGAGCAGCTCGGCAAAGTCTGCGTTGTTGTTGATGTGAGGCAGGAACTTGCGGTATGCAGCTGTCATCATCGGCCAGTCCACACCGTGCATGTCAGTGCGGTAGAAATGGCGGGCCTCCTGGCGGCAAACGTGGTCAAACATATATTCGCGTTCCTTTGCCAAATCCATCTTCATCTCAGCCTTGTAGCTGATGCGTTCCATCTTGTCGGAAGCCACGGTGAGTTTCTGCATTATGCGTGAGCCGAGAATGAAAATGCACTTGCCGTCTTTCTGCACGTCGAACTGAGCCGACGACGTGTCGAGTTTCTTCAGGCATTCCGTGCTCTTTTTGCGCAAGTCGAGTTTCCAAAGATCGTAACCCTCCTCGAAAGCCGACAGGTAGTACAGGCTTTCTCCATCGGCATCGACGATGGCATCGGCAATTTCGGAAGAGTTTGGCGTGATGCGCACAATACGGTCCTCGATGCCGTCAAGTTGCACGTCAATGTCTTTTTTCTCTTCTTTCTTGTCAGCCTTCTTGTCGTCTTTCTTTTTGCCTTTTTTCTTGTCGGCGTCAGCCTTTTCGGCATTTTTCTTCTGCTCCTTTTCCAATTCCTTCTGCAATTCGTAATCCTCCTTGCTAAGTCGGAATTTGTCGTAGGCGTCCTTGTTCATAAACACAAGCATCACGTCGTTGAGCGAACCCCACGAAGCATGGCTGCGCATGCCGTAGCGGTCTGTGAGGAAAAGCACAGCGTTTCCGTCGAGCACCCATCTTGGCTGCGAGCTGAAGTATCCGCTGCCAGTCAGGTTTACCGGCTTCTCCGATCCGTCAGCCTTTACGATAGCCACGTCGGAATAAGGGTCGTGTCCGTTGCCGATGATTTCAAGCGAGAACCATTTTCCATCTGGCGACCAAGCATAGTTGAAGCCACCCATAAACCATTCCGAACCGTCGGTCACCTGCCTCACAGCTTTAGTGGCCACGTTGACCACCATAAGCCGGCATTCATCCTCGATGAAAGCCACCTCTTTTCCGTCGGGCGAGAATTTCGGATTCTGGCGGTCGGCGAGAGAGTCGGCGAGCAGCGGCTGCTCGTCGATTAGAGTAGCATTAGGGAAGTTGAGGTCGTCGGAGCGTTTTATGCGAGCCGTGTAAAGCCCCCAATGCCCGTTGCGTTCGCTGGCATATACGAGCGACCGGTTGTCGGCGCCGAAGTCAACGTCGGCCTCGCCCTCCACGGTGTTGGTGATTTGCTTTGTTGTGCCATATTCCACCGATGTCACAAACACATTGCCGCGCACGGTGAAAGCCACCTGCTTGCCATCGGGCGACACGCTTGCCGAAGTAGCGCCGTTTGTGAACGACAGGCTTGACGGCAGGTCGACGTCGTCGCGCACAATGTCGATGTCGACGAGCGACGGTTTCTCACCATTTCGCTGAGTGTAGATGGCTCCGTCGTAGGTGTAGCACATCGTGCCGTTGTCGGCAACGCTGAGGAAGCGCACCGGGTGAGTGCTGAAGTCGGAAATCTTTGTCAATGCCGCCGGGTTTGCGAGCGGCATAGAGTATACGTTCATCGAGCCCCCATTGCGCTCACTGAGGAAATACACCGTGCTGCCGTCGGCCGACAAAGCCGGGCACAAATCCTCTCCGGCATGAGCCGTCAGGTTGGTGTGCTTGCCGGTTTTGGTGTTGTATGCCCAGATGTCGCGTGTCACAGACGACGTGTGATGTTTGCGCCATACGTCTTCATAACCCTTGCGGTCCTGATATACAAACATGCTGCCGTCTTTGGCAAACGACAGGCATTCGGCAGGAGTAGGGAGAGCCTGCTCCTGGCGTCCGCCAGTGGCTGGCACTTTGTACAGCTCAAGCAACACGTCGGGGAACAGCGCACTTGCCGCAGGTTTCTGATTGTTGGCTGAGAAATAGACATATTTTCCATCGGGTGAGAAAGCCTCTGGCACCTCGCCTCCCGACTTTGTGGTCAGACGCACCGCCGCACCGCCGTCGGCATTCATAATAAACACATCGTTGTTGCCGTATCGGTCGCTGGCAAAAGCAATCTGCTTTCCGTCGGGTGACCATACAGGCACCGACTCGTATGAGTCGTGCGATGTTAGCCGCACGGCAGAGCCTCCAGTAGAGGCAACTTTGTAGATGTCGCCCTTGTAGCAGAATGCAATCTGCTTTCCGTCGGGCGAGATTTTTACATCGCGCATCCACAACGGAGTGGCGGCAAAGCCCACCGCAGCCGTTGACGCAACGATGATTGTTGCAAAAAGTTTTTTCATTTCTATTATTCTATTGTTTTGTTTGAATATTCGCTCTTTCCCAGATGCAGTCGGGAATCATTCTCCATACCGCCACGAGCAAGCGGTATCGCCAGTCGATTGTCGCCACGCGTTTTTTGCGGCGCAAGGCGTCGACAATCATCCGTGCGGTCTTTTCCGGGCGCATAAGCATCGGGTAGTTGCCCGACCTCAGCAGGTCGGTGTCGACAAATCCCGGACGGATGTCGGTGAACGTGATGTTGGCGCGAGTCATTGCCGACAGTTGCGCCAAGCATTGTATGTAAGTGTTTTGAAAGCGTTTTGTGGCAGAGTATGCCGGAGCGATGCCCAGCCCTTTAGTCCCGGCAATCGAGCTTACGGCGCCGATGTGTCCGCCACCATGGCTTTTCAGATAGTTGAATGCCGCATCGATCATACGGGTGAATCCCACAACGTTTGTTTCTGCCGTTGCGATTTCTATGCTCGGGTCGAGGTCGCGGTTCTGGCTTCCTATCCCAGAAACGAGTAGGATGGTGTCGACGCCGCCCATGCGCTCCGCCAAATCAATGAGCAGCTCGCCTGCGTTTTCGTCGGTCACGTCGATGCGTTGCCACACAACGTTGCCGCCTTCTTCGGCAAACTTGCGCAGCCTGTCCTCTCTGCGGCCAGCCACCCCTATGTTGACGCCCTCGCTCCGCATTATGCGTGCCACCTCAAGACCGATACCCGAAGTGGCGCCTACGATTATAGCATTTTTCATATTCATAAGCATTTTAAATAGTAAAATTACAACGTTTCCGGCATAGACCAAGACGCGTGATGCGTAATTAACAATCTTTAATCAGAAGGCGTGGCGAGGTGATGAAACCATTGGGTAAAAGAGTGTTGGATTAGGTAATTTTAACAAAAAAGCACGCTGTAATTGTTGCGTGAAATAGATTTGAATTAATATATTTGCAATGTACGATAAATCTAACTCTCAATAAATCCGATAATGAAAAATACTTACAAAACCATTTTGCAGGAAATGAGTGAGCGCACGCTGAAGGCTGACACGCTTGAAGGCGACGCGCAATTGTTTGCTCTTCTTCGACAGACGGCATGTGCTTCGGGCGACCTGCCCGCAATGGCGGATGTGGACAACGCCGTGCTTATGGCGGTGGAAAAATGTCGTGCCGAAAGGGGCGACGATGCCGCCTGCCGCTTATGGACGCTTTATGAGTACAGCAATGCCGGAGCCACTCTTGGCTGCGACTTTGCAACGGCGATGAGCAACGGCGACACGAGTTTTGCCGAGGCGATTTATTCGAAGGCGAAGCAACTGAGCGAGCAGTTAGCGGAAAAACGCGAGCTGCGCGATGCTTTCGGTGCATTGTTCCGCCAGTTCTCCGCCGTGTCGTAGGATTTCAGTCCTTCAAGCAGGCGGTATGATTTTGACGCCGGTATGTAAACAATAATATAGTGAATATTTAATGCTATGAATTGATTTGTATTGCAGCTAACTTTTGTGGTGGCCTGCAACTAATTTTTGTGGCGTTTTGTTTGGCGTTTTTGCGGTGATGGGCAATAATCTGGCTTGGATTTATTCGGAGGAGGTCAAGTGATCAAAAGATAGGCTGTGGTTCGGGAAAGAAAATTGAGCAAGCACTTTTCTCACACCTTGCGCTATCTTTTGATAAGATAGGCTGCGGTTCGGAAGCGCAAAATCAAATAAATTTGTTTTGCTCTTCTCTCACCTTTCACTATCTTTGCGCAATAATTTAAATGATATAAAACAAAAGATTTTGATGAAGCAGATTCTTGTTGCCGTGTTGTTACTGGCGGCATTTGTCGGGATAGGTAATTCCAAAAATTTCAGTGTTGTAGGAGTGGTTGTCGACTCGTTGGAAAATGAGCCGGTGCCGTATGCCACGCTTCGTGTAGACAAGCGCGGAGGAACAGAACCGACGCTCGGCATAAGCGGAGTCGACGGCGCGTTTGACGAGAAACTGGCTGAGCCGGGAGTTTATACGCTGACGGTAAGCGGTACAGGTATGCGTCAACGTTCCATTGAATTTGCGGTGGGCGACTCGGCGCGTGTGTGCAACCTCGGACGCGTGGCGCTTGTTTCCGGAGTTGAGCTTGAAGAGGTCAGCGTGGTGGCGCAGAAGCCTTTGGTGAAGGCGGATATCGATAAAGTCACATATCGCGTTGAAGACGACCCCGAGGCGTTGTCGAAAACGGCTATCCAGATGCTTCGCAAGGTGCCTATGGTGACGGTCGACGGGCAGGACAACATAACGGTGAAAGGTTCGTCGAATTTCAAGGTCTATGTCAACGGCAAACCAAACACGATGATGAGCAACAACCCGAAGGAGGTGCTCCGCAGCCTGCCGGCAAGTTCGGTGAAGTCGATAGAGGTGATAACCGACCCCGGTGCCAAATATGACGCGGAGGGAGTGGGCGGAATCATAAACATCGTCACGCAGGGCTCAAGGATGCAGGGGTATAACCTTTCGGCCGGACTGACCGGCAGCAACAAAGGTCCGTCGGCCTATGCCTACGGTTCGGTCCAAGTTGGGAAATTCACGATGAGCGGCAACTATTCGTATAGTTATGAAAGCCGCAACAATAGTTCTTCGTCTGACTATGAGCGTGATGACTATGACTCCGACGGAAGAGTGAAACAGACATTACGCAGTGTCAGCCGCGCTGACGGCAGCCGCTCGCAGATGCACTATGGATCGCTGTCGGGCAGTTACGAGGCAGACTCGCTCAATCTTGTGACGTTCAGTTATGATTTCTACACATGGCGCGACAATAGCCACGGCACGTCGTCGTTCGTAATGCTTGATGCGGCACAGGTGCCGGTCTATTCCTACAATACGTTGGACAAAAGCTTGTCGAAATATGGCAGCCATTCGGTAGGCGTCGACTATCAGCATTCGTTCAAGAAGAAAGACGAGTTGCTGACAGTGTCGTATAAGTTTGACAAATCACCGAAGCGGACACAGACAGAAACAACGTATTCCGATGTGGTATCGGTGCCGTTTCTCACGTATGCTCAGGGACAGGACAACAAATCGCACATTGCGGAGCACACCGTGCAGGTAGACTATGTGAATCCCATCAACGAACACCATTATGTGGATGCTGGAATGAAGTTCATTGCGCGCAAAAATGCCAGCGACAGCCAGACGCTGCTGCTGGAGCAGGTTGACGGCTCTTTGCCGGGCGACGAAGACAGTTCGGTTGACTACAGCCAGCGTCAGAACATTGTGGCGGCATATACGGATTATAATCTGAAAATACAGAAATTCGGGTTCAAGACGGGTGTGCGCTATGAGCATACGTTTATGAACGTGGAATATGAACGTCATCCCGACCGCAACTTCAGCAAGAATTTTGACGATGTGGTGCCGTCGGCGGCCATAAGCTACGGGCTTTCGGAGATGTCAAATATCCGCGTCGGCTACAATATGCGCTTGAACCGTCCGGGCATCTGGTTCCTTAATCCGTTCCGCATTTCGGCGACGCCCAACGATGTAAGCTACGGCAATCCGGACTTGTCGACGGAGAAGAGCCATAGCATCAGTTTGAGTTACAATATTTTCACTTCGAAGGTAAATCTCAATGCCGAGCTATAGTTTTGTCAACAATGGCGTGACGGGCTATTCGTTTGTCGACGAAGATGGCGTGCGCAATTCAACTTATGGAAACTACGTGCGCGAGCAACGCACATCGTTGTCGGTATGGATGAGTTGGAACATCACTGATAAAACAAGCTTCATGTTGTCGGCAAGTGGCAGCTATGTTGATTTGCGGAGCAAAGAACTCGGTTCAAGCAACAGTGGTTTCGGTGGCAATCTTTATGCACAACTGCAGCAACGTTTGCCGTGGAAGTTGGATTTTACGGCTTACGGCGGATACGGCACGCCCTACATCTCGCTGCAAGGCCGTTCGGGCTCATATAATTTCTACGGACTTTCGCTCAACCGCTCATTCCTCAAAGAAGACCGTATGGAGGTATCTCTCTTTGCGAGCGACTTCTTTTCGGCATGGAAAAAATATTCAAGCACAACTGTCACCGACACTTATCGGCAGACGTCGCATTACAAGGATTATGCATGCCGCTTCGGAGTCAGCCTGTCATGGAGGCTTGGCAGTATGAATGTAAACGTGAAACGCACGGAACGCTCAATCAGCAACGACGACGTGATGAAGGGTGGCGGCAATGGCTCTGGTGGGCAACAAAAGAATTAAAAAATTCGTGTTGGTGCCATTTTTTACTGATTATTGCTAATTTTGCCTTGAAAAAACAACTTAGACAACAATGAACAGAATAGCATTGATAACGGGGGCTACGAGCGGAATCGGAGAGGCTTGTGCCCGTAAATTCGCCGGCAGCGGCTACGATTTGGTGCTGACCGGGCGCAACAAGGAAAAGTTGGAGGCTATGAAGGCTGAATTGGAAGGAGTGGAGGTGACTACGCTTGCTTTCGACGTGCGCGACCGCAAGGCGGCGCAGGAGGCTCTCGACAGCCTTACTGGACGTTGGCGCGACATTGACGTGCTGGTCAACAACGCCGGGCTTGCTCTCGGCCTTGACAAAGAATTTGAGGGCGACATCGATGAATGGTCAACAATGATCGACACCAATATCAAGGGATTGCTTACGATGACGCGCCTCGTTGTGCCACACATGGTGGAGCGCAACCACGGGCACGTAATCAACATTGGCAGCGTTGCGGGCGACCAGGCTTATGCCGGAGGCAATGTGTATTGCGCCACGAAGGCGGCTGTGAAGGCTCTTTCCGACGGCTTGCGCATCGACCTTGTCGACACCTGTGTGCGCGTCACCAACGTGAAGCCTGGACTTGTGGAAACCAATTTCAGCGTCACGCGTTTCCGTGGCGACAAGTCGAAAGCCGACAGCGTCTATGCCGGCATCCATCCGCTCAACGGCGACGACATAGCCGACGTGGTGCTGTATGCCGCCAACGCGCCGGAGCATGTGCAGATTGCCGAAGTGCTTGTGCTTGCCACCCATCAGGCAAACGGATATACGTTCAGCAAGGACACGTCGCGCGTGGAGCATTTGTCGTGAGACTATGAAAGCCGGATGTCAGAAAATGCTTGACGGCGAGGTGGATTGAAAACGTAGTTCAGAAAAACAAAATAGAAAAGGCGCCGTTTGGGCGCCTTTTCGTTTTGGTGGGATTGCGAAGAAATATTGATTATTTCTTCTTTTTAGTTTCTTTTTTGATGCCGTCGCGAATCAGCAGAGCGTCGATTGTAGGCTCCTGACCGCGGAAACGCTTGTAGAGCACCATAGGGGCTTCTGTGCCGCCGCGGCTAAGCACGTTGTCCTTCCATGACTTGGCAATCTCAGGATTGAAGATGCCGTTGTCCTTGAAATATTGGAAAGCGTCGGCCTCGATAACCTCTGCCCATTTGTAGCTGTAGTAGCCAGCTGCATAACCTCCGGAGAAGATATGGTTGAACTGCGGAGCCATGATGCATCCGTCAACGGCCGGGAACATCTGCACTTGCTTCATCGCCTCGCGTTCGAACGCGATAGGATCGGTCACAGGCGCTGTCGTTGTGTGGTATGCCATGTCGAGGTAGCCGAAGCTGAGCTGGCGCAGGCAGGCATACGCCGCGCCGAATTGTGATGACTTGATCACCTTGTCGACAAGCTCCTGAGGAATAGCCTCGCCTGTCTGGTAGTGGCGTGCGAAACTGTCGAGGAATTCTTTTTGTGTCAAGAAGTTCTCGTTGAATTGCGACGGCACTTCCACAAAGTCGCGGTACACGTTGGTTCCCGACATTGATTGATATTTAGTCTGAGCGAGCAGGCTGTGCAGGCCGTGTCCGAACTCATGGATGAACGTTTCCACCTCATAGAACGTAAGCAGGGAAGGCTTTGTTTCTGTAGGCTTTGTGAAATTCATTGTCAGAGTTACGTGCGGACGCTGGCTGACGCCGTCGACGATGCGCTCCGGGCGGAATTCAGTCATCCATGCGCCTGAACGCTTGGTGTCGCGTGGGAAGAAGTCGGTGTAGAGCACACCGACGAAGTTGCCGTCGGCGTCGGTCACGTCAAACGACTTCACTTCCGGATGGTATACCGAATAGTTCTGGTTTTCGGTGAAGTGCAAGCCGTAGAGACGCGTTGCAAGACCGAACACACCTTTGATTACGTTGTTGAGCTCAAAGTAAGGACGGAGTTCCTCGTCATTGTAAGAGTACTTCTCGTTTTTCAGCTTGTTGGCATAGTATGAGTAGTCCCAGTTCTGGAGTTGGATTTTCTTGCCTTCGAGTTTCTGAGCATAGTCGGTCAGCTCTTTCAGCTCCTTTTTCCATGCCGGCTTGTAGGCGTCGCGCAGTTGATTGAGCAATTTGTAGACGTTGGCAGGAGTTTGCGCCATGGTGTCCTCAAGGCTGTAGTCGGCATACGTGTTGTAGCCAAGCAGTTTGGCGATCTCGTAGCGCACTTCGGCGATGCGGCTCAGGATTTTTGTGTTGTCAAATTCTCCGCCGACGCATTGCGTGTTGTATGCCTTGTACAGTTTCTCGCGCAGGTCGCGGCGTGAGGAGTATTTCATGAACGCCATGTAAGTGGGCTGTTGCAGCGTGATAAGATACTGACCCTCTTTGCCTTTTTCCTTGGCGGCAAGAGCGGCAGCCTCCACCGTGCTTTCCGGCAGACCCGCAAGGTCGTCTTTTGTGAGCCACAATTCATACGCGGCAGTGCATTTCACCGTGTTTTGCTCGAATTTGAGCGTCAGTTCCGACAATTCCGCCTGGAGCTTGCGATAAGCGTCGCGGTCGGCGCCCTCAAGGTTTGCACCGCTGCGGGCAAACGAGTCGTAGGTGTTTTTGAGCAGCGTTTTCTGCTCAGTGTTGAGGTCGAGTTTGTCGCGGTTTTCGTAGACCTCCTTTACGCGTTGCCACAACTTCTCGTTGAGAGAGATGTTTGCGCTGTGTTCAGCCAGTTTCGGGGCGATGCGCAGCGAAATCTGGTTCATTTCCTCGTCGCCGTCGGCCGACAGGATTGGATAGAATGTGAGCAGCGTGCGGTTGAGCATCTCTCCGGCATTCTCAAGCGCCTCGATAGTGTTTTCAAACGTAGGGCGCGAGCGCTGGTTGACGATAACCTCGATTTCGCGGTCTGCTTGTTTGATACCTGAATCGACTGCTTCCTCATAGAAACTCTTCTCGATTCTGTCGAACGGCACAACGTTGTGTGTCGTTTTGAATTCCTCAAAGAATATATTTTCAGCGTTTGTCATTATTGGTGCTGTAAATAATAATGGAATGATTAATGATTTGAAATTCATATTTTTATAATAACTGATGTTTTTGCAAATTTACTACATATTTTCCGAAGTGCCCAAACCTTTGTATCGGATTTTGTCGAATATCAGCGCGATGGTGAGTTTGTCCACTCCGGCGTCGAGCAGGTAGTGGCGGTCGTCGTCAAGTGTTTTCAGCACCTCGCTGCCGCCTGATTTGTCAACGGCGTCCATATAGCTTGCCACGGCGTCTTTCACCTGTCCGCTGCACAGCAGGGCATGTCCGCGGTTGATGTAGTCGTTTGCGCCGGGCTGCTTGGCGATGATGCGGTTGTAGTAGTCCACACTTTGGTTGTAGTTTCCAATCAGGAACGAACACCAGGCGATGGGGCGCATTGTCCGTTCTCCTTTTGATGCCAGATAGTCCACTTTGAAGAAGTATTTCAACGCCTCCTCAATCCGTCCGCCTTCAAGCAGGCAGTTGGCAATATTGTTGGCAAGCGCCACATTGTCGGGCTGCAGCGCTTCCGCGCGTTTGTAGTTGGCGATGGCTTTCTCCGTGTCGTTTACGGCCCTGTAGCAAAGAGCCAGATGCTTGAGGGTCCACACATCGTTGGGCTTGAGCAGCTCGACTTTCTCATAGTCGGCGGTGGCAAGCACGTATTGTTTCAGTTGCTCGTGGCAGTAGCCAGTCTTCTGATAGTCGGAGGCTGTAGGCGAGTCTTGTTTCAACACTTTGCCGAATGTCGACAGCGCGTCGGTGTAGCATTGCATGCTGAAATAAAACTCGGCAATCAGCCGCAGGCTTTTTGTGTCGGAAAGGGCGTCGCTGACAAACGGCACGTCAATAAGGTTGAGCCTTGTCGAGAACGGGTTGTAGAAATCGTTGCGGCTGCGAAACAGGTTGAAGAAGCGGTATAGGCTTTGCACATATTTGTTGGCGATGTTCTCCCGCTGCTTGTCGGGGTTGGGGAGGCTGTCTGCCATTTCGTTGATGACCTGCTCCTGCTGCTCGTCGAATTGTGCCATCATCATCGAGCGATGCTGGTCGGGCATCGTGGCTACCGACAGGGCGAATGAGAATTTGTCGCTGTCGCAGAATGCACCTGTGCGGTCAACCATCGACAGCAACATGCTGCCGCTGTTGCCGGCAAACACGCGGAATATGCTCGAGTGGCGTGGTGTGAACGGAACAAACCAATTCGCCACGTCGTTGAAGAATGGAAAGCTCTTCAGCCTGGCGAACGAGCTGAGAAACACATCGCTGCCTTCAGCCTGCATACGGCTCAGCTCCTGCATCTTGTCGGTGATGCCCGACTCGTTGAGCATTTCCTGCCAGTCGGGGTTTTTTGCCATTTCTTCGATGTCGTCTGAAAACCCGTCGCGCATCTTGCGCCGCATCTCCGGACTTAGTTTCATCAGTTTAGGCACCAATTCGTCGCGCACCTTCTGACTGATTCTCTCAGTGGAGCGGCTGCGGATGAATTGCAGAAACACGGTCATGATGTCGCGGCGTCCGCGCTCGCTGTCGGCAATGTTGGCAATACGCAGAGAGATGGCGCTTGAGTGCTGTATGGTTTCGCGGTGGCAGTGCATGGCAATCAGCGCGCAGCACAGCGCTTTCATTGACAGCGATGCGTCGTTGAAAGCGTTTGCGGCATAGAGGTCGAGCAGCGACAGCAGAAGGTGCTCGCTGTAGTGCTCGAGCAGACTGAGCATTGTCGCCGCCATCGCCAATTCCTTTATTTCTGCCGTGGCGTCTGCGTCGGCAAACAGCTTGTCGAGCGTGCCGGCTTCGTTGGCGGTCACGGGAAAAGTGACCCATATATGCTTGAAAACAGCGTTGGCGGCTTTTTCTTTCTCCATTAGCAGTGTCCTCTCCTGGTCACTGTCGCGTTTGTCTGCCGGCAGCTCGTAGAACAATGCTGTCTTGTCGGCGCATTCGCGGTATGCCTCGAGCAGCGCCTCCAGACTTCTGGGGTACTTGCGCTCCATGCGCAGCGTCTCGTAGTATAGTTTAGGCGAGTTCTGCACTGTCAGCTCTTGTTCGGTAATGTCGGCAAGCTCCATCAGTTTTGCGGTGATGCCGTTGTGGATTTCCTCGCGTTGAGGGTCGTTGCATCCGTCTGCAACATAGCGGATCATATATTTGTATGACTCCTCCAGCTCGTCGAGCCGGTTGTTCAATTGCCAGTTCTGCAGCGTCTGTGCCGTCTGTCGCAGTTCGGCGAACGCCTCAGCAAGGCGTTTCTCGGAAAGCAGCGATTGAATGCTTTTTTTGTGGAAGTCGGTCATTGTCGTATATTGAATTTATTTGCGAATATACAAATAAAGAGCAAAAATCTTGCCATAAGTCATTGCAAAAGTTGGCGAGGTGTTGTCAGGATTTGGAGGAAATAGTAAATTTGCAGAAAAAATAGAATATGGTACTACAACGTTGGCAGACGGTTTATCTGCTTATTTCAGTGATAGCGATGGCTTTGGCGGCGGCGTTCCCGGCGGTCGAGCCGTTGCGTGTTGCGCAGCCGGTGGTTGAATTGGGCGGCGCTGTCTTGGTGGCACGTGTGCTTGCCGCCGCAATTGCAGTGTTTTTGCTTGTCACAATCACTAAGTTTAAAAACCTGAAAATGCAGCAAATGCTGTGTTCTGTAGGCGTTCTGCTCATGTTGGCGGAAATTGCCGTTGTGGCTGGCGGATATTTTATGGCGGTTGTTGAGCCGAGATTCACGATGACAGCTCCGCTGCCTGTGCTTGCGCTTGCCTGCACGCTGATGGCGAAGAGCCGTATCCAAAAAGACTATAAAATCATCCACGATTGCGACCGTTTGCGCTAATGTATCGGTTTGAAAATCAGAAGAATGTGAAAATATTTCTGAAATATTTGGACTGATTGCTTTGTTTTTAGGAAATTAATGGTTACTTTTGCAGTCCGAAATACTGAATAATAACGAAATAAGATACAAAAATGAAAAGAACATTCCAACCTTCGAACAGAAAGAGAGTGAACAAACACGGTTTCCGTTTAAGAATGTCGACTGCCGACGGACGCAAGGTGCTTGCTCGCCGTCGTGCTAAAGGTCGTGCACGTCTGTCGGTTTCTCACTCTATCAATAAGTAATACTTTAATAGGGTTACGCAGAACGAATAGTTCCGTTGTCGTATTCTTGCGATGACGGTTCTTTTTGTGTGTATACACGTCTGGTCTTTTGCGCCTCTTTGCTTGCCGGCACTCCGGATTTCTCTGATTTTGAAATCTAAAAAAACGAATCCAAATCTTTAAAAATGGAAAAAGACAATCTTTTGTCGATAAAATGTGACATTTTGTTGGATTTATTTGGAATTGTGTTTACAAAGTGATAAATTTGCCGTCGAAAAGAGGTAGGATATATAGATTTTGAAAAAGGAGGTTTGAAAAATAGATGCAATGTTAAGGCAAAGCTTCTCTGGCAAATTCCAGATGTTTTGTCGGCAATTGGCATGGTTTGATAAGCGAATAGATTAAAAGAATTTTATTTCATATTGATTTGTTTTATGTGTGATGATCCCCGGGAGGCTGCGAAGTTTTTCGGGGTTTTTCGTGTAAAACTGTCAATTTGTCGGTAAAAACGCAGTTAAAATATCAAAAGTGTTGTTTTTATAAGGTGCGTGTATTACTTTTGTGGTGATACAATGGTTTTAGGTTTAGATTTTTAAGTTTTGATTATGAAAAGGATGTTTGTTGTTCCAGCATTGTTGCTGGCAATGTCGGTGTCGTCGCAGGCGGAAACTTCGCTTGTGATGACTCGTGTTGATGGCGGAATGCAGGAGTTGCGTAATCTCTGTTTGGAAAGTGAACATTTCGACATACATAAATGTTTTTTTACGATGGATGGCGATACGTTATATTGTATGGCAGTGTCGGTATAGTAGGCACTGCATTTGGCGGAGGCCGTCCTTGACAATGGCATTACAAGTGCAAGAAAATAAGATTTGTTTCATGTGTGAATTTTGGCATCTCGGAGGCTGTGAAGTTTCTGGGATGTTTTTTTATTGTGAAATTTTCAAAAGGCATATTTTGTTTGTAGTCGGCATTGGACTACCTTTGTATTGCTTATTTTTTAATCAGTGAAAAAATATAATCGATGAGAACAAGGATATTTATGCTGTTGCTGGCGGTGCTCGTGCTGGCAGGATGCGGTAGAGAGAAAAAAATCGAGTCGGAGCTGCTCGGCATAGAGGAGAAAGACGGATATACGCTGGTGACCGTGCGCGATCCGTGGAAGGCAGGACAGACACTTCACCGCTATGCGCTTGTGCCACGTGACAAGCCGCTTCCCGATGGGCTTCCCGATGCGACGGTGATAAAAGTGCCGTTGCGCTCGGCGGTGGTCTACAGTGATGTGTATGCCCGTCCGATTGTGGAGCTGGGCTGCGGAAATGCCATCGTCGGAGTGCTCGATGCACAGTATTTCAAGACACCCGAAGTGGTTGCCGGTTTGAAATCCGGAAAGATATCCGACTGCGGCTCGTCGATGTCGCCATCCACTGAACGTATCGTCAGTGCCGCGCCGGAGGCCATATTCCTGTCGCCGATGCAGAACAGCGGTTATGGAGCGATAGGCAATATGGGAATACCTATTGTTGAGATGGCAGACTATATGGAGTCCACGCCCCTTAACCGCGCACGCTGGATTGAGTTTATCGGACTGCTCTTCGGCAAGAGCGGCCAGGCAGCGAAGGTCTATGCACAGGTGGCTAAGGATTATGCCGAGGTGAAGGCTGTTGCTCAGAAAGCCGACAAGCATCCCATGGTGATTTCAGAATATGCCATCAACGGAGTATGGTATGTGCCAGGAGGCAAAAGCTACAAGGCTTCGCTTTATGCCGATGCCGGCGCAGCATATCCATGGGCTGCCGACCAGTCGACTGGATCGTTGTCGCTCGACTTTCCGCAGGTGCTCGACAAGGCTCAGAAAGCCGACTTCTGGCTTGTCACCGTCTACGGACAGACGCTTGACCGCAAGTCAATGCTTGCGCTTTATCCGCACAACGACCGTTTCAGCGCGTTTTCCAATCATGGAGTCTATTATGTCGATTCCGCCACAAGCGGGATTTTTGAGGAAACACCGTTCCACCCCGAGCGTCTGCTTCGCGAATACGTGAAACTGTTTCATCCCGACTTGTTGCCTGACTACTCGTTGCAATATTATAAACCGATGGGGGATTGATAGATGGCACGTTTCCGTATAGTGACGGCTTTGCTCGTTTTTGCGATAGTCGCTCTCGCTTTGTCGCTTCTGCTTGTGGGCACAGTCGATGTGCCGGCTGTTGAGGTGTGGCGCATTCTGACCGGTCGTCCGTCAGACTATGAGCCGTGGAATTTTATAATATTCGAAAGTCGGCTGCCGCTTGTCGTCACGGCTGCGCTTGCCGGAGGTGCGCTTGCCGTGTCGGGACTGCTGTTGCAGACCCTGTTTGGCAACACGCTCGCCGACCCCTCGATTCTTGGCATCTCCACGGGGGCAAGTCTGGGTGCCGGATGCGCTATGCTTGCGTTCGGCAGCTCGTTTGCCACTGTACTTGGTGTCGCCGCTGGCGGATATGTAGCCACGCTTACCGGCGCATTTGTGGGAGCGATGGTTGTGATGGCTTTGCTGCTCGTGATGTCAAACGTTGTGAAGAGCAGCACGATGTTGCTGATTGTTGGTATCTTGATAGGTTATATCGCCTCGTCGGCAATCTCGTTGCTTAATTTCTTTGCCACAGAAGAGGGCGTGCATTCGTTTGTGATATGGGGACTTGGCAATTTCTCCGGAGTCACGCTCCGCCAATTGCCGGTTTTTGCCGCTGTTGTGGTTGCGGGGCTTGCCGCCTCGTTGCTGCTGATAAAGCCGCTCAACGCCTTGCTGCTGGGCAGGCGTTATGCTGAAAACCTTGGCGTCAACCTTCGCTCCACGCGCAATGTGCTGCTTGTGGTCACCGGACTGCTTACAGCCGTTGTCACGGCATTCTGCGGTCCTATAGGATTTATCGGACTTGTGGTGCCCCACGTGTCGCGTCTGCTGCTCCGCACGTCCGACCACTACCGGTTGATTCCAGTGGCTATCCTTGCCGGCGCGGTTGTGGTGATGGCGTGCACGCTGGTGAGTGTGTTGCCGATGGACAATGGTATGATTCCTATAAATGCAATCACGCCGATTGTCGGTGTGCCGGTGATACTTTACGTGATAATCAACCGCCGTAAGATATTCTATTTCAACTGACAGAGATGAAACGCTTGCTCGAAATTAAAAACGTGTCTGCCGGATATGTTGTGGACAAGAAGACAAATGTTGTGGTGGCTGACGCATGCCTGTCGCTTTGCGGCGGACAGCTTGTGAGTATGCTTGGCGCAAACGGTGCCGGCAAGTCAACCTTGCTGCGCACCATTGCCGGGACGCAGAGGCCGCTGCTGGGAGAGGTGTTTGTCGATGGAAAATCGTTGAAATCAATGAGCCGCAAGGAGTTGGCCAAGATGGTGAGCGTCGTGTCGACCGACCGCACTCAAGCCGGCGGATTGACTGTTGAGGAACTTGTGGGACTCGGGCGTCAGCCTCACACGGGATTTCTCGGGCGTCTTGACAGCAGCGACCGTGAGATTGTGGCAGAGGCGATGGAGGCGGTGGGAATAAGCCATAAGGCTGAAAAATTTGTCGCCGAACTTTCCGACGGCGAGCGCCAGAAAGCGATGATTGCGCGCGCTGTGGCGCAGCAGACACCCGTAATCCTACTCGATGAGCCCACATCGTTTCTCGATGTGGCAAGCCGTGTCGACGTGTTGCAGCTGCTTCACCGTCTGGCTTACAACGAAGGCAAGGCCATACTGCTGTCGTCGCACGACGTCTCGTTGTCGTTGTCGCTCAGCGACCGCTTGTGGCTGCTTTTGCCAGGGGGCGTAATCGTTGACGGGCAGACGGAGGATTTGGTGCTTTCGGGACGGTTGGATGAACTGTTTCTGTCGCGCTCGGTGACCTTCGATATGCTGACAGGAGAGTTTGCCGCGGTGCTGCCTGCCGGACATAGGTCGGTGGCATTGCGTTGCGGCAACCCGTCGTTGAGTCATTGGGCAACAAATGCGTTGCTCCGCAGCGGTTATGCTGTGGGTGACGACGGCAAGGTGGAGGTGTCTGTTGTGTCAGCCACCGACATCAGCGTCGGCGGCAGGCGCTGCAGCTCATTTGCCGGGATGCTCGGCGCGCTTGAAGTGGAATCCTAAGCACACGTTGTCGTATTGTCGTGTCAGCCGCATAGCCATTTTAAACGTGGCGTTGTCGGCGTTGTCGGCAACCGCCGACACCAATCCGATAAGTTGTTTGACGTCGACGGTGAGCGTCATGCGGTTGCCGTCTTTCTGCAGATAAGCCTTCTGGTTGCTGTAGGCAGCCGGAATGCGTACCTGCGATGAGTGGAGCGAAAGGTTGTAACTGTTGCCTGAAATCCTGTCAAGGCGTCCTTCCACGGGCACGTCGCGCACGAAGATGACAAAGGTGTTTTCGTCGGAAAACTCAATATGAGTGTCATCGAGCTGCAGTTGCTCATAGTAGGGTGTCAGTCGGTTTTCGGCGATGGCGGCCACGGCTTCCCCGCTGAGGTTGCCCACGGCATTGCCCGACTTTAGGTAGACCGCAGGTCCGGTCGCAAACCAGTTGGCTGCAATTGTGGCAGTGTCGGCAGGCGCGTGCTTGTCGGTCAGCGCCGACAGGTGTTCCTTGGCCTTCGTCACATTCTCTTCGCCAATGTAGTCGTTCAGCACCTCGCCGTCGGAAATCCATATTTTATAGCCTCCGTAAGCGGCGGCGGCAAGCACGATGAGCAGTATCAGTTTTTTCATATCGTCAGTTTGTATGTGCGAAGATAGGCAAAAAAAAGAAAAAAGAGTCTCCGTTGGGAAACTCTTTTCATAGAAGCTTGTGTGGGAGCTATTTTTTCATGCGGAAGCCGATGCAGATGTGGTCGTAGTTCGACAGCATCGACGTCACGGTGTTGATTGTCTTCAGGTCGCCTTTCTTTGCCACCGCCTGCACAATCGTCATCAGTTTCTTAACATCCATGGAAATCGACATCTCGTTGCCCACTTTCTGAACGTAGACCGTCATAGAGTGCTCGTCGTTGGTGAGTCCGGCGATGGTTGAGAGCAGTTGCATTTTAAACGTGCCGTCGCTGTTGGCTGTGAGTTTGCCCTTGATGGGTGCCTTCTTCACAGTGAGCGTGAAATTTCCTTCGGAGTCGAAAACACAGGAAGTGTTGAGCAGTCCCAACTTTTTGTAGTAGGGCTTGAGTTTGGCTTCGGCTGCAGTGGTCATAGCCGAACCGCCAGCCTGCTGGGCAATGTTGCCTGATTTCAGCACCAATGCCGGCCCGGTTGTCTTCCATGTGCCTTTGAGCTCGGCTACGGTCACTGTTTTGTTTTGTGCCACGGTCTCTTTTACCACATCTCCAAGACCGTTTAATAAATCTTTTAAATCCTGGGCTTCGGCAGATGCCATGCAAACTGCTGTCATTGCCAAGCCGCAAACAAAAATCTTTGCTACTTTTTTCATCATAAATATGTTTTGCTCATACAAAGTTAGTCATGGGATGACAAAACCGGACAAAAAAATCGAAATAATAACAATCTTTATCGAAATTCTCGGCGAAGATGAGTAACTTTGCACATCTTATATAGAAATTGAAAATTATTGACAATATGAACGAATTAGCGTCGAAGTACAGCCCTGAGGAAGTAGAGGGAAAATGGTACGAATATTGGCTGAAACACGACTTGTTTAAGTCGACTCCCGACAGCCGGGAGCCGTATACAATCGTTATCCCGCCGCCAAATGTCACTGGTGTGCTCCATATGGGACACATGCTCAACAATACAATCCAAGACATCCTTATCCGCCGCGCGCGGATGGAGGGCAAGAACGCTCTCTGGGTGCCGGGAACCGACCATGCGTCGATTGCAACGGAGGCGAAGGTGGTGGCGCGTCTTGCTTCGAAAGGTATAAAGAAGACCGACCTTACACGCGATGAGTTTCTTAAACATGCGTGGGAATGGAAAGAGGAGCATGGTGGCATCATCCTTGAGCAGCTGAAGAAACTCGGCGCTTCGTGCGACTGGAGCCGCACGGCGTTTACGATGGACGAGGTGCGCTCGAAGAGTGTGCTTCACGTGTTTGTCGACCTTTTCAACAAAGGCTTGATTTACCGTGGCGTGCGTATGGTCAACTGGGACCCTGCGGCGCAGACAGCTCTCAGCGACGAGGAGGTGGTCTACAAGGAAGAGCATGGCAAGCTCTACTACCTGCGTTATAAAATCGTGGGTGAGGACGGCTATGCAATTGTTGCCACAACACGTCCGGAAACGATTATGGGCGACACGGCGATGTGTATCAATCCCAACGACCCGAAAAACGCCCATCTTAAAGGCAAACGTGTGATTGTGCCTCTCGTTGGCCGTGAAATCCCTGTGATTGAGGATGACTATGTCGATGTTGAGTTCGGTACGGGTTGCTTGAAAGTGACTCCTGCTCACGATGTCAACGACTATATGCTCGGCGAGAAACACAACTTGAAGAGCATCGACATCTTCAACGACAACGGAACAATCAGCGAGGCTGCCGGACTTTATGTGGGTATGGACCGCTTTGCGGTGCGCGAGCAGATTGAGAAAGATCTCGCCGAGGCAGGGCTGCTCGAGAAGGTTGAGGCTTACACCAATAAGGTGGGCCACTCAGAACGCACAAACTCTGTGATCGAGCCGAAACTTTCGATGCAGTGGTTCCTTAAGATGGACGCGCTTGCAAAGCCGGCTCTCGATGCTGTGATGCAGGACGACATCAAGTTCCATCCGTCAAAGTTCAAGAACGTTTACCGTCATTGGATGACCAATATCAAGGATTGGTGTATCTCCCGCCAATTGTGGTGGGGACACCGCATCCCGGCATATTTCTTGCCGGAGGGCGGATATGTGGTTGCCGAGACAGTCGAGGAGGCTTTGCGCCTTGCTCAGGAAAAGACAGGCAACAAAGAGCTTAAGATTGAAGACCTGCGTCAGGATGAGGACGTGCTCGACACTTGGTTCTCGTCTTGGTTGTGGCCGATTTCTTTGTTCAACGGAATCCTTGATCCTGACAATGAGGAAATAAAATACTATTATCCAACAGCCGACCTCGTTACCGGTCCGGATATCATCTTCTTCTGGGTGGCACGTATGATTATGGCTGGCTACGAATACAAGAACGATATGCCGTTCCGCAATGTGTATTTTACAGGTATCGTGCGCGACAAGTTGGGACGTAAGATGTCGAAATCGCTTGGCAACTCGCCTGACCCGTTGAGGCTTATCGAGAAGTTCGGCGCCGACGGAGTGCGTATGGGCTTGATGCTTGCAGCGCCTGCCGGAAACGACATTCTGTATGATGACTCTCTTTGTGAGCAGGGACGCAACTTCAACAATAAGATTTGGAATGCTTTCCGCCTTGTGAAAGGATGGGAGGTTGCCGACATCGAGCAGCCGGAGTATGCCAAAACTGCTGTGAAATGGTTTGAGGCAGTGCTCAACAAAACGCTTGCCGAGGTCGACGACTTGTTTGGCAAGTTCCGCTTGTCGGAGGCGTTGATGGCTGTCTACAAACTGTTCTGGGACGAATTCTCTTCGTGGTATCTTGAAATGGTGAAGCCTGCCTATGGAAAGCCTGTCGACCGTGCCACTTATGAGGCGACCCTCGGATTTTTCGATGCGTTGCTCCGTCTGTTGCACCCGTTCATGCCGTTTATCACCGAAGAACTTTGGCAACACATCGCCGAGCGCAAAGACGGCGAGAGCGTAATGACAGCATTGCTGCCTAAGGCTGGCGCGTTCAGCGAGCAGACGATCGCTGATATGGACGTTGCAAAGGACATCATCGCCGGTATCCGCACCGTGCGCTTGCAGAAAAACATTCCCAACAAGGAAGAACTTGAGTTGCAGGTGATGGGTGAGGGCAATGTGCCGGTAGAATCGATCATCAAGAAGCTTGCAAATCTGTCGGCAGTCGCAAATGTGTCGGAAAAAGATGCCACTGCAGCGGCGTTTATGGTAGGCACAACGGAATATGCCGTGCCTCTTGGCAACAACATCAACGTTGAGGAAGAACTGAAGAAGCTTGAGGCTGACCTTAAGTATCAGGAAGGATTCCTCCAGAGCGTGTTGAAGAAACTCAGCAACGAGAAATTCGTAAACAACGCTCCTGCCAAGGTTATCGAAATGGAACGTAAAAAGCAAGCCGACGCTGAGGCGAAGATTGCAACCCTCAAGGAAAGCATCTCTGCCCTGCAAGGCAAGTAAGAAAATATACTTATAAATAAAAAGAAGGCGCATTCTTCAACAGAATGCGCCTTCTCTGCATATAGGCTGCACTGAAGGGTTTTAAATTTGCCGTTGAAAATGAATGACAACTTCCAAATTGGCATACGAAGCGGCGTTTCCTGACGGCTTTGTGACGTTGGTCAATTATGTCGTTCCAAAAAAGCTGAGCGACATTGCCGAGAAACTGGAGGCTCTTGATGTGGAAGATGAGGATGCAGTGACAGAGGTTCGGGCAGAAATTAAGGGAATAGAAGCTGGCGATTACACGTTTCGGTTTACCGTGGAGGACGGTTGTGAAAATTGCCCTACTGACGAGGCGGAGGAGCCGTTGCCGTTGACGGCGGCGGAGGCGCAGGCAATTCTTTATGGCGAATATCCAATCGAAGAAGTGTTTTCCGACTTATGCAATGAGCCGCTTGGCGAAGATTTTATCAATGACCTGGCGGAAAAGAAAGATTTTTGCGATGAATATGTCAATTATAGTTGCGGAGGCAGTTGCGACGAACTCGACTATTATTTTGATGCATGGAAATATATCATTGACCACATTATTTCAGGTCAGATAACAGAGTCCACGCTCGATTCATGGCTTGAATATTTTGACGAGTGCTATTATCAAGGGGAAACAACCGTCGAGAAATGGCACAAAACTAATTGAAAATGGAGAATTTTCCATAAAATGCACAGACCATTTACAGACATGCTGGACCACAGTCTGTGCTTTCCATTTGCCAACAAAGTTTAATCTTTCCCAAAATAAAAATTTAATAATTGATATCTACCCCTCTTTCCACTCCGTCATTATTCAATGTGCGATTCACCTTCTTCTGCCTCTTGCCAAAGTCAAATCTGTAGGTTGCTCCCAGCAATACCATATTTGCGTTATTTCTGATATTCTGAATGTATTTTTCGGGATGAACTTCTGAAATGGTAATTTTTTCAATTGTACTTCCTCGTTTTGTAAACAAGTTTACTCCCGTCGCAGAGAAATACCAGTTCTTATAATTGTACTGAAGTGTTATTGTATTCCAACGCTCAGCTGTGCTAAATATATTTCCAGATAAGTTATATCGTGGTTTGATTTATAAAGTTGCTGATAATCAGTCACTTAATCAAATTTTATTAGTTGTATTATGTTAATTAACTCTCTCATTTTTAAACGATTACATTAGAATTAACGGAGTGTCGTTAAAAAAAGGAAATAAAAATATGGGTATGGCCAACCATCACGGTTGTTCATACCCATTAATGTCGATTATGATTTATTCAATAACAATAATTAATCCCGTCTATTTCAGTTTTCTGTAACCGTAAGCCGCGTTATTTCCCAACTGCTCTTCGATACGGATAAGCTGGTTATACTTAGCCATACGGTCGGTGCGGCTCATCGAACCGGTCTTGATTTGACCAGAGTTTGTAGCCACAGCGATATCAGCGATGGTGGTGTCCTCTGTTTCACCAGAACGGTGTGATGTAACAGTTGTGTAGCCATGACGATGAGCCATCTCTATAGCATCCAAAGTCTCAGTAAGCGAGCCAATCTGGTTCACCTTGATAAGTATGGAGTTAGCAGCACCCATTCTGATGCCCTTCTCCAAGAACTTCACGTTGGTAACAAAGAGGTCGTCGCCGACCAACTGGCAACGGTCACCGATGGCAGACGTAAGCTTCACCCAGTTGTCCCAATCGTTCTCGTCAAGACCGTCCTCGATGGAATCGATAGGATATTTGGTAATCAGTTCTTCCAAGTACTTTATCTGCTCTGCAGCCGTGAGCTTCTTGCCGTTAGGATCCTTTTTCTTACCGTCCTTCAGCTGTCGATAATCATAATACCACTCACCGTTTTCCTGAACAGCAAACTCGCTGGCAGCGCAGTCCATGGCGATCTTGACATCCTTTCCCGGCTCATAACCGGCATCCTTGATTGCCTGGCAGATGCTCTCAAGCGCATCCTCTATGCCATTAAGCGCAGGAGCGAAACCGCCCTCGTCGCCGACGGCAGTAGAAAGGCCGCGACTCTTCAGGAGCTTTGCCAAGGCATGGAACACCTCTGCACCCATACGGATGGCCTCCTTCTCATTAGGAGCGCCCACAGGACGAATCATAAACTCCTGGAAAGCGATGGGCGCATCAGAGTGAGCACCACCGTTGATGATGTTCATCATAGGAACGGGGAGGGTGTAAGTGTTGCAGCCACCGATATAGCGATACAACGGGATATGGAGATACTCGGCTGCTGCATGAGCCACAGCAAGCGATACGCCAAGAATAGCATTGGCACCCAAGTTTGACTTGGTCTTAGTGCCATCCAGCTCCAACATCTTATTGTCTACAGCACGCTGCTCCAAGGCTGAGAAACCGACCAAAGCCGGTGCAATCACGTTATTCACATTCTCTACAGCCTTTAATACTCCCTTGCCACAATAGCGGCTCTTGTCGCCATCACGAAGCTCCAAAGCCTCATTCTCACCTGTTGAGGCACCAGACGGAACTGATGCACGGCCAGCAACGCCAGACTTTAAAGAAACCTCAACCTCTACTGTAGGATTGCCACGAGAATCCAAGATTTCTCTTGCATGAACTTTTTCGATAATCATAATACAATAATATATTTAACTTTATAAAACTTTATATAAACCGCATGAACACAACACGGGGCGCATAAATACGATTTATTTACGGGTGTAAAAATAGTAATCATAAGAAAAACCACCAAATTCAGAGCATCCTCAAAAATAGGTATTCTGCAGAAAATACCTATATGTAAGTATGATATTGCATAACGATGAATATAGTTTTCTTACGGTATTAAACTTTCAGGCATGATCTGCGTCTAACACATAGATGATGTTTAGAACATCTATCATAACTTAGATATTGTTTGTTTCTAGAAATATTTTGCTTATGAAACTTAACAAAATACATCATGTAGCCTTGATTTTGCTCTGACTATGAGCAGTCTAAGCTGTTCTATACAGAAGTGCTGGGCTTGAAGATCGTAAGCTAACATTATCGTGAGAAACGCCAATTATGGAAGGCAGACTGCTGGATGGGCGACACATACGTAGTGGAGCTGTTCTCCTTTCCCAATCCTCCTGCACGTCCTTCCTATCCTGAAGCAGCCGGTCTGCGCCACCTCGCTTTCGAGGTGAACAATCTCGCATCAGCTGTCAGCGAGCTCGACAGTAAGGGCGTAAAGCGCGAGCCGATACGCACGGACGAATATACGGACAGATGGTTGCTCGGGATGGAGGCGCAAGAGCATGAATACTAAACACTTTGGCGAAGACATCACTTTTAGGTATTGCCCGACTCACAACGAAATTGTATCTTTACATCGTAACTAACAGATAAAAGATTATGACAGGAATGACAACAACAATAATCATTGGACTTCTGATTCCGCTATTGGGAACGATGCTTGGTTCGGCTTTCGTCTTCATGATGAAAGGTGAGATGTCTGCGCGATTGCAAAAGTCGTTATTGGGCTTTGCCTCTGGAGTGATGGTAGCAGCGTCCGTATGGTCGTTGCTCATTCCCGCTATGGAGATGAAGGCTGACAGCGGCGCATGGTCGGTAGTGCCGGCAGCTGTGGGATTCATTATGGGCATAGGTTTCCTGCTGCTTATTGACGAGCTGACACCCCACCTCCATATCGGAACCGACGAGCCTGAGGGCATACGCTCACACCTGTCAAAGACAGCTATGCTTGCACTTGCCGTAACCATCCACAATCTACCCGAAGGAATGGCTGTAGGCGTGGTGTTTGCAGGAGCCGAAAACGGCGCTTCGCATATCTCGTTAGCCGGAGCCATTTCTGTGTCATTGGGCATTGCCATTCAGAACATTCCCGAAGGCGCTATCATCTCAATGCCCATGCGTGCGGCAGGCAACAGCCGATGGAAGTCCTTCGTGTTAGGATCGCTGAGCGGAGTGGTAGAGCCTATAGGAGCCATAGCCGTTCTGCTGCTTGCCTCACTCATTATGCCCGCCCTCCCCTACATGCTCGCCTTTGCAGCAGGAGCCATGTTCTACGTAGTGGTGGAAGAACTGATACCAGAAGCCTCAGGCGGCCAACACAGCAATCTCAGCACCATCGGCTTCGCCATAGGTTTCGTGCTGATGATGGTGCTGGATGTTGTGATGGGGTAATCTCTACATTTAGTTTATGCTTCTCTGTGAATGACATTTCCGTTGGCTTGGTGTGTGGCAAGTACCAGCACCTCGGCTATCTGGACGTCCTTCGGAGCTGAAGCGGCTGACAAGATGGGATCCGTACTCTTTGATTCCATCCACAAACGGACGGATAGAGAAGAAAGCATCAGCGACAACGATATCGGTGACCTTCAACAAATCCTTCTTGTAGCGCTTGATGACCGCTATGTAATGTTGCACGAGAGTCATGTTGCGCAGTTTCAACTCTCCTGTAGATGGAGTCTGATGGGCGCGCAGCATCATGCAACTGTTGGCATAGACATCGACAAGAGCCAGTCCCATGATTTCAAGTCCATGCTTCATGGAACTTGCACAACCTGACCAGAAAGTACCGATATGCGGAGTCTTCTTGCCCGACTTGCTGATGTAGCTCGGATCGATGGCTATAGCCAATAGACCATCCATATTCAAGTAACGTCGGCATAGGGCAAGGTTGAATTCCAACCAGTCTATGCATTTCCATCGGAAGGCGGACTATTCGTATAGTAGTGACAACTGGTCGACGGTCAGTTCCGCGCCTGTCGACACTGCAGTTTCCAGATAGTCGGAAGTCTTGATGTTGCGCGACTCCTCTTCGATTGAATAGGATGCGTGGTTTGACGATGCCACCATCAGTTTCAGGCGCGTTGCGCGCTTGTTGCGTATTGTGTAGACCACAGGCACGTTGAAGCGCGTGAACGATGTTGATGGTTTCAGATAGCCCACACCACGGCCAATTTCCACTTCTTTCCCGTCCTCGTCGTTGACAAGCGAGATGACCACAAGCCCTGTTTCCGAGGTGTCGTGATAGTCCTGCACGAATGTGTATATGCCGCTGACGGCGGTTGGACGGGAACGGAAGGCTATACCTTCATTATATGTCTCCAAGCCGGATTTGTCGACCGAGTAACTGCCGAGAAACAGTTTGCCGGCAGAGCGGTTTGCCAGGGTGGGAGCATAGGAGCTGTAGTAGTGCCGGTCGGTGCGTGCGTCGCGCGCCGGTTCCACTCCGTGCCAGCTCCATGCGGCGTTGCGCAGCCGCACGGCCCATTGCCCTGAGCCAGTTGACGGAATGATTTCTGTTGTAGGCACTTGGAACCATGTGTTTGAGGTTGAGGCAAACTTCGCGCACGTTTTTTTGTTTACGCTTGTCCACTTCTTCGGTTCGCTGACGATGATGTCGGCTTTGTTGTAGATTGGCATCCAGCTCGACAGGTTGGAATATTTGCCGCCACAGTTCACGTGCTTCATACTGATGGTTTCGTCAATGTCTTCAAAGTCGGCGTTGGGCAGTTCGAGAGCCGACTCTGTCGTCACTCCGAACTCATGGGAGTCGTTGCCGCTTGAGATTACGGCGATTTCGTAGGAAGTAGACGGGGTGAGCGTTTTTACCGTGACGCGGCGGTCGGCCACGTTGCGTTCGGTCACGGCAGGATGCCATCCGCCTCCGTTTGGTTTCACAAGGACGCCGATATAAGGAACAACTTCGCTAAGGTCGTCGCCCTCGAACATCAGGTCGACTTGCGACGACCAGATGTTTTCTTGGCTGCACATCACTTTATATTCGGGCACGTCGCGCTCCACGGCGACAGGCTCCGTATATTTCATGCCGTCGTTGTAAGAGGCTCTCACGAGAGTGGCACTTATGCCAGGAGCGAGAGGCAGGGTGGCGGTGTATCTGCCCACAGCCACGCGTTTGACGTTTGCGGCTGTCACTTCTTGCCATTGGTCAAGGCTTGACGGACCTTTCGTTTCAAAAGTTAATTTGTCGGCAGGCAGGTCGCCGCTGCATTCAATCTCCAGCGCGACTTTGTCGGCGGAAGGGCGTATGGCGGCGGGCTGTATCAATGCGATTTTTACTGGGCGTATCTCCACTGTCAGCACCATTGGCGACAGCGCTACGCGTCCAGCCTCGTCGCGTGCCTGCAGAATGATTTTGTGCACGGTGGCAGCCCCGCTTTCGGAAGCGTGCATTCGGGCCACGATTGCCGACAGGTCGAGCGATGCGTTTGTCGCCCCCTTTTCAAGCCCTGTGGCAGTGATGCCCTGCGACGCAAGGGTGGCGGCGTCGGTGGCGGCAATGTCGGTCTCGGCAGTCCAGTAGTTGTCATCCATATTGTTGGATATGACTGTAAAATACAGATTTCTCAATCCTCCAGCCACGTTGATGTCAACACCGAGCCGTTTGTCCGGATTGTTGTATTCAAGCATGCTGTAGCTGTTGTCGTTGTCGAAGCCCACGGCAGTGATAGTAGGCGACTTGGTGGAGAACAGAGCGTCGTCGACCGTCAGCCGGTAAGGCGTAGATGCCGTGTGTTCATCGTACACGCATGTCAGGTTGTAGCCGTCGGCATCGAAGCGGAATTGATGGTGTGTAGCGGCATCGGCGGCGAAAGCATCGAATGGCTGCAGAGCCACTTTGCGCCCCGAAGCGTCGGCGATGGCAAGCTCGCAGCGCATGTTGCCGGGACGCAGACAGGCTGTCCGCTTTTCGCTGGTCGTGAAGTCCACATATTCTCCGGATGCAGTCTTTGCGCGCATCATGATGTTGTCCGCCAAATTTTTAGCCGCATCGGTAAACGAAACCGACACAAGAGTCTGAGCCACACCGCATTTTATGTCGACCGTGGTTTCTTCATCTTCTTTCACGCAGTTTGGTTGTTCGGCAAAAAATGTCGGGGCAATGAATCCCTCTTGATCCTTGTCGCCGTAGCTGGCGGAAAAGATATATTCACCCACAGGCAATTTCTGCGATCCGCTCTCGAATTTGGCAAGAGAAGCCCACGACTTCACCGTCGCCGTGCGGCAATTCATGGCAGAGAGAGCCAAAGCGTCGGCAGAAGGGGCGTCGACGTCGATGCCAGCCGCTCCCGCCACAGGAGTGACGGAGGGGTCGACCGACAGCAGAAACCGCACGTCGCCGTATCCGGTCACCAATGGGTTGGGGTCGTTGCTGCATGCCGCAAGCAGCAGGCATATTGTCGCTTGTAAAAAAACTTTCTTAATCATAGACGCAAATTTAATGTTTTCTTTCTATTGCCGAAAGCGAATGTGGGGTTACGGAACAATTTATGGAGCGTTTAGACTAAAATTTGCATATTCCGGCGATGCGTTGTAACTTCGTGGGCAAATCAACAAACAAACATATCTTATTCGAATGAAGAAACAAATTTTGACGGCTTTGTGCGCGGCGGTGTTGACGCTGCCGATGGCGCATGCCGAAAATCCGAAACAAGAATTCCGTGGAGCATGGATCCACACAGTGCATCAGAGCCAATATGCCAAAATGACAACAGATGAGACAAAGGCATACCTCTGCGACCAACTCGACAAACTTAAAGCCGCAGGCTGCAACGCCGTGCTTTTCCAGGTGCGTCCGAGCGCCGACGCTTTCTATCCGTCGGAACTGGAGCCGTGGAGCCGTTTCCTGACTGGCACTGCCGGCAAGGCCCCGTCGCCTTATTGGGACCCGCTGCAGTTTATGATTGAGGAATCTCATGCGCGCGGCATGGAGCTTCACGCATGGCTTAACCCGTATCGTGTGACGACATCGAAAAATGAGAAATTGCCGAAAAATCATATCTATTACAAGCATCCCGAGCGTTTCGTCGCTTACGACGGCAAACTTTATTTCGATCCAGGCTTGCCTGAAAACCGCAGTTTTATTGAGAGTGTGGTCAAAGACTTGATTACGCGCTACGACTTTGACGCCATCCATATGGATGACTATTTCTATCCTTATCCTGTGGATGGATTGGATTTCCCCGACAGCAAGTCGTATAAGAAATATGGAGAGGGGATGGACCGCGGCGACTGGCGCCGTCATAATGTCGACTTGCTCATCGAGGGATTGCACGAGGTGATTGAGGCGCAGAAGCCGTGGGTGCGTTTGGGTATAAGTCCGTTCGGAATCTGGCGCAACAAGACGAGCGACCCGCGTGGCAGCGATACAAACGGATTTCAGAACTACGACGGCCTCTATGCCGACGTGTTGCTTTGGACGGAAAAAGGATGGGTGGACTATATGCTTCCCCAGCTTTACTGGACGCTTGAGAAGAAGGTGGCCTCGTCGGAGAAACTGGCGTATTGGTGGAACGACAACGCCAACGGTCGCCACATGTATATCGGACAAAACGTGAAGACTACGATGGACACTCCAGACCTTGCCCCGTCGACCGACCCTACGCAACTCGATCACAAAATCCGCCTGTCGCGTGAGCTGCCCAATATTCAGGGTAACTGCTGGTGGCCTGGGTATATGATCACAGCCAACTATAAGGGCGTGGCCGACTCGCTTGCCATGAATCAGCAGCGCACAGTGGCTCTCGTGCCCAACTATCCGTGGATCGACGACGTGAAGCCAGGCGAGGTCACTTCGCTCCGCCGCGACGGCGACCGCCTTCTTTGGAAGGCTCCGTCGACCGCCGACCCTATGCAGGAGGCGCGTGCCTATGTGGTCTATCGTTTTGACAAGGGCGTTGACGTTAACATCGACAACGCAGAGGCGATACAGTGTGTCACTTACAAGCCGGAATATGCTCTTGGCGCCGACCATGGACATTTCACCTATGTGGTTACGGTGCTCGACCGTGCAAACAATGAAAGTGCTGTCGGGGAAGCTATAAATGTGAAGCAGTAGCGGCGCAAAAAATTGATAATGTGGTTTCAAGATTTTCGGTCGAAAATTTTGAAACCACATTTTTTATTTCTAAATTAGCAACCACAAATCTAACTCGCTATGACTGGAATAAGCAGAATGCTCGACTTTTTGACCGCGCTGAAGGTTAACAATGACCGCCAGTGGTTTGGTGTGCATAAAGAAGAGTATAACGACATCCGCCGTCAATGTTTGGAAGAGGTAGGCGTGCTGATTGCCGAAATAGAGCGTTTCGACCCGCATCTTGCTGGAGTCGCGCCAGAGCAATGCGTGTATCGCATCTATCGCGACATCCGTTTTTCAGCCGACAAATCGCCGTATAAGACCCATTTTGGAGTGGTGCTTGGTCACGGAGGTAAGAAATGCAAGGAGGCCGCCTACTATCTGCATATTGATCCCGACGGATGCGCGTTTTTCAGTGGCGTATGGTTTCCGGAAATGCCTGTGTTGCGCTTTCTGCGGCGCAACATCTACGATAATCTTGACGAATTTCTTGAGATTATAGACAGTCCTGCTTTCAAATCGGAATATCCCGGTCTGATAGGAGAAAGCCTGAAGACGTTGCCAAAGGGCTATCCGAAAGACTGTCCGCGCCCTGAAATTTTCAAAATGAAAGAATTCCTTGTGCAAAAAAAATATAAAAAATCATTGTTTGCAGCCGGAAATTGGCAGGAGCAAGTTGCAAAAGACGCTCAATTGGCAAAACCGTTCAACGATTTTTTGAATTATGCATTTGAAGAATTGCACACTCAATGATGGAGTGTGCGCAATATGGGGCGCGATTGCACAAAAAAGGCGATTCTGAGTAGTCGGAATTACACAAAAAAAGGTCGATTGTGCCAAAAATTAAATAGAACTAAATCCTTAAAAAGATTACATATTTTACTTTAAATTTGTAGCAATTAAACACAAGAACTATGGCTAAAATCAGAGGAGCAGTAGTGGTTAACGAAGAACGGTGCAAGGGGTGCAACCTATGTGTGGTGGCATGCCCCACAAAAACTTTGTCGTTACAGGCAAAGGAGGTGAACGACCGTGGCTACCACTTTGCCTACATGTCTAATCCCGACGCTTGCATCGGATGCGCAAGTTGTGCGTTGGTTTGTCCCGACGCTTGTATTGAAGTTTATAAAGTACGCGTAGATTAACAAATCGAAAAACGAATTTCACTATGGAAAAAGAAATAAGATTGATGAAAGGCAACGAGGCTCTTGCCATCGCGGCTATCCGCTATGGAGCCGATGCCTATTTCGGATATCCAATCACTCCGCAGTCGGAGGTGCTTGAAACGCTGATGGCAGAACAGCCTTGGGAAACCACGGGCATGGTTGTGCTTCAGGCAGAGAGTGAGGTGGCGTCGATCAATATGGTCTATGGCGCGGCAGGAACAGGCAAAGTGGTGCTGACGTCGTCGTCGAGTCCAGGCATCAGTTTGATGTGCGAGGGTTTGTCGTATATCGCAGCATCGGAATTGCCAGCCTTGGTGATCAACGTGAGCCGTGGCGGACCTGGACTTGGAACTATCCAGCCGTCGCAGGCTGACTATTTCCAGGCAACAAAAGGTGGTGGACACGGCGACTATCATTTCATCGTGCTGGCTCCGTCGTCGGTGCAGGAAATGTGTGATTTCGTTGGTCTCGGATGGGACTTGGCGTTCAAATACCGCACCCCGGCGATGATTCTTGCCGACGGTGTTGTCGGACAGATGATGGAGAAGGTGGTGCTTCCGCCGCAGCGTCCGCGTCTGACCGACGAGGAAGTGCGCAAACGTTGCCCATGGGCAGCCACAGGACGCACACCGGGACGTGCGCGCAACGTAATCACGTCGCTTGAACTTGACTCTGCAAAGATGGAGGAGAACAACCTTCGATTCCAGGCAACATACAAGAAAATTGAGGAAAACGAAGTGCGTTTCGATGAGTATGCCGTTGACGATTGCGATTATCTCATTGTGGCATACGGCTCAATCGCGCGTATCAGCCAGAAAGCAGTGGAGATGGCACGCAAGGAAGGAATCAAAATCGGAATCCTCCGTCCAATCACGTTGTGGCCTTTCCCGTATGCAGAGGTTAAGCGTTTGGCAGAACGCACAAAAGGCGTACTGACAGTGGAAATCAATGCCGGACAGATGGTTGAGGACGTGCGTCTCGCTGTCGACGGCGCAGTGAAAGTAGAACACTTCGGACGTTTGGGTGGCATCGTGCCTACGCCCGACGAGATTCTCGAAGCGTTCAAACAAAAAATCTATCAGAAATAACTAAAGCATTCCCGTCATGGACATCAACGATATTATCAAACCTGAGAATCTGGTTTATAAGAAACCGGCTTTGATGAACGACAATCACATGCACTATTGCCCTGGCTGCAGCCACGGTGTTGTTCATAAACTCGTAGCCGAACTGATTGAAGAAATGGGACTCGGAGACCGCGCTGTGGGCATTGCGCCTGTGGGTTGTGCCGTCTTCGCCTATAATTATATTGACATCGACTGGATTGAAGCTGCCCACGGACGTGCGCCTGCTATCGCTACTGCCGTAAACCGCTTGTATCCAGGTAACCTCGTTTTCACATATCAAGGCGACGGCGACTTGGCTGCCATCGGTACTGCCGAGACTATCCATGCCGCCAACCGCGGTGAGAACATTACAATCATCTTCATCAACAATGCAATCTACGGCATGACTGGCGGACAGATGGCACCGACGACGCTGCTCGGCATGAAAACTGCCACAACGCCTTACGGACGACGTGTCGACCTGAATGGATATCCGTTTAAAATCAGCAACGTCCTGTCGCTACTCGACGGCACTTGCTACGTGACGCGTCAGAGCGTGCACACTCCTGCTGCCGTGCGCAAGGCGAAGGCTGCCATCAAGAAGGCGTTCCAGAACACGCTCGACAAGAAAGGCACCTCGGTGGTGGAGATTGTCAGCACTTGCAACTCTGGCTGGAAAATGAGTCCGGTAGATGCCAACAAGTGGATGGAAGAGAATATGTTTGCCAATTACCCTATGGGCGACCTAAAAAATGAGTAGACGATGAAACACGAAATTATTATAGCCGGATTCGGCGGACAAGGTGTGCTGTCGATGGGCAAGATTCTTGCCTATTCAGGCTTGATGGAAGATAAGGAAGTGACATGGATGCCGGCTTACGGCCCTGAACAGCGTGGCGGCACGGCGAATGTGACCGTGATTCTAAGTGATGAGAAGATAAGCTCGCCGATTCTTAACGCTTTCGACATCGCTGTGGTGCTCAACCAGCAGAGCCTTGACAAGTTTGAGAGCAAGGTGAAGCCGGGAGGCATACTCATCTATGACAACTACGGCATTCATCGCGCTCCAACGCGCAAGGACATAAAGGTCTACAATGTTGCGGCTATGGACGCTACGTTGGAGATGAAAAATTCAAAAACGTACAATATGATTGTGCTCGGCGCGCTCTTGAAGGTGTGCCCGATGGTTACATTGGAAAGTGTGATAAAAGGCTTGAAGAAGTCGTTGCCTGAGCGCCATCATAAATTGATTCCTCTCAATGAGGAGGCTATCCGCAAGGGTATGTCGCTCATCAACGAGTAGGATTGACGAGACTCGCACATTATTTGTGACCGGAACCACGCTTGCAGGCGTGGCTCCTATGAAACTGAGTTGATATCGGCATCCGTCACTTTTTGTGGCGGATGCTTCTTTTCTTGCAACAGATGGATTTATATTGTTTTTATATCCAGGATTCAAATAATTTCTACTGACCCGATACTTGTCCTGTTTTATCATAAGATTTAGAACCTAAGTTATACTTAGAATCTAATTCAGAACGAGGTCGCCAATCTATTGGTAATATGTTTTTTTCAGTTTGATATTTAGGTATTAGTTTCATAAATGTAAAGACCTTTTTCCTCTCGCTGGGGCTGTCGGCTCTCGCCGGGTATGAAACCAGCAACCGGGGCGACAAGCTGCTGCCGGACAGGGCTACGCTGCTGGACAAGGACTGCTTCATTTACGGCGGTGCGCTCACGCTGGAACTGGAAACCTACCTGACCGACCGGGTGGCTCTGCTACTGAACGCAAGGGAACGGGTGTTGTTCGGCTCGGACATAGGCAAGTTCCACACGCAGGTATCTGTGGGACTGAAATTCATTATCAACTGACCGCTATATAATAATGTATATGAAGAATG
>OGLB01000185.1_pt1 | contig 40266 bp, 25 predicted proteins | sample 1572551 | NCBI WGS metagenome assembly OGLB01 (sample SAMEA2582003, study PRJEB24529) | metagenome | biome: Human gut stool | place: China | collected 2011
ATCACAGCAGGATGCTACATTCTGTTTATTTCTAATTCGTAACCTCTTCTTTTTATGAGATAAAAACTTATCTCATTCTCAATCACTTATAAAAAATAAGTACTTTCCAGTCATAAAACTGGTCCTTTTGGAAGTATGCTACATGCAGAAGATTATGTGGCTAAAGGTACGCCTATTGTCACGACAGAGCACTTTAAGAATGGGATTTTACCATTAGTTGGCAAGGATATACCACAAGTAGGAATAGAGGATTTAAAAAGAATGTCATCATATACCCTAACAAAAGACGATATTGTATTCTCCCGTGTAGGTTCTGTTGATATAAATGCGTTAGTAACAGTTCGTCAAAAAGGGTGGTTGTTCTCTGGACGTGTTCTTAGAGTACGTCCATTTAAGCAAACTGATTCATTATATTTGCATTATGGTCTGTTAAAACATAGTGTCAGAAGTGATATTGTTAGTCGAGCCGTAGGTCTAACCATGGCATCTATCAATACTAAAATATTGGGCGAAACAGAATTATCGTTACCTCCTCTTAATGAGCAGCATCGCATCGCCTCTGCCCTCACAAGCATTGACAACTTGATTTCTTCTCTCGGCAAACAGATAGAGAAAAAAAAGAATATCAAGCAAGGAGCTATGCAACAACTTCTAACTGGCAAAACTCGTCTCAAAGGGTTTAGTGAGCCGTGGGTAAAAAGAAAGTTGGGAGATAACGCTACCATTCAACGTGGAGGTTCACCAAGACCTATAGAAGCATACCTTACGACAAATCGGGATGGTATTAACTGGATAAAAATTGGCGATGTTCGTCCAAATGACAAGTTTATAAGACATACAGTGGAGAAAATAATCCCAGAAGGTATATCTCACTCACGACAAGTATATAAAGGAGATTTCATCCTTTCAAACTCTATGAGTTTTGGCAGACCATATATTCTTGACATAGATGGATGCATACATGATGGATGGCTGGTCATAAAGGATTATTCCAACACTTATGACATGGACTTTCTATATTACATTTTAAGTTCAGATACCGTATTTGAACAATATATAGCTATGGCTGCAGGAAGTAGTGTTAAGAACTTGAATAAAGAGAAAGTAGCGAATGTTATGCTTTTTGCCCCACAATCTTTGGCTGAACAACGCGCCATTGCTACCATTCTCAACAAGATGGATAACGAAATCACCGCTCTCGAAACAAAGAAAGCTAAATACGAGGCAATTAAACAAGGCATGATGCAACAGTTACTTACTGGCAAGATACGCTTAATCTCATAAAAGTAGGATATATGGCATTAGATAAGACTATCATAACCAAGAGACTCACTTACATAAAGTATCTCTATCAACAAGGGGTTGAGCGATCAAAGTTACCAGAAGTCATTGCAGGCTTTGCTCTTATGCAGTTCCATGACTGCATAGAAATGTTTCTTCTCCTTGTTGCAGAGAATTTGGGTAAGAAAGATTACGCCAAATGGTCTTTTATGCAATATTGGACAGAGATTGGCACTTTGACAATGCGTGACGCAATGAACACCATGAAGCAAAGAAGGGTCAGCTTGAAGCATCATGGTTCATTCCCTTCGCATGATGATGTTGTGGAATGTAGTATCAACGTAGGAACATTCTTACATGAAAATGTCCAAAATCAATTTGGCATAGATTTCGACACCATCTCATTAGTTGACTTGGTTTCATATGAATCAGTAAGAAGTCCTCTATCAATTGCAGTTCAGAATATGGCCGATGGCAAATTGTATGATTCATTGGTACAATCACGTATTGCTTTTAGTAATTTATTGGAAGATTATGAAGGAACTAAAATGCATTGGTATCACAGCATTTTGGAAATCGGCAAGAAACAAGGTGATAAATACAAAAACTTTGTTAAGAATGCCTCTTTGAAAAATGCCAATAACAATATGGCATGGTTCAAGGAAATTTCCGAAACTACGAATGAATTGAGGGATGTGGCAAAAATCACAGCATTGGGCATTGATTTCAAAAAGTATGCTTTATTCAAAGCCGTCACTCCTCATATCATCAGATTCATAGGAGAAGGAGATAGCATAGAAAGTGAAGAGTCTCTATCCAAAAGAGTAAATATTTCAGAAGACTTGTGTAATATTTGTATAAACTTTGTTATAGAAAGTGCCGTAAGGTTACAAGAAACAGATTATGACTTGTCGGAATATTTAAAAGGTGAAATGTAATAATTATCTTCAGAATGGCAGAAAGAAAACACAAACAGGAGACGCAAAAGGCTCCCAAAACATACAACATCAAGATGCCAGTATATACGACATCTATGATGGAACAAGAAGAAGGCTTGTTTGGTAGGGTAACCTACCAAGATATGATTTCTCTACTGAAGGAAAGATTGAAATCTTTCTCTTCTCCAATTTCAACGGATAATCGAAACAAGACTAAGAAGATGGTCATCAATAAAATTACACCGATAGACGTTGTTATTGGGGATGTTCCGTCCTTACTTTTACAGATAAATGCCTTCAATACAAATCTGTATGATGGATATTTTGAAGCTTCTGAAAAAATTGCCTTTTCCAAAGACAACAAAATCGGAAGTGACTCCAACTTTGTGTTGTTCTATCCTCGTATAATTGGACTGCAAGAAGGAAATTATACCTGCTACTTCTTGATGTTGGCATATGAAGACCCAACAAAAGATGCAGGAGAAGTAAGTCGCCTTGCAAAAATTGTAGCAAACAAGATTCTGAATGTTCCTGTACAAAACATCAAATTGGAAATGATCCTTAAAGAGCTCAAATCCATTGGGGATATTCCAGAATTAAGCATCAGATACTTTAGTCTCACTGAGGCTGAGAATAACATTGATGTCAAGTATGCCAGCTATCTTGATAGTACCAAGCTTAAAAAAGAAGAATTCCGTAATTTCAAGAACATGCCATTCGAAACTATGAAACAGTTGATAACGGATACTTCTGAGGATGGCAACTATCAGAAAAAAGAGACATTAATACATCACGGAAAACGTGAGTACAAAATTGCCAAGCAGTTAATATCCGAAGCTGGTGAAGAACTGAAAGAGACAGCAGAGAAAATCTTCAATGCTCAATCAGCCATTACTCAGCAAGAACTCGAAGAGAAAGTGCATAACATCGACTTCATGAAAGAGAAGATGGAAGCAATAATTTCAAACTACATAAGTGGATATGAGTAATATGGAAACGAACGAATTCTATTCAACGCTGCTCAATGATGCCTGGACTGTATATATGACATTTTGTGGAATCTTAATTTCAATAATCACACTGCTTTATTCTGTGATTTTAGGAAAACGTTCCGAACTTGAAGTTTATGCAGAACAGGCAAAATTGGGACATTCTGATCCACTAATGAGAAGACGACACCAAATTACGGTAAAAGTCATCAAAAAAATGGTGTCTGTAAACAGATGGGTCTTTGCCATATTATGTGTATCTCTGTTTAACTGCACATTAAGTTGGCTTTCTTTTAGATTCTTGCCACAAGAATACAAACGTAGTGCATTGTATTTAGTTGGAACTTTGTCTATATTTGTCTTAACTATAACTATATGTCAAGTTCGTAAACTTTATATACAATACAAGCAAGATACAATGATTTAGAAACACCAAAGGAGATTAAACATAAATATATGAATAGACTTGTTATCATAGGAAATGGATTTGACATGGCACATGGTCTCAAAACCAGTTATATGGACTTCATCAACTGGTATTGGGATCAACGTGTCAATGCTTTCGTAGGCAACACGACCAAGGTGTCGGAAGACATTCTTTGCAAATTGCAAATCAAGGACAACGAAGACATCAGCTGTTGGAATGTTTTCGCATTTCAAAACTCATTTTTCTTTAAGGACATATACCATAAAGAAAGATACTCTGGATTTGAAATTATTCAGGAGATAAGACAACACCCAAAAGTGTTTTCTGTAGAATGCTGTCCATTTTTTGAAACCATTCTACAATCAATAGAAACGAAGGGTTGGGTGGATATAGAGAATGACTATTATCAGACATTGAAAAATAATATAGACAGCCCTCGATGCGATTATGATATTATTGAATTGAACAAACAATTAGCCTTCCTTCAAGGTAAACTTGTAGAATATCTTAACACAATAGGAACAAGTGAATTAAAAAATGACCTTAATGGTGAAATTGTTGAAAATTTCAATCCTGCCGATTTTTCTACAGAAGGAAAGAAAAGAGCATTGAGAAGTATAGGGCTGGAAAATTACGAACTTAAAGAGTTACCAAACAACTCATATAAGCGGCAGAAACTGCATCCAATCCATATTATGGTGTTGAGTTTCAACTATACTGATACTGCAAGAAAATATATCGCCCCTAATATCATACATAATTATATTCACGGAGACTTAGAGCATCCTGAAAATATAATTTTCGGTTATGGTGACGAACTTGACAAGAACTACCAAGATATACTTGACAAAAATAACAATGAGTTTCTTAGAAATGTCAAGTCTGTTAAGTATTTAGAAACGAGACACTATCATGAGCTATTGGAGTTTCTGTTGTCTGCTCCTTTTCAAGTTTTGATAATGGGGCATTCTTGTGGTAATTCAGATAGAACTTTACTCAATACCGTATTTGAGCATGAAAATTGTGTTTCCATCAAACCCTTTTATCACAAATGGGATGATGGAAGAGACAACTATTTGGAACTTGTACAGAACATATCTCGTAATTTCACAAATATGAAGTTGTTCAGAGACAGAGTCGTAAATAAGGAACAATGTCAAACGATGTAGCAAGAGAGAAAAAATAATAAATTAAGAACATGGGTATAAAGAAAGAATACACAATAAAACTACGTTGTGCTACATGTGGATGTGAAGATCATTTTGAGTATAATAAAGATAAATCATACGTGAAATGCACTTTCTGTAATAGAGAGTACATAGGTGGCATTGAAGAATTGAAAGAGCATAATCGCAATGCCTTTGAGGATACAAAAAAAGAAATTCAAAATGATGTAACTAAACATCTCCAAGATGTATTAAGAAAAAGTTTTAAAGGGAATAAAATTGTAAAGTTCAAATAAATGGAAGGTATTTTGTCTTTTATCAAAGAATGGGGCGCCCTACTTCTGTCTTCGTTAGGAATCTGTGGGGGATTTTGTGCTTACTTGCGACATGATAGAAAAATAAAAGAACAAGAACTAAGACTAAATGAGTTGCAAATTAAGCAGTTCGAGAAAGAAGAGGCTAAGGAGAAAATGGCCGAAATGAAAGCCAATATTATCCACTATCATGGGGGAACCGCAAGAATTAGATTTGTCAATGCAGGAAAGAATGATGCTAAACACGTAAGAGTCGATATCCTTTCATCCGAAGAAGAAATGTCAGGCATCTACCTTCATGGCTCTTTTGGTCCTTATGATGTCATCAATCCTCAATCATATAGAGAGGAAATCATGTCTCTTTGCGAAGGTCACAATGACACTCTTCTCCTAAAAATAACATGGGATGATGAGTATCAAAATAATAGATCTGTTTCACTGACAGTTCCATTTTAGGATATACGTAATTCACTTTTCATGTTTTAATATAGCCAAGCAGATAAGTGTGAAAGAACAAAATCTCTCACACTTATCTGTCATTATGGTTGTTTCATACTATCTGCCACGTCGCAGCCGATACTTCGCTGGTCGCATCATTGCAGCCGACACAGCAATGCACCTCCGCCACCAATGATCATCGTCTTCATCCTTGTCTCGTCCCCAATCAGAGCTAGGTGAACCGCCACCGCCACATGATTCTGCATAGGTTGTAGCTTCACGGATATATCCAAGCGAAAGAAGCATGGCGCAGTTGATGATTTGGCTACTGTTTCGCATCAAGTCGGAATAGCCAGACTCATTTAGAATTTCCTGCTGACGGTCGGTGAGCGTAGAGGTAAGAGGCTCTAAGGAAGAAACAAGCATACTGTTGAAAGTGGCAAGCATATTTCTTTGAAGTTGAATTGAGTGCAAGTCCCGGTCTTCACCAAGGACTTCTTGCATTCTGCTGTGCTCGTATTTCATTTCTGCAAGCCTCTGTTTGGCTTCCGTAATGATAGAGTTGGCATCGTCAAGCATCTTTTTGCGGAGAGCAAGTTTTTCGTCTATACTTTCCATCTCTTTGCGTAGTTTTGACATTTGCATTGCCAAGTCTGCATTATCAACACCGTCCTGCCCGAACTGTCGTGCTATGAGGTCTATCTGCTCTTGTACCTCCTCTTTACGAGTATGCAGGTTGGCTATCATCGTGGAGATGCCTTTCAGTTTTATCTCAGCCCGATGTATCTGCTTCAGCAAATCTTCTTTAGTTGTTTGCAAACGTGTAACCTCAGATATTAAGTCATGCCTGTATTCTGAAATAGAACGATGCCGGGCTTTTGTAACGACAATGTCATTGCCACGCTCCAATCCCCACTTCTGACCTACCTCCTTTTCCAGATCATCATGAAGCTTGCGGAAGATTGTCGCCATTTGGTATTTGTCTTTTCCGAATACCGCACGCCACGATATTCTGCCACGCTCATTGTCCATCGGAATCACAGAGCAATGGATATGTGGATTTGTCTCGTCAAGGTGGACGTAGAAGCCTACAATGTTGTCTTCGCCAAAACGCTTCGCCACAAAATCATAAACATCCTTCGCCCAATCCTCTATATCCTTTGTCTTGCAAAGATGAGAGTTGTCCGCTCCTTTTTCAAGACTTACTTCCTGACTTCCGAAAGCCAAATTGAGCATCCGTTCACGGCTGCCACCAAAGACAAACTGGGCGAGAGTGTTTTGCCTACGTCTGACATTCGGACGGTCGTTCGGGTCTTTGATACCTCTTGATGCAAGACTCTCAGTCATCTTCTGCGCTATTGATTTTGACGTATCGATTGGTTGTATTATTCCACCTTTTGCCACTTCAAAATTAAGATGCTTTCTTGTATGATCATAATTTGAGAGACTGTCGGAAGCCTTCACACTCCACATTTTGTCATTCCAGTTACGCTGTTGCTCGTTGCTTTCTGCTTGTGTGATGCCACTGCTATTGGCGTGTATATCCATCACTTGTTTTCTTTCTGCCATATCTATTTCATATTAAATTCTAACCGAGCTTGCTCCCCGCAGGAACCTTTATGAGGGGTTAGCCTAAAGCGTAAACGAAAGTTAACGCATATTAGGCTATGCGATTTATAAATCGTTTGTCTGCTAAGTGTTCTTTCTACAGCAAGAGCAAGCTCTTTTTTATTCTTTTGTTGTTATGCCATGTTGTTTGCACATCCAAAAGAACGTGCCGATATTAACCTGTTGATAGTTTCTCCGAAGGAGGTCGGTAAACATTTTGTCCGTCTTAGCAGCATTGTACTTTGCGTTTTGCCGGCTGCAAATATGGAATAGTGATCTTCCACTCTCGCCAAGGGTTGCCAAGGCACACCCCACCTTCAACCAATCATCATAAGAGGCTGTAATATCTATGCCGCATTGTTGTATTTTTCGACAGCAAACAGCCACCTCTGCAGATGTGTTCTCACCTTCATATATAAAGCAAGTCGGAAAGGATTTATGCTTTGGTTTTTCCACATAAACTCCTTCATACAATGTGGCGTTTTCATTTATGATAGGATGCTCGTCATACGACAAGCAACGCAATCGGGTGATGTCGCTGCATGCCGAATCTATCATTATCCCCATCTTTCGGAAATCAATCTGAAGTTGGCGGAATTGCTGCAAGTGCTTTTCGGGATAGCGTAATGGGATAACCAGGAACAATCCTTTGCCACTTACACTTAATGCACAATATGCTATTTGTGGAAGTACCGACAAGTCTTGTTTCAATGTTTCCCAATCCAAAATGTCTGGATTGTCCTTAGCGTCAATATCCACACATATTAGTCCTGAGTGTTGGGAAAGATTGTTCTTTGCTCTTGTTGGAGAGAATACGCCACTAATTGTAGCCTGTGGCAGACTACGTTTTAAGGCATTACGCTTCTCCTTGTCAAAGACAGCTCTCAACCTTAGTATATCATCCTTATATTCCTTACAGAAAAGGAATGTCCCTAAAGGCATTATTGTCCCTGTATTGTCAGTCACTCCGTTATAAACGGATACATGAGTTTGAAAAATGTCCATAGTCTTTCTTTGGTTTACAGGTTGCGGTTGCGTTATGAGTTTACATTCTCATTATCAGTTAGTTGAGACGTGTCGCAAGTGCAACCCCGCAACTCGGAGGCTTGATTTACGATTTTACTTACATATTGCCGTGATACACCTATGGCATCAGCGAGTTTCTGAATATTAAGTTTCTGGCGTTCCGTGCGCTTGACCAATTCCGCTATCAGTTGTGCTTTTGTCATTTCGTTTGACGAGTAGCCCTTCATCTGTTTCAACATCCTGTAACCACAGTACTCAAAGTAACGCATGCACTCTATGCTGTACCGCATTTCTTCTTCCGAAATTATCATTGATGTTGGCAATGCAAAGTATTGTCCTGCGCCAGCACTTTCTCCACAAGAAAGAATGTGGGTAATGGCACACCATTTTTCTATCTGTATTCTGATTTTGGAAAGGATGGATGCCACCCAAGGATCGGCATCTCTTTCCTTTTTTGCAGTTTCTTTATTGAACTCATTGAGGAGAGCTTTTGCTTCGGGGCTTAACAACAGCTTCATGTCTCCAATAGCATTTAATTTATCAGTCATTTCATACCATGCGGTTTTGTACATTTCATCAAGCACATTGTCCTTATATTCCTTCTCTGGAAGAACTTGTGGATAAACATACAGCCAACGCTGCACAAAGCCTTCGTCAGCCCATGAGGGTTTGAAGGCATTGGCAATAGCACGAGGTTGTATTCCACCCAATATGCACAGAAAAGGATTGGAAATCCATTGAGGCTCCTGGGTCTTTCGGTCAACCGGGAATGGCGTTCCGTCGTATATGGAAAGATAGTTGCTGATTTCGCCACTTGAATTATAGCGGTTCATGTCATCAAGAAAACCTTTAATCTCGTCGCGATACAGCAACAGTCCAGTTTTTGTATTGTCCTTGTCGGCAAGAACTTGATACAATCCTTCTGGTGTAACGTCCGAAACTATCAGTCGGTCTCTGGCTGGTTCTTCACCGCCATTCTTCTTGTATTCACGATACTCTTCCTTGAATTTCTTGATACGCAACTCTTCTTCTTTGAAGATTGGCTCCAACAAGGCTTTTATTGGAGCACTCTTGTTTGAACCGCTTGGAGCAACCACGCAAATCCAATGGTTGGGATTGTTGTTGTACTTGCCATCGAAAAGCTCTATATGTTTGCCACATATTGTGCTTACGATGGCATACACGGCTGCCGTTATAAAATCACGGGAGCACTCGAAGACCTCCGCATAATGATTGATAATCCCCTGCACTTCCAAACGTAATCCCCAAATGGGTATCTCGTGTGGTAGTGCTTCAAGGAAATGTGAGGTTATGTTTATCATAACGGCAGCTGCTTTGACGGGTTAAATACAGCATCTATGTCCGATTTACGGTAAAGGGCTTTTCTTCCTACCTTTATAGGAGCAGGCCATACACCGTTCTTAACGTTACGCCAGAGTGTCGTTTTTGAGACGTGATATTTGATGGCAACCTCATCGGCTGTCATATACTCATCTTCGCTATTGGCATTTCTGCTATTGTCCTCCTTCCATTCAAGGAAAAGTTCCTTCAGGTCGGCTATGTTCAAAACAACCTGTATTTGTGCGTTGTTTGAAAGTTCTTTGATATCCATTGTATTCTGAATTTTAATTGTTATACATCTTGTAAATTTCACTTGTGTTCTCGAGAATTCACAAGCAAAATTATTACGCGCAATAGCGAAAGGAAGAAAAAGCGTATGAATAACAACTGATTTAAGGGGCAAATAGTGGAATTGGTTCTAACGAGAAACATGAATAGAACCAAAGAATAAGGGCATACCATTGGTCAACATGACTATTGGTATGCCCTTAGCTTATGTCGGATTTTATGTTCTACGGGATTAAATCTCGCTTATCGTTTGCTTCAATATGTCATCATCTATCTGACGATAGCGGTTAAATGCCCGGCTGCCTTCAACGTGTCCGCTCATCTTGCCAACAATATTTGGGTCGCGCACGGCTTTGTAGGCTGCACCTACGAAAGTTCTGCGAGCCATGTGCGAGCTGGCAACATCACAAATGCGTTTCATTTCCGTTTCACCAGTAGTTGAATTGCGCACCGGAACTATTCTTGTTATGCCACATATCATGAGTATAGCCTTTATCGCATCGTTGTATTTCTGTGGACTTATAAAAGGAAACAATCTTCCGTCTTTATCTACCCCATTATATTTAGCCACCAACTTCAGCGCACATGGGTTTAGCGGTATACGTGGCTTTACTGGAGCATCTTCATCCGACGTCTTGCTTGGCACATACTCCAATATGCCGTCCGTGATGTTCTTTGAGGTCAGTGTACATAAATCTCCCACACGACAACCAACCAGGCATTGAAACACAAATATGTCTCGCTGCACCTCCAATGTCTTCAATGGAAATTTTGAGCAGAGTTTCTTGTCCTCATCATCCAATCCCTCCCATAATGCAGGAATATCTGCGTCAGCCAATAGATTGCGCTCCTCTTTTGTCAAGTAGAATGGAACACCATACTTCTCCGTACCAATCTTTATGCCATCAAAAGGTCGGTTGGAAGTTCTTTCCGTCTCATAAAGCCACTGCATGAAAGCCTTGAATTTCTTTTTTAGCTTCACTATGGTATTTTCTCCACGGTTCTGTAATTTTGTGAAAGTATGCACTACATTGATTTCAACAGGGTATTGCTCCAATATTGATTCAAACTGTTTTGGGTATTTCTCGGACAATGTTTTCTCGTTGCGCAAGTAATTTTCAAAGTCATCAATGTCCTTTCGGGTTATCTTGTCGATGTTCCATGCAAACTTTTCTCTGAGAACCTTGTTCTTAAACGCTTCATATCGAGCCAGATCACGCACAAGAACCCTAAAGGCTTTTGTATGGTCGTATGAGAAACGCTTTTTCTCCAAGTATTCTTCCGCCAAATCATAAATGGAAATTCTCTTAACTCCACGCTTTTTCTTCGGATTAACGACATTACCATGTTGATGAAATTTGCGCACGATTTTATCAAGCCAATCATCTGGAATATTTTCCTTATCTACCTTGACAAAGGCATCCATTATAATTGTCTGTAAATCCACCAACAATCGGGCTTGTTCTTTGTCATATAGAACATCTGGGGTAATAAGCCTATCAGTAATAACAACCTCACCTCTTGTTGTAACGACATATCTTTTTGCCTTTGCTTCGTCTTTGCAGACAGAAGTAATCTTGTCTGGAATATCAACTCCCTGCTTCTTGGTTGCAGCCCTATTTACAAAATATTTGAAATGACGAGGCTGTATGAATAATCCAGTCTTGACTCTAAAGTCAATCTTCTGACCTTGATAAAACCTTATCAGTATTTCACTGCGATGAGTTATTTTGTCCTCTTTTGAGGATAATTTCAAATCAATATTCGCCATAATGCCTCTATTTTTATTTGTTTGCAAAGGTAATGGTAATATTTTCTACTTGCAATATTTTTGCCGAGTTTTTGCCGAGTTTTCTGTAATTTAATGATATTACTCGCTATTGAGTGAAATAATACTATTGCGTAGTTGTTTGACAATCAGCCGTTTAATGATTTCTAAAAATTTCAATAGATATTACTAAAATGTGCCTTTCAGGCGCACCATACAGAATCCTAACTGCTTGATATTGAGCAGTTAGGATTTTTGCTTTTATGTTTTTGCCGAGTTATTAAGAGCTTACCTGTATAAGTCTCGGCAAAAGTGTCATAATATCAATTTCAACATATTATTTTCACACATAAAAGAGAAAGCAACCCTACAGTTGTGCTTTCTCATTAAAATCAGTTATCTTTGTAGGCGAAATGGCAATAGCTAAATATAAATGGTACAAAGCGAAATACGTCTAAGATAATAAGTGTAACGATAAAAAAGATAAGATATGTCAGTACAAAGTGAAGCTGCCCTCGAAAACGGACTTATATCCACTCTTCAAAAGATGAACTACGAGTATGTTCATATTGAAGAGGAGAAGAACCTGTCTGCCAATTTCAAGAAACAGTTGGAGAAACACAACAAGAAGAAGTTGGAAGAATTGGGTCGTACCGAATTTACAGAGTCTGAGTTTGAAAAGATACTTATCTACCTTGAAGGTGGCACTCGCTTTGAAAAGGCAAAGAAACTGCGTGACCTATTTCCGCTTGAACTGGAAAGCGGTGAACGCCTGTGGGTGGAGTTCTTGAACCGCACTCACTGGTGTCAGAACGAGTTCCAAGTTTCCAATCAGATTACGGTTGAGGGCAGAAAGAAATGCCGTTACGATGTGACGATACTTATCAACGGATTGCCATTGGTTCAGATAGAACTGAAGCGCAGAGGTGTAGAATTGAAACAGGCATATAATCAGATACAACGCTATCACAAAACTTCTTTCCATGGACTGTTTGATTACATCCAACTGTTCATCATATCCAATGGTGTAAACACTCGCTATTTTGCAAATAATCCGAATAGCGGATATAAATTCACTTTCAACTGGACAGATGCAGCCAATGTGCCTTTCAACGACTTGGAGAAGTTTGCCACAGTGTTCTTCGACAAGTGTACATTAGGCAAGATTATCGGTAAGTATATCGTCTTGCATGAGGGTGACAAGTGTCTGATGGTGCTTCGTCCTTATCAGTTCTATGCCGTGGAGAAGATTCTCGACCGTGTGGAAAACTCCAACGATAATGGCTATATCTGGCATACAACTGGTGCAGGAAAGACCTTGACATCATTCAAGGCAGCCCAACTCGTATCGGAGTTGGACGATGTGGATAAGGTTATGTTCGTGGTAGACCGCCACGACCTCGACACGCAGACCCAAGCCGAATACGAGGCTTTTGAGCCTGGTGCCGTTGACAGTACCGACAACACAGACGAATTGGTGAAGCGTCTGCACAGTAATTCAAAAATTATTATTACCACCATTCAGAAACTTAATGCAGCTGTCAGCAAGCAGTGGTATAGCAGTCGTATTGAGGAAATACGCCATTCTCGCATCGTGATGATATTCGATGAGTGTCATCGAAGCCATTTCGGAGATTGCCACAAGAACATCGTAAAGTTCTTCGACAACACGCAGATATTCGGTTTTACTGGCACACCTATCTTTGTTGAGAATGCGGTGGACGGACATACCACAAAGGAAATCTTCGGCAACTGTCTTCACAAATACTTGATAAAGGATGCCATTGCCGATGAAAATGTGCTTGGTTTTCTTGTGGAGTATTACCACGGCAATGAGGATGTGGATAATGCCGACCAAGACCGCATGACGGAGATAGCAAAATTTATCCTTAATAATTTCAATAAGTCAACATTCGATGGAGAGTTTGACGCATTGTTTGCCGTGCAGTCAGTGCCGATACTAATCCGTTACTACAAGATATTCAAGAACCTCAATCCGAAGATTAGGATTGGAGCTGTTTTCACATACGCTGCCAACAATAGTCAAGACGATGAGCAGACCGGTATGAACACTGGTGGTTTTGCAAGCGAAAGTACGGGCGAAGCAGACGAACTGCAAGCCATTATGGATGACTATAATAATATGTATGGAACAAGTTTTACTACCGAGAACTTCCGTGCGTATTACGATGACATCAACCTACGCATGAAGAAAAAAAGGTCGGACATGAAGTCTCTTGACCTTTGCTTGGTTGTCGGTATGTTCCTTACTGGCTTTGACAGCAAGAAACTCAACACTCTCTATGTTGACAAAAACATGGAGTATCACGGTTTGTTGCAGGCTTTCAGCCGCACCAACCGTGTGCTCAACGAGAAGAAGCGTTTCGGTAAGGTGGTTTGCTTCCGTGACTTGAAAAGCAAGGTGGACGAGTCTATCAAACTTTTCAGCAACAGCAATAATCTTGAAGATATTGTGCGACCACCATTTGATGATGTCAAAACCCACTATCAAGAACTGACAAAGGACTTCTTGGAGCATTATCCCGAACCGCACTATGTGGACTATTTGCAGAGTGAGAACGACAAGAAGCAGTTTATCCTCGCTTTCCGTGACATCATCAAAAAACACGCAGAGATACAAGTGTATGATGAGTTTGAGGAGGATGCTCCCGACCTCGGAATGACAGAACAACAGTTCATGGATTTCCGCAGCAAGTATCTCGACATATACGATTCGTTTGCTGTCAAGAACGATGATCCAAAGAACGGCTATCAAACTCCGAACGACGAATCAGGCATGGCGTCCGAACCCGACCCGCAGCGAGACGACGCTACTGGTCTGAAGGACATCGACTTCTGCCTCGAACTGCTGCACAGCGACATCATCAATGTAGCTTACATACTGGAACTGATTGCCGACCTCAACCCATACAGCGCCGACTATACCGAAAGGCGTAAGCACATCATCGACACAATGATTAAGGATGTAGAACTTCGCAGCAAGGCGAAGCTCATTGACGGCTTCATACAGAAAAACGTAGACGACGACCGCGACAACTTCATGGCTCGCAAACAAAAGGCTGATGGTACAAGCGACCTTGAAGAACGGTTGAACAACTACATCGTCACCGAACGCAACAATGCAGTCAACACCCTCGCCGAGGAAGAAGACCTGGAGGCTTCCGTGCTCAATCATTACCTCTCTGAATATGACTACTTGCAAAAGGAACAGCCAGAAATCATACAAGAGGCGCTGAAAGAGAAACACTTGGGACTGATAAAAAAGCGCAAGGCGTTCACACGCATCATGGACAAACTAAGAACAATAATAAAAGTTTTTAATTGGGAATAAGAAAAAAACAAAAGATATGTCAGAAGAGCTTCAGCAAAATTTAAGAAACCAACTTTGGGAAGTTGCAAACAAGCTGCGCGGCAATATGTCGGCAAGCGACTTCATGTATTTCACTCTCGGCTTCATCTTCTACAAGTATCTGTCGGAGAAGATAGAGAAGCACGCCAACGACGCGTTGGTCGACGACGAGGTGACGTTCAAGGAGTTGTGGGCTATGGAGAAGGACGAAGACGTAGAGGCGTTGCAGGAAGAGGTGAAGACCGAATGTCTGGAGAATATCGGCTACTTCATTGAACCAAACTTCCTGTTCTCGTCTGTCATCGAAAGCGTAAAGAAGAAGGAGAACATCCTGCCTTTACTCGAACGCTCATTGAAGCGTATCGAGGACAGTACCCTCGGACAGGACAGCGAAGAAGACTTTGGAGGTCTATTCTCTGACATCGACCTTGCTTCACCCAAGTTGGGCAAGACTGCCGATGACAAGAATACTTTGGTCAGCAATGTTCTTCTTGCCCTTGATGATATTGACTTTGGTGTGGAAGCATCGCAGGAGATTGACATTCTCGGCGATGCCTACGAGTATATGATTAGCCAATTTGCAGCCGGCGCCGGCAAGAAGGCAGGCGAGTTCTACACGCCGCAGGAAGTGAGCCGTATCTTGGCAGAGATCGTCACCATCGGTCACGCTCGTCTGCGCAATGTCTATGACCCAACTTGTGGTAGTGGTTCGCTGTTGCTCCGTGCAGCAAGCATAGGTCATGCCAACGAGATTTTCGGACAGGAGAAGAATCCTACGACATACAACTTGGCTCGTATGAATATGCTTCTTCATGGCATAAAGTTTAGTAACTTCCGCATAGAGAATGGCGATACTTTGGAGGCTGATGCTTTTGGCGACACGCAGTTTGACGCTGTGGTTGCAAATCCTCCTTTCTCTGCCGAGTGGAGTGCTGCCGATAAGTTCAACAACGACGACCGCTTCAGCAAGGCAGGACGCCTCGCACCACGCAAGACTGCCGACTATGCCTTTATTCTCCACATGATTTACCACCTGGGTGAGGGTGGCACAATGGCTTGTGTCGCTCCTCATGGTGTGTTGTTCCGTGGCAATGCCGAGGGCGTAATCCGCCGTTTCCTCATTGAGAAAAAGAACTATGTGGATGCCATCATCGGTCTGCCTGCCAATATCTTCTATGGCACAAGCATTCCGACCTGTATTTTGGTGTTCAAGAAATGCCGTAAGGAGGATGACAACATTCTGTTTATTGATGCCAGCAAGGAGTTTGAGAAGGTGAAGACGCAGAACAAACTCCGTCCGCAGCATATCAAGAAGATTGTAGACACCTACCGTGAGCGCAAGGAGATAGAAAAGTACAGTCATCTTGCCACACTGCAAGAAGTGGCTGAGAACGACTACAATCTCAACATTCCTCGTTACGTTGATACTTTCGAGGAAGAAGAACCTATCGACATTCACGCCGTCATGAAGGAAATCAAGGAACTGGAAGCCAAGCGCGCCGACCTTGACAAGGAGATTGAAGGCTATCTGAAAGAGTTGGGATTGGTTGAATAAACAAAAAAAAACTGACAATGAAAGGTTACGCAAAACCATTACATGAATTTATAGAAGGTCATAAAATCCAATTTGTAATACCTGTGTATCAGCGTAATTACGATTGGTTGATTGACAACTGTGACCAATTGTTTAGTGACTTGGTAAAACTAAGCCGTTCAAACAGATGTTCGCATTTCTTTGGCTCTATTGTTACATCATCTGCGGATAGCAGCTACAATAGATTGGTGATTGATGGTCAACAGCGTTTGACCACCATTTCACTTCTTTTGTTGGCAGGTATAAAAGCTGTGAAAGCTGGTGCTATTGAGATTAGCGAAGAGTCAAAAATAGACGAAGCATACGAAGTCTTCTTAAAAGCTAAGTTCTGTAACTCTGAGCGTAAAATCAAGTTAGTTCCCATAGAGAATGACCGTATCGCTTACGATAAGATATTCAATGAAGAAGATTCTTTTGATGAAGATTCTAAGGTTACTCGCAACTATCGCCATTTCTATGAATTGTTGACGAGAAAACCGCAAGCACTCTCTTTCGACCAATTGCTTGATGCAATAGAACGATTGCAAATCATATCAATAGAGTTAGATAGTGATGATGATGCCCAACTTATCTTCGAAAGTCTGAACTCTACAGGCTTGGCTCTTACTGAAGCAGACAAGATACGCAACTATCTCTTGATGTCTTTGACACCAGAGGAGCAGCATATGTGTTTCAAAAACTACTGGCAAAAGATAGAACAGGCAACCGAGAACCAACCAACAAAGTTCTTGCGTGACTATCTCACCATTCAGCAACAGTTACAGCGTCCTGTCCGTCAGTCAAACATCTACTACGAATGGAAAAAGTATATGGACGGACATGACCGAAAGGAAGAATTAGTCAAGATGCTTGATTATGCGCACTACTATCAGCAAGTGACAGAGGCAAAGCTATCTACGGCAAAACTTTCAGAAAAGATGCGCCACATCTGTAATATAGAAACAGATGTGACTAATGTATTCTTTATACAATTTTTGAAATATGCCTCTGCCAACAATCTTTCAGAAGATGAGATATTCAAGGTGATTGATTTGGTAGAAAACTATTTGGCAAGACGTATCGTGTGCAATATGCCTGGTAATGCTCTTACTCAGGTTTTCTGCGCTTTGCATAAAGATGTATTAAAAAGCATAGAGGAATATAGTTCTGCTAATGTTGAACTTGGTAACTCATATTCTGACATATTGACTTACCACATCATGCGTCGTGATGGTAACTATCAATTGCCAAGAGATATGCAATTCGTGGAGTCAATCAAAACACGTGACGCTTATCACATGTTGAAGCCATTCCAGATTTTCCTCTTTGAACGATTGGAGAACTCTGTGCATGGTGAATATAACGATGTGGCAACCGACATGAAAAAGAAGGATGCCACTATTGAGCATATCATGCCTCAAACGCTCAATGGTGATTGGAAAGCGATGCTTGGAGACAACTTTGAGGAAATACAAGACAAGTATCTTCATACATTTGCAAACTTGACTTTGACAGGTATCAACAGTGAGTTAAGTAATAAGGCTTTTGAGATAAAGCGTGATGGTAAAACCATAGGAAAAGAAATTTACCCTGGATATAAGAACTCAAAGTATCGTTTGACGAAAAGTGTTACCTTGTGTAACAAATGGACTGAAACGGAGTTGCTGAACCGATGCAATGAGATAGTGGCAACATTCTTGCGACTTTATCCATTACCACAAACAACATTCAAGCCATTGCCAAAACCAGTGGACGAAGCCTCTTTAGACGAAGAAACATTCTCTCCAACCAATAGAAATCTTAAAGGTTTCCGTTTGTTTGGCAATGAGTACAATGAAACTACTTGGAAAGGGATGCTTCTGCAAGTTGTAAAACTTGTGATGGAGCGATACACAGACATCGTAGATACGCTCTATGATGCCGAAGGTTTCTTCTGGTCTGCCAAGCAAGCAGATACAAGATACTGTACAATGATTGCTCCACAAAAATACTTGTGGACTTCAATGGATAATAGAAGTAAACTTCGTTGTTTGCGCTTCTTGTTTGAGAAATGCGACATAGCTGAGTCTGAATTGGTGTTGTTGCTTGAACCTGTAAAAGAATAGTCGTATGGAATATATAGATTTCAAGAAATTGATAGATGCCCTAACTGCCAAGCCTAAAGAAACGGAATGGCTGGAGTTCAAGCACAATTTTCATTCAAAGGAGGAGATTGGTGAAAGAATCTCTGCCTTGTCTAATAGTGCCTATTTGTGCAACATGCCATTTGGCTATATTGTATTTGGTGTTGATGATGAAAACCATGATATAATTGGCACCGACCTATATGGCAAGCAAAAAATGGTTGGCAATGAAGAACTTGAATCTTGGTTGTCAACTCGTTTGAATCCTCGTATTGACTTCGAGATTATTGACGATTTCGATTATGAGGAGAAAGGTCATGTTTGTATATTTAAGATTCCTGCCACAACTAATCGCCCGGTAAGTTTCTTACACGAGGCATACATCAGAGTTGGCACGATTACTCGCAAGTTGAATGATTTCCCTGCAAAAGAGGCTAAGATTTGGAAAGGAGGTCATAAACCTTTGGAAAAGATTGTCTTGAAGAAAGGCTTATCTGGACAGGATGTTTTCTCTTATCTTAGTGCAGAGACCTACTTTGACATGATGCATTTGCCACTTCCACAAGATACTAATGGCATCTTGGACAGATTCTTGTCTGAAAACCTTATTGTAAAAGATGAGGTTGGCTACAGCATCACCGAACTTGGAGCTATCCTGTTTGCCAAGCATCTTTCTGATTTCGATGGACTGAAACGTAAAATGGTCAGAGTAATTGTCTATAAAGGCAAAAGCAAGATTGAAACAATTCGTGAACAAACTTTCGATAAGGGCTACGCCATAGGCTTTGAAGAAATGGTTGCATGGATAAACAGCCAACTTCCTGCTAATGAAGAGATAGGCTTGGCTCTAAGAAAAGATGCTCGTATGTACCCAGAAATAGCCATTCGTGAGTTGACCGCAAACATGATTATCCATCAAGATTTTGCGGAGCAGGGCTTTCCTATGATAGAAATCTATTCTGATCGTATTGAGTTCTCTAATCCAGGACAACCACTTATCAGCATAGAACGTTTCATAGATGAATATCAGTCAAGGAACGATTCTCTTGCTGACATCATGCGTAGAATGGGTATTTGTGAGGAGAAAGGCAGTGGGATGGATAAAACAATCTTCTATGTGGAGTTATATCAGTTGCCACCTGTCCGCTTCCAACTTCAAGAAACCCGAACCACTGCGACAGTATTTTCTTATCGAAAATTCGCAGACTTGGATAAGTCAGAGCGAGTAAGAGCCTGTTACCAACACGCTTGCCTAAAATACGTTTCAAACGAGAAGATGAATAATCAATCTCTTCGTGCTCGTTTGGGTATTGAAGACAAAAACTACCCAATGGCATCAAGGATAATCAAAGATACCTTGGAAGCTAAGCTGATAAAGGAAGAAAACTCAGAGGGTAGCAATAGGCATAACTATATCCCATATTGGGCATAAGTCATGTAACTACCATGTAACTGGCATGTAACTGAAAGGCTCAAAAAAGCATCAAAGTAAGCTCAAACCTCTTTATAATGAGGCACAAAGCATATAACAACCATGTAACCGGCATGTAACTGAGCCATGATTGGTGAACTTAAATTAAGGATTAAAAATGATAACGACAATAAATAACAAACATAAGAAACTCAATGTCCCAAATCTCAGATTCCCGGAGTTTGAGGAGGAGTGGGAGAAACAAAAGTTATGTGACATTTCTTCCATTGTAGGACGTATAGGTTTTCGTGGATATACAACAAACGATATTGTGGAAAAAGGAATGGGAGCTATAGCACTCAGTCCAACAAACATTGTGAACAACCAACTGACATATGATAAAGATAATACTTATATCAGCATGTCTAAATACGAGGAGTCTCCCGAAATAATGATTAAGCGAGGTGATGTGATTTTTGTAAAAACAGGTTCTACAGTTGGCAAAGTTGCCTATGTAGATAAAATGATTTGCAAAACGACACTCAATCCACAGGTTGTTGTCTTGAAGGATATTAAATGTGACAACTACATCCTTAGTGTGATTATGTCAACTCGAAATTTCCAAAATAAGATACAACGAATAACAGTTGGTGGAGCTGTTCCAACTCTTTCACAAGTGGCAATGGGCAATATCTTTATTTCATTGCCAGCTGCTAAAGAGCAAGAGAAAATTTCAAAATTCATTTCACTCCTTGACGAGCGCATCACTACCCAAAACAAAATCATTGACAAGTTGCAGTCCTTAATCAAGGGACTAAATGACACATTATATGCTCAACATGGTGACGAAGTAATGACTTCTTTTGCAGAACTTGGCACTTCATATTCTGGACTATCAGGGAAGTCTGCACAAGACTTTGGTTCGGGTAAGCCTTTCATAACTTATCTGAATGTGTATTCAAACAATGTCATCAATGAAAATGATTTCCAATATGTGGCAATCAAAGATGGTGAGAAACAGAATGTTGCTGAATACGGTGATGTTTTATTCACGTTATCCTCAGAGACTCCTGAAGAAGTTGGTATAGGTTCTGTGTATCTTGGCAAAGAAAAAGTGTATTTGAATAGTTTCTGTTTTGGCATTCACATCACAAATGCGGAGACAGCCTTTCCTCCGTATTTATCCTACTATGTTTCTTCAACACCATTCCGTAAGTTTGTCTATCCTTATGCCCAGGGAAGTACGAGGTTCAATCTTTGTAAGGCCGAATTTGAAAAGGCAAGTATTAAACTTCCCTCTTTAGAAAGCCAAAAGCGGATTTATTCAATATTGAAGAGTATTGCCAGTAAAATAGAAACAGAGAAAAAACTACTTGGTTTATACTATACTCAAAAGCAGTATCTGCTTCGTCAGATGTTTATATAAACATCTGGCGGAGCAAGTATTGCTTCTGTAAGCTTAGACTTGTTAGAAAGTTCTTTTCTATTGATAGTTCGCTATCTATTGCAGACAACAATCGAGCATATCGGAGTTGTTCTGTATATGATGGGCAAAATACCTTGGCTTTGCCATAATCCTTGAAATATATGTGAGGTATAGCCATACCTGTCTTGTAAGGCTCAAAGTTAAAAACTTTCAGCAAATAGTAAAAGTATTGGAGCGAATAGCCTTCTTTTGCTTGTAAAGTATTCAAAGTTCCTGTTGCAGAGCATTTGCCCGTAACGTAGGAAACTGTTCCAACACCAGAACCATCTTTGATAATATAAACGGCTTCACCCTCCGTACTATAATTGTCGAGGTAACCAACAATGCCATTTGCACCATACACAGGATATGTACCTTGTTCACAAACATCACTTTCTTGCAGAGTGGAAGAATTACACTCCAAACAGTCTGATAAGCGAACATTAGGCTTGTTGTTGTGAACTATCTTCTGTGCAATTCCCTTGATTAAGGATTTTGAAGCTCGTAGGTCTGCGATTATTGAAAAGTTGTACTCTGAAATCCAAGGGAAAGAATATTCGTACAGACAACTTTTTGAGATTATCAATGAACGAAACAACCGATTAGAGTTTTCAAACGTTCTTTCAGCAAGTCAAGAAAGAGGAATGGTAAGTAGGGAAGATTTGAACTTAGATATTAAGTTTGAACGGAGCAACATCAATACTTATAAAATCGTAAGAAACGGTGATTATGTAATTCATTTGCGCTCATTCCAAGGAGGCTTTGCCTTTTCAGATATAGTAGGTGTGTGTAGTCCTGCATATACAATTATGCGCCCTAAAGACTTATTGGAATACGGATATCTATCATATTATTTCACTTCACGACAATTTATCAAGTCACTCGTTATCGTTACTTATGGTATTCGAGATGGGCGTTCAATAAATGTAGACGAGTGGTTTGACATGAAAATTGTTATTCCGACAAAAGAACAACAACGCCATATCGTGAGAACTATTAAGGTGTTTGAGAATAAAATCGAAAATGAAGAAATGTATGCCTCATGTTTATTGAAACAGAAGCAACACCTGCTTCGCCAAATGTTTATATAAACATCTGGCGGAGTAGATACTGCTTTTGCTTGTTCAATAGTTCTAATAAATCTGTTTCCATTTTTATCTTTTGCCCCAATGTAAATATGCGCTTTCCTATTCGTTGCTGTATTTCAAAAGAGGGAAGAGAAAGGGGGATATTACATAATCCTTCAAAAGACAAGCATTGTCTAACACTTCCCTCTAATCTCTTTTGTATTTCACAATAAAAATGCTTCGATTCAAAAAAGTAATCAATGTATTCAGGTGCTACGTTTTCTTGGGTTCGGAAGCAAACATACATAGGACTAACGATGCCCTTTTCAAAAGTTGTCAGGCGAGCAATAGAACCAACGTTTATTCGTGCAGGATTAAAGGCAAAGTCGTTCTGTTCTACGATTTTGTAGTTAGAAGTATCTTCGCTTGCAACATTCCTATTTTCAAATTGATCACTCTGCTTTATGAAACCTTGACGATTGCTAACCGACAAAACGTTTTGAATCGCATTGTTTTTATTACGCTTAGAAATCTGCTCAATGACATCGCCTATAGGCGAAGTGTTTTTTGTATTAGGCGTATATTCAATTTCAATAATCGCAGACTTTAGCTTCTTCAAGTCCTCAATGATTTTGCTTTGGGTAGAGATGCGCTCGTCTATCAGCCGAAGTAACGTAGCGATTTTCTTTTGTTCTTGAATTTGTGGTAAGGACAAACAATATGTCTTCATCTGCTTCTTATCTCCACGAGGCATCTTTACACCTTTAGCTCCACTCATGACAAAATTTATAAATTTATCATTGGCTATAACATAATGCAAGTAATCAGATTCAATATTATCATTTGCTTTCAGAACAAACACGTCAGAGGAACAACCACCATTATAAGTTGCTTTCCAAACCTTTTTGAGGTAAGGACGAATGTTTGAAATAAGAATATCACCACAAGAGAAAGAAATAACATTCACATCTTCTGGAACAGATTTTGCGTCCACTATTCCTTGATAATCCTGTAACATATTCTCTGCTGAGACATAATTATCCTCATTCAATTCCGAAGAACTTACATGAGTAGTTGAAAATTTCATAACATCCTCCAATGTGCTTTCTTCCCACTCCCCCTGAAACTCCTTAAATCTGAGATTTGGGACATCAGAGACCTATTTTCTCTAATTATATATGTACACCTTCTAAATTAAGGATTACAATGACAACAAAAACAATTAGAGAAATTGCGTTGGCTTGGAAAAGTGACAAGCAACGCTATGTTAAGCAGTCCACATACGCTGCTTATGTGTTAATTCTGGAGAACCACATTCTGCCATCGTTTGGCGATTGTGAGGCTCTGAGTGAGAAACTTGTGCAGGAGTTTGTTTTGCAGAAACTCAATGGTGGTCTCAGCATCAAAACGGTGAAGGATATCCTTATTGTCCTGAAAATGGTGATGAAGTTCGGAGTAAAGAACGAATGGATGAACTATTGCGAGTGGGACATCAAGTACCCCACAACAGAGACCAACAAGGAAATTGAGGTGCTGACGGTGGCACACCATAAAAAGATCCTCGATTTCATCAAGCAGAACTTCACATTCCGCAACCTTGGTATCTATATCAGTCTGACCACAGGCTTGCGTATCGGAGAGATTTGCGGTTTGAAATGGTCGGACATCAATACCGATAATGGTACTATCACCGTGAACCGTACCATTGAGCGCATCTACATTGTGGAGGGTGAACGCAAGTACACAGAGTTGGTCATCAACACACCCAAGACCAAGAACTCATGCCGTGAGATACCGATGAACAAGGAACTGCTGGCGATGGTGAAACCACTGAAAAAGGTGGTAAACACAGACTTCTATGTGCTGACCAATGAAGAAAAGCCCACAGAGCCACGCACCTATCGCAACTATTATCATCGGTTGATGGCGCGTCTTGACGTTCCTCGACTAAAGTATCACGGACTACGCCACAGCTTTGCGACACGCTGCATTGAAAGCAACTGCGACTACAAGACAGTAAGCGTACTACTCGGTCATGCCAACATCACAACAACCCTTAATCTCTATGTTCACCCAAACATGGAGCAGAAGAAAAAGTGCATCACCAAGATGTTCAAGTCTTTGGGAAAATAAGACATTATACCTATACGAGCAAGAGAGTATGTAATAAACACACACTCTCTTGCATCATTATCTACTACGGAATTTTCTTTTTACAAAACACACATCACTCGGGCAGTGCCGTAACAATCACCACACGATTATGCTCGTTCTTCTCATACGGCTGCGCATTGCAGCCGATACCTTGGGCATCGATGCGTGAGGGAGCGATGCCGTAACGCTCTATGAGGATATTACGCACGCTGTCGGTGCGGCGAATAGATAGCATCAGATTTGTTCGTGCCTTGCCTGTGGCTTTGTCGGCATAACCGTCCAAACGGATGCGAGCAGAAGGATGTTGCTTGAGATATTCGACGATGTTTTCAAACACTATCTCCTGCTTCTTCGCCGGCTTGGCAGAAGCGTAAGCAAAGCTAATGGAGGCAAGACGGAACGCTTCCTGCTTCTTCACCACCGGTTTCTCCACGATGCGGTCCTTAAAGACGGGACGCTCCACTACCCTCTCCACCATATACACCGTGTCGACCACAGCTTCACGACGATGCTTCTTACTGCGCTCCTTCCTGACGTATGGCTTTGAGGCGTTGAAGCGATATGTCAGTCCGAGCGTTGCACCGAGCGTCGGCTCGTACTTTCTGCCTGTGATGCGACCGTCGAAATGGTCGGGCATGAGAGCCGAACCAATCTCAAGGTTAACATCCATACACTTCAGCACGCTGTACTTGGCAGCGACAGAGAAGTTAGCTGTGAGCGAGTTGGTGTTCGCCGTGCCGCGATAGGCGAAGGCGTGAGCGTAGCCAAATCCTACAGCAGGAAGCACGTCAAACCTGCCCTGACTGCGGAAGAGCAGACGCGAGAGGCTCACCATGAAGTCGGCATGAGCGTTGACGTAACGCAGATAATGACGATAGGTGCCGTCAGGGCGGACCGTCACATTATCTATTACAGGGTCGTGAGGACCATATACGGAACCGTCGGTCTGAGGATCACGCAGATAGAGTCCTTCCGATGTGGACATACCGTTGAGCGAATATCCGCCAATCTGCAGACGAAGGGCGTAAGCCGGAGTAATCCACTTGCCCACGCCAATAGTGTATGACGGAGTGAGGCGCTTACCGAAATCCAGCTTGCTGGCATCGCTCGAGAAGATAGTCTGCACACCTCCGCCTGCCTCAACAAACCATCCGTTCTGTGCTGATGCCGGGAGCACAAATATGCACCCCAGCACCAAACTTATTATAGTTTTCTTATTCATATATACAGACAGTTTTTAGCTTATTCGACAATGAGAAAAGTAGGTCTGCCGGGCTCGCTGACTGTGCCATAGCTTGCGCCACTGGCAAAGGTGAACACCGAGGGAGCCTGATAGAGATACTTGTTGCGTGTTGAGTAATACTTCAGCGTAACTGCTTCCTCCGCTCCCATGCTGCCGTTTATCTCCAGGCGGAAGACATACTCGCCGTTCTCTGCCTGCTCCACCTTTGCCATGCCGCGACACTCAGTGCCCACGAAAGCAGCCATCAGGTCGTCTGCCGTTGCCTGACGCACTATGTTCTGAGGCAATGCCACGCAAGCCGTCATCTTGAGAGGATGCTTGCCTTCGACAACGAGAGGTACGGTGAGCGGATGCTCTGGCGAAGCCTCCACCTTGCCGTCGGCGAACATGAGACATGCAGGTGCCGTGAACACGTAGTTGTTGCGATGGCTGTAATAGCGGATGTCCACAGACGCCGCCTGTGAGCTGACACCATTCACCACCATCTTATATACGGGTCTGCCGTCCTGCTCGCCCACTACTTCGCCCATGCCGGCGCAGACATTGCCGATGAACGCCGCCAGCTTGTCGCCGCTCTTGTCGGCATAGCTGCCTGTAACGGCGTCAAGGGTGAGGTAAGCGGTCATGCTGCCTTGTGGCACGAAGCTGAGAGTCTGCGGCTGGTCCTCAGAACCAACCACCGAACCGCGCTTGCCGATGACGAAGGACTGCTCGGAAACGAACACCTGCTTCTTCTCTGCACTGTAGTAGCGGAACATCACCTGCTCGCCCTCTGCACGACCGAGGACGTCATAGCAGTAGAGCATATCCGCCTCGCTCTCTACGTGCTTGATGCCGCGGCACTCGTCGCCTACGAAAGCCTGAAGCTCATCGCCAGCGGCTACTGTGAACGGCAGCTGTGCCTTGTCCACCTTCACCCATGCCTTGGCAGGTACGGGGAAGGGACCTGACTGCTCGAAGTCGGGGAAAGCAGGATTCTCGGCTGTGCCGTAAATCTTATCCACCTCATACTTTACGTCTGATGCCACGGAAACGTAAACGCGCTTCGCAGCTGCACTGTAATAGCGGAACTCCACATCACCGCTCTCACTCGACGGTGCCTTGACATGAAGGAAGAAGAGGCGCACGCCGTCGTTCATCACCTTCTTAGCCACACCGCGACACTCGCCGCCAATGAAGGCTGCCATCATGTCGCCGTCGGCGGCAAGGGTTTCGAGGACGGGGCTGAGACGCACCACGGCGGTCATGCTCATCGGATAAACACTCTTGTCAGGATCGGTCCACGACGGCACCGAGGCATTGCCAGTGAAGTCGGCTCTCCACCCCGGGGCGGAAGCCGGGGCGTTGTCCGCCACCTGCCACGCCGGAGCCTCGCTTACGAAGTCCTCCTCAACCACGCTCCACTGGGGAGCGGGTTGCTGGGGATAGGTCTTGTCGCCTTCCTCGGTGCATTGCACGAAGAGGAAACCCAATGCGGCAAGCAATGAATACTTTATATATTTCATATAGATTTTCTGTTAATATTATTTCTTGATAGCTTTCATAGAGTATACGTTGCCGTCTACAGAGATGCTAACGATATACACACCAGCCGGAACCGTGTTGCCGGCGTTCCATGTGATGTCCACATTGCCGCCAGCATTGCAGTCGTTCCATGTCACAACACGCTTACCGCTCATATCTGTCACGTAGACATCGGCGTAGGCATCGCGGTCTACCATGGCGCGTATCTTCAGCTGCGAGTAGAACGGCGACGGATAGATGTAGAGGCCGCCTTCTGTGCCGAGGAAGCTGATGTGCATCGGCTCGTTGATGGTGCCGACATTGCTGTTGGCAGCATAGCTGATGGCGCTCGGTGCCTTGGCGATGATGTTGCCGCCGCGCTCTATCGTCACGTCCACAGCCTCTGGCTTGTCGCCACCCACGGCGAGCATGAAGATTGTTCTGCCGTCGGGCAGGGTTATACCCTCGGCATAGCCGCGCGGCTCGCCCCCTACGTAGCTTACGAGGCGGTCGCCCTGCTGCAGCTCTACGCCCTCTACTTCTACAACAGCCGTCATATTGGCTGAATACGGGAAATAAGCGTTTGTGCCGTCAGCGTTCTTGGCAGCTGCCATCGCAGCCTTAGCCTTGCGTCCTACGGAAGTCTTCGACGGATACTGCAGCTGAGCGTCGTCCTGCGACTGGCGCTGGAGCATATAGCCCTTGCCGTTCTCCATGTATGTAAGACTACCAATCCATCCCAGATTGCCGCTGTACATCGCCATCTGCGTCTGCGACTTCACGATGTCGCCCTCCTTAGCGTCGTAGCCGGCGAGAGCCTCCTTCAGCGTGAAGTTGTCCGAAGGCAGATACGAGATGTAGTTCCAGCGCGGTGTGCCGTCCGCCTTTGCTCCACGGATGGTGAGCTTGTGCGATGTCGGGTCAACCGCCGGTCCTGAGATATGCAGGCTCTGCGGCTTAGAGCTGTGTACGAGATACATCTGGTCATTGTCAATTTCGGTGAGCTGTCCCATCCATCCGTTGCGCTTTGTCCATGATGCGAAGCCGTACTGCTCGCTCTTCACCTGGTCGTCAGAGGTCCACTTGCCGTCGGCAAGCAGCTTGTTGAGGTCAGAGAGCTTGTCAGAAGCGATGTTCGTCGATATCCACGTCCATCCCTCGTTCAGCGTGATGTTCTGCACTCGATAGTCCTTTGCGGTGAACAGCACTGGCTGTGACGGACTGCCCACTACGGCGTTGTTCTCGAAGCTTATAGGCTTCTCGCTCTGTGCGATGTAAGTCTGTCCTGTGCTTGCGTCCCAGATGCGGAACTCAAGGTCGGAGCCATTGACATCGTTAGAGTATACCGTGAGCATGGCGTAATACATATCGTTCTGCTTGTAGTAGCGGTTGTTGCAAACGCCTACGCACTTTCCGCCGCTGAACGCAGCGAGCATATCCTCGTCGTCGGAAGAGTACACCTTATTTATATACAGCTTGCCGAAGACAGACATATTATACTTGAAGTCTGCCGGATTGACCGTCCACTCCGGTTTCTCGCCTTCCACCTTAACCGTGAGCTGCAGAGCCTCCACCACGTTGTTGTCGCCACGCAGATAAAGCGTCTCGTCGTATGTGCCGATGTTCAGACTCGGGTCGATGGTCAGAAGAATGTCGGCAGACGCTGTCGGGTCGATAGTGCCGCTTGCCGGTTCTGCCTCAAGCCATGAAGGAAGGTTCTCTACGGTGAAGTGTTCTATCGAGCCACCCTTGTTGAGTGCCTTCACCTTGATCGTCTTCTCCTCGTTGAGCTTCTTCACTACGGTGAGAGCCCGGTCGCTCCACTTCAGATGGTTGCGGTCGATGTATGCGCTCCACGTTATCGGCGAGAGAATCTCGTTGCCGTTCTTGTCGCGCACGCCGTCCACCGTGAACTTCACGATAGTCTTCTCTATACGCTCGTAAGGCTCCTTCAGGTTGATGATGAGAGCGTCGTTGTTCACCACGAAGTCGTAGAGCAGCTTGCTCTCGGGTCCCTTTGCCTTGACCGGAGCAGAAGCCTTGGCCTCTACGTCGCCTCCTACAGCCACAGCGTCAGGCACCTTCTGTGCGGGGTCAGCCTGCTGCTTCTGGTCCATAAGAGAGAACTGCAGTTCCTTCACGCCCTGCCATTCCGTGTATGTCTCGAACGGATAGTAAGCCAAGAGTCCCTTCTCAGTGCCGTCGAGTCGGTTGCTGTTGCCGTTCTCCACGAGCGCCTCGCTCTTGTAGAGATTCCATACACGCACCTCGTCAATCTCGCCCTTGAAGAAGTTGTCGGCTCTCTCCTGCTGTAGGTTGTCCGCCGGTGTCCACACACGAGCGCCGAGATGTATGTAAGCCGCTGCTATGCCACCGAGGTCGGCAGCCTCGAAGTAAGTGTTCAGCTTGCCGTCCACGTATATCTGACCGCGTCCGCTCGTGCGGTTTACAGCCACTGCCACGTGGTGCCAGTCGTTGTCTGCGAAGCTGCCGTCGCATGCCACACGCACACCGTTGTTGTGGAATACCAGTCTGCCCTCCTCCAGATTGAGAGCGAAGAGATTGAGCGAACCGCCCATGTCCTCGCCGTCGCCGCGTCCGTTGGAGATGATGGTAGCCGTCTGCTGAGCCTCGTCAGCCTTGAACCAAGTCTCGATGGTGTAGTCCATGCTGCTGTCTACCACACACGAACTGCCCGAAGAGAGCTTCACGTACTGGTCCTTGCCGTTGAACGCCGCTGCGCGTCCTTCCGGATTAGCCCATTCGCCGCCTCGCATCTCAAGGTTAGCGCCGTGTGCCTTGTCTGCAAGCACACTGCCCTTAGCCTCCCACATCGGATAGTAGGCGATGAGATTGCTTTCTGCGCCCGAGAGCATGGTCAGCGAGTTGGTCTGCAGACGTGCCGGCGTCATCACCTTGTCCCAGATGCGTGCCCCGTGCATCTTGCCTGCGAAGTGTCCGCTTCCGTCCACGCTGGCTCCGAACACGTAAGCGCCCTCACCATTATACTCGCCCACCTCAGCCGCGCTGATAAGCTGCTCGTAGTTATAGTAAGCCGACACGTTGCCCTCATTGTTATATACGAGAGCCACGTGTGCCCATGTGCCCTGCTCATAGTCGAACGCCTTGTCGCTGACGATCGTCTTCTCAGCCACCTTCACCTTCAAGCGGTTGTCGCTCGTCGTTGCAAGTTCTATTGAGCTGTTGGCGTTGCCCTGACTGAAGAGCACGGCGTCCTGTGCCTTGTCGGCAAGAGTCCACATCTCTATGGTCAGGTTCTTGCCGCTCCAGTTGCGCTGGAATTCCGACACGAGCACGTCGTTCTTTCCGTCCAGACGCACGCTCACGCTGTGGTCAGTCTGTGCGCCGTTGCGTACGCCCGTCACCGAGAAGTTGTTGTCTGTCAGCAGACCGTCCGCTATCGGCTCGTTGAACCTGAGCATCACCTCGTCGTTCACCGTCAGCACGCCGTTCGCCGGCTGCGCGCTACCGAAGAGGCGCGGGTTGTACATATCCTTTATGCCCGTGTGCACGGCAGAATAGTTATACACCTCCTCATTGTTGATCATGCTCGTACCCACCGTGCGCAGGTCGTAGCGCTGATCCTGCTGGTCGTCCATGAACCAGCGATACTTTATCGTGCCCGCATCCGCCGCCTTTATCATCTCCGCGTTCATGCCGTTCTTCACCGCCTGGTCGTAGAGCGTCTCGTCGTCGTAGTAGCTCATGAGCGTCGTCCAGTCGTTGTCGCTGCCCGACGACGGCTTGTACTGCAGCATGATGCGGTGGAAATTGTCATAGTTCACGTCGAAGCCGTCAATCACCACGTCCATGTAATGCTTCTGCACACCGTTCACCTCCGCCGTTGGCAACTTCGTGTTGTACGTCCAGTTGTCCGTCGGCTTCTTCAGCTTCACGTCCGTAGCCGAGGGCGTGAAGTGTACGCTGAACGTCACGTCGTCGTAGATGTCGCCCTGGAAGTCAGTCGGGTCACACTGACACTGCGACTGCAGCATCAGTCTGAGGTTGTCATAGTTCATCACCGAACCCTTGCGCACCTCTAACGTCTTCGTCAGCGTACCCCCTGCCGGCACGAGCAATGCCCTGCCGTTACCTATCGGCGCACCGTCGATGAGCAGCTGTGCTCCGTTCGGATTGCTGCTGTCGTCGATTACGAGGTTATACCAATTGTCGTCCTGCGACTCCGAGTTGTTGCGCAGATAGAGCGTGAAGTAAGCCGACTTGCCCGAAGGAACATTCTCTACGAAGTCCTTCTCCACCGTTATCTCCGGCACCTCCATCTGAACCGTTGCCTCATCTATCACGTGCTGTCCCGGCTCGTAGTACTTGGTCTTGTATTCGCCCTCGTAAGGACACGACGTAGCGCCGCCACGGGTCTTGAAGATGAACGTAGAGAAAGTCTGTCCCTCCTCGTTCTTCATATCCTTGTACTTGACGTACTGGTCGCCATCCTTATATCCAGCCTCGCGGCATACGTCTACAGAGAGGTAGTCAGAGCCCTCCTCCGCAAGCACGTAACCCTTGCAGTGGCGTGCCGTCTCCTCAGTTGTAAACTCGCCGCCGTGCTCTGTATAAAACTTCTCGTCTATAGTTACCACCATGCCTGTGCTGCTGTTTACCGTCCATCCTTTGTTAGTAGTGAACTGTACGCCAAGCAACAGGTTGAAACTTGTAGTTTCTGAGCGTCCCACCTCATATTCCTCAGAGTATTCGTATGAGGCGCCGCCCTGGAACGAATGGTTCTGCATGAGTTCTGCCTTCACCTTCTGCTCCTCGTTGTTGCGAAGCTGTGTCTTCCAGTTCTCGATAGACTGGTTGAGGAACATGATTGTGTCTTCTTTCAGTATCTGCCCATTAGGTGTATAAATCTTATAGCTCGGACCATCAGTAGGGGTGTCTGCATTGGCACCATTAAACACCTTGTCGTTGTTGCTCTTGCCATAGTTGGGGTCGTCTGCTGCCAACTTCGACACGTACACCGGCACCTTCGTGTTGTCTGCCATAGCCTGGAAGTCTACCGCCTCCGACTGCTGGTGCAGCACACTGTTGCGCACCTCCTCAAGCTTAGGCAGCAACACCTGCTCAATGTGTACCTGCGGATAGATGAACAATGTACCGTACTTCTGCGAGAGTCCCAAGCCGTTAGTCTTCACAAGCAGATACTCGTTGCTTTCAGGGGTAACACTGCCAAAGAGTTCGTATCCGGTAGGATTGGCGAGATACATATCACGTGTAGTAACGCCGATGTTCTCTGTCTTGCCCACACCTATATTAGTAGAGAAGCCCACATAGAGGTCGCCATCGGCTCCCACATACTGCGGGTCGCTACTTGTCTCGACGCGTGTGGTAGTAGTCACCGTCTTGGTGTCGGAGTTGGTACCACCGATTGTCTCAGTGTGAGAAAGACCGACTGAATACTCGTTCTTCAAATCGTTCTGGGTCACCACTCCGGCACCAATCCCTGAGAAGGTGATAGTCTTAGCACCAATCTTTGCCTGCCAGTCAACAACTCCCTCGTTTGTGAATTTTCCTTCATAAGTGCTTGTAGTAGTAACTTTTACGCCCTTCTCAAGATAAGCATACGAGTTGCTTCCCGGCGGGTCGCGCAGCACGAAGAGCACCTTGTCCGGTCCGTTCGTTACGAAGTCAGACCCCATTGTCTTTGCTCCCACAACAATCACCTTGGTGTTGCCCTTGCCATCAAAGCCTTCCTTCCAGTTGATGGTCGTCGTAGATGTGCTTTCGCTGTTCTCGTTGTAGGTCATATCAATGGCAGCGGAGCGCAGAGCAGATGTCATCTCCGGGTTATTAACCTGGAATGTCCATTCTGCCTGACCTTTGTCGTTGGTAGTGATGTTCTCTTGCGTTCCGTACGCAAGGTCGCCTCTACTGAATGACAGTTTAGCCTCAGTTGTTGGCACGATGTCCTCCTTAACGCCTTCCTTGCGTCTTCCGTCCTTATCCTTATACTCGTACACTTCTGCTGTGGTGATTTGATAAGTGACGTATTGTCCCTGCTCGTATACGGGCATGCCGAGCGTGTAGGGCTGTGCTGCGTTGTCGGGATTGTAGGTCTTTATTTTATTTTTTGTCTGGTCGAGGGTAGCTACGGTAAGTTCTTCCTTTCCGAAGAAGTCCTGCAGTTTGCCTTTCACCTTCTCCTTTACGAGGATTGACGGAGTGTAGCGCTTGATGAACTGCTGCTTCTTGTTGTAAAAGACAGTGTCGCTACAGTTTATGTACTTGCCCTGCGTAGATACAGAGTCGACATACTCGTTCACCTCGTTCTGCTTCACAAACTCGTTGCTGAGGTTGAGTTCCTCACCATTGCCTGGTATGTTCTCGTGACCAGGCACCACCACATTAATCTTATACTTCTCAGGAATGAGGTCGGCAAAGAACTCACCCGTTTCTGCATCAGGATAGATGGTAATCTTATTGCCATCGTACTCCACACGGTTCTCGTGCTGCTTGCTTACGTACGCGCCCTTGAAGTGATTGAGCGTAGTGCTGCGAGGCGTTGCTGTCATCTTATAGGCTTCGTTCTGATATGTAAGCTCAATGCGTACGTCATCGGCGAGATTGTTCTTCGAGAGCGAGTGGCCCACGGGGAATGCCTCCTGCTTCGTACCGCCGGCAACACGTCCGATGTAGCGTACGGTTGTTTCGTCATACAGTTCGATGCCAGTAAGCATGTCCTGATAGTTGCGGTCGGTGCCGTCGCTGTTGGTCAGCTTGCCGCCGTTCTCAAACGTATGGTTGGCGAGCACTGCCTTCACCTCGTGCTGTCCTACAGGTACGCTTATGGTGAACTGTCCGTGAGCGTCGGTCTTCACGATGTTGCTCTTGCCGTCCATAACGGTTACGCCGTCCACGGTGAACGACACGCCCTCAACGGGCACGTTGCCACCCTTGTATATCACCTTACCCGAAACGTTGAACGCCGACTTGTCCGTGAAGTTCACGGTGTGGCTCTGCGTCTGCGAATTGATGAGGCGCAGCTCCTTAGCCGACGCAAACTGATGGATGCCGAGTGTGGGCACAATCATGTAAGTGGTTCCGTTGCCGGTGTATGGCAGAGAGCGAATCTGATAAGAACCGTCCTCAGCTGTGTAGCTGCTATAGCTGAGCTGTGCAGATGTCGGAACATCTGACGAGCTGATCTGCACATTGGTAGCCACACCGTGATTCATGTTATACTTAGTGCCTTTATACGAGATGTCGTAGAAGGCATTGTCAACCGAATAGTCGAAGGTGTAGTAAGCCTGCAGACCGTCCTCGTTGCCTACGAGGTAGCGGTTGTAGTCACTTGCGATGGTGTCAGCGCTGAGCGCCTTGTTCCACAGACGCACCTCGTCTATGGCTCCCTCGAAGCCTTCGCCCATCACCACCTTATTGTTGTTGCCCGTAATCTGAGCCGTACGCTCGGCTTCTGCCACAGCCTGACCGTTTATATATATAATAAGGTGTGTAGCGCTTGCCACGGCTGAGAGATGCACGAACTGTGCCGAAGAAGCATAGTCGCTGAGCTTCCTCGGTGTCTTCAGCGTCTGAGAGCCTGCCGAGAACTCAATCTTCTTGTCGTTATATGCCAACTTGTACATACCCTGCTTCTCGAAGATGGTGCCTTCAGCTGTCGGGCGCACCCATGCCTGAAGCGTAGCTGCCTGCGTGGCATCCTTCAGGAGCTGGTCGTTGTCGACGGTAAGATTAGACGCACCGGTGAACACGTACGACTTGCCCGGAACGCCCGAACCTTCCGTAGGCTCAGCACTTACCTTTGCGCCCGACACAGCCTGTCCGCTTTCAAACGTCACGCGTCCGTAGATGTCGCCCGTCGGTGTGCGGAAGCCCACGTCGGTGAGCACCTCGTCGCTCTCGAGCAGATTGCCAGAGCACATCACCTGTCCCTTGATGCGATAGTCGTAGATGACGCCGGGAATGGCGTTCACGTCGTTATAGTAATAGTCGTTCTGAGCCTCGTTGCCCTCGGTAACGGCTATCTGCTTATAGTCGCTCTCAGGAGCGCCATGCTCCTTGCGGTTGATTACGAAGCGCTCAAAGTTGCCATTGCTGCTCCACGCCAGTTCCACTCGGTCAGAGTAGTATCCCTTGCCGGCTGTAAACGCAACAAGATTGCCTATACTTGTGGGCATTATAGACTCCGGTGCCTCCACCGCGGGCAGCGTGCCGTATGCCTCGGATGGCTTCACAGCAAGGCGGTAACGATATTCGTTGCACGCTATAACCATATTGTCCTCATACTTACCACTGAGAAATTCATCTTTCGTGAGTTCGATGTTGTCAACTGTGTTATTGGTAACGTTCACGCGTGTAAGCACCACCTTAGTGCCAGTACTCCAAACATCGCCATTTGTACTCCATGTAACCGTTACGGTTTTGTTATCAGCACTCAATGAGGCATGTACGCTTTCGGCTGTGACATTGCGATGCTTCGCCGATGCTTTCAAGTAGGTTTTCTTACTAAACTCATTGTTCCACACTTCATTGTTTGATGTGTGCGAACGCTTCACTACGAATTCATAATCGTAGCTCTTGCCCAAAGGCACTTCCAATTCATAGCTGTATTCGGTCTTTCCACCCAAATACTTTATTTTCTCTACGTAGGGTAGTTGAGGTTGCGGAATGTTAGTCTCATTGTCTTTGCTATTTACGGTGAGTAACATATCGTCCTCAACACAATTCAAGGTAGGAGCATTACTTATAAACCAGTTCACTTTTACCTTGCGCGTAACGACATCGTACTTGGCCTCTATTTCCTTCAGCTGCGGATAGGCTGGTCGCACCTTAACACGGCTGAACGTCTGAAAGACAACAGCTTTGTTATAGCTGGGTTTATACTCTTGTTTTATCTTATACTCTTGAGAGTCGTCAAGACTAAGCTTATCACTTGGAATGAAGAATTTACCGCTTTCGTTAGTCGCACGCTGAGATGCAACACCTTCAATAGCATTGCCGTTAGAATCGCAAAGGATGAAATCTCCCAATCTGTCAATAGAATTTTTGTCTGCCTTTCCATCCTTCTTCCATTCGATAAAATAGCCTGGTTTACGATCCTTATCGCCATAGTAAGCTTTTGTAACGGAGGTCGTCGTACAGCCCACTCTGGTATCTACAGAAATACTAAATTTAAATGTATTATCTATTACAGTATTAGCGTTTCGCTGCCAACGTCCATCATATTCCACTTGTATATCCTGACCAATACGATCTTGTGTCAGCGGAACATTGATTCTGAGATAATAAGACTGTTTGCCACCACCGACATCTTTCAAGCCAAGCCAATCCACGTATTTATAATCGATACCGGTGACTTGGGTTGAATTTTTATCGAGACTTCTCCATCCATTGTGACCTTTGATTCTGATGAAATATCCAGCCACGTTGATTTCTAAATAACCAGATTCCATGAATCCACAGGAGAAAGTTCCGTTATAACCACCCCAGTCCTGGTACACGCGGACATCAAGAGTTAGCGTGGCTTTTTCCGGATCAAATCGCTGCTCTATCCAACTATTGTCCCAATTTACTTCCCCTATCGCCGAAGCCTTCTCCACGGAGAACGCCATCAGCATCACAAGGCAAAGGAAAAATCGCACAAAACTTCTCGCTGGCATCCGCTTGGGACACCACGAGGAATAAGAATTACCTGCAACCTGCTCTATCAAATAAGGAGGAGGTTGGTTCTTCTCTTTTTTCATTTTTAAGATGTTTTTAAAATAGTGTTTATATTTACAAATTACGTTTACACGTCACAAAATTATATTATAGGCACGTAGAGCATGTTCTTCTGCCTCATATAAACTTTAATTCATTATCTTTGTCTTCTCCAAAGGTAATAAATACTATTCTGTGCCCGAAATATTACAAAACTTTTTCTGTAATATTTCATATAAAATTGTCGTATTAGTACCTTTTTGTCGTATTAGTACTTTTTGAATTGTCAAATAAGCACTTTTTTGTCGTTTGGCACTTTTCATGAAATGGGTTTCTATGACCTTTTCCAATATTTTTAACACCTTCCATCCTTGAGATAATCCATGTCAAATGGCATGGAAGATACTGCTGCAAAGATACGCAAAAAACGTATTCGTATCTGGTGTTTAACAATTATTACTGCTCAAACGCATATCCGTTTGAAAAAGAGTCAGTAACTTTGCACCCTCACACACAACAATAACATTACTAATGAAAAGGAAACATAATCCGAAACAAATCAGCACCGTATTATCGGTAATCATGTGCCTGTTTGCTACCCTCACGCAAACCGCTCATGCTAAAAACATCAGCCCACAAAGGGCGGCGCAGATCGCAAAAAAGTACATCACACTCCCACACGACAACGCCCTGAAAGCCCCGGCTAACACCTCAACATCTCCGCTCGGCTTTTGCCTCTCTCCATCAACATCTCACCCCCTCACCCCCTCACCCTACCATCTCTTCAACGCTGCCGACGGTCGCGGCTTCGTGATCGTTGCCGGCGACGACGCTATGGGCGAAGTGCTCGCATACAGCACGGAGCACACTCTCGACACGCTCAACGCCAACCCCTGCGTCAGGTTGCTGCTCGAAGGCTACAGGCAAGGCTACCAGGCACTGAAGGAGGGAACAGTTGCGACACACGCTCCTGCACGCACCGGACTGTTCACCAAGACCGTCACACCCCTGCTCAAGAGCAAGTGGGGACAGTCCGAGCCATACAACGAGCTCTGCGGCTATCCCTACACCGGCTGCGTGGCTACGGCCATGGCGCAGATAATGCGCTACCACCGCTGGCCGGCACAGGGCAAGGGCGAAAACGGCTACAAGGTCGCTGCCTATGACGACGACGTGTACGTCGACTTCTCTCAGTCACACTACGACTGGGCGAACATGCTCGACGACTACCGCTACCCCGTGCAGCCCACGAAAGAGCAGCGAGCTGCCGTGGCTCTGCTCATGAGAGACTTCGGCGTCGCATCGTTCATGCAGTACACCCCCGCGCTCAGCGGCACACAGGGCGTGAACGCATACAACGCGCTACAGAAGCACTTCGACTACACCGCTGCTTACGTGACAAAGGCGATGGAGGGCGCAACACGCTTCTCCGAGATACTGCGCGAGGAACTGCTAAACGGCTGCCCCGTCTACCTGGAGGGCCGCCCTGCCGGCTCAAGCTCGGGCCACGCCTGGGTCACCGACGGCTTCGACGAGAACGGACTCTTCCACATGAACTTCGGATGGGACGGCGGAGGCGACGCCTACTTCTCGCTCACCAACCTCAGCCTGCAGGAGACGGGCGACGAGTTCGGCAACAAACCGCTCGCGTTCAACCGCGCCATCACCGCCATACTCGCACACCCGAACAACGGCAAGTATCCCGCAATAGACCCCGGACTGCTTGAGAACATGCCGCAGCTGATGTTCAACGAGGGCGGCACGTTCACGATGAAGGATGCCGCAGACAAGGCGTTCGACGCACACAAGAAGCAGACCATAGAGATGACCTCGTTCGTGAACAAGGGCAAGGCGTTCAAGGGCGACGTGGGCGTGGCTGTATACGACGCTGAGGGCAACTTCAAGAGCGTGGCTTACTCGGACGACCACGCCACAGGCGGATTTACGCAGCGCATCTTCGGCGACTACGGTGGCAGCATGGGCACCGACAACCTCATGGTGCACACACTCTCTACAAAGGTGAGCTTCGACGGACTTTCCAACGGCTACTACCGCCTCGTGCCCGTATGCGCAGCTATCAGCGACGACGGAACATGGGGCGACTTCCTGCGCATGAAGAAGGCTCCGACAATCGAGGTGGAGCTCACCGACGGCAAGGGACGCATCTCCGAGACCTGCTCTACGGAGAATGTCGTCTTCCAGCTCATGAACCAGCCACGCCTCTCTGCCAGTGCGGAGCAGGGCGAAAGCATATACGCCTACTTCAACCTGAAGAACCTCAACGGCGTGCCACGCGACTGCTATCTGCACGTGCAGCTGCTCGACGAGGCTAAGCAGGTGGTGCTGAACACACGCGTCGACCAGCTGACGGAGATTGAGGGCTTCACCGAGATGGAGATACCCGTTAAACTCTCGATACCCACCGACCTCGCCCCGGCACGCTACGAGGTGAAGCTCGAGGCGACACGCGACCAGGAGGAGACCGACTTCTACCCTATCAACAACATACACGACAAGGATGCAGCTTACATCGAAGTAGTGAAGGCTGAGGAGAAGCCGCTCATGGCAAAGGTGGAGGTGTTCTTCAGCGACAACTCGGAGCAGAAGGTAGAGTCGGGCGTACTCGACATGTCGCAGACTTCGCTCTTTAAAATCGGCGTACTGCTGCGCACCAACGAGAAACTCAGCTACGAGGGTCACGTGAAGATGATGTGCGAGGACGTGGAGCTCTGCGAGACGGTTGCTGTCAACGGCATCGACGACGACGTAACCGTGTCTTCTGCCTTCGACATTCCGCTCTACAGCTACTGGCTGCGCAAGAGCAGCGTGCCGTTCGAGGACGGACATATATATAAGGTGATGATGATTGGCGCAAAGAACGGCGAAGACATGGAGCTGAAGGTGGCAGACGCACCAGCAACATACATCAAGCGCGAGGGCGACCTGCTCACGCTCACCAACGACATACCAACTGGCATTGAGTCGGCTGCGGCTCCTACCGTAAGCGTGAGTCGCGAGGGCTCGCAGATTGTTGTCACCGGCGAAGGCATCAAGAGCGCAAGGCTATACACCGC
>OGLB01000188.1_pt1 | contig 39192 bp, 33 predicted proteins | sample 1572551 | NCBI WGS metagenome assembly OGLB01 (sample SAMEA2582003, study PRJEB24529) | metagenome | biome: Human gut stool | place: China | collected 2011
CTACCTTGTTTTGATAGGAAAATTGTTGCTATTCCCTTTGAGTGACAAGCATATACCCATTCCTTCATATGAGTACTTTTGTGTTTTTTAATTACTTCTAAGTTAGGAATACTACTTCCATGATATACATAATTCATATTTATCTTTTATTTTTTCCTACTATTCTATTTACCTCTTTAATTTTTTTAAAATAATTAATTGCTTCTTTCTTTTGTTCATCATATTCATTTATAATATCTTCTTTAGTTAAATATACATATTTATCTGGATGCAATAATACTGGCTCAAGTAATTCTTTTTTATTATTGAAATAGGTATTAAATTCATCTTTTTCATAACCAGTAAGTGATAATTCTTTATCATAATACCAATATGTGGAGCTACTAATTACTATTAGATTTAATTTATCTATATCTAAATTACTAGGACAATTCCCGAAACAATTTAAACTTGTTCCTATATCTGTTCCTATTATATAGGCTCCTATTTTCTTTAGTTCTACTAATGCCATACGACCACTAGAAAAAACATATTCATTTACTAATGCTACAACATTTTTATCTTTAAGAAAATTTATTAATGGCTTTATTACTGATGAATTACCACCACCATTATATCTTAAGTCAATTATATAATTTTTTATATTGCTTTCTTCTTTTAATTTTGAAATTAGTTGTTCCATTTTATCTTTATCTCTACAAGAGTTATAGTGGATAATACAGCAATCATTAATAACTTCTGTAGAGTAGTTTTCTGGAAAGTGTACACTATAAAATTCTGGTAAATTATTTATATTAAAAGTAATATTTTCTTTTTCATTATTATCATTTAAAATAGTATAGATAAATTCTTTAGTATTATTTTCAATACTTGGTAATGATTTTAAAACATTCACATCAGATAAAAATGACTGAATCATTACTAATAAATGTTCTTTTGTTGAATAACAGATAATCTCTTCTAATTCATATAATATTTTTTGTATATCTATATTATTTATTTTTAATAACTTACAACCTATTAATTTTTTATAAATTGGTGTGATATTTGTAATATAAAGACTATTTTCTTCTACTGTAAAATCTATTGGTATATATACATTATCTTTGAAACTTACTTTAGTATGCGAATCATATCTACCTAGCATAAATTTTATTAATAATGAAGTTATATAATAAATATCAAATTCATCATATTTATTTTTATTTAATAGTTCATTTATCTTTTCTTCTAATTCTTTTTTTGTGTGAAAGAAATATAATCCAGGATGACCATTAAACTTTGAATCTCCATTTTCAATAAAATCAAATATTTTTATTAGATAGTCTTCTAATTCTTTTTTATTTAGTTTAAACATTATTGCCTCCTAACTAAATGTAATAGTATATTTGTTTAGTATTGTATTCAAATTTCTTTCTTTTATATTTTTTCAAAGTAATAAACATTTTCTGGTAACTGTAATTTTTCAAAAATTCTTGTCTTTATTAGTTTACCACCCATATGTTTATAGAAATCATTACTTGGATTGCCTACTAAGCAACCAATTATCATTTTATCGTAACCCATTTTTTTTAATTCTTCTATTCCTGCTTCAAATAACTTTTTACCCAAACCTTTACCTTTATATTTATCTAAAATATAAATTGCATGTAATTCACCACAATTATCATAACTTGTATCGTCAGTATCTCCAACATTGACAAACCCAACAATGTTATTATCAACTTCGAGAACTAATTGATGATTATCTTCTTCATTGAATTTGTTATATATCTCTTTTGCTCTTTGCTCTTCAGTTTCGTATAATTTATTTAAAAAATCATCATCTACTATTCCTTTATAAGTTTCATTCCAAACCACTGTTGCAACATGAACTACAGGAGCACAATCTTCCCTAGTTTTTCTTCTTATTAAATAATTCATATTATTATTCCTCATTTCAATTGTTTATTTTTAATTTATATCTAGTTCTTTATCAATGGTCAATTGTCCTATATTTATAAATTCTTTCATTACTTGATTAATGCCAGTTTCACTTTTATACCAATCTTTTTTACTAATATTTCTATTATCTATTACCCCATAGAAATCGCATTTCTCTATAGGAAAATTATATTTTTTGGCATTCATAAACCATCTTCTAGCTACGAAGTCTTTGGCTACTCTAAGTATTCTATTATATTTTGTAATATCTACTAGTTTATCAATATTTCTTAGTATTTCTGGATTACTAATATATTTATCACTAATAATTATTTTATTTGTTAATCCTTCTTTTTTTAGATAATCTATTAATATGCTAGCACTTCTTTTTTCAGTATTACCATGGCCTTCACATATTATAAATGTAGTATTATTATCTATTATATTTTTATCTAACATTAATTTCATATCTTTAGCTAATTGTTCTTCGGCCCAATCAGCATTTATGATTAGTAAATCATAATGAGAAAGTTCTTCAAAATCTTTACCTAAAAATATAAAATCAGTAATATCTTTTATTGTATTTGGTTTCATTCTTTATTTTCCTTTCAAACATATACTTCTTAGTTATCTGGATTTTGGAGCATTTATTCTTAAAAAATAATTTTCAAAATCTTTATAATATAATTTAACAACCACTACTGGGATTAGACTATGATAACATTTATATTGAGTCGAATTATTATGTTTATCTTTAATCATGGTGTCATCTTTTTTAAATACATAAATATATCCAAACAAATCTTCTGGTATATGGTCTGCTTCAAACTCCATTGAAGGTAAGTTACCATTGTTATTTATTGAAAAAGAATAATTATCATTAGTTTCTTTTATTTTGTTTCTAAATGCATAAGCAAGTGCTGTTGGTTGGTAACTAGTTAGAAATACTGCTGTATCTTCATTTTCTTTATTTACACTATCCTTTGCCTCTCTTGGCTCTATTTTTTCCATAATATATGGACTTCCGTGATATAAATATTCTGGATTAAAAATATCTTGGTTATTATATTTTTCTAGTTCATTCATAATAACAAATCACCTTTCTTATGAATCAATTATATCATTTATATTTATAATTTAATAGTTTTTATAAAAACTTTACACTTTATTAAGTAATTGCATGTAATATAAGTAATTGATAATAACTTATTATATCTCTATTACTTTATATATAATACAACATAAATATTTTTAATTTAGAGACTATATAATAGGCTCTAAATTACCTCTTAAGACCTAGGCTTAAGAGGATAAAGAAAAAATAACATAGACTATATTAATCTACATTATTTACTTTTATAGTACTTACATACTTTATATTTAATACTTTATCATATAGTAATTGCTTATTTTTTAATATTTTTATAAAACTATATATATAGAAAATTATAAATATTAAAAATGTATTTAATCCTATTATTACTGATAAATAGTTAGGTATATTTTTAGCTAATAACATTTCCAAATGTACCACTAATGAAAATATTCCATAGTAATATAAATATATAAAGATATTTCTTAAAGTTATTCTAAGTAATCTCTTATCTGGTACTTCTAATGATACATTTATTATTTTTCCAAAGATAGTTTGGTTATGGTTAAAATATGGAATGATAATAAAGTAAAGAACCGCTAGTGAAAGATTTATATATTTATTATTTATTAAAAATGATACTAGCATTATCATTAATAGATAGATAAAGATATCTCCTAGAAAGAGTGTTATTCTTCTTAAGGAAGATACTTTTTGTCCTTCTTTTAATGATTTGGTATCGATATCTTCTCTTGTTGGTAAATATTTTTGAATAGGGCTTATTATTAAATATCCCAGAAGACCTCCTAGTGTGTTTATTAATAGGTCATCCACATCAAAATTACGATATGGTCTAGGATAGATATAATATAGTCCTGTTAATTGAGTTAATTCAAAGAATAGTGATATTAAGAGGCTTATAATTATTGTTTTCTTTAATGAGCATTTATAGTAGTATCTTAGATAGACTCCTAATGGCATAAACATTATTATATTAAAGATAACAGTATATATACTAGGTATAGTTATTATTTTTAGAATGTTTATTTGTTTTAATTCTATTAGGTCCTCTACTATATCTTTTATGAATGTTAATGGAATTAACTGAGGATTAATCACTTTCATTTTGATTACTTCTTCTTTGGTTGGAAGAGGTAATATTACTAAAAAGTAGATTGTCATTAGATATAAGATAAAGGAATATATTATTAAAGTTCTTAATTTGTTTACTGATCCATAATGATGATATTCATATATTATATATGGTAATGTTATTAATAAGGCTAAAAAAGGAAAGATTATTAAAGCTGCTTTTATTGGTACTAAATAGCTCATCTTATCTCTCCTTTATTATGGTTTTACTACAGTAGTATGTTACTAAGAAATATCCTCCATAGATTACTACTAGAAATACTGCTGTTAATATTATTGATGATAGTAATGATTCTGTTCCCATTGTTTTTAAGATATAATTAGCAAATTCTATTCCAAATATTGAGTGAATTATAGCTAGTAATAATGGGAATAGAAAGAATACTGCTATCTGTTTAAATAAGGCTTTGTTAATCATTTTCTCATCAGTTCCTATTTTTCTTAACATATTAAATCTTTCTTTATTATCAGTACTTTCTGATAATTCTTTTAAGGCTAAGATAGCCGCACTTGATATTAAGAAAATTATTCCTAGGTATAGTCCTACAAATGTTACCATGGCTCCTAGTCCTATGGATGATTCATAGATATCTATTTTAGTATTATATGATAATAAGGTATCTTTGTTAAAATGGTTATTTATTATAGTACTAACTATATCTTCAACATTTTCTTGTTCTTCTTTAGTGTCTGCTTGATAGTTAGCTGCTAAGACATTTTTATATGGATGAATACCTTCTAAGGCATTATCTGGTAATATTATTACTCCTGTATTAGTAGCACTTCCACTTAGTTCGATAATGCCATCTTGACATTCTTGATATTTTGGATAGTAGTCTTTACCATTTATAGTTAGTTTGGTATTATTTTTTAAGGCTATATTTCTAATATCCGCCATCATCTTATAGTTAGATATAATTACATATTCATTATCTTTTAGAGTTAATTCTTTTTTGTTATATAGTTTTGCTAGACGATTGTAGTCACTTAATTTTACTAAGTCTTCTCTTACGTTATAAGCTAGTGTGGGATAATCTTTTCCTATTTGTTCTATTTGGTCTCCAAAAGAATCTTTTAGGGTTATTTCTTCTAATCTATATATATTTATGTCTACTACATCTTTTAGATACTTGTATACATCTAATCTTTGTAAGGTATCTTTGACAGTGGTGTTATAATCCTCTATTATGTCTTTTGAAAAGTTTTCTTTTTCTTCTTTAGATAATGATTCTTGTAATTTTGAAAACTGAATATCAACGGGAGCTAAATCTTTTAGATTACCTGATAAGGAGTTCTTTATAGATAATGCTGAGGAAAAGATACATATGGTAAAGAATAACATTAGGCATATTATTGTCATTGAAAAGACAGTGGTATTTATTTTGCTACTTATTTGACGAACGGTAAAACTATTTAGTCCTTTGTAGTAGTATTTTTTTAGATGCATTACTATCTTTAGGATTAGACCTGATAGTGACCAAAATATTAGGAATGTTGATATACAACCTAGGGCTATTGGTATTAATATCCCACTTATAGTATTCATAAGTGGTGAAGTACCAAAACCATCTGTTACTAGATAGTAAGCATATGATAGTGCTATGACCGCAATTATAAATACTATAGTGCAAATGATAGGATTTTTTAATTTTACTTTTTCGGATTTTTTATTACCATGTAATAGGTCTATTAGTTTACATTTGTTTACAATTATGGTGTTAAATATCATTACTATTAAATACATTATGCTAAAGTATAATAAGGTTTTTAGGGCTGCTGAAGATGAAAATGTAAACTGAAATTTTGTTAGGTCTGCTTCAAACATATTGGCTACTAAGATACTCATTAGTTGTGATAAAACTATTCCTAGGGCTAGGCCAACTCCTAAAGAGATAACTCCTATTATAAGAGTTTCAAAGAAAAGTATTAGTGATATTTTTCTTTTTGACATTCCTAGGGTTAAGTAGATTCCAAATTCTTTGTTTCTTCTTTTTATGAGAAAACGGCTGGCATAGATGATTAGAAATCCTAGAATGAATGAGACAAAGACACTTACTCCTCCTAGAATGGTGGTCATTAGTCTTATTATTTCACTTGTTGATGATGATACATTTAGCATTACTGTTTGACTATCTATAGCATTGAAAACATAGAAAATAGCTACTCCTAGCACTAAAGTAAAGAAATAGATAGCATAATCTTTGATACTTTTGGTTATGTTTTTTATAGACAATTTAAAGAGCATCATTTATGTCTCCTCCTAGTAAGGTTACGACATCTATTATTTTATCAAAGAATTCTTTTCTGGTATCATTTCCTTTACGGATTTCGTTATATATTTTACCATCTTTTATGAAGATTATTCTAGTAGCGTAACTTGCGGCATAAGCGTCATGGGTTACCATTAGAATAGTGGCTCCTAAAGCATTATTTAGGTAGGTTAGTTTTTCTAGAAGCATTTTTGATGACTTAGAGTCTAGGGCTCCGGTTGGCTCGTCTGCTAGTATTAGGCATGGATCTGTTATTATTGCACGAGCTGCTGCTACTCTTTGTTTTTGTCCTCCACTCATTTGGTAAGGATATTTTTTTAATACTGATTCGATATCTAGTTCTCTTGCTACTTTCTTTATTCTTTTATCTATTTCTTTGGGACTTACATTTTGAATTGATAAGGCTAGTGCTATATTTTCATAGGCTGTTAAGGTATCTAATAAATTGAAGTCTTGAAAGATGAAACCTAAGTCTTCTCTTCTAAACTTGTTTAAATCATTTCCTTTTAGTTTTGTTATGTCAGTTCCTCCTACAAAAATATGTCCGGCGGTTACTTTATCAATTGTGGATATGCAGTTTAGTAATGTTGTTTTACCTGAACCTGAAGAACCCATGATAGCGACAAACTCTCCTTTTTCTACTTCAAATGATATGTTATCTATGGCTTTAGTTAAACTTGATTTACTTCCATAGTATTTTTCAATATTTTCTATTTTTAGTATATTTTCCATATTATTTTCCTTCCTTTCGTAATTAATAATACTAGATAATAGGATATTTGTCGTAATTTTAATATTACAGTATATTACTTTTTTGTAAGGTTAGTCTTCTGGGTGGTAAAGTTTATTTTTACCAAAGGTTATTTTGACAATGGTATATTCTTTTTCTTCAGATTCTATCTCTATTTTATGACCTAGTTTGGTACATAATTTTTTGGCTATGTATAGACCCATGCCTGTTGATTTGATTTTATCTCTGCCATTAGTACCGGTAAATGATTTTTTGAAAACATTTGGGATATCACTTTTTGGTATGCCAATACCGTTATCTTTGATGGATAGGGTTATTTGGTTACTATCTTCTATAGCATTTATTTGGATATAGGAGTTTGGCACATCTTTTTTGTATTTGATACTGTTATTGATAATTTGATTTAAAATGAATTCTAACCATTTGGTATCGGTATAGACTTCAGTATTTTTTATATCGACGATTAGGTCAATTTTATTTTCTAAGAGGTCATCTTTATTTTTAAGGGCTACTGATGAGATTATTTTTTCTAGTTTTACTTTTTTGAAGATAAAGTCTTCACTGGTATAGTTGCTTCTTACATAATAGAGGATTTGGTCGATGTAGTTATCTAGTCTTTTTATTTCTTCAATGTATTCTTTTGGTACTTGGTTTTTATGATTATGGGTCATAAGGATTAGACTTGATATTGGTATTTTTACTTCGTGTATCCACATCTCGATATAGTCTTTGAAGTCTTTGGTGCTATTTATGTAACTACTGACATTTTCAATCATTGATTTGTTGATGTCGCACATGGTGTTATATATTAGTTCTTCTTCGCAAGTATTTGGTTTTGGTATGGTTTCTAGGACTAGGTATTTTTTATCTAGATTTTTGGTATTGGTTATGAGGGTGGTATAGAAGGTTCTTTTTTGAAAATATGATATTAAGATGGATATGATTAGTGTTAGTAGTAGTAATACTATGGTTACTATTATTAGTTCATTTGGTACTTTGAAGGCTATGTCTAATAGGGTTATTAGAATTATTGATATGATAGTGATAATGATTATGGTTATTTTATCTTTTAGATAGTTTGTTAATTTCATGATAGTATATATCCTTGTCCTTTTCTTGTTTCTATAGCATCTGGATAGCCAAAGCCCTCTAGTTTACTTCTTAGTCTACTTATATTTACGGTTAGTGCATTATCATTTATGTATTCTTCATTATTCCAAAGAATGGTCATTAGTTCATCTCGTGATACAATTCTATTTTGGTTATTTAATAGGTGCTGAAAGATTAGCATTTCATTTTTGGTTAGTTCTAATTCTTTGTTACTACCAGATAAGGTACCTCGTGATGGCGAGACTTCTAAATCTTTATATTTCAGTACTTCAGTACTATTATCTAATCTTTTAAAGATATTTTGTATTCTTAGTAATAGAATGGTTGGGCTATAAGGCTTGGTTATGTAATCGTCTGCTCCATAAGAGATTGATAATATTTCATCGGTTTCATTTGCTCTTGAGGTTACCATTATTACTGGGATATTTGTTTCTTTCCTTATTTCTTTAAGTAACTGCTCACCATTTTGATATGGTATATTTATATCTAAGAGAATTAGGTCTATATTACTTTTTAATATTTCTTCTTTGGCATTTGAGAAGTCTTTTAGTATTAATGCTTCATATCCAGCATTTACTAGTAGTTCATATAATTCTTTAGATATTATGGTATCATCTTCAATTATCATTATCTTTTTCATATATTATATTTCCTTCTTTCTATAGTTATATTATATCATTGTTTTACTCTGTTTTATATTACAAGTTTGTAAGGTATGAAAAAAGACTTAGAACATCATTGTGATGTGGTTAAGTCTTTTAAGTGTTTCGTAAATAGCTGCTCTCTTCAGGAGGGGCTATTAGCATAAAAATCGATGGTATAAAGCCCTGTAAAATCAACGCTTTTCACAAATATCACCTTTAATTATTATTCATTATACATTTTAAGTCATCAAGCACATCAAAATTAATTGATACTATGCGTTCACCTTCGATTGCATCCAACATGACTTGTTCTTTCTCTTTAAGTCTGTTATAAGTTTTAAAATCAATTGAATCATCTTCACCATCTTTACTCATTAAGAATAAATAATAATATTGTGTATATTGATTCTCATTTAAACCTAATCTATTAATTCTATCTCTAGATTGAAGCATATGAGTTAAATTAAAACTGTATTCAAAATATACTGCATCATGGCATTGTTTATGCAATGAAACAGATTCTGCCATTGTATGAGGATTAGTTATTAAAACCTGTATTTCTTTATTTTTAAACTCCTCTATTGTTTTTTCTCTTTCCTCAACAGGTACTGATCCATATATAATTTTGTTTGAAATGCCTAATTTATTTAACTCTTCACTAATTCTGTCAATGGTATTTACAAAAATACCCCAAACAAGAACAGTTTTTCCATCACTAACTAATGATTTAATTTTATCAATCCCATCCCAAAACTTAGATGTCATATCAAATGACTTAATAAATTGTTTTTCAGATTCATCGAATTCTCCAGTGTTATCATAATTATCTGTTATATCATCTAATTCATTATCTAGATTGATTAATGTTTCATTTTCTTCTTCATCTTCGTATATATTTCTTAAAACATCATAATCAATTTTATTTAATAATAATTTAGGATTCGTAGAGGCCTGCAATAACCTAATATATAATAGCAAAGGATTTTGATTAAATTTTCTGTGAAGAAGTTCAAACAATTTACTTTCCTTTTCATTCATATAACTAATTATTTTAGAATCTTGATTTGGTATTGGAACCGATAAATCATTTTTTGTAGTTCGACAGAAAAATGGATAAATTAAATTATTGATTTTATCAGCAACCACTGGATTTTTACTTCCCAATTCTGCAGGTGTCATATGAAAAAAAGTATTATATTCATCAGTAAATAGAATATTTAATTGAGTATATAAATCTACATATGAATTTGGTATTGGTGTTCCTGTCAAAGCAACCTTATATTTTGCATTTTTACATATATAATATGCTGCACTTGACCATACACCATCAACTGCCTTTATTTTATGAATTTCATCAAAAACCAACATCGTTCTATTATCAATTACTTCTAATAATACTTCTTTTAATGAATTTAAACCTTCATAATTAATTAATATCAAATTATAAGATTTAGCATTTAGTTTTAATTCAGTAATTTTTTCTTCCTTATTCCTAAATTTTTTATCTAAGATATTTAATACTCTTAAGTTTCTTTTTTCGCCAAAACATTCATAATATTCATCAATCCATGATTTAAATGAACTGATTGGTCCTACCACTACCATATTATCAATTTTGTTTTTTTCTTTAGATGTTAAATATGAGTAAGCACCATACACAATTGATGTTTTACCAGCACCAGGAACAGAATAATTTGCACTTTTAATCATCTCAGTTATAAAAAATGCATCCCACATCTGTTTTTCTCGTAATGGTCTTTCTAATTCCTCATTTACTATATCTGCAAAAATATTATATTTATCTATAACAAATGAATCTTGTTTCTTTATTAGCTTTCCTAATTCCTTAATTTTTTCAATTTGATAATTTTTATCTTCAAGATATTTTCTTAATTTTGGTGTTTCAATAAATTTCTTATTTATTGAGGATGATAAATTTTCCCAATGTTTTAATAATTCCTTAATTTTTATATAACTAATATCTCCGAAATAATAATTACTTTCTTTATATTCTTTTAATGAATACCTTATAAAATTTTTATAATCAAATGTTTTATCAATATCTACATTATCAGCTAAATTATTATGAACAAAAAAACTATTAGTATCAGTAATATCAGCAATTATCGCATCATCGTAATTAATCTCATTTTTTAAAATTAATTTTCCTTGATTATATACTGCAATTTTTTTGAATATTATTTCTGGTATAGGTACCACAATAATATTATCAACTTGATTATTCCATAATTTTTCAAAATATTCTTTTGCGTGAAATATTTTTTTATTTTCAATTTCTTGATTATCCCAGCTACATGATACTTCAAACAATTCATGATTAGCTTCTAGAGCAGCAACTGTCTCATTATTAGAACCTCTAAAATATATATTATTTCCAAATTCATCATATATAATACCAAGTTTCTCATGTAAAATACCTGGATTTACAAAAGCAATTTTAATATCCACTAATCCATTTTCAATTAAAAATGCCAAATTTGATAAATTTGTTTTATCAATTTCATCAAGTGGTTCATTATCAAATTTTTCACTTAACTGATTAACCGCTCTAGCTTCATATCCATCTTTCATCAAATTATAATCTGATTCTGTTAATTCTTCAGAAAAGATAAATCTTATTTTTCCTTGATTGTAATATAAATTTTCTATCCCATCAGAATAATATGATAATATTTTTGAATCAAAAAATGCAGATATTCTATCATAATACTTTGCATACTTTAATGCCTTTTCATAAAAATCACTTGCAACATCATCTTTTTGTGTGTCATAAGAATATTCAAATTTAAGATTTGATAGATTAGTTGATTCCATTTTCTATTTTTTCCTTTATTTCAGCTAGCTTGGTTTGCAAAATATCAAATTGCTTCATAAAGTATGTTTTAGATTCTCCTTGTAATCTACAAACAGCCGCTATATCTAATTTACTTAAATCATTATTTATACTATTAATTGTTTCGATAGGAATATTCTTTATTTCATCTTTTTTTGCAGAATAGATAGCCTCATTAAATATTTTATCCATTTCTTCGCTTAATTCCGAATCATTTCTTATATTATTACGTATATAATCAGTTGTAATAGTTCCATCACATTCATTTAATTTTTGATTAAGTTTTCTAGATAATGGTTCATGTTTTTCATAATATTTTTCAAAATATTCTTCATTAGATACAATTTTTTTGCCAAAATCTCTTATATTTCTGGTAATATCTCCACTACCATCGCTTTTAGTTTTCATAATTATATTATCATACAATGTGATTTTAACTTTATTCCATTTTTCTTCATCTGACCCGATTCTTTTTTTAATAGTATATAATTCATTTAATGGTCCATCTATTTTAAAATCTTTAGCAATATAAAATTCTTCAGGAGCATTTATATATTCAAGAAAATCTTCCATCATTTTTGCAAGCTCAACTGATTTTTCTACATCACTATTTTTAGTTCCAATACTATTAGCATATTCAGCAACAGTCAATCTACCGGTTTTTACAATATCTCTATAAATACCAACTAATTTTTCTATTGGATTATAGTCAACTCTTTCCTCTCTACCTTGTTGTAATATTAATTCCATAATTTTAATTTGTTTTTCATCAATATTACTGTCTAAAATTACTGCTTCAAAGTAATTATATTCTTGTTTCCCAGTTTCCTTGTGTAAGGCTCTTAAACAAGTAAATCTTCTATTACCATCTATTACACGTCCATCAGTCAATACAACGCCAGGTTCCAATTGAGAAAATTGCTCTATATTATTTTTTGTTCCTATAAATTTTTCTTTATCTGAAGAAATAATATATTTTTCAATAATTTCATTTCTTTCTTCCAAAGGTAAATCATTTATATTTTTGTTTTCTGAATTATATTTACTTATATAAGTAGCAATTCTATCATTTTGATCATTATAGTATAATTGATCAAGCGGTATGCGAAAAACCTCCATATTTTTCTTTACACCATTAATATTCATTTTTTTAGTTCCAACGACTTCGCCATTTTCTCTAATTACATTTAAATCAATTTTATTATTCATCGTAAATCTCCTTATAAAAATCTTCTTTATCAACATATAGTTTATCTAAAATTTGACTATAATAAATATTTGATAATCCATATACGTAACCTTTAACAACATCATATGTAAGGTCAATTGAGTATTCTTCATTAACGTTATTTACAAAATCACTTATTGATATACTTCTATATTTATCCATTTCATCTTCAATAAATGTTTGGATACTCATCTTCTTTTTTAAGAAAGAAAATAATTTATGGTTATTAATTCTTAAAGTAGATATTTCACTATTGTAGAAAACAATATTTTCAATAAACTCATCATCAAATCCTAAATCCACTATATTTTGTATATTAATCTCATTTTTTATATTTTCTACACTAAAATATACCGTATCACTAAATACATTCTTCATTTCTTTGATAATTTCACTTATCTTTAATCTATTAATTCCTTTTTCATTCATCATTAATTTAGGTATATATAATCCATTATTTACCTTAAAAATATTATAACTTTTGCAATAATCATTAATTGTATTATATATTGATCCACATTTTAATAAATCGGTATCAATTCTTATTATAGAATTTTGATTTGATTTGATTTCTAAATATTTATTAATACTACTATATTCTTTTTTTATAATATACCCATTTCTAAAACAATAGCCTATAGAATCAAAATTTGTTCTTGTAAATACATTTTTAGAAATATCTATTCCATATTCTACAAATAATTCTTTAATATATTTTGTACTGTAGATGTCGTCATGCAAATTGTTAACAAGCTTATCTCTTATATCATTATCAATTAAAAAAGTGGCTGTTTCCAATACATTACCATTAAGATATTCTGACAAATACTGTCCAATATAAGCAAACATTGTTGGCTTATAATGTCCATAATCATCATGTAGCATATCAACAAAATCATCTAAAGAAATCGGTGCATATTCATTAATTTTATCAATCAAAAATTCATTTTTATCTTCATAACCAACAAGAAAATTTGGCATCCTAATGAAGTAAACATTGTTTTTGTCATCATCAATTTTATACTTTAATAAATTATGCAATTCATAACAATCAAAAATATTTATTTCTTTCATGAATGATTTATTATTTTCAAATAGATATTCTGTTGAATAAAATCCATCATCCAAATTTAGCATATCTTCTAATACTTCTATGTTTTCAGTCGATATTTTTGAATAATCATAATATCTTACTGTCTGATGATATCCCATTATAGTATTTTCCATTCTTGATAGTCTTGAACTTAGTGCTCTCTCATCTAATTCTGCTAGTTTCAATTCACTATATTCATTTAATTGTTCATTGTATATTTTTAAAATTTCAGAAGAAGTTAACTGTTTATCCTGATTTTCTTTTAATATTTCTATTAAGACATCGTTCGTGTTATTAATAATACTTCCATTATTTTTTATTGATATATTATTTAATGATTTATATTTATTTTTTATTTCATCATTAAATTCATCATCAAATAAAATTCCATTAATATTTTCTTTTCCTTTTTCATATTTTAAATTTAAAAATTCATATACATAAGAATCTAAATTAAACAATTCACAAAATAGTTTTTTTGTCCATTCATACTTTTCAAATATATCAGAATATTTATCTTCATAATAATTTAATGATATTATTCTATCAAACTGCTTCTTGCATATTTGTCTAACTCTTTCTCTAGTTATATCATTTTTTTCGCCAATTTCTTCAAGTGTTAATCCATCTAATCTATCTAATAAAATGCAAGAAACCTTTTCATCATAGTTTTGTTTTATATAATCTCTAATACTGTCTTTTTTATAATAAACACCAAAATTATTTATACCAATTTTTCCAAGATTATTTAATAAATTAAAATCTTCAGTAAAATTTTCTATGTTGTAACCACTGATTTTTTCCATACGTTTCATTAGTATATATCTATTTATAGGATTATCATCGCTATATTTCTTTAATTCATTTTCTAATATAATGCTTGTTTTATTATTGTTATATGATTCTTCTATAACCAAATTATTCTTATTTATTGCATCTTTAATTCTTTCATGCATTGCTGATTTTATATTATATTGTAGTACCTGTTCATCAGTTGACAAAAGAAGAAATGGTACAGTTAAATTATTTTCTTTATACTCCAAGCATTTTGATAATGTAATCCCTTGATAATTTAATTCTACTATAGTTCTGTTAATATCATTAGATTTAATCATTTTATTTACAGCATCTATTACACTATTCTTTTTATTTAGAGAAATATCAACGCCATCTAACGAATTAATACCATTTAAATATATCTCATATGGGGATATTCTCAAATCAGCCAGTCTTGATATTGTCGCCATTGGAATATCGTATTCGTATAATTCAAAAATATTGAATTTCGAATAATCTATTTTATCAGTATCTTTTTCACCATAACTAACTGCTTCTTCATGAACTTCAAATTCATTATTATCAAAATCTATATCATAATTCTTAATTTTCTTAACAGAATTATCATCAGTAGATATTACATCATCATCCTTAATTATTTCTTCTAAATAACTTGAATTTATCCAAAAGCATTGTTTAGTGTACTCACTAGCACCAGTTAATTTATCAGGTACCGGTAGCTCAAAAGTATCACTTGCATCTCTCGCATGTGGTCTAACATGCATATACTTTGAATCTTTCATACCTGGGAAATTTGTTAATCTATTTCCCCTATCATCGATTTCTTTTACTATATTACCTGACATTATGATAGCTTTAGTTTTACACCACATCTTTCGTATATCGTTTTCTAGTATAAGTTCTGGCATATTCCATAATTTAATACCATCAAATATATAATCATTATTTGTTTTTCTAAAAATGAAAAACATATATTTTGTAGATTCTAATTCTACCTTTAAATCTGAATCATTCCAATTTTGATTTACCAAATCTTTGAATCTAAATGCAGGAAATGACATAGACTCTTTTATTCTTCCATCTTCCTCAACCCTTATTGTTTTAGGAATAATATTTGCTTTTAAAAATTCATCTGTGTTTCTTAAATCACTATTTATATTAAACATTCTACATATAATCATATTATTTATACTTTTAGCATCTGAATCAATATTAAGCAATGACATAAGTTCTTTAGTAGTTTTACCTTTATATTTATTGATTATATCATTTATGAAGATATCAAATGACTCCGATGTGTTTTTTAAGATTGATTCTACATCATCATAATTACCAATGTATTTTCTAACAAGTTGAGTCATATATGAAGTCTTAAAACAAAATGCTCGTTGCATTGCTTTTATTTTGGAGAAAGGTTGTTCTCGAAGTGGTGAACTATTTTCACCTTTTGTACAAGCGCCTAAATACATTGTATCAGCTTCTGAAAGTTCATGGGCTTTACCACTTTTAATTTTCTTTATTATATATTTCCAATCTTCCTCTATTTGCTTTAAATCTTCACTTTTAGCCAACTCAAATAATTTTTCATGAGTTATTTTTAAATCTTTATTATCTTTATCCGGTTCCCACAAATACCATAATAACTGAATTGTGTTATTTTTAAACCAAAAATGACTTGAATTGAATTCATTTTTATATTCATTCATATAGTCAATTATATTTAAAACTAATCTTTCTTTTGCTGATAGTCTTCCATCTTTTAATTTTTTATAAGGAGTTACTTTAAGTTCTATACCAGCTGGCATAAAATCTGGCTCAGAATCACTATTAGTTTGAATACCAAATAAGAACTGTTCTACAAGTTGACCTAGTCTACCTTTATTAGATCCATTTTCATTTTCAATTGTTATAACTTCTTCATTTAAAATATCGTTAACCGACTTGCCAATTGCAGATTTTGATATTATTTCTATTTCTTGTCTGTTGTATAATCTACCTTTTTTCATAAAATTTCTCCTTTCAATCTTGTTTTAATTAAAAAATTAGTTTAAAATATAATTATATAGTTGATCTTTTCTGCTAAATATATTATAATATATTTATAGTAATTTGACAATGTCAGGAGGTATAAATCATGAAAAAAACTGTAGTAGAATTATTTGCTGGTGTTGGTGGATTTAGATGTGGTTTAAATAAAGTTGAACTTATAAAAAATAAAGTTAAAGAAAATGGAAATTGGAAATTTGTATGGGCTAATCAATGGGAACCTGCAACTAAAACTCAAGAGGCTTTTGATTGTTATGTTAAAAGATTTGGTGATAAAGATGCAAGTAATGTTGATATATTCCAAGTTAATAAAAAAGAAATTCCTAATCATACACTTTTAGTTGGTGGATTTCCCTGTCAAGATTATTCAGTTGCTCAAACTCTTTCAAATAGCAAAGGTATTGAAGGTAAAAAAGGCGTTTTATGGTGGGCAATTAATGATATATTAAAAGCTAAAAAACCACCATTTGTACTTTTAGAAAATGTTGATAGATTATTATTATCTCCTGCTAAGCAAAGAGGTAGAGATTTTGGTATTATTTTAAGAAGTTTTCTAGACAATGGATATGCAGTTCAATGGAGAGTTATAAATGCTGGAGAATATGGTTTACCACAGAAAAGAAGAAGAGTATTTATATTTGCATATCATAAATCTACTGAGTATTATAAATCATTATCAAAGAGTAATCCTAAAGATATAATTTTTAAAGATGGAATGTTTGTTAAACAATTTCCAATTAAAGATGTTGAATTAGAATTTAATACAACTAATTTATCAAAAGATTCATTCAAAGATTTAGTTGAAGTAAGTGGCAAGTTTAAAGCACAATTCTATAATGCTGGTATTATGATGAATGGTAAAGTATATACATCAAAAGTATCTGCAGATTGTGATGAAGTTTTCCCTTTAAAGAAAATTATTCAACACGAAGAAGTTGATAAAAAATTCTTTTTAAGTGATGAAGCTTATAAGAAATTTAAATATCTTAAAGGTAATAAAAGAATTCCACGAGTAAAACCTAATGGAGAAGAATATTTCTATACCGAAGGTGCAATGCCATGTCCCGATAACTTAGAAGCTCCAGCTAGAACAATGTTAACTAGTGAGGGTGGAATAAGTAGAACTACACATATAGTTGAGGATTATAAAACTAAGAAAATTAGATTATTAACACCAATTGAATGTGAAAGAATAAATTGCTTTCCAGATAATTGGACTAATACAGGTATGACAGATAAAAAAAGAAACTTCATGATGGGTAATGCATTAGTTGTTGGAATCATAGAAAAAATAGGAATTGAATTAGAAAAAATAATTAGTAATGAAAATTAAAAGATTATTCGTCAATGAATAATCTTTTTTTATAAATCTTTTGGTAGCTTTTGATAGTCATATTTTTCTTCTACCACTAATAATGGTATTTTACTTATTTTATTATATATTAAGAAATCTATATGAGTATTATGGTGAGATTAGTCTTCTCTTGCATCACTAATCTCAAATGGCATTAGCATTATAATACACAATAAAATTTTTTTATCATCATAATTGCCTAACTATAAACCGCAAAAAAAATGCAGTATAGAATGCATTAAATAGATCCATATTAGCATCTTTCTTTAATTAATTTAAATATATCAAATTATTTTTATTTAAGCAACAAATTTAGGCATTTTTATTTATACCAAATAATATTAGTATATAGTTTTTATATAATAATGCTTTAGTAGATTTTTGTACTATAAAATCATCTAATTTGGTAACTTCATCTATTTTTTAAATATTCATTTAACTTTTTATCAGTACAATAAACATAGCAACCTTTCATTCCTCTAGTCATTAATGTTTTATAGGTATTTTTTATTATTGAATCAGTAATTCTTTTTGCTTCTTCAATACCTTCTTCTTTTGCTATTTTATTTATTCCCTTAATTGATTGATCTGTTTTTGCTCTTTTTGTGTAATCAGTAATAATATGATTATTTTCGTATCTTAAATCATCACCTATTATTACTCCAACGTAATCAAACTCTAATCCTTGGCATGTATGAATACATCCAATTTCATTAACCGATTCTTTATCTATTGCCCATGTGCTCGAATTACCAAGATTCCAACTCATTCCAAAATTATATTCTGGAATAGTGATATCATATACATCTGATTTATTTTTACCTTCACTAATCCAATTCCAACAGTATCCTGCAACTAATCTTGATTTGTTGTTTACTTTATTTTTTTCTTCTATTGCTTTTCTTAGTTCATTTGGATTATCAAATACTTTAAAATCATATTTATTATCTAAATCAAAATTAGCAGTTTCTCTTATTTCTAATACATTATCAAGCCAAGCTAAATATCCATCTGACCCATCACATCTAAATTGACTTTTTAATTCCATTTTATGTATTCCTGCATTATAGTACCTTGCATACTTCTTTATTTCATCTATAGATCCATTATCTTTTAATGTTACTCTTTGATTTTCATCTATAAAGAATATTGAAAACAAACTGGAATTAATTATTTCTTTAATTTGATTTTCACCCAAATTTGAAAATAAACCAGATTTTTTATTTAATCTATGTGCTTCATCTACTATTAACACATCAAATGAATTAGATTCACAGTCATAAAAACTTCCCGATCCCTTAAATAAATTGTTTAATCCACTCATTTTATCTATTTTTAATTTAGCCTTAAACACTTCTCTAGGTGCACTGTTTTTTGTGACATAAAAACTATTTAAACTTCTATTTAAAAATTGTTTTAATAAATTGATTGCTAAAACAGATTTCCCAGTTCCAGGTCCTCCTTCTACTATTAATACACTTTTTTCTTTATGAAGATGTGCATTAATACCTATTCTTAAAGCTTCCTCAAATATAATTTTTTGGTCATCAATTAATACAAATTCTTTATTTCCCTTCAAAACAGATGAAAAAGAATCTTGTAGCATTTTAGAAGGTTTAATTTTTCCATTTTCTATGATATATAATCCTTCTTTATCATCACCTTCAGTAACAAATTTTTTAATAAAATCTCTTAATTTTTCAAAATCCTTTGCTCCAAACATTGGTGCAGCATTTATATAATCTCTATATTGTTCACTATTTATTGGATCACTATCAGTAAGTTCATAATTATGCAAAAATGCACATGGATGTAATCCTACATTTCTATCATAAACTTCTTGATTATAATTATCAATTAAACTTGCATAACTCCATGCTTGATAAGATGGATGCGTTACTTCTCTTAATGCTTTGCCAGTTATAGTAGAGACCACTCCGTCTTTTCCCGGTACTGCATCGGCATGCGTCCATTGTTTTAATTCAATTATTATAATTGAATTTTTTTTGTTTTTATCATAACCAGATAAAAGAAAATCAATTCTATTAGAAGTGTGTGGAATATTAAATTCAATTGCTACTCCAGCATTATTGGGTATTTCATTATCGGCTAACACACCTCTCATTCTTAACATTGATTCTCGCCAAGAATTAATTTCAGATTCTCCTGTGCTTCTGTGAAACACCTCTTTAAACCTTGTTAAAATTTTATCTGTAATTAAATTTAAATCAACATCATTAATAAATCCTGATTTTACTCCTTCGTATACTAACATAACATCACCTACAATTTGTTATACTTTGTACTTACACCTTTTGCTTTTTCAACAGGATACTTTTGTGCCGATATCTCCAATTTATCTAAAATTATTTGTTTTGGGTTAACTCCTATTTGATGACATAATAAAATGCAATAATTCATAACATCTGCTATTTCATATTTTAGTTCGTCTCTATCATAATTGTTATTCCATTGAAAACATTCTAACAATTCTCCTGCTTCTATAGAAATTGATTTAGCTAAATTCTCTGGCGTATTAAATTGTAACCATTCTCTTTCTTCTGCAAATTTTACTATTTTTTGTTCTAATTCTTTCATGACATCACCTCTTAATTTACATATATTTATATTATATCATATTTTTAGATACTTTTATCATTAATCAATACATTTATCCATACAAAAAAAATGTAAGTATATATATATATTTATATTATTATCAACTATCTCATCTAATTTACTTCTTATAATATTTTCTTCTTCTATCATTAATCTTATTAATGATATATTATTTATATATATATCTTTCTTTTTGTTTATTATTTTTTTTATTTGTAAAATATAATAAAAGACTTAACCACATCCTAATAATATAGCTAAGTCTTTTTAAATTATTTAATTATCATTTATACTTATCTTCTTCCCATTCATCAGTAATAAGTTCATCATCATCTCGCTCTTCTGCTTCAACGAAATCTGCTGGGCTCATCCTTTCTTCTTTAGCAATTCTTTTATCCTCTTCTGATAATCCCCATAACTCTGCTTCTCTTTCAAATTCTTCATCTTTATAATTTCTTTTTACTGTTTTGTCTGGTTTAACTTTTGTTTCTTTAAAAGATGATTCTGGAAAGTTAATATGTATTTTATTTTTACTAAAAATATTATATATTATTTGAAATAACCAAATTATTAAATAACAGACCAATTTACTCATATCAATCATCAAAATGAAAGTATAATATAATACAACAAAGCCATTCTTAATTAAATACCAAAGAAGTATAATAGGGAAAAATAATATATATAATAATGTTTTAATAGTAACCACCTCAATTTAATTATATCAATAATTTAATATAAAGTCATTAGTTTATATTTATTTGTGATGGGGTTGACAATTAATGTTAACTATTTTGTTAATCATCATTTTTATGTACCATTTTACATTTATTCCTGGTATTGTAAATAAAGGATATAATTATATTTTATTTATCTTTTTTAATTATGAGCAAAAGTAGTATTATAACTATCATTTGTTTTTATTTAATCAACAAATTTAGACAAATTTCTTCACACTAAAATAATATTAGTATATATCTATGGCTTATATATAATAGATGCAATAAGCATAATAAAATATATATAATTATTTATTATTAACTATCTAATCTAATTTACTTCTTATAATACTTTCTTCTCTACTACCATCAGTAGTTAATCTAATTAATGGTATATTATATTTAGATAGAATATTATTTTTTAATATATCTCTTTCTTTTTGCTTATTATCTTTTTTATGATATTTATATCCATCTACTTCTACCACTAATAATAGTATTTTATTTTTCACTAATATATTTAATTTCTTCATGAAAACTTTTTGAAATAACCTTATGAATAATATTTAATGGGCAAAAGTTTTCGTGTCTTCTTTTATCAATTATTTCTTGAATTTCTAATAAATCTGTATCATTTTTTGCTTTGTTCAACAAAATTTTAGCACAATAAACATATTTGTTAATTTTAAAGTACGAAACTATCTTTTCAGACAAATAGTAAAAAAATGATACAAATGAAATTAATCCGGCAAAAAATTCAATTGTATTAAATCTCATTAAAGTGCATGTTATTAAGTATGCAACGAACGATAATACCATCAGACTTATGACTATTATTAAATATATTTTTGAAATTTTTTCATCCCATTTTATGTTTTGACTTTGTGTAGACTTTATTATATTCAATCTTTGAGTTTCCATCTCATCAAAATACCAATTTTTTAATCCGGGTGGCCTAGAATTCCCATCGTTACTAATTTGTTGCTGGTAAGACCTGTTGTGTTTTTGTAATACATTATATATGTTTTTTTTGCAATTGTTTTCAAATTGTTTTGTTATTCCTTCAAATGCATATAATTTATAATCAAAGTATTTTTTTAGGTCTGCCCCTTTTTTTACACAATCTTTGATGATATGTGTAATAATAAAAATAATAACTCCACAAACGCCATTTACCAACAATTTTATTATTGGGTTATTTATTTCAAGAAAATCAAATACACACAAAAAAAATGTTAATAAAATATTAATATTATCCAATATGTTTGCTATATTATAATAATGTCTTTGTGCATATAAAATATCTAACATATGCTTTTCATTTTGTTTTTCAAAAATATCGTTTTTTATCATTAAACCACCTCTTAAAGTCTTCACTAAGTAAATTGTAATTAACATCTTGTTTGCATTTCATAATAAATTCTCCATGACAGTCTCTTACTTTTTTATTGCTTCCACACGGACATAAGTTATGTCCTCTATAATTATTTAAAAATATATATTTAATTATATTTAGACTATTCTTTTCATTAGTTAGTTCAAAATAAGTTTCATAATATTCTGCAATTCCTTGTACTCCATGTGAATATTGGCCAAATGGATAAATTGCATATTTTTGAAAATATTCATAAGAAATATAATAAGATTCTACGTACTTTTCAATCCATAAACAAATACTTTTTGTATTACGAATAAATAGTAATTGCTCTATATCTGTTGCTAGGCATAATCTGTCATTAGAATAACGATGCTCATAGTTTCTTCTTATTTCTTTCTTAATATCATATACATATGGAATACTAGATTTATTAAAATCTATTAACAAATCATAGCATCCATATATTATTTCATCATTACAGTTTTTACAAATATTAATGCTTCCAACGATAATGTTTTTTTTATTATCATATTGAAGATTGGGATATTTTTTATTTATAATATCATAATCTATAATTTCATTAAGCATGATAAGGTTTTACTCCGTTGTTTATTTTTTCTATTTTATCTCTTTCAAATAACTTATCAACTATATCATTTCCTAATGAATTACCTAAATCTCTAATATGTTCGTTATTATTTAGATCAACAATACTAGCAAAACTCTTATTAGCATTTTTTACCCAATCAAAAAATAATCTTGCATTTTCTTTATCTTCATTCCATGAATCTAGTAGATTATCTTTATTATTTACTGGATTAAGAAATTCCCATGTTCCATTTTTTTTAATAATTGGAGACATAATTTTACAATATGATTCGTCATTAGAGTATTGATTTAATTCTTTTAGCACTTCAAACACTAAATCTACAGAATCAATATTAGTTGGTAAATTGTTGGCAACTAGTGCCGTAAATGTAGTAATTATAATACTTGCTGGTTTATTTTCATCTTTATACTTCTTACTGAAATATATGTCTCTACTTCTTTTTAATATTTGAATAGCTTCTTGTAAAGCACTTTTATTAAAATATTCTGGAATATCTTCTACACTTGCATATATTTCTTTATTAGCTTCAAATAAATTTCTCATTCTAGTTTCTCGATTATATAATGCAAACCTACTGTTTATATCATTAAACCATATTTGATATCCCTTAGGATTAATTGGATACCAGCTATAATCTTCTTCTTTTACAGCTATCTTGAGAATATTAGTTAAGTATTTTTCATTTATATCATTTCCAAATACATTGCTTTTTTCAATTCTAATAGTAGGTACTAGATCAATGGAAAAGTCATAATCATTAAATTTTGCATATTCCAATGTAAAACACTTAGGCCACTCATTTATTTTGTCTTCATACACTTCAGAATCGTTTAAAATTGAAATTAAACTGTTACGAATTTCTTTAGAAGTTAAATTTTCATTTTTAAATTGACATATTACATCAACATCATAGGCTTTTTCCTTTCCATCAGAATACGGTTTAGTTGCAGTACCTATGGCAAAAGAACCTTGAAGTGAAATATCAACGTTTAAGCCATTCTCATTTAGATACTTTGCAATACTTTTATATTTTGTCTCTGCATTTTTAAACATTGATGGGGTTATGTCGAGCCCCTTAATTATTTTTTTAATATCTTGTTTTCTTTTTTCTAATATATCATTCATCATAAATTCCTCCTTATTTTGCCCTGTTTCTCAATGCACTACCGGCAACACTCTTGGTAGTTTTAGTTGTTTTCTTACTCCTAAGTTGCCTACTAGCCTTTTTAGCAACTTGTTTAGAAGTTCTGATCTTGTTTTTCATTTTTTCATCTCCCCTCCAGGCCTTTATTTTTTTAACAAAAAAGATTGCAAAAATGTAAACTTAAGCAATCTTACAAAAAACTATTGATTAGAATTTAAATTTATTATATAATTATAATGTAATAGGTTTTTGTATTTTGCTTATTACTAGTTTATTTGTGCTTTTTATTCGGTTGCACATTTATTCATTATTGCCTTTCTTTTCTGCAAAAAAGATTGGCCTTTTTTTGAAGTAGGGCTACTCTCCTACCTCAATTGGAATTATAACAAAAAAAGCTAAATATTTCAATCTATATTTTGCTTTTTTTTAATTATTTTTCTATTTGCTATAAATATACTTACCAAACTAATATATTAGTATATACATATATATATCTTATATATAATAGATGCAATAGGCATATTGTTATTAGACCTTAGGCTAATAACAACACTAATAAGACTTACATAGTAAGGCTTATAGTGAACATAGTAAAATATATATATAATTATTTATTACTAACTATCTCATCTAATTTACTTCTTATAATACTTTCTTCTCTACTACCATTAGTAGTTAATCTAATTAATGGTATATTATATTTAGATAGAATATTATTCTTTAATATATCTCTTTCTTTTTGTTTATTATCTTCTTTATGATATTTATATCCATCTACTTCTACCGCTAATAATGGTATTTTACTTATTTTATTATATATTAAGAAATCTATATGAGTATTATGATGAGAAGCATATTTTCTTTCTTCTTCTGTTAGTAATGCTTTATCTTTTATTAATATATTTACTGGATATCTAAAAGTAAATGTTAAATCTTTATAATCTTCTAATATTTTATTTAATAAATGATACATGATATTTTCTGTATCATAGTTTGATATCTTTTTATGTTTTTTAAAATAATCTAATCTTTCTTTTTCATATTGTTTATATAATAAATCAAATACTGAATATATATTACTTTCTTCTACTTCCATATTTATATATTTGGTATAATCTATAAAATCTTTTATATTTTGATTCTTTATATTATTACCAGTTACTATGAATATTAATTCTTTCTTTGCTCTAGATATGGCTACATTTAAGATATTAGAGTCCGCTACAAAGTCTGATATTTCATCATCTACTGTTGATATTATTATGGTATCTTTTTCTCTACCTTGAAACTTATGAACTGTACTTACTTCTATATCTTGAATATTTTGTTTTATTAGATCTACTTGATTATTATACGGTGCTATTATTCCTATATCATTAGTTTTTAGCTTTGGTAGTATTTCTTTTATTATATCTAATTGTCTTTGACTTGTATTATCTCTTTTATGATTTCCTTTATTGGTTTTTATTACTTTTATAACATCTTGTTCATCTTTATCTTCAGTCATTATTACCAGTTCATTATTATAGAACTTTTTATTACAGAAGTTTATTATTTTAGGATGACATCTATAGTGTTCTTTTAACATTACTTTTGGTACTTCTTCTATGATATTTTTAATACTACTTAAGAAACTATTTAATGAATAATTATAACCATTATCTATATTGTATTCTTTGAATATTTTTTCTGTCTTTTCTTTAATTATATCTGGTACAACATTTGGTAGTTGTTTTTCATCTCCTATTACAACAGCGTATTTGGCTGATGATAATGCTAATAGGCCTGTTACAACATCTATTTGGCTTGATTCATCCATTATTATATAATCAAACTTGAAATCTTCTTTGAATGTATTTCTTGATGAGTAGGTTGTGCTTAGTATAACTGGATAGTCTTTTATAAAATTAGTGCTATCTTTTTTTATTTCTTGATATGTATATTTTTTTCTTGGTTCTTTATATTTTTGTGATAGATATTTTTTTATATAAGTCATTGACGAGTTTATAAAGGCTGTTTCTATATATTTATTTTTTTCTACAAATGTCTGTTTTTTGGCTATTTGTTCTTCTAATGATTTTATTTGTGTTTTGTATAGATTATTTTGAATGGTATTTATTATTATTTCAATATTATTTTTATAGAATGAGAAGTCTCCTATTTGGTATATGAATATATATTTTAATTTATTTAATAATGTTAATTTATCGATGTTTAATAATTCATTCCATAATTTTTGTAAGTTATTTGTGTTTATTCTTGTTAGTTCTATAAGATTAATGTTCTGATTTTTTATGTATTCTTTAAAGTATTTGTATTCTAGTGTTAAGTCATTTTTATTTTGAGCTAGTATAGCTATACTTTGTCTACTGGTATAGATTTGTTTTACTATGCTATTGTTATTTTTTATTACATTGGTTATATCTTCAATATTTATATTTTCGTACTCTTTAAATGATGGAATGTTATCTGTTTGGTTTTCTATAAAATTATTTTTATTGGCGCTTTTTCCTAAGAGTGCTTCAAAGAAGTCTAGATTGTATTTTTTTAATTTTTCTTCGATGTTTTCGATAGCAGCATTATTATTTGATACTACTTGACAGTTCATATTTCTTATTAGTATATTGGCTATGATATTTAGTATTGTTTGAGTCTTACCTGTTCCTGGTGGCCCTTCAATGACACTTACTTTGTTATTTATAGCGTTTTCTACGGCTTTATACTGACTAGAATTACAACCAAAGGGAAATATTAGAAAGTCTATGTCATTTCCTTTTATTATACTATTTGATAGTTTTAGATAGTTCGATAATGCTGTATCTAGATTATCTACTTCTACTTTCTTCATCTGCTCACTTAGTATCTTCTTTCCATCCTCGGTACTAAGTGATGTTATGTCGGCGACCTTTTGCATGTATTCTATTACATCTTTGTTATTGCTTATTATTTTTACTTGGGTATCTAGGTAGTCTTGATGTGTATTATTGTTTAAAATTATGTGGTAGTAATAGTTATTTCCATAGTTAAATTCATAGACTTCTTTTATATCTTTTACTTTAATGTTATTTATGAAAATGTTATATTTTGTTAGGTCTATTTGTTCTGAAACTGTTAGATGCTTTACCCTATCTGTTTGGTAATTGTAAAACTTACTACTATTTTTATATTTTACTACATAGGTATAGTTAGTGTTGTTATATTTACAATAGGATATTTTGGGTGTTACTATTTCGTTATCGATGATTATCATTTCTTTTCTTAGGTCCATACTTCTTTTACCTCCAGTGATTTATTTAATTATATATTATTGTTATATAAAAAGCCATATTTTATTATGACTTTTTTATTTTACTTTTTTTGTTCTTTTATACTCAGTATATATTTCTGTTAAATAGTACTTTAAGTATTGCCTATATAGGATGTTTAATAAAATGGCAACCAATATATATATTACCATGAAATAGTAGATAAAATTTTGTCCTGTTTTTTCTAATACGAAAAATACTATTAATAACAAAATATTAGTTAAATCATAATGAATATTTAAATCACGAATCAAAATTTCGTCCTCCATTATTCCTTTAATTTTCTCATTATCTCGCACCGGCTTATACATATCGTTATAAAAGTTTAGAACTAAGTCTTTTTGATTAATCTTATTTTTTGGATATATATACTTATACCAAACTGAAAATGGTTCTTTAAATATTAGTAACATCTTGTATTTTTTGTTTCTATTATAAAAGAATGTAACATCTATCAAATACACTAAGATGGTTATAATACCTATAAATAGTGAAATATGTTTAAAGTTTGATATAATATTTGAAAATAAATTAGAACCTTCAGATATTTCTCCTACTATGTACAATAAAGATATATCGATTATTCCTATTATGATTGCTATTTTTATGTATTTATTTATTCTAAAACCAAAATTATTTATCATTTGTTAAACTTCCAATATATTTATATCCATCTATCTTATTTACATTAATTGTTTTTAATGTCTTAAGTTTTTTATCATAGTTTTCATTACTAACATAAAAGTTTGAGTTATTATCTTCGAACATGATGATTATATCACCCGCTGTATTCTGTGTTATTGTTTCATATCCTTGATAATAATTAAGACTTTCGCTTTCAGCATTTCCTATTATTATCACTTTCGGTTCAATCTTTTCTAACACCTCTTGGGGCAATTTTCCACTATCTCTTCCGTGATGAGGTGCAAATACTATATCGCCCTTTTCCCATTCTACTTCTTCTTTTATATTTTCCATATAATCATCTTCTAAATCTCCAAACCAATAGATTTTTACATTATTCTTTATTGAATATGTAATTATTGGGCATATGTTATTTGGTTCCTCTTTCTCTTTGGCGATTTGTAATGCTTCTTTAAAATATTTATTGTTTATATCAGGCCACTTAATATTTATACCAGAATCATCTCGCTCATTACTTGATAAATTCATCCACCTTCTCTCGCATCCTTTTTCTAAATAAAATGCCTTTTGTCTATCATCTCGTAATGAACAATATTTTTTAAAGTCTTCACTCGGGTTAGTTTTTGTTGCAGAGTTTTTTACACAATAAAAATTTGGTATTTCTTGATTGTCCATTAAATACTTTAGTCCTCTGATATGATCATCATCGGGATGGGTAGAAATAAATCTAATAATTCCCTTGTTTCCTTTCTCTTCTTTTATTTCTTTTAATACTTCTTCTTTTTTTTCTTCTTCTATGCAACAATCAATAATGGTAAAGTTATCACTATTATGATTAATATAAAACATATCACCATCAACAGTTGCAAATGATTTTACTTTTGACATACTTCCTCCTAACTTCTAGTTAATACAAAAAAGACGCAGTACAAAATCTATTAAATAGACCTGTACAAGCGTCTTTCTTCCTTTAACTGCTTATATTATATCAAATTATTTTTATTTATTCAATATATTTTGACAATTTTCTTATTCATCATCATCCTCAGAATAATAGTCATCATCTTCTAACTCTTCCTCTTCAAAGTTAAATGTATCATACTTCTTTTCTTTTGCTAATTCTTTTTGCCAATCTTCTAAATCATTATTATCTTTTTTATTATCATCTTGAGTATCTGCAAATGCTTTTATTAAGTTCAATATTAAACACATAATCTCACCACCTGAAATTATTATATCATAGTTTTAAGCTAATGATTGCTTTTTGATCATTACTTATATATTATTCTAACTCTATTCTATTGATAATTATTTAAAATAGTTTTAATATTCTTTTTGTAAATTTTTGTTTTATAATTTTATAAATATTGAATCTAGTATGTCGTTTATGTGTTTATCAGAATTCCATATAGAATAAAAATAACTAAATAATTCTTCATATAATGAATATATTACCTCTATTTTTCCCTTAATACTATCTTGTTGTGTTTTGATAAGTTGGGTTTTTATTCTGAGTACCCTATTATACACGTCATAATCTTTATCGTTGCTAGTATTTTCCACTATATAAACATTATTTAAAATTGACAATATTATATTTTCATGTTTTTCTACAATGGCATTTATATTCTTAATATCTTCTGACGGGAGATTTTCAATTGGGTATCTATCCTTTTTTAGGTCTATTGTGCAATTTGCTCCTAATTCATACAAAAGGTCATTAACACTATATTGAATATGTGTGGCTATATTATATCGTTTTTGCAACAACTCTTTTCTTTTGTTTACACTTGTGACCACATTAATAAATAAAACAGTTATAACTGATGTAATAAATATATCTTTTTGACTATAAATATATTTTATATACATCTTCAATTGGCTATCATCATAAAAAGAAGCATTTATATCATTTTTATCTATTAAAAATAGTAGCGAATATATTAATATCAAACCTATAAACAAATAAAATAAAACTTTATTTTCGCGTAATGTTCTTATAATAAAATTTTTCAATCTTCTTCTAAGTAATATTATTTTGCATAATAGTCCCAACAAGTAACTACTTCTTTGCCATGTTTTGTATTCTTTTTTTCCAATTCTAATTTTATATACTCTTGACATATTATCACTTCCTTTGCAATTAAAATTATATTACATAATTTATGAGGTGTTATTTTCTCGTTGAAATTCATTAATATTCCTATTAATTTTCATTAAACGTATAGTCCGCCACCTGAAATTATTATATCATAGTTTTTTGTTATGTATGACTATACGATTATTTTTCTACTCTTATTTATATAATTACTTCTTTATACTAAAATAATATCAGTATATACCTACTGCTTATATATAATAGGTATCTTGGATACATTTAATTAAGATAAGTTTACTTAGCTTAATTAAACACTAATAAGACTTACATAGTAAGGCTTATAGTGGACATAATAGAAATAATATATAGGTATATTAAAACTAAGACTTGATATCTTAGTTTATTATTTAGTTAATGTTAATGTTTTTATTTTGAATTCTTTGGTATCATAACCCCATGGATTAGATACTAATCTTGTATTATTTATTATTATATCTTCTTCTTTATGATCATGACCATATATCCATACTGGTGATTTATATTCTTTTACTTCTGTATAGTAACAAGAGTTATTACCCCTACTATTATTTTTATTTCTAAATGGTGGTACATGAGTTATTATTACATCTATATTATTTGGTAAGTTATTATACCAAGATATGCTATCGTTATGTAGTTTTTGTATTTTTTCTTTCTTAGATAATTCTGATAAGATAAATCTTGAATCATTCTGCATAGGATAGTTATATAGTTTATCTACTAATGTTATTGGTTTATACCAAAGGGTATCTCCCGCTAATAAGAAGGTATTATAGGTATATAGTCCTTTAGTATTATTTGTTTTATCTAGTATGATTATATCTTTATTATCTTTAAATATTTCATTTAATCTATATACTTTATTCATACTATTATAGTTATATTCTTTTGCCATGGGATCAGTATAGATATATTTTATTACTGGTATATAGTATTCATGATTACCTAGGACGAATATTACTTTTTTATAGTATTTTGAACATGAATATAACAGTTCACTTACTCTATTTATATCTTCATCGATATCTCCCGCTACTACAAGGATATCTCCTTTTACTTGCATACTTATTTTATCTTGGACTAATTTATCTATTTTAGTTATGCTTTCATTTTTACTTATGTAGTGAGTTAAGTGTAAATCAGATACGTAGTCAATGTTTAATTCCATGGTATTTTTCCCTTCTAGATGCTTATATTATATAGAAAGATGCAAATTATGTCAAATAAAAAACCATTGACACTTTTGCCTGTCAACAATTTCTGTGGATAAGTTATTTATTATTACATTTGCTTATGAATTCTTCTTCGTGTTCTTTTAAATAGTTATAACTTTCTTCAATAGCAGTCTCTATATTATTATTTTTATACATGCTTGTTATTTTATCTAGTAAATTTATATTATCTATTTCTACATTATAAAAGATATCATAGCATTTAAACTTATGTTTATATATTTTTTGTATGTTAGTACTATTTAGTATTGGGTCTATGATTATTTCACTTAAGTACCATAACAAACTTGGACTATCAAAATCTTCATACTTCCAATTTGGATATATTTCTTTACATTTCTCAAAGAAAAAGAAATGACATAATTCATGCATACAGGTATCTATTAAATCTTCTTTATTTTTCTTATGAATATCAAAGGCTTTTTCTTTAATGTATCTAGGACATACTGGTATTAGTCCTATTCCTACTGATATTTCTTTATATTCTTTTGGCCACTTTATATTAAAGTAATTACTTATTTCTAACATATATTTATCATTATATTCATTCCATATATTAGAATATTCTTCTGGTAAATTATTATTTTCTTTTATAAAGTTATTATATCTATTTTGAATTATGTCTTTGATATTATCTTCTTTAGTAAGTCTTTTTAATTCTGGATATAGGAATAATGTTCCTTCTTTTACTGATAATATATTATCAGTATCTTTAAGTGTCCATGATAGTATGTTAGATGTTTCTTCAAGGGTTAAATATTTAAATTTTAATTTTGGTAAGTTATTCATATTTCCTCCTTCTATATAAGAATTATAGCATACTTATTTATACACTACAAGCCTAGGGTCTTGTTAGTGCTTCTATTAGCCTATGGTCTAATAGAAGTGTATCTACATACTTATTATATATAAGCAATTAATATATATTTAAAGTAGTTTATTATTGGTATATTTTTTACTATTTTGTGTATAATAATAGTGCAATATACTTGACTTTTAATGATAGTTATAGTATTATTGTATTACCGGAGAGAAATCTTGTCAGGTCGATAACTCAATGTTGATTTTATTAAATTAAGTGTATGTTAAGTACACCACTTGAGTTGGGAAGAGACTAGAAATAGTCTCTTTTCTTTTTATGGAAATAATAATTTATGATCTATGATATTTATATCATCTTTATCAGCAAGTGCTTTTCTTCTAGTAGTGCCTGCGATTAGGTCTGCTGCTTGAACTAGATAACTTTTTCCTGAGTCTTGATATGATAGTGATATATCTAATTTTCCAAATAATATGTTTTTATGTGTTATATCATAATTATAATTTATTATTCCATGTAATAATTCTTCAGTTAAGCCATCTTTTAGGTTATAGTAGCCATTACTCTTTGTAGATTGTTCATCTATATTTATTATTAATCTAACATTTTTATATGGATCTATTTTTTTATCTTTTATTAATTCTTCAATGGTACTTTTAATTAATCTTCTTATTGTATAATCTATATATCTTCCTTTTGAGGCTTTATTATTTATAATATGATCATATACTCTTGTATTATCTATTATTAAAGCAATAGTATAATATTTATTTATATAATTCATTATTCTTCTTTTATGACTATTTTTAATATTAGTATTTTTTATTTCTTTACATTTTTTAGTACATTTTCCTTTTTTCTCATTACAATAAGAACATTTTATTTCATTTATTATTTTACGATACTGTGTTATAAATTTATCTTTTTCTTGTTTTGATAAAAAGACTATTCCTGCATATACAGATAATTCTTCTTTTTTTGATAATTTACCTGAATCATCTAAGTTTATATATATTTCTTGGTATTCTTCTTTTTTACTCATATAATTGCTCCCTTCAATTGTTTTAATATTTATTATAGCATGTACTTAGAATGTTGTCATTAGTTTTTTGTACTTTTTATTTATCAACATGTATTGTGGATATAAGAAAAACTATAGAGATCGTCTATAGCTTAATTTTAAAGACTCTCGGCTTTAAAATTCTTTTGAAAGACAAATGGCTTTCAAAACCTCGAACAACAAAGTGTGAGAGGCATATTTTCTTTATTTTTGTTCATAATATATTTGAGGAGGATGTACTATGAAAGAAAACTATGAATTAATGGAATGTATTTATAAGGATGCAGAGATGTCTGTATATACTTTATCTTGTCTTACTGAGGATTTAAAGAATAAAGATAATAAGATTAAGAAATTACTTGAAGATATTCTTAAGGAATATAAGGAATGGGAAAAAAAGTCTGCTAAATATTTGAAGAAGGGTAATAAAGAACCTTTAAATAATAGTATTATGACTAAGATGATGGCTAATATGGGTATTAAAAAAGAGGTTATTAGTGATAATAGTGATTCTTCTATTGCTAAGATGCTTATTAAAGGTGTATCAACAGGGTCTGTGGATATGGAAAAGAGAATTAAGGCTTATGATAAAGATGTTGATAAAAGTGATATAAAGACTGCTGAAGAATTTTTAAGATTTCAACAAAAAACTATAGATAGACTAAAAGAATATCTATAATTTTTTTTATTTTATTATATACAATTATTTATTTATGTGGTAAAATTATAATAGGTGAAGAAGAATATGTTGGGGAGAATTATTGCTATTAATGATAATATTGTTTCAGTACAATTATCTGTTAATATTTATGATTATGATAGTTTAATTAGTAAGAATGTTATATTTAAAGATACTACTGCGATTAGTATTGGGGAAGTTATTGCTATTGGTAATGGTATTATGCAGGTATCTTTAGTGGGAGAAATTAGGAATAATAAGTTTTTATTTGGAGATATTTCTAAGCCTTCTTTTAAGGCTACTTGTAATTTGATTGATAATAGTGTTCTTGATATTATTTTAAATAATGATGGACCTAATAGTATTAAACTTGGTAAGTCTTTTATTTATCCTGATTATGATATTAAACTTGATGTTGGTAATTTCTTTTCTAATCATTTTGCTATACTAGGTAATTCTGGTAGTGGTAAATCTTACTCTGTTGCTAAGATTCTTCAGAGTGTCTTCTACCAATGTAAGAGTTTACCTTTCTATTCTAATATATTCTTATTTGATGCTTATGGAGAGTATCAAAGAGCTTTTTCTAGGATACATGAAGTTAATGATAATATTAATTATAAGGTATATACTACTGATTTAAATAGTACTGAATTTGATATTTTACAATATCCTTTTTGGTTACTTGGTATTGATGATTTAGCTTTACTTATGGGTGTTACTTCTAAAGAGCAATTACCAGTTATTGAGAAGGCTTTAAAATTAGTTAGTTATTTTGCTAGAAAAGAAGAAGAAGTTATTAATCAGAAGAATGATATTATTGCTAGATGTTTATTAGATATTTTATTTTCTGGTAAGAGTGCTAGTATGATTAGAAATAGGATTGTTTCTATTCTTACTAAATTTAATACTAGTAATCTTAACTTAGAAGTTAAACTTGTTAAGGGTGGATGGACTAGAACTATTAGACAATGTTTATTCGTAGAGAATACTGGTGAGTTTTCGGATGTTGAGGTTGTTATTGAATACTTAGAAAGTTTATGTTTGGAAAATTTTGAACTTTCTCTTCCTAATGGGGAATATATGTATACTATGAAAGACTTTAGTACAGCTTTGGAGTTTGCTCTTATATCTGAGGGTACTCTAAATAGTGATAAGGCTTTTGAACTTACTAATATTCTTAAAGTTAGATTTAATAATTTAATGAATAGTAATTATGCTAGGTACTTTGAATTTGATAGTTATATTAATAGAGAGAGTTTTATTAATTTACTTCTTACTACTAATGATGGTAAGAAAGCACAGATTGTTAATTTTAATATTAATTATGTTGATGATAGATTTGCTAAGAATTTGGTTAAAATATTTTCTAAACTTTTATTTGATTATATTGTATCTCTTAATCAGAGAGCTTCAATGCCATTTCATATTGTTCTTGAAGAAGCTCATAGATATGTTCAAAATGATGAAGATGTTGAAATACTTGGATATAATATTTTTGAGAGAATTACTAAGGAAGGTAGAAAATATGGTTTACTTCTTGGTATTGTTTCACAAAGACCTTCTGAGCTTTCTGAAACTACAATATCACAGTGTAGTAACTTCTTAGTATTTAAGATGTTCCATCCTAGAGATCTTCAGTTTATTAAAGATATTATTTCTAGTGCAGATATTACTTTGACTAATAAGATTAAGACTTTACATCCTGGTACTTGTATTATGTTTGGTACGGCTTTTAAGATGCCTACAATTGCTATTCTTGATAAACCTAATCCTGAACCTCTTAGTCAGAGTTGTGATATTAATAAGACTTGGTATATTCATAATTAGTTATAATAAAAAGATAATTCTTGATATTTAGAATTATCTTTATTTTTTATGCCACTTCAGCCTATAGTCTTACGTGGTAAATTAGAGCCTGTAGTCTCTAATTTAGTTATTTGGTTTTTCTTTTTACTTTTATTTTTGATAGTTCTTCAGCAATATCACTATATAGTTCTTTTTGACTTTGATAGTAGGCTTCAATTATATCTTTATTACTTGAATATATTCTTGTAGTCATGTCTATGTATTCTCGATCTTCACTTGGTGCTGTTACTGCATCAGTTAATGTTGCAAGTACTTTTTTATTTTTCTTTTGTTTTGGTAGTATGTGAATATCTCCTGCTGCTGATGTATCTATTAAGATATTTTCTTTTATACTACTTGGTTTATATATTCTAGATTGAGTTGGATCTAAATAATATGTATCTCCTTGATAGACTGCTGTTGTTATTTTATGATTACCTATTATACTTAGTTTTTTATCTTTTTTAGGTATAGTGTACTCATAATATTTATTTAGTTCTTCTTCATATTGATATACTAAATCTAAAAAAGGAATGTTTGTTCTTTGTTGTTCATTATGAATTTCTTCTAGCAGACTTAGCATATTTTCTACATTATCTTGCATTACATCAAAATCACTTTGATATACAGTTAAAGTATTTCCTTCTATTCCATAAGCATTATATATTTCTTTTAACATAGTAGCTATATGACGACATACTGCTTCACCATTCATTATATTTGATGAGTATATATCTTTAATATCTCTAACTGTTGTTTCTCCAAAATGAAATTCTTTATTTTTAGATAAATAACCATCATATAACATCTTATTATAAAATGTATATATCTCTATAGGATTTTGAAATTCAAATATTCTATTTAATTTTACATATTCAGAAAGAAATTCTTGATAAAGAGTTTTTATTTTTTGAACTTCTTTAGTATGTGATTCTGAATTTCTTGAAAATATTGCATAACTAACATTTATAATATTTGCTCCTAGTAACAAAAGATTTGCTAATAAACTATAACTTATGTGAGGTAAAAGAGATAATCCTATTCCACATGACATGATTGCTATAGTATTAGCTTTAGATATTATTTCATTAGTATTATAACTTATGTTTCCATATATTTTATCTTTTAAATTATCTCTCATATTATCTTTTTTCCTTTCTCTTTACTTTTATATTTGACAATAGATTTGATATATAATTATATAGTTCTTGATGTTCTTTATAAAATTTTTCTAATATATCTTTATTTTGTTTATAAATATTAATGGTGCTTTTGACATATTTTAAATCTTCACTAAATGGTGTTGATGGATTTGCTTTCATTGCTTTAGAAGAATTTGCTCTTGGTATTATTTTAGTATCTATTCGACCATCTTCAGATATTAAAATTTTTTGATTATTCATACTTGGCTTATACATTCTTGTTTGAGTTGGATCTAAATAATAGTCTTTACCTTGATAAGTGGCTTTAGTTATACGATGATTTGTTAATTTGCCTATGTCTTCTGGTGATATATAATAACTAAAAGCTTCCTGTATTTTATCTTCGAGTAAGTAGGTTAAATCTTCTATTGGGATACCTTTTATATCACTTACTTTTTGTAATTCTTTTTGATAATATGATAACATACTTTTATCTGTTGTAGTATCTTTTTGAAATACACTAATATCATAACTTGTTATGCCATAGTCTAAATAAATATCTTTTAACATTTGTGCTATATGACGACATACTGCTTCTCCATTTATTATATTTGTTCCTTGTATAGTCGTTATGTCTTTAACTTTATCTTTTCCAAAGTGAAATTCTTTATCTTTAGATAAATATCCAGCATATAACATTTTATTATATAATGTATATATTTCTACAGGATTTTGAAAGTCAAATATTTTATTTAGTTTATTATAGTCTTTTATTAAATTATTATATAATTTTCTTATTTCTATTATATCTTTTGTATGTAAAGATAATCTTTCTTCTTCACTATATATATAATATATCATATTTAATATACTTAGCATCATTAACGATGCGGCATTATTTAAATTTGCTCCTAGTGAGAAGAAGCCTGTACCAAAGGTTGTTAATATTAGTCCTAGATTTATATCACTTATTAATTCACTAGTATTATAATTTATATTACTATATATTTTCTTTATTATTTTATCCATAACAATTCCCCTTCATATGTGCTGGGTATTATACCATATATTATAAAAAAAAGCAAATTTTTGTTTGCTTATGATAAAACTTAATTTAAAGACTTTGTCTTTAAATTACTATAGAAAGACCTGAGGCTTTCTATAGCAGTGAACAACGAAGTGTGAACTCTAAAAAAATAGTCTAGTATAATTTACTAAACTATTTACTTTTTAATATTTCTTTTAAGAATTCCCCAGTATAAGAATTTGGATTATCGGCGACTTGTTCTGGAGTACCTACCGCTACTACTGTACCTCCACCAGAACCTCCTTCAGGTCCTAAATCAATTATATAGTCTGCTACTTTGATAACATCTAGATTATGTTCTATTATTATTACAGTATCGCCATTATCAACAATTCTCTCTAGGATAGCAAGTAATTTTTTGATATCAGCTTGATGTAAACCAGTAGTAGGTTCATCTAGAATAAAGACAGTCTTACCAGTAGGTTTCTTTTGAAGTTCTTTAGCTAATTTGACA
>OGLB01000194.1_pt1 | contig 38340 bp, 38 predicted proteins | sample 1572551 | NCBI WGS metagenome assembly OGLB01 (sample SAMEA2582003, study PRJEB24529) | metagenome | biome: Human gut stool | place: China | collected 2011
TCGGCATAACATTTGGATGCCTAAAATTTATCCCCACTAAATTTCTACTGACCCCGAATGAGGCGTATTGTTGGCGTTGCTCTCGCGGTGGGCGACGAAACAACGGCGGATGGAGCTGAGTTCCATCCGCCGTTGTTGTTGTGCTTGCCGTCCGTTTAGAAAGGAAGGTCGTCGCTGCTGCTGTTGCTGTCAGGTTGTGTGAAGTCTGGCATCGGTGCCGCAGGCTGTGCTGCGGGGCTTGGTGCGGCTGGGGCTTGAGTCGCGGCGGCATCGTCGGCTTTTTCGGCTTTCCAGCCTCGGATGCTTGTGTACCAGCGGTTGTTGTATTCGCGGCTTTCGATGTCGAAGCTTAGGCGGATGCGGTCGCCGATTTTGATCCAGTTGTATTGGTCGGCGCGCTCTCCGAAGAAGTCGAAATGCACTTTCTTAGGGTATGTCTCTTCTGTTTCGAGCACGTATTCTTGTTTCTTCCAGTTGTTTCCTGCTTGAGAAACGCCGCTCTGAGGCGGAAGGACTACGATGATTTTACCTGTAATTTCCATGTCTGAGAATTATATTTTTATTGTTGTTTTTTCGTTGTGGCAAACTTACTGAATTTTTCCGGATTTTCGGGCTTTCCGCTGCATTATTGTTTGAGCATCGAGAGGAATTCCTGTCGGTATTCAATTTTTTCGAACACTCCGGAATATTCGATGGTCTGCGTTGTGGAGCATTCTTTTTCCACTCCGCGCATGCGCATGCACATGTGGGTTGCTTCGCAGAATACGATTACGCCTTTGGCGGAGAGTTCGCGTGTCAGCAGGTCGCAGATTTGTCGTGTCATGCGTTCCTGCACTTGCAGCCGTCGGGCGAAGACGTCGACCGCGCGTGCGATTTTGCTTAGTCCCACGATGTTTCCGTCGGGGATGTATCCTATTGCTATTTTTCCGAAGAAAGGCAGTATGTGGTGCTCGCAGAGCGAATGGAACTCAATGTCTTTGACAATCACCATCCGTGAGCCTTCGTGGCTGAATATAGCGGATTTCACGATTTTGTCGGCGTCCTTGCGGTAGCCGGAAGTCAGGAATGCCATTGCTTTTGCGGCGCGCATAGGTGTTTTCACCAGCCCTTCGCGGGAGGTGTCTTCGCCGAGCAGCGAGAGGATTGCTTCGTAGTGCTCGGCAATTTTGTTTACTTTCTCAATGTCTAAACCGTCAAGTTGTTTCTTGTTGTCCATTCAAATTATGCTATTCGTAAACTTTAATTCTGTCTCTAACCACGCGCATGTCGCCCGCCAGTGCTGGGAATTTCGCTCTGAGCGCTCTTAAAGCCGAGTGTGCTGCCTCTTGTGTTGTGAAGTCGCCCACTCTGAGTCTCCAGTACGGGGCGTTGTATGTGAGATACAGCCCGTAGCTTGGGAATTGCTTTCCGATGTTGGCGGCAATCTGCTGCGCTTTTGCTTTAGCTTTAGCTTGCCTTTGGTTGTTGTCGGAATACACTTGTATGCGGTATCCGGCGCGGTGCACGGCGTGTCGTCGCTGCGTGGTTGTGGCAGGCGATTCGTCGGTGTCGCTCTCATGTCTTGCTGACGGCTGTCTCACTTCGGTGGTGTCGATTACGGCCAGCGCTTCCACACCGTCGCTGCATGTGATTGTCACCCGTCCGTTGGAGTTTGTCCGGATGGTGTCGGCTATTGAGCGCACGTTGTGCTTGCTCGGCTGCGCTGAGGCGGGAGCCATCGCCGCCGTTATGAAGGCGGCAGCCGCGAGGATTGCGAAGTGTTGTTTTTTCATCAGTTTTTTTGTCAAAAGAAGCGTCAAAATAAGTAGACTGCAAATGTAGTGAAAAATCACCACATTTGCAGTCTCTGTAAGTATGTAAATTGTTTATGCTTTATTAAAAAGCGTCTACAATGCCCATGAAGTCTTCAGCCTTCAGAGCGGCGCCGCCGATGAGACCGCCGTCAACGTTAGTCTTCGAGAAGATTTCCTTGGCGTTTGACGGTTTGCAGCTACCGCCGTAGAGGATTGAGATTTCCTCAGCCACGTCGTTGCCGTATTTGTCGGCGATTGTCTTGCGGATGAAAGCGTGGATTTCCTCAGCCTGGTCAGCAGTGGCAGTTTTGCCAGTACCGATAGCCCAAACCGGCTCGTAAGCGAGGATGATTTTCTTGAAGTCGTCGGCAGAAAGGTGGAACAGAGCGTCCTCTACCTGCTTTTTCACAACGTCGAAGTATGTGCCGTTCTCTCTCTCTTCGAGCACCTCGCCGATGCAGAAGATAGGAGTAAGGCCGTTTTCAAAAGCCAAAGCCACTTTTTCTTTGAGGATTTCAGAAGTCTCGTGGTAGTACTGACGGCGCTCAGAGTGACCGAGGATCACGTATTTAGCACCAGTTGAAGCAACCATAGCGCCGCTCACTTCGCCAGTGAAAGCGCCTTTGGCCTTGTCAGCGCAGTTTTCTGCACCGAGACCGAGTTTGCTGTCGTCGATAACCGCCTTGACCGAAGCCAAGTGGGTGAAAGGAACACAAATGATAACGTCGCAGTTAGGAGTGCGGCTCTTCAAAGCGTCGTTGACTTCAGTTGCCAATTTGACACCTTCTTGAAGTGTCGTGTTCATTTTCCAGTTACCTGCTACAATGTTTTTTCTCATTTTTGTAATATTTTTTAGAATTCTGAATTTTGAACAAATTCCCTATATGCGGCAAGTTTTTTGATGCCTCATATTCGGGTGCAAAGGTAGTGCAAATTTTTGGTTTTTCGATAAACAAGTGTTTGGTTTTCGCAATGAAAGCGTCAAAAAGCGTCAGTTCAGGTCGCTGTCGGTGGCGTTGGGGGAGGGCTGCCTGTTGTCGGAAGCTTTTTTCGACTTGTTTTTCTTCAGTCTTGCGAGTTTGAAGAATAGCGGTGCCCTGTTGATTGTCAGCAGAGCCGCCATGCCGATTGCGAGCGCGAGCATCAGCGACAGGAAGTATTCGTAGTCTTCGCCCATCGATTCGGTGTAGGTCTTGATGTCCAGGTGTTTGCCTTTCGTGGCGTTGTCGAAGTCGGCATAGAAGTCGGTAAACGACGACTTGTAGGCAATCTTTCCGTCGGCCACGATCACCACCGCGGGGTTTCCGCGGGCAATCTGTTTCAGCTGGCTGTCGTCCATGCGGTATACGGGGTAGTCGGCCATCGACAGTTCCCTCCATTCGTCGAGTTGCTTCTCGTCAGAGCCTGTGAGGCATATCATCTGGTATTCGCTGTCGGCGGCGAGGTCGTTGATGTCGTTGAGGCGGAAGTTTGTCAGCGAGTTTATTTCCTCGATGTCGGGAATCAGCAGCAGCAGAGTCACGCCTTTTTCCGGGATGAGGTTGTCGGCGGCGGAATTGTCGCCGTCGTAGGCGGTTATTGGCGAAGCCTTCTTGTCGGCTTCGTGGTTCACGACGGTTTCCCTGCGGTCGACAAACGTCCATGACGTGTCGGGCAAGTTGTTGATTGAAAACTCCTTTGTGACTCCGTTTTTCTCATATATGAACACGTAGTTGCTGTCGTCGAACGATTCGCCGGAGTTGGTCAGCACTGTTCCCACTTTGTATGGGCGGAAGTCGATCATCGGCTGGAAGTAGTATCCGTAAGCCATAACAATCATCGCCACGATGGCAGGCATGGTGAGCGTGAGCCATTGCACGGCAGGGCCGTAGAGGCTGCGCAGCCTCTTGTTGCGCAACAGCAGATAGGCGAGGGCGGCCGTCAGCGCCACGTTTTTCCAGAACGTAGCGGTGTTTCCGAGGGTACATGCCTCTCCGAAGCATCCGCAGTCGGGGACAGGGTCGCAAGCCATCACGTAGGCCGACAGCGGCAGCATGAACGCCATGCAGCACAGCAGAGCAATCACCGTGGCGCGTCGGAACGAGCCGATGACGAGCATCAGTCCGGCAAGAAACTCAAAAAGCGGCAACGCCACCGCCATCATTCCGGCAAACGGCATTGCCCACGACCATCCGAACGCAGCCAGATAGTCGTCGATTTTGTAGCCAACGCCCCAGATGTCGATAGCTTTAGCAAGTCCGGAGAACACAAACGTTCCGCCGACCGCCAGTCTCAGCGCCAGCACAGTCCATCTTGCGGCAGTTTCCCGCCAATGCGGAGTCGAAGAGTGGCTATTTGTCATAACTCAGTTTGATGAGCGCAAACAGAGCGTAGTTAATCATGTCCATATAGTTGGCGTCGATGCCTTCGGAGATGATTGTCTTTCCGTTGTGGTCTTCAATCTGCTTGGTGCGTTGCAGTTTCGACAGGATAATGTCGGTGTATGAGCTGACGCGCATCAGTCGCCACGCCTCGTCGTAGTCGTGGTTTTTGGCGAGCATCAGCCGTGTGGTCTCGCCAATCCATTTGTCGTAGAGTGAGAGCGCCTCTTCGGCGGATATGTCGACTTGGTCGGCTGCTCCGAGCTCCAGTTGTATCAGTCCCACCACGCCATAGTTGACGATGCCCACGAATTCCGGCTGTATGCCTTCGTTCACCATTGCCTCGCCTTTGGTTTCGAGCGAGCGTATGCGTGAAGCCTTGATTAGAATTTGGTCGGTGAGCGACGACGGGCGGAGTATGCGCCACGCCGCGCCGTAGTCTTTCAGTTTTTTTTCGAAAATCTCGCGGCAATCTTTTATCGCCGTTGCAAATTCTTGTTCTGTATTGTGGTTTGCCATAGCTTGTCAGAGTGATTTGTTGATACTTTCAATGTAGTCGAGCAGCTCTTCGCGGCCGCGGAAGTCGGAGCTTGAAGTGATGAATATCGGCGGCAGTTCTTCCCAAAGTTTCGAGAGTTCCTCCTTGTATGCCGCCACCATCTTTTTTCCGGCTATCGGACCGAGTTTGTCGGCTTTCGTGAAAACGATGCTGAACGGGATTCCGTTCTCTCCGAGGAAGTTTATAAACTCGAGGTCGATGGCTTGCGGCTTGTGGCGTATGTCGACGAGCACAAACAGGTTGGTCATCTGATGGCGGTGGAGCACGTAAGAGTCGATCATCGTGCGCAGCTTCTCGCGGGCGTCTTTGCCCCTCCTTGCGTAGCCGTAGCCTGGGAGGTCGACGATATACCAGCTGTCGTTGACCAGAAAATGGTTTATGAGCATAGTCTTTCCTGGGGTCGACGAAGTCATGGCCAAGCCTTTTCGGCCGGTCAGCATATTGATGAGCGATGATTTGCCCACGTTCGACCGTCCGATGAATGCATATTCAGGCGTGTCGCCTTCCGGACATTTTCTCACATCGGAGTTGCTTATAACGAATTTCGCGTCTTTGATTATCATTGGCGTGTTTGTTTTCTGCAAAGTTAGCGATTATTTGTCAATAACCGCAGTGTGTGTTGCGGAATTGGCGCATTTCTGACTTGTTTTTGTGTTCTCTTATGCTTATGTGGGCAACAAATCCGCCCACGTAAGTTAAACTATTGCCAATACGTGATATTTTTTTAGGCTTACGCTTGTGGATTAGTCAAAACTCGATACCTTTGCAATGTGTTTTTCATGGTATTAGATTTAAGGTTAATTAAGATTGGTTGTCGGGAGACAATCAATTTTTTTTATGCCTATGCCCCATGCGCGCGCAGCTGCGTGTAAGTAGCGGCACAAAAAAAGCCTCCGAGGGGGAGGCTTTTTGAGAAGTAGGGGGGCGTTATTCGCTTTTTTCTTTGTCGCTGTTGTCGGTCGACTCGTCATGGCTTTCGGGGATTATAACGAAGTCGCAGAGTTTGCCTTCGTTCTTCTCCAACTTTTCCTCCGAGAGGATTTCGATGTCGAGTTTGTTTTTGTTGTTGTAAACGAGTCCCATAGAGAGTTATGCTTTTTTGTGTTTGAGCCGCAGCACGAGGTGCACGAGCTCGCCTATCCACACTACCGCCGACGATGCGATGATCAGTCTCAGCCAGTCTTTCCACCCGAGCGGCACTACGTTGAGCATTTCTCCGCCGAAGGTGACAATAAGCACCTGTCCGACGATGATTATCGCGGCAGTCAGGAAGAACACTTTGCTGTCGCGCAGACGGCTGAATCCGGAGTAGTCGCTTTCGAAGCTTTTGGCGTTGAAGAGGTTCCAGAACTGCAGCATCACGAAGAAAGTGAAGAACAGAGTCACGTCGTAGGCGTTCATCTCAGCGTTGCTGAAGTTGAGGAAGCTTGCGAAGAAGTCGGGCAGGTTGAAGCCGTCGAGCGAGTCCACTTGGTTTGCCTTCAGATACTGCATGAATCCGAACAGCACGACGACAAACACAGCGCTGACTCCGATGATAAACCATTTCATCGTGCGGTTGATGATGAAGTCGTTGAGCCGTCGCGGCTTGTTGCGCATCACGGCTTCGTTTGGCGGCAGCGAAGCGAGCGCGAGGGCTGCGAAAGCGTCCATTATCAGGTTTACCCACAGCATCTGTGTGACGGTGAGCGGCGACTGCTGTCCGGTGAATGCACCAATCAGCACGATGGTGCAAGCCACGAGGTTTACGGTGAGCTGGAAGAGGATGAACCGCTGGATGTTTTGGTAGAGCGACCGTCCCCACATCACGGCTCTTGTGATGCTTGCAAACGAGTTGTCCATGATTGTAATGTCGCTTGCTTCCTTCGCCACCGATGTTCCGTCGCCCATCGACAGTCCCACCTGCGCGGCGTTGAGGGCAGGGGCGTCGTTTGTTCCGTCGCCGGTGACAGCCACCACTTCGCCTTGCTGTTGCAGCAGTCCGACGAGTCTTGACTTGTCGGTAGGACGTGCGCGCGACATAATCTTTATGCGGCGTGCCGCCTCGGCAGCGTCGTTGTCGTCGAGGGCAGCGAAGTCGGGTCCGGTGATTATGTTGCTGTCGTTGTCGGTATTGTCGTTCCACAGTCCTATCTGCCGTCCGATTTCCTTTGCGGTGCCCGGAGTGTCGCCCGTCACGATTTTAATTTTGATTCCAGCGTCGATGCTCTCCTTCACAGCCGCCGGCACGTCGGCGCGCACGGGGTCGGAGATGGCCACGATGCCCATAAACGTCAGGTTGTCGGCGTTGAGCGAGTCGCTCTCCACCGCTTTGCCATCGCCCACCTCCTGGTATGCGAATCCGAGGGTGCGCATCGCCTTCTGCTGGTATCCGAGCAGCGCCTCTCGCAGCTGCTCCTTTGTCACTCCGTCGGGGAAGTTGCGGCATTTGTCGATTACGATTTCAGGCGCACCTTTCACGTAGGCAATGCGCTTGCCCGGGCATACACCGCTGTCGACCACCGTTGCCATGAATTTGCGCATCGTGGAGAACGGCAGCTGCTCCGTAACGGCAGCGTTGTCGCGCAGCGGCTTGTAGTCGGTGTGCTGGTCGTTGAGCCATAGCAGCAACGCGCCTTCTGTAGGGTTTCCCACCACGGTTGGCCGGTCGGCGCCGCGGTCGAGGAATGCCGTGGAGTTTACTGCGATTGCCTCTGCGATTAGCCTTGATTCGTCGTTGTCGGCAAGTTGCTGCGATTTTCCCAGGGCGGCAAACTGCGTTTCGTAGATTCTCATCTGGTTCTGAGTCAGCGTACCCGTCTTGTCGGTGCATATCACGGTTGTTGCACCCATCGTCTCGCAGGCGTGCATTTTCCTCACCAGATTGTTTGTTGCGAGCATCCGTCTCATGCTCAGCGCGAGGCTCAGTGTCACGCTCATCGGCAGACCCTCGGGCACGCTGACCACAATCAGCGTCACGGCGAGCATAATCGTGGTGAGCAGGTATTCGATGAAGCCCATCCACTCGAATCCCGCGCCGTAGTTGTAGATACAAAGGCGGCCTACGATAATCAGCGCGCCGATAGTGTAGCTTGCGTATGACACCAGCCGTCCGAGCCGTTCGAACTGCAGTGTGAGCGGAGTTTTCACGCCGTTGTCGATTTGCGCCGCCTCGTAGACCTTTCCGTATTCCGTTGCGTCGCCCACAGCGTCAACCAGCATCGTGCCGTGGCCCTCGGTCACGGTGGTGCCTCTGAGCGCGCGGTTTGACGGGTAGGTGGCGTCTTTTTTGAAGTCAGCCTCGATGTGTGTCTTCTTGATTACCGGCTCGCCGGTCAGCGTGCTCTCGTTGATGCTCAGCGACACCGAGTCGACAAGGTTGCCGTCGGCAGGCACCTCGTCGCCCGTTTCGAGAATCACCACGTCGCCCACCACGATGTCGCGTCGCGCCACCTGCGTGATGTTTCCGTCGCGCACCACGGTCACTGCTGCGTCGTCGTTCATCTGGTTGAGCATCTCGAATTTCTTGTTAGCGTTCAGCTCGATGACGAATCCGATTACGGTGGCGAGCGTCACGGCAAGGAAGATGCCGAGCGGCTCAAGAAACGCCTTTCCTCCGGCGTTGAGCCAGAAAGCCTCGTAGCAGGCGATGCCTATCGACAGAACGAGTGCCACGAGCAGGATTTTGATTAGCGGGTCTTTGAATTTCTCCAAAAACTGCGTCCATACCGATGCTTTCTCCGGTGGCGTCAGCACGTTGTCGCCGTGGCGATTCCTGCTTTCCGCCACTTGCTGTTGATTCAATCCCTTTGTAATATCAGTTTCCATAAAATTGCTTTGTCGTAAAGTTTTCTCTTATCGTTTGTTTGTGTTGTTGTCAAACCTCAGTCTCCGTCCGCGCACCGAGTTGTTGACCACACCCTGGTTGAACGCAAGGTTTCCGTTGACGTAGGTTTGTCTCACCGTGTTGTGGAACGTGTAGCCCTCAAACGGCGACCATCCGCATTTTGTGAGGATGTTTTCGGCTCTGACGGTGAACGGCATCTCGCGGTCGACCACCACGATGTCGGCGTAGTAGCCCGGGCGCAGGTATCCGCGTCGCACCACGCCGAAGAGGTCGGCAGGCGCGTGACACATTTTCTGCACCACAAGGTCGAGCGTGAACACCTTCTCGCGCACCAGTTCGAGCATCACCAGCAGCGAGTGCTGCACGAGCGGTCCGCCCGACGCCGCTTTCAGGCAGTTGCCCTGCTTTTCCGACAGCAGATGCGGCGCGTGGTCGGTAGCCACGATGTCGAGATAACCCTGCCTCAGCCCGTTGCGCAGCGCGTTGCGGTCGTCCCACGACTTCACGGCGGGGTTCCATTTTATAAGGTTTCCGAGCCGAGGATAGTCGTCGTCGGTAAACCACAGATGGTGGACGCACACCTCGGCGGTGATTTTCTTTTCCAGCAGCGGACGGTTGTCGAACAGTTCCAGCTCGCGAGCTGTCGACACGTGTAGCACGTGTAGCCTTGTGCCGTACTTCTCCGCCCATTCCACGGCGCGTGCCGTCGACTTGTAGCACACCTCCGTGCTTCGTATCAGCGGATGGAACTTCACGGGGAGGTCGTCGCCGTATTTTTTAATGTAGAATTCGCGGTTTCTGCGAATCAGCTGCTCGTCCTCCGAATGGATGGCAACCAGCGCGGGCACTTCGGCAAAGATGTCGTGCAGAGCGTCGCGGTCGCTGACCAGCATGTTGCCCGTCGACGCGCCGAGAAAGAGTTTCACTCCCGGCGTGTAGCTGTAGTCCACCGCCATCAGCGTTTTCAGATTGTCGTTGGTCGCGCCGATAAAGAATCCGTAGTTTGCCACCGACACCTCCTGCGCTCTTCGGTTTTTAGCCTCGAGAGCGTCGATGGTGACTGTCGGCGGCACGGTGTTGGGCATATCCATGTAAGAAGTCACACCGCCAGCCACCGCCGCTGCCGACTCGGTTGCGATGTCGGCTTTGTGTGTGAGTCCGGGGTCGCGGAAGTGCACCTGGTCGTCGATTACGCCCGGCATCACCAGCGCTCCGTCGACATCGTTGCGCACGTCGCATTCAGCCATCACCGCCGCTGCCGGCTCGCCTTCGCCCACTTCGGCGATTATTTCGTCGTCGATAACGATATATCCGCGCGTCAGACGTCCTTCGTTGGCGATGTCGGCATTGTAGATTATTGTCTTCATAAGCTATTGATGCTTGGCGAGTTGAGGGTATTTCTTAAACCAGCTGCGTATGCGCAGCTGCAACACGCCGAACACCGCTTCTCCGAAGATGCTGCTGTTCATCTTGCTCGTTCCGAGCACACGGTTCACGAAGATAATCGGCACTTCCTTGATGCGGCATCCCATCTTGAACGCCGTGAACTTCATCTCAATCTGGAACGCATAGCCCTTGAAGCGGATTTTGTCGAGGTCGATAGCCTCGAGCACGTTGCGGCGGTAGCACACAAAGCCAGCCGTCGTGTCGCGCACGTTCATACCCGTCACGATTCTGACGTATGCCGAAGCGTAGTACGACATAATGACGCGTCCCATAGGCCAGTTTACCACGTTGACACCCGAGACGTAGCGCGAGCCGATAGCCACATCGGCGCCGTCGAGACACGCCTGCCGCAGCTCGAGCAGTTTCTTCGGCGGATGCGAGAAGTCGGCATCCATTTCGATAATAAACTCATAGCCAGCGTTGAGACACCATTTGAAGCCCATGATGTAAGCCGTGCCGAGCCCCAGCTTTCCGCTGCGTTTCAGCAGGTGCAGTCGGCCGTCCCATTGCTTCTGCATTCGTTCGACAATGGCGGCAGTCCCGTCGGGAGAGTTGTCGTCGATAATCAGCACATCGAACATCACCGGAAGCGCGAACACGGCGTTGATGATGTTCTCGATATTTTCTTTTTCGTTGTATGTGGGAATAATCACCACACTGTCAGACTTGTTCATTCTTTATTACGTAATAACATACAAAGGTATGAATTATCGGTGAAATTCGCCCATAAATGTGATGAAAAAGGATATCGGCGATAAATTTGGTGTTTTTATTTGCTTTTCATAAAAGTTAGGCTTACCTTTGTCTCAGAAACATAATAACGACAGAAGAGGGGTCTCGATCATGCGCTGGTAGAGATTCTCTTTTTATTTTACTAATTTTAAAAATAAATTTCGATATGGCAATTACCTACATGACCAAGGATGGTTATGACAAAAAGATGAAGGAAATCGCTTACCTTGAAAGCGTTGAGCGTCCCCGCATTTCTGCTGCCATCGCCGAGGCTCGCGATAAGGGCGACCTTTCGGAGAATTCCGAGTATGATGCCGCGAAGGAAGCGCAAGGTATGCTTGAAATGAAAATCTCGCAACTAAAAGATATGCTCGCGAGCGCACGCATCATCGATGAGGCTAAACTCAACACCGACGAGGTGCAGATCATGAACACCGTGACCATCAAAAACACCAAGAACGGGGCTACTATGGCGTATACCATCGTTGCCGACTCGGAGGCTAACCTCAAGGAGAAGAAAATCGCTTCGAGCACACCGATAGCCAAGGGCTTGCTTGGAAAGCGCGTGGGCGACATCGTGGAAATCAAGGTGCCGCAGGGTGTTATGACTTTTGAAATCGTTAAAATCGAGATATTGTAATGGCAACTATTTTCAGTAAAATCATTGCGGGCGAGATTCCGTGCTACAAGGTGGCGGAGGATGAGAAAAACTTTGCTTTTCTCGACATCAACCCGGTGAACAAGGGGCATGTGCTTGTGGTGCCCAAGACGGAGAACGACTATATCTTCAACCTTTCAGACGACGACTATCAGTCGCTGACGATGTTTGCGCGCCGTGTGGCGAAGGCCATCGACAAGGCGTTGCCGTGCAAGCGTGTGGGCGTTGCGGTGATTGGTCTTGAAGTGCCTCACGCGCATATCCATCTGATTCCTATCGTTGAGGAGAAGGATATGTATTTCGACAAGCAGAAACTTACGCTTCCGGCTGAGGAGATGCAGGCCATCGCCGATGCTATCGCGAAGGAGATGTAAAAAAAAATATCGTACAGATGAGGAGCGGGCAGTGCCGATGGTGCTGCCCGTTTTTTGTTTGTGTGCCCTCGGTTGGCGCATCCCTATGTCTGTCTTTCCGGCTGGGTGTCGGCGCACAAAAAAAAGCCTCCCGTCAAGGAGGCTTTTTGGTTGTGGATAAAGAAAGGTGTTATTTCTTTATGATGCGTGTTGTGGCGATGCCGTTGGCTGTTGCCACGCGCACTACGTATACGCCAGGGGCGAGGCCTTCGACGTTGGCTTGAGAGCCGACGACGTTTGCCACGAGGCTTCCGGCAGCGTTGTAGATGCTTATCTGCGAGTCGGCGTCAGCGCCGTTGACAAAGAGTGTCGAGGCTACCGGGTTAGGGTAGACAGTCACTTTGTTGTCTGCATTCACGTTGTCGACACCGCCGAAGTTTGTGAAGTGCTCAAAGTAGAAGTCGTCGAAGAAAGCCGCCAGTCCGGCTTTCACGGTGTGGCGCACGGCTACATATATCTTCTGTCCGGCATATTTGCTGAGGTCCACGGAGTAGTGCTCCCACGTTTCCTTGTTGTAGTAAGGCATTGTGGTTGTAGGCATTACAGATGTGAAGCTTGCCGTGTTGGTGTTGTCGGTAGTTGATACGAGCACCTCCACGCAGCTTTGCGCGCAAGGGTTGATTGCGAGAGTCGACTCCCAGTTGCGTGCGTAGAAGTGGAATTTCGACTTGTCGGTGGCGGTGAGCTGCTGGCTGATCAACCAGTCGTCGACAGTTGAGCTTTCGTCCTGTGAGGCGATAGCCACGAGTGTCTGGTTTCCGCTTACCGGGTCGAGCACGCCGTTCCAGTCAGAGTTCTGCTGCACGGTGAATGCCGTAGCCGCTCCGCGTTGCGGATAGTTCATTCCAGTCATCGGCTTGGTGAGCTGGCGGTCAACGTCGATTGTGGTGAATCCCTCAGGAGCGAGAGCGCCAGGAGTGTCGTTCTCAAAGTCGTAGTAGTGGGAGTCGGCAGCCATAGCCAAGCCGGTCACCGGCATAGAGATTGAGTATCCGCCATCGAATTCCACAACGAGGTTGTCGTTGACCTGAGCCTCGGCGTTGAGCGCGCTGAACGTGATAGAGAAAGCGGCGCCCTTCTTCGGCTCGATCGTTGTTCCGGCAGCGAGGTCGGTTGTGAAGTTCTCGGTTGAGAATTTCGCCGATTTTATAGTCAGCGCAGTGCTGCCCTCGTTGATTACCGAGAATTTCGGAGTTGAGTTTACAGTCTTGTAGTAGTTGACCGTGCCGGCGTTCCAATCCGTAGCGTTGAACGACGCCTTGGTGTCGGCAGAAGTGGTCACCGTGATAAGGTCGAGACCCACGCCCTTCGCGTTGTCGTAGTCGTGTCCCACGTAGCGCCAGCGGAAAGTCACCGTCTTGCCAGCGTAGGCAGCGAGGTTTACGGTTTCGAGATACCAGTATCGGTCGTCGGAGTTGTCGGAGAGCACGGCAAGTTGATGCCATTCGCCGCCGTCGAGCACCTCAAAGAAGCAAGCGTCGACACCGTTGTCGGCAGTCGATGGGTTCTGTCGCAGACCTGTCTCGTCTTTCAGCAGGCTTACAGGCATAGCGTTGCCCCAGTAGAAGCTCATCTGCAGATTTGAGCCGGCAGGGATTTTGAAGTCGGGCGTTACGAGCTGCGACGATTTGTTGGCAACGTTGCAGCCCACCGATGCGCTGTATTTTCCTTCGAATGGGTTCACCTTGTTGGTAGTAGACCATTTCGTGTAGCTGTCGTATTCCACGTTCCAACCTGTCGGCGGCTCGTTTCCGCTTTCAAAGTTTTCAGTCCACGGGAATGTGCTTATCGTTTGGTCGGCGATTGTAGTGAAAGTCCACACAGTTGCATTTTCGGCGTCGCCCTGCGCGTTGTAGGGCACCACCTTCCAGTTGTAGGTAGTGGCATAGTCGGCAGAGGCGATTACATAAGAAGTTGCGTTGCCGAGGTCTTGTCCGTTGACAAGGTTTGTGGCAGCGGCGTCAGAGCCCACATATAGCTTGTATCCGTCGGCGAAGAGCGCCGGACGCCATGTCAGCGTTATGTTTTTGTTGTAAAGGTTTTCCGACTTGTCGGCAGGCGAGACGAGAGTTGCCTCGGCAGGCTTGCCGCCGGTGCCGTAGAGCGGCGGAAGGATGATAGCGTCGATGAAAGCCACCGATGTCTCAGGAATGTTGTCGGAGTCGCTGATGTCCACGGCGCTGTATGCCCAGCGCAGCAGGCAGTTGTCAGATGCCGGCGAGCCGAGGTTTACGCTCACCTTCTCCAGAGCGTTGTAGTTTGTCGATTCCCATACGGTCGACCACGTAGCGCCGCCGTCTTTCGAGAATTCGAGCGTCACGTCGTTGTCGGGCACGGCATTTTCCTCGTCGGAGTCAAACTCGTTGAAGGCAGAGAATGCCACCGAGTGAGCGCCTGTCGACATGTCGAGGCGTGGAGTGGTCAGATAGCTTGCGCCGTCGAGCGTCACCGAAGCGTAGGCGGTGTAGTCGCCCTCGATGGAATAATTCGACGCCTTCCATCCGTTTCCGGTCCATCCGGCAGGCGGACATCCGTTCTCGAAGCCCTCGAAAGTGTATCCGTCGGGCAGCGCCACCTTTGTTGCGAGCACCTTTATCTGCAGGTCGCCGCCGGTGGTGTGCAGCGTCACGTAGCCGCTCTGCGGAGTGGTGAGCGCGGCGGTGTAGCTGAGCTTGAAGTCGAGCGATGCGTTGGCGTCGAGGTCTACCACAGCTGGGTCGATTGTCGAGCCAATGCCCTGCGGGTAGTCGATGCTTGTGATTTTCAAGCCGCTCTTGCCTTCGTTTTTAAGAGTGATCACATCGGAGAACATTTTTGAGTCCATATACACCTCTCCGAAGTTGTACTGCTTCTTCGACAGCACACCCTTAGGGCCGGTGGCAGGCGTGAACTGCTTCACCACCACGTTGTCGATGTCGAGCACGTTGGCAGTGGTCTTGAGCATCTTGTAGACAAACGCCACCTTGATGTTCTTACCCTGCCATTTGCTCAGGTCGATCATCGTTTTGTAGATAGTCCAAGCAGTCCACGGATATGGGACGTTGCCGTTCTCCTTCAGCTGTGTTGCGTTGTTGAACGACCAAATAGTCTCGGCTCCCTCCACGTTGCCATCGGTCACGATGCGCACCTGGAAGTCGTACTTGCCTTCGTCGATGGCAGCCTTCGACGCCGCCATCCAGTCGAACGACAGCTGATAAGTGTTGTCGAGGTTGAGCTCCGGAGTGAGGAGGATTTCCTCACGCGGACCCTCGCCGCCGTCCTCACCGCCTGTAAACATCGGGCTGTCGACCGACGCGCAGTGGGTGCCGGTCATCGTACCTTTTTCATAATAGTATACGTTCCACCGATACCTGTCGTTGTTTCCCGTGTAGGAGTCAACGGTCGACCAACCGTCTGGAAAGTTGGGACTGTACTGGTCGGTGCTTGTCGTTTCAAACCCCTCGTTGAGGATGGTTTGAGCCGAGGCGGCGGCTGGGAGTGCCGCCAACATCGCCAGGGCGAGATAAAATCTTTTCATAATTGCACTGTATTGATTAATAAATTATTATATTTCCTTACTTTGACATATCATTTAATAACTGCAAAGATACTAAAAAATATTGGTTTCCTAACTCGATATGTCTTTTTATGGGCGTATTTTATAGCAAATAACTGAAATTTTGTCTACGTTTGGCGCATCTGTTGGCGTTGCGCGATGTGTGGGTGACAGCTTTCGCGGTCGTGGAGGGGCGGTGACTTGTGGAGTTTGGTGGAAATGGCTACCTTTGCACATAAATTTGAGAAAAGCGATGAAATCAGACATAGAAATAGCGCGCAGCGTGGCGATGGACCGCATCGAGAAGGTAGCCGAGCGTGCCGGCATCGACGCCGAGTGCCTCGACCATTACGGTAAGTATATAGCTAAACTGCCCTTGTCGATTGTCGACGAGGCGAAGGTGAAGAAGAGCAGGCTGATTCTTGTCACGGCGATCACCGCCACGAAGGCCGGCATCGGCAAGACTACGGTGTCGGTGGGGCTTGCGCTTGGGTTGAACCGCATCGGCAAGCGTGTGTCGGTGGCACTGCGCGAGCCGTCGCTGGGTCCGTGTTTCGGCGTCAAGGGCGGCGCTGCCGGCGGCGGTTATGCCCAGGTGGTTCCGATGGAGAAGATAAACCTCCATTTCACGGGCGATTTCCATGCTATCACGTCTGCCCACAATATGATTTCCGCATTGCTCGACAATTATCTGTATCAGCATGAGGCGGAGGGGTTTGGGCTGAAGACGGTGGTTTGGCGTCGGGTGCTCGACGTCAACGACCGTGCGCTTCGCGATGTGGTGATTGGTCTGGGACCGCGCACCAACGGCGTCACCCGTCAGACGGGATTCGACATCACTGCCGCGTCAGAGCTGATGGCTATTGTCTGCCTGGCGTCCGACCTCGCCGACCTTGAGCGCCGCATCGGCAACATACTGCTGGGTTTCACCTACGACGACAAGCCGTTCACGGTCAAGGATATGGGCGTTGAGGGCGCCATCACGGTGCTTCTGAAGGCAGCGATGAAGCCTAATCTTGTGCAGACCATCGAGCATACGCCGGCGTTTATCCACGGCGGGCCGTTTGCCAACATAGCCCACGGCTGCAACTCCATCGTGGCAACGAAGGCAGCGATGTCGTGCAGCGACTATGTGGTCACCGAGGCTGGGTTCAGCGCCGACCTCGGAGCGGAGAAGTTTTACGACATCAAGTGCCGCAAGTCGGGACTGCAGCCGAGCCTCACGATTCTTGTAGCCACGGTGCAGGGACTGAAGGTGCAGGGCGGCGTCGACTACGCCGTTGTCAAGGAAGAGAATGTGGCGGCCGTCGAGGCGGGGTTTGAGAATCTCGACAAGCATCTGCGCAACATCCGCAAGTTCGGGCAGACTGTGATTGTTGCCATCAACCGCTTTCCGAGCGACACCGATGCCGAGGTTGCCGCCATTGAGACGCACTGCCGCCGTCTCGGCGTAGGGTTTGCCGTCAACCGGGCGTTTTCCGAGGGCGGTGCCGGCGCGGAGGAGTTGGCGCGTCTTGTGGTCGACACCATCGAGCGGGAGCCGTCGGCACCACTTCGCTTTGCGTATGCCGACAGCGACAGCATCGAGGAGAAGGTAGTGAAGGTAGCCACCGAGATTTACGGCGCCACGTCGGTTGTGTTCAGCTCGTCGGCGCGCCGCATGATGCAGACCCTTGAGCGCAACGGCATGGGTCATTTCCCGGTGTGCATAGCCAAGACCCAGTATTCATTCTCCACCGACCCCAAGCGCATGGGAGCCGCCGACGGCTTTGAGCTTCAGGTCAATGATGTGATTGTCAACAGCGGCGCGGAGATGATTGTTGTCGTGGCAGGCGACATTCTCCGCATGCCCGGACTGCCGAAGAAGCCTATGGCTCTCAACATCAGAATCAAGGACGGTCTTATCGAAGGCTTAAGTTAAAAGCATAAATATGCAAAAATGTCGCAGGCGCACCGGTGGGGTGGGTCTGCGACATTTCTTTTTTCAGCGCGTCGGTGCGCGCGTTTGTGTGGGATTATTCCATCAGCTTGCGGTAGCGTATGCGGTGCGGCTCCACGTCGCCCATGCGTCGGCGCTTGTCCTCCTCATACTCCGTGTAGGTGCCTTCGTAGAAGAACACTTGGCTGTCGCCCTCGAAGGCGAGGATGTGGGTGCAGATTCGGTCGAGGAACCATCGGTCGTGGCTCACGACAACTGCGCATCCGGCAAAGTTCTCCAAGCCTTCCTCCAGCGCGCGCAGCGTGTTCACGTCGATGTCGTTGGTCGGCTCGTCGAGGAGCAGCACGTTGCCTTCCTCCTTCAGCGCCATTGCCAGGTGCAGGCGGTTGCGCTCACCGCCTGAGAGCATACCGATTTTCTTCTCCTGGTCGGCACCCGCGAAGTTGAATTTCGAGAGGTATGCGCGTGCGTTCACGTCGCGTCCGCCCATGCGGAAGAGTTCGGTGCCTCCCGACACCACCTGGTAGACCGTCTTTTCCGGGTCGAGGTCCTTGTGGTTTTGGTCGACGTAGGCAATCTTCACCGTCTCGCCCACTTCAAAGGTACCCTTGTCGGCGTGTTCCAGTCCCATGATGAGTTTGAAGAGGGTAGTTTTTCCGGCACCGTTCGGACCGATCACGCCGACAATGCCGTTAGGCGGCAGCATGAAGTTGAGGTCGTCAAACAGCACCTTGTCGCCGAACGCCTTCGCCACGTGTTGAGCCTCGATAACCTTGTTTCCGAGGCGCGGACCGTTGGGGATGAAGATTTCGAGTTTCTCCTCGCGTTCCTTCTGGTCCTCGTTGAGCAGTCGGTCGTAGCTTGACAGACGCGCTTTTCCTTTTGCCTGACGCGCTTTCGGCGCCATGCGAATCCATTCCAGCTCGCGTTCGAGCGTCTTGCGCCGTTTGCTTGCCTGCTTCTCCTCCTGCGCCATCCGTTTTGTCTTCTGGTCGAGCCAAGAGCTGTAGTTTCCCTTCCAGGGGATTCCCTCGCCTCGGTCGAGTTCGAGAATCCATCCCGCCACGTGGTCGAGGAAGTATCGGTCGTGGGTGATGCATATCACCGTGCCCGGATACTGTTGCAGGTGTTGCTCCAACCAGTCGATCGATTCAGCGTCGAGGTGGTTGGTAGGCTCGTCGAGCAGCAGGATGTCGGGGTTTTGCAGCAGCAGTCGGCACAGCGCCACGCGTCGGCGTTCGCCACCCGACAGTGTTGCCACGTTCTGGTCTTCCGGCGGACAGCGCAGCGCGTCCATTGCGCGTTCCAGCTTGTTGTCGATGTTCCAAGCGTCGGCTGCGTCGAGCTTGTCCTGCAGCTCCGCCTGCCGGTTTATCAGCTTGTCCATCTTGTCGGGGTCCTCAAGCACGTCGGGGTCGGCGAAGCTCTCGTTCACCTGGTCGAATTCCTTCAGCAGGTCGAGCACCGGCTGCACGCCCTCCTGCACGATTTCCTTGACGGTTTTCGAAGGGTCGAGTTTCGGGTCCTGCTCCAGGTATCCTACGCTGTATCCCGGGGAGAATACCACTTCTCCCTGATACTGCTTGTCGATACCCGCGATAATCTTCAGCAGCGTCGACTTTCCGGCACCGTTCAGACCGATGATTCCGATTTTCGCGCCGTAGAAGAACGACAGGTATATGTCTTTGAGCACTTGTTTCTGTGGAGGGTAGATTTTGCTCACTCCCACCATTGAGAATATCACTTTCTTGTCGTCAGCCATAATTTTTTCTGATTTTGGTTGATGTTTCTTAGTGTTTTCTTGTTTCTTTGATTTTGTAGTCGCAGCGCACTCGTCCGCGGGCGATGTTGTTCAGTTTTGTCTTTATCAGCTGTTTGCGTATCGGCGAGATGCGGTCAACGTAGAGGATTCCGTCGAGGTGGTCGTATTCGTGCTGGATGATTCGCGCGAGGAATCCCTCAAACACCTGCTCGTGCTCCACGAAGTCGGTGTCGAGCCAGTTGAGGCGCACCTTCTCGTGGCGCACCACGTTTTCGCTGAGTCCGGGGAGGCTGAGGCATCCCTCCGAGCGGCTCACTGTCGGAGAGTCGGTCAGGATGTCGAGTTCCGGGTTGACGAGAGTCATTTTCACACCCTCAAGCTCAGGGAACGTGTCTTTGAGCACGTCGGCGTCGATTACGATCAGCCGTATCGGCAGACCGATTTGCGGTGCGGCGAGTCCTACGCCGTCCGATTCGTACATCGTTTCGTACATGTTTTCGACCAGTTTTTTCAGGTCGGGATAGTTTTCATCCACATCGTCGGCCTCCTGCCTGAGCACGGGCTGACCGTATAAATAAATAGGTAGTATCATATCTTCTTTCGTGTTTTTTGTTTTTTTGCGTCATCGCCGGCTTTCGAGGAAATCGTTGAGGATGATTGTGGCAGAGATTTCGTCGACAATCGCCTTGTCGCGGCGCGCCGTCTTCTTCATTCCTCCGTCGAGCATGGCGCGGTGGGCAATCACCGATGTGAACCGCTCGTCGTACATTTCCACCGGCATCTGCGGCATTTCCTTAGCCAGCTGGGCGAGAAACGGCTTGATGTAGCGCATGCTCTCCGATGGCTCGTTGTTCATCTGCTTCGGCAGCCCCACGACAATCCGTTCCACGGGCTCTTTCGCCACATATTGCTTCAGAAACGTGAGCAGCTGATGGGTGGGCACGGTGGTGAGACCGTTTGCCACAATCTGCAGCGTGTCGGTCACGGCTATTCCCGTGCGCTTCCGTCCGTAGTCGATAGCGAGAATGCGTCCCATCAGCGGTTTATTTCGTTTACAGCCATGCGCAGCGCCGACAGCCGTTCGAGCAGTCCCTCCATGCGGTCGAGCGGCAGCATGTTTGCCCCGTCCGATTTCGCCACCGCCGGGTTCTGATGCGTCTCCATAAACAGACCGTCGGCACCGGCAGCGATTCCGCATCGCGCCATTGTCTCGATGAGGTGGGGCAGTCCGCCCGTCACGCCGCACGTCTGGTTTGGCTGCTGCAGCGAGTGTGTCACGTCGAGAATCACTGGTGCGAACCGGCGCATCGTAGGGATTCCGCGGTAGTCCACGATGAGGTCCTGGTATCCGAACGTTGTTCCGCGCTCGGTTATCGCCACGTCGTTGTTGCCCGTGTCCTTCACCTTCTGCACGGCAAATTCCATGGCCTCCGGCGACAGAAACTGTCCCTTCTTGATGTTGACCGTCTTTCCAGTTCGCGCCGCCGCCACGAGCAGGTCGGTCTGGCGGCATAGGAACGCCGGAATCTGCAGCACGTCGACATATTCTGCAGCCATCGCCGCTTCTTCGGCGGCGTGGATGTCGGTCACCACGGGGATGTTGTAGGTTTGTCTCACCTTTTTCAGCACTTCGAGCGCCTTTATGTCGCCGATGCCCGTAAACGAGTCTATCCGCGAGCGGTTCGCCTTTCGGTAGCTTCCTTTGAACACGTAAGGGATGCCCAGCCGACGGGTGGTTTCCACTATTTGTCCGGCGATGTCCATAGCCATCTGTTCGCCCTCTATCACGCAAGGGCCTGCGAGCAGGAAGAAGTTGCCTGAGGCAGAGTTTTTGAGTTGTTCTATCATTTTTTCAATTGGTTTATCGTGTGGATTGCGGCGCAGGCAAACACGCCCGCCGTTTCTGTGCGCAGACGGCTGTCGCCGAGGCTCACGGGGATGAATCCGGCATCGAGAGCCGCGCGTATCTCGGGCTGGCTGAAGTCGCCTTCGGGCCCGACGAGAATCGTCACGTCGCTCTCCGGAAGGCATTCCTTCACGAAGTCGCGCCTCGGGATTGCGGGGTCGCAGTAGGCAATGAACCGCTGTCCGTCGGGGAGAGCCTTCATGAAGTCGTCAAACGGCGTGAGGTCGTCGAGCTGCGGCAGCGTAGCCTTCAGCGACTGCTTCATCGCCGCCACGAGGATTTTGCGCAGGCGTTCCGTCTTCAGCACCTTCCTCTCCGAGTATCGGCACAGGAGCGGCACGATGCGGTCAACGCCCATCTCCGTCACCTTCTCCGCCATCCATTCCATGCGGTCCATGTTTTTTGTCGGAGCGATAGCCACCGTGATGCGGCATCCCCAGTGGGGCTTCACGTCGGTGGTGCCGACAATCTCCACGGCGCAGTTTTTGGCGTTGGCGTTCAGGATGCGGCACAGATGGAGATGCCCTTTTCCGTCGACCACCTCCACCTCTTCGCCCTCTTTCAGCCGCAACACGCGCACGCAATGCTGCGCCTCCTCGTCGGGGAGCAGCATTGTCGTGGTAATGTCGGGAGCATAAAATCGATGCATATTGATTTTTTACGTTGTTTTTTCTTTATCTTGTCAGTTTTTCTGTGGGCTGACGTTTCTTTCCGGAGTCGAACACCACCATAAACAGCAGAGCCACCGCGAGAGCGTAGCCGGCGAAGATGAGCCATGACGTCTGCCATCCTTCCACCTGCGGCGCCATCGACGTCATGTCGACGAAGTTGTTGATCACCGCCTGCGCGCCGAGAGTGCCCACCGTGGCACCCACGCCGTTTGTCATCAGCACGAAGAGTCCCTGCGCGCTCGAGCGCAGCTTGCCGCTCACTTCCTGGTTGACGAAGAGCGAGCCGGAGACGTTGAAGAAGTCGAACGCCACACCGTAGACAATCATCGAGAGGACAAACATCCAGACTCCGCTGCCCGGGTTGCCGAAGCCGAAGAGCCCGAAGCGGAACACCCATGCCAGCATCGCGATGATCATCACGCGTTTGATGCCGAATCGGCTCATTACAAACGGGATGAGCAGGATGCAGAGCGTCTCAGACACTTGCGACAGCGAAATCAGCATATTGGCGTGCTCAACGCCGAACGTGCCCTGATATTCGGCTATCGAGCCGAAGCTCGTGATATAGGTGTTGGCGAATCCGTTGGTAATCTGCAGCGACACGCCGAGGAGCATCGAGAAGATGAAGAATATCGCCATGCGTTTCTGCTTGAACAGCTTGAAGGCGTCGAGTCCGAGCGACTGTGCCATTGAGCTGCCGCTTTCGTTGTTCACCGGGCATGATGGGAGCGTCAGCGCGTAGGCACCGAAGAGCAGACCCACGGCGCCGCAGGCGAAGAACTGGTTGTAGTTCTGCTGGAATCCCATCAGGTCGACAAACCACATCATGCAGATGAAACCGACGGTGCCGAGAGTGCGTATCGGCGGAAACACCTTTACGGGGTCGAGTCCGGCACCCTCGAGTCCGCTGTAGGCAACGGAGTTGGAGAGCGAGAGGGTAGGCATGTAGAACGCCACGCTGCAGGAGTAGAGTGTGAACAGCGTTGCAAACTGCGCCTCGCTGCCGGTGGTCATGCCGTAGTAGCCCGCGGCAATCATGAATGCCGCCGCGATGATGTGGCACGCGCTCAGCAGCTTCTGTGCCGGGACGTAGCGGTCGGCGAGGATTCCCATCAGCGCCGGCATGAAGAGCGACACGATGCCCTGCATTGCGTAAAACATTCCGATGTGTTCACCCATTCCGATGCTGAACAGGTAGGTTCCCATTGAGGTAAGGTAAGAACCCCACACAGCGAACTGCATGAAGTTCATTATCGCAAACCTTGTACGTAGATTTCTCATAAGTTTTTCTGTATTTTTTTTGTTAGATTTTTTCTTGTTTCTGCTGCCTGCGTTTCTCGTCGATGGCAGCCTTTATCTCCGCCGCGCGCTCATACTCCTCCGTGCTGATGCACTTTGCGAGCATGCGCTGCAGCTCCTCCTCGGCGAGGCGGCCGAGCGGCAGCTGGCTTGCGTCGTCGATGGTGGTGTCGCTGTCGGCAGCCGGCGCGTTGTCAAACCCCTCGGCGATGAATCCCGTCTCGTCGACCACCTCGCGGGTGGTGTAGATGGGGGCGTGCGAGCGCAGGGCGATGGCGAGCGCGTCGGATGTGCGCGCGTCGACCACCACTTCGCGGTCGCCGTCGGCAAACGTGATTTCGGAGTAGAATATCCCTTTCTCAAACTTGCTGACAAACACCTCTTTCACTCTGATGCCGAAGGCGCGTGTCACCGAGCGGAACAAGTCGTGGGTGAGCGGGCGCGGCAGGTTGACGCGCTCCATCCATGCCACTATCGACTGTGCTTCGGCGATGCCCACCACCACGGGGATGCGGTGAGGTCCGCCGTCCTCGGTGAGGAGCACGGCGTAGGCGCCTTTCTGTATCTGGCTGTGGGTGATACCCATCACGCTGATTTTCACTCTGTCGGTCATGTCGCAGCTGTTTTTGTTGTTAGATTACCACTTTCTGTCCGGTGATGATTCCGCTGCCGTAGCAGAGGTGGCCGGTGGCGTCGTAGACCACGGCAAACTGTCCGGGGGCGATGCCCTGCACCTTCTCTTCCGATTCGATGACGTATTCCCTTCCGCCGAGAGGCACGAAGCGCGCCTTCATAAATACCGGCGTGTGGCGGTTCTTGAACATGATGTCGACCGGCTCGGTCTGTCCCTCCCACGGGTTTCCGCTGATGAAGTGCATCTCGTCGAGGTGGAGCGTCTTGCCATACTGCTTGTCGGTGTCGTATCCGCGGCTGACGTAGATAGTGTTGTCAGCCACGTTCTTCTTCACCACATACCACGGGCCTCCGCTCAGCCCCAAGCCCTTGCGCTGACCGATGGTGTGGAACCAGAATCCGCGGTGCTCGCCGATTTTCTTGCCTGTCTCCAGCTCGATGATGTTGCCCTTCTTCTCGCCCAGATGGCGGCGGATGAAGTCGTTGTAGTTAATCTTTCCGAGGAAGCATATTCCTTGGCTGTCCTTGCGGTAGGCGTTGGGCAGTTTCGCCTGCTGCGCTATGCGCCTCACCTCCTCCTTCGGCATCGAGCCGATGGGGAACGTCAGGTGCATCAGCTGCTCGTAGGAAATCTGCGCGAGGAAGTCGGTCTGGTCCTTCACCGGGTCGACCGCCGTGGCGAGATATTTGCGCCCGTCGACAAAGGTGGTCGTGGCGTAGTGTCCGGTGGCTGTTATGTCGAAGTCCTTGCCCCAACGCTGCTCGAAGTAGCCGAACTTTATCATCTTGTTGCACATCATGTCGGGGTTTGGCGTCAGCCCGCTTCTGACGGTGCGCAGCGCATATTCCATCACGTTGTCCCAGTATTCCTGGTGTAGCGACACCACCTCGAGCGGCAGCCCGTAGCGGTGGGCTATGGCGGTACACATCTCGATGTCTTCCTCGGCGGAGCAGTCGCCCTCGCCGTTGTCCATTCCGATGCGGATGTAGAATAGCGTCAGGTCGTGGCCCTCCTCCTTGAGTTTGTGCACCACGACGGCGCTGTCGACGCCTCCCGAAATCAATACGGCTGTTCTCATTGTATATTTATTCTTTTCCTCCTAAAAGTTTTTAAGTTCGTTAAGGCTGTCCTTGTTGGTGAAGTAGAGCGACAGCAGATAGTCGACCGACACCTTTCCCGGACCTGCCAGCATTATAAACACAAACATGCCGACAAAGAGCAGCGGCACGTAGCCCAACTGCAGGCTCGACATCAGCGCCACCTCGCCCATAGGCATGTTGGCGATGCCCGCCATCAGTCCGTTGTCGAGGATATACCATTCAGCCACCGCCATGGAGAGCGTGGGCAGCACCACGGAGAGGCGGGTGAGGAATCCGAAGATTAGGAATGCCGAGCAGACCACCTCAATGGCTATCATCATGTCGAGCGTGGTGGCGGAGCCCATGCCGAGGAGGTCGGGGAAATATTTCACAAAGAAGTCGTAGTTTGCAATTTGGCGGATGCCGAACTGCATGAACATCACGCCGGCAAACACGCGGATGAAGAAGCGCGACAGGTTGCCGTAGGTGCGGTATGCCTCGGCGACGAATATGCGCCGTAGGAGTTTGCGATGTCTTCTCATATCTCAGTTGTTTTTATTTGTCGTTTGCCTGCGCCACGCTCTCGATGGCGCGCAGCAGGCTGTCGATGTCGACAAATTTGGTGGTTATCTTCTTGTCGCTGTCGAGCACGTAGACCGCCGGACGCAGACGCTGGTCGTAGGCTGCGGTGTCGATGCATGCCACTTCCCAGTCGGCGGGCTCGGTGGCAAGCTTGCTCTCTACTGCCGCGGGGTCGCCGCCATAGACGGAGACAATGCGCAGATGCCCCTCCTTGATGAGCGACGAGGCGGCTATGCTTGCGCTCAGGCGCACTTTGTAGATTGAGCAGTCAATGCATCCGTCGGAGTTGAAAAAGAGGATTGTGGTGCCTGCGGTGAGCCCGTAGAGCGATGCCGCTCCGGCTGGCGACTGGCGCAGCGGGAAGTCGGCCACGGTGGCGCCCACCGCCGAGTTGGCGAGCACCGCCGCCTGTGCCTGCAGCTTTGCCTTCAGAGCCTTGTCGACCTTCTTGGCGGCGGCGATGTTGTCGGCAAACATCGTGTAGACCTCGTCGGAGCAGTACTGGCTGCGGAGGTTGAGCACGTCGGAGTGGAGCATGCCGACGGTGAGGTTGAGGTTGGTGGGGTTCTTCGCCACGCGCTCAACGTATTTCTTTATCGATTTCTCGACCACAGCCTTGTCGGCGAGCGCGAAAAACGACAGATAGTCGGTAAACGTGTTGTGGAACGCGGCGAGGTCGGTGACGGCGGTCTTCTCAAGGTCGCACTTGTCCCAGAGATGCTCCACCATGAAGTTGGCGCGCATAGCCGGCTTGGTGAGCTTGTCGGGCACCGACGGGTATTCAAACAGTGTGGCAGGAGCCGCCGGCTCTGCAGCCCTGGCGGAGCCTGCCGCGATGACAACGGCAAGCGCCGCCGCCGTGAAAATATTTCTTATCTTCATGTTTCTTTCAGTTATATCAATCCTAACTTATGCAAAGTTACAATTATTTGGTTATAATCTGAAGAAAAAATCCGACAAAAACCATTTTCACAGGCGTGGCGGTGCGCTATCGGCGGTAGGAGCCGTTGCGGAACCTCACCACCTCCATCACCTCGCGCATGCGGTCGCCGATGCGGTCGCCGTATCTCTTGGTGATGTCGGCTGGAGTCATGTTGGTGGAGATGAGCGTGGGCAGCGAGCGGTCGTAGCGTATCTCGAGCAGGTCGCGCATGGGGGCGGTCATGTTGCCGAACTCCATCACCTCGCGCGGCTCCGTGCCCAAGTCGTCGATGGCGAGCAGCGGTGCGCGCGCCACGTTGTGCCATTCGGCGACCGACGTGCGGTGCATCTCGGTGAGCGCCACAGCGTTGTAGAGCGGCATCCTCATGCGCTTTCCAGTCATGGGGTCTCTGAGGTCGAAGGCGTTGACGAGGCTCTGCAGGGCTCTCAGAAACGTGGTCTTGCCGTTGCCGTATCTGCCCGCCAGCAGCAGGCTGTGGCGCGGCGAGGCGTTGACCGTCCACGCAGCCGTCTGCCTCACACACTGCTCGAAGTCGCCGTCGGGCGAGATGCTGTGTCCGCGGCTTTCCACCTCCGCCGCCACCGCCATTGCGAGGCAGCTCTCGGCATACTCCTGGCTCACGGGAAGCCTAAAACGGGGCATCATAGGCATCCGTCCCATCAGCTGGAGCTTCAATTGGTCGTTGATTCTCATAGAAGTCTTGTTTAAAGGTTTTGCACTTATGTTTATTGAAAGTCTTGATGTATTCGCGGTTCATCTTGTTGACGAAGTGGGCGCGGCAGTCGTCAACCGTCTTGGTTCTGACGCCGCAGGAGCGCAGGTATCCGAAAAACTCATATATGAATGGCAGCAGCTCCGCCGTCTGCGCCGGGCCGCGGTGTTTTTCTGTCAGCTTCACCACGTCTGTCTGCCATTTGTGGTCGGCAACAAGAATTTTTTCGATTTCATCAATCGGTTTTTCCTCCGTATAGAGAGAAATATTTTCTTTGTCTATGTCTTTATCTTTATATAAGGTCTCCTTAGTGGTAGGTTTAGTGGTTGTCTTAGTGGTTGCCTTAGTGGTTGCGGATGTGACAATGCGGTAGACCGGCGTGCGGGAGTTGCGCACACCCTCGCGGCATTCGATCAGTCCTTTTTCCCTGAGGCTCTGACGCGCGCGGATAATCGTGGAGCGGCGCATGCCGATGGATGCGCACAGCTCGGCGGTGGCAACGGCAATCTCGTCTTCCCACATGTTGCGGTTCGCCATGTTGAGGAGATAGAAGTAGACGGCAATCTCAGCCGACGAGAAATGGTCGAACTGATGAATCTTCCAGAATCGGTTTATGATTTCGATGTAAGTCATGGTGGATGTGTGTTTTTTTTGTTTTCTGCTGCAAAGTTACATGTGTAGGAGTGCCGCTTTTCGGAAAAAAGAGACAACCGCACATATTTTTTTGATTGCAAAGGTGCATTTTTCCTTGCGCAACGGCATTGTTTATTCAAAAAATGCGTATTTTTGCGATTATGAATAACCGGATAAACGAAATTCAAGACGAAATCATCGATGAGTTCAGTGGCTTCAGCGACTGGATGGACAAGTATTCATACATCATCGAGATGGGCAACGCGCTTCCGCCTATCGACGAGCGCCACAAGACGCCCGACAACATTATCGAAGGATGCCAGAGCCGCGTGTGGCTCAACGCCGAGTACAGTGACGGCAAAATCCACTTCGCCGCCGACAGCGACGCGATTATCGTGAAGGGCATAATATCGATGCTCGTGCGCGTGCTCTCCGACCAGACGCCTGCCGACATCCTCGACGCAAACCTCTACTTCATCGACAGCATAGGGCTGACCGAGCACCTGTCGCCGACGCGCAGCAACGGACTGCTCGCCATGGTGAAGCAGATAAAGATGTATGCGCTCGCCTATAAAACAAAAGAACAACAACAGCAATGAACAGTCAACTGAAACAACCGCTTGTGCTGACAGCCATAGGCGCGACCCTCGCCGTGGCGGTGGTCTATGCCGCCGTGCCGCTCTTCTCCATCCCGCTGTTCGGATTCGGCTACGGATGGGAGTATGTGGCGACATTCTTCAAAATCGGAAAATACTTGGAGATGGTGCCCTTTCTGATGCCGTTTATCGGCTTGGTGGGCACGGCCGCGACCCTCGTCACGAAAAGCCGCGGAGCGCACGTGCTCTCAATCTCGTTTGCCGCGCTGCCGCTGATGTTTTTCGGCTACTTCGTCTACATGATAGCGAGCTATCCGCAGGGCGAAATCCTCGGCGCCGGAATGGAGAAAATCTCAATCCTCTCCACCTTGAGCTGGTCGGTGTGGGCGTGTCTGGCATTGTCGCTGGCGGCTTTCGCGGTGGCGGTGGCTAATGTATATAAAGAAAACAAAAACAAATAAATATACAAACCGTAAAAAAACTTCCATTTATGTTTAAAAACCATCCAAAAGGACTACTCGCAGCCGCCCTCTCAAACATGGGCGAACGGTTCGGCTACTACATCATGAACGCCGTGCTGGTGCTGTTCCTATGCTCAAAGTTCGGCTTGTCTGACGAAGTGAGCGCAATCATCTACTCCGTGTTCTACTGCGGCATCTACGTGCTCAGCCTCGTGGGAGGCATCATCGCCGACAAGTCGCAGAAATACAAAATGACAATCATGGCGGGACTCATCGTGATGGCGCTCGGCTACGTGATTCTCTCCGTGCCGGTGCTCTCCACTCCCGACAACATAGGATGGCTGCTGCCGGTAACCTGCGTGGCGCTGTTCCTCATTGCCTTCGGCAACGGCTTGTTCAAGGGCAACCTGCAGGCTATCGTCGGTCAGATGTACGACAACTTCGAGGCTGAGGCGGCTCTCAAGGGCGAGGACGCCCTGCGCGAGGCGAAAAGCCGCCGCGACTCGGGCTTCCAAATCTTCTACGTCTTCATCAACATCGGCGGACTCGTAGCTCCGTTTGTGGCACCGCTGCTCCGCGAGTGGTGGCTCAAGGCAAACCACATGCTCTACAACGCCGACCTCCCCGCGCTCTGCCATAAATTCATCGACGGAGCGGCTATGAAGGCCAACGAGACGGCAAACCTCGCAACCCTCGCCAAAGACGCCAACATGGGCGAGACCGTCACCGACATGTCGGCTTTCTGCACGCAGTATCTCGACGTGTTCAACACCGGTATCCACTACTCGTTTATCGCGTCGGTGGCTGCAATGCTCATCTCGCTCGTCATCTTCATCGCTTGCCGTCAAGTGTTCCCGACACCGGGCAAGAAGGAGAAGAAAGAAACTGTAAACTACTCTGCCGACGAGAAAGCAGCGATGGCAAAGGAAATCAAGCAGCGCATGTATGCTCTCTTCGCAGTGCTCGGAATAGTTATCTTCTTCTGGTTCTCGTTCCACCAGAACGGACAGTCGCTCGCCTACTTCGCACGCGACTTCGTGCAGACCGATAAGATAGCGCCGGAGATATGGCAGGCAATCAACCCGTTCTTCGTGATCGTGCTCACGCCGCTCATCATGCTCTTCTTCGGATACTTCACCCGCCGCGGACGCGAAATCTCGACACCGAAGAAAATCGCATTCGGTATGGGCATCGCCGGACTCGCATTCCTCTTCCTCACCATCTTCTCTTGGCAGCAGGGATACCCGTCGGCTGAGACGTTCAAGGAAATGGACACTGTGGCAAAAGCGGGCATGAAGGCTGGACCATGGGTGCTCATCGTGGTCTACTTCTTCCTCACTGTTGCCGAACTCTTCATCTCGCCGCTCGGACTCTCGTTCGTGTCGAAGGTGGCGCCGAAAAACCTGCAGGGTCTCTGCCAGGGTCTGTGGCTCGGTGCTACTGCCCTCGGAAACCTGTTCCTTTGGATTGGCCCGTTGATGTACAACAAATGGCCTATCTGGGAATGCTGGGGTGTGTTCCTCGTCGTGTGTGCCGTCTCTATGGGCGTGATGCTCGGCATGGTGAAATGGCTTGAAAGAGTGACCAAATAACAAATTCCCTCATACACCAGCTAAAAGCGCACCGGTTAGGTGCGCTTTTTTTTTATTAAGGACCTTAAAGACCTTAAGGACCTTAGAAAAGAAAAAGCATTGGTTTGTTTTGCTTTTTCGCTCACCTTGCACTATCTTTGCATCGGAAGAACAAAGGGGTGCCTTAGGGCTGAGATTATACCCTCCGAACCTGATACGGATAATGCCGGCGCAGGGATTGTGTGACATAATATTCTCTTTTTCATAGGCACTTTTGTTCGTCAAGCAAAAAAAGAGTGCGTATGGCTAAATATCCAATAGTTCTGACAATCGCAGGCTCCGACTCTTCGGGCGGAGCAGGCATACAGGCCGACATAAAGACAATGTCGGCTATCGGCGTTTATGCGGCTTCGGCTGTCACGGCGGTGACGGCGCAAAACACGCTCGGCGTCGACGGCGTGCAGGGCATCGACCCCGACATGGTGGCGCGGCAGATTGACGCCGTGTTTTCCGACTTGCGCCCCGACGCGGTGAAAATCGGGATGCTCTACTCGCGGAGCATCGTGGAGGCTGTTGCCGACAGGTTCTGCCACTGGCGTCCGCAAAACGTGGTGCTCGACCCTGTGATGATTTCCACAAGCGGAAGCCGGCTCATCGAGGAGGACGCCGTCGAAGCCATAAAGGAGAAACTGTTCCCGTTCGCGTCGCTGCTGACGCCAAACCTCATGGAGGCGGAGCTTCTGACGGGAATACCCGTCGACAGCCTCGAAACGGCGCGTGAAGCGGCGCGGAGCATCGTGGAGACGGGATGCCGCGCGGCTCTCGTCAAAGGCGGACATCTTGACGGCGATGTGGCTGTCGACGTGCTGTTTGCCGACGGGGAGCTCCGCGAATACAGCAGCCGGCGCGTCGTGTCGGTCAACACCCACGGCACGGGATGCACCCTGTCGTCGGCTGTCGCTTCTTTCCTCGCGCTGGGATTACCGCTGGCCGAGGCCGTGGGCTGCGCCAAAAACTATCTGCACAGCGCGCTCGTCGCCGGTGCCAATGTCGCTGTGGGCGGCGGACACGGTCCGGTGAACCATCTGTTTAACCCTAACAAACTGAAAACGATATGATTACTGTAAAATTCAACGATGAGAGCCTGCTTCTCGACGACGGTGCCACCGTGAGCTGTATGCTCGGCAAAAAAAGCATCTCGGCGGTCAACATCGCCGTGGCGGTCAACGGACAGATGGTGCCGAAGACCGAATATGACGCCACTGCGCTCCACGACGGCGACACGGTGCTCGTCATCAAGGCTTTCTACGGAGGGTAGACCCATGGCGTTCAAACTCATTGCCATAACGCCCGAGCTGACGCTGCCCGACGAGGCTTGGCGCATAACACACCTGTTAGACGCCGGTTTCGACGCCGTGCATCTGCGCAAGCCCCACTGTGGAGAGGAGGAGATGCGGAGCTATGTCGACACCTTGCCGGCGGGCATTGCCGACCGGCTGGCGATGCACTATTTCCCCGACGTGGCTGCCGAAAAGGGCATCGGCGGGGTGCATCTCAACAAGAGGTCGCCGAGGGTGCCGGAAGGATGGAAGGGCACCGTGAGCCGCAGCTGCCACTCGCTGGAGGAGGTGGCTGAAAGCAGAGAGCTCGACTACGTGTTTCTTAGCCCCGTGTTCGACAGCATCAGCAAGCAGGGCTACGCCTCGCATTTCAGCGAGGAGCAGCTGCGCGGACACGTCGACGCGAGGGTGATGGCGCTCGGAGGCGTGACCGCCGGCAAAATCCCGTGGCTCGCCGACGTGGGTTTCGGAGGATGCGCCTTCCTGGGGTATCTGTTCGGCGTAGGCGCAGAGGAGTTCTGCCGCCGCGTGGAGCTTATTGTAGAACAACGTAACAAAATAATATAAGAATATGCTGCAATTCATAACACATCCATCCTCCCGGATGACAATAGAGGAGGAGATAAGGCAAGCCGTCGACGGCGGATGCCGGTGGGTGCAACTGCGCATGAAGGACGCCACTCGCGATGAGATTGTCGCCACGGCAAAGCGCGCAAAGGAAATCTGCGCCGATGTCGACGACTGCATCCTCGTGGTCGACGACCACGTCGACATCGCCAAGGAGCTACAGCTCGACGGCGTGCATCTTGGAAAAAACGACATGCACCCCGACGAGGCGCGCGAAATCCTCGGAGGCGACTTCATTATCGGTGCAACCGCAAACACGTTTGACGATGTGCAGGCGCTGCGCCATCTCGACATCGACTACATCGGACTCGGACCCCTGCGCTTCACCGCCACGAAGCAGAAACTGAGCCCCGTGCTCGGACTTGACGGCTACCGCGACATCATTGCGCGGATGAAGGACGCGAGCATCAACCTGCCGGTGGTGGCAATAGGCGGCATCACGATCGCCGACATCGAGGACGTGATGGCAACCGGTGTGAGAGGCATTGCCGTGTCGGGCGAGCTGATAAACGCCGACAACATGACGAAGCACACCGCCGACATGATCAGCATACTTGAAAAAATTGTAGAACGACAATATAACGAATAAAAAAAATGGACAAATTGACTATCGGTGGAAGAGAATTTTCTTCCCGTCTGTTTGTCGGAACTGGTAAGTTCTCCTCAAACGATGCTATGCTCGACGCTATCCTGGAGTCGGGCTCTGAAATGATTACCGTGGCGATGAAACGCCTCGACACGAGCGACGCCGCTTCTGACGACATGCTCAAACACATAAACCGCGAGCACGTGCAGTTCCTGCCCAACACATCGGGCGTGCGCAACGCCGACGAGGCGGTGCTGGCGGCTCAGCTGTCGCGCGACTGCTTCGGCACAAACTTCATAAAGCTCGAAATCCACCCCGACCCTAAATATCTGCTCCCCGACCCGGTAGAAACGCTGAAGGCCACCGAAAAACTCGCCAAACTCGGCTTCGTGGTGCTGCCTTACATCCAAGCCGACCCCGTGCTTTGCAAACGGCTGGAAGACGTGGGCACGGCGGCAGTGATGCCTCTCGGAGCGCCTATCGGAACCAACAAGGGACTGACAACGCGCGAGATGCTCCGAATAATAATCGACCAGACAAACGTGCCGGTGGTGGTCGACGCCGGACTCGGAGCGCCGTCGCATGCTGCCGAGGCGATGGAGATGGGTGCCGACGCGGTGCTGGTCAACACGGCAATCGCGGTGGCTGGCGACCCGGTGGCTATGGCGCGCGCATTCCGCCTCGCCACGGAGGCTGGACGCACTGCCTACCTTGCCGGACTCGGAAACCAGTCGGACCACGCCGAGGCAAGCAGCCCTCTGACTGCATTTCTTGATGAATAATAATCAACAAAAAACTTATTAATATGGAACTTACAGATATCAACGTAAATTCTTATCCGAATTCCGAAAAAATCTATGTCGACGGCTCGATTTACCCGATTAAGGTGGGTATGCGCCGCATCAAGCTGACTCCGACGGTGAAAATCGTCGACGGCGAGAAGGTGATGACCGAAAACGCCCCTGTCGTGGTCAACGACACAAGCGGTGTCTACACCGACCCCAACGTGGAGGTGGACATCAACAAGGGCATCCCACGGCTGAGAGAGAAATGGATTGAGCAGCGCGCCGACACGGCTCTGCAGGACGGCATCTCTTCCGAATACGGACGCCAGCGGCTCGCCGATGCCTCGCTCGACGATATCCGATTCCCCGTGCGCCACAACCCGCGCATGGCGTTGCCGGGCAAGCAAATCACGCAGATGGCTTACGCAAAAGCCGGTGTGGTGACTGCCGAGATGGAGTATGTGGCTATACGCGAGAACCTTAACAACAAGCAACTGGGAATCGAAACCTACATCACTCCGGAGTTCGTGCGTCAGGAAGTGGCGGCGGGACGGGCTATTATCCCTGCCAACATCAACCACCCGGAGGCTGAACCGATGATCATCGGAAAGGCGTTCAGCGTGAAGCTGAACACAAACATCGGCAACTCCGCGCTCTCTTCGGGCATCAAGGAGGAGGTCGACAAGGCGATATGGAGCTGCTATTGGGGCGGCGACACGCTGATGGACCTCTCGACAGGAAAACACATCCACGAAACGCGTGAATGGATTGTGCGCAACTGCCCCGTGCCGATGGGAACGGTGCCCATCTATCAGGCGCTTGAGAAGGTGAACGGAAACGTGGCTAAGCTGACGTGGGAAATCTACCGCGACACGCTCGTGGAGCAATGCGAGCAGGGAGTGGACTACTTCACAATCCATGCCGGTGTGCTGCGCGAGCATGCCAAACTCGTAGGCAGCCGTCTGACGGGATGCGTGTCGCGCGGTGGAAGCATCATGACGGAATGGTGCGTAATCCACAACGAGGAGAGCTTCCTCTACACCCACTTCGACGAAATCTGCGACCTCGTGGCGAAATACGACGTGGCGCTGTCGCTCGGCGACGGTATGCGCCCTGGCTCTATCCACGACGCCAACGACCGCGCGCAGTTTCTCGAGCTTGACGTGCTCGGCGAACTGACAGAAAAGGCGTGGAAACACAACGTGCAGGTGATAATCGAAGGCCCGGGACACGTGCCGATGCAGAAAATCAAGGAGAATATGGACAAACAGGTGGAGGCTTGCCACGGCGCGCCGTTCTACACCCTCGGCCCGCTCACAACCGACATCGCGCCTGCCTACGACCACATAACATCGGCAATCGGTGCCGCTCAGATTGCATGGCTCGGAACGGCGATGATATGCTACGTCACGCCGAAAGAACACCTCGCACTCCCCGACAGGGAAGACGTGCGCAACGGAGTGATTGCCTACAAAATCGCTGCCCACGCCGCCGACTTGGCAAAAGGACTGCCGGGTGCCGACGTGCGCGACAACGCCATGAGCAAGGCGCGCTTCGAATTCAGATGGAAAGACCAGTTCAATCTGTCGCTCGACCCCGCCCGCGCAAAGCAGTACTACGTGGAGAGCCGCGGCACGGACGACAAATTCTGCACCATGTGCGGACCTAACTTCTGCGCAATGCGCATAACGCAAAAAATATCAGACGAAATTTGTAAAGATTGATAAATGTTTTCAGACGTATTAGAGAAAATAAGTTGGGACGAGACAACCAAAAAAATTGCCTCTAAGACAGACGCCGACGTGGTGAGGGCGCTCGCTAAGGAGCGCCTCGACGTCGACGACTTCATGGCGCTCATCTCGCCGGCTGCCGTGCCGCATCTCGAGGAAATGGCGCGCCTGTCGCAGAAATACACGCAGGAACGATTCGGAAAAACCATCAGCATGTACATCCCGCTCTACCTGAGCAACGCTTGCACTAACTTCTGCGTATACTGCGGTTTCAACCACAACAACCCGTTCACGCGCACCACTCTCAACGACGCGCAGATTCTCGAGGAATGCAAGGCGATACGAAAGCTCGGCCCGTTTGAAAACCTGCTCATCGTGACAGGGGAGGCGCCGGCGGTTGCCGGAGTCGACTATCTGGAGAACGCGCTCCACATAGCCCGCCCGTTCTTCAACAACCTCTCAATCGAAGTGCAGCCGCTGAAGGCCGACGACTACTACCGGCTCACGAAGTCGGGACTCAACGGTGTGGTATGCTTCCAGGAAACCTACCACAAGGCGCGCTACAACGTGTACCATCCAAAGGGCATGAAGTCTATCTTCGAATGGAGGCTCAACGGCTACGACCGAATGGGACAGGCGGGTGTGCATAAAATCGGAATGGGAGTGCTCATCGGCCTTGAGGACTGGCGCACCGACGTGACAATGATGGCCCACCACCTGCGCTACCTGCAGAAGCACTACTGGCAGACGCGCTACTCCGTCAACTTCCCGCGGATGCGCCCGTCGGAAAGCGGATTCCAGCCAAACGTGACGATGACCGACAAGGAGCTGGCGCAGCTCACGTTTGCATTCCGAATCTTCGACCACGACGTCGACATCTCATACTCTACGCGCGAGAACCCGCAGTTCCGCGCAAACATGATGAAGCTCGGTGTCACATCGATGAGTGCCGGAAGCAAGACCGACCCGGGAGGCTACGCCGCAGAGCCCGACTCGCTCGAGCAGTTCCACGTCAGCGACGAGCGCTCGCCGAAAGCCGTCACCAGCGAAATCCGCGCCCTCGGCTACGAGCCCGTGTGGAAAGACTGGGACAAAATCTTCGACTGACACAAGCGTCAAGCGCACAAAAAAAGCATCCTGACCGATTTGGTCAGGATGCTTTCTTATTTATAAGGGGAAAAGGCTTACATCATGCCGCCCATTCCACCCATGCCGCCGGCAGGCATTGCCGGAGCCGGATTTTCTTCTTTCTTCTCGGCGATTACGCATTCTGTTGTCAGGAACATACCTGCAATCGACGCTGCGTTCTCAAGAGCCACACGCGTCACCTTAGCCGGGTCGATGACACCGCTCTCGAAGAAGTTCTCATATTTGCCGGTGCGTGCGTTGTAGCCATAGTCGCCCTTGCCGTCCTTGACGTTTTGAACGATGATGGCGCCTTCCAAACCTGCGTTGGCAACAATCTGGCGCAACGGCTCCTCGATGGCACGTTTCACAATCTGGATACCGGTGTTCTCATCGTCGTTGTCGCCGTGGAAGTTTTCAAGAGCCGCAACGCAGCGCATATATGCCACGCCACCGCCAGGAACGATGCCTTCAGCCACAGCCGCGCGTGTTGCGCTCAACGCGTCGTCTACGCGGTCTTTCTTTTCCTTCATCTCAACCTCTGATGGCGCGCCGACGTAGAGCACTGCCACGCCGCCTGCCAACTTGGCAAGACGTTCCTGAAGTTTCTCGCGGTCGTAGTCGCTTGTGGTCTTCTCAATCTGAGCCTTGATCTGTGCCACACGCTCGGCGATAAGCTCCTTGTCGCCGTTGCCGTTCACGATAGTGGTGTTCTCCTTGTCCACAGTCACCTTCTCAGCCGAGCCGAGCTCGTCTACGGTAGCCATGTCGAGCTTCAAGCCCTTGTCCTCAGAGATTACAACGCCGTGGGTAAGGATTGCTATGTCTTCGAGCATCTCTTTGCGGCGGTCGCCGAAGCCCGGAGCCTTCACTGCGCAAATCTTCAGAGAGCCGCGCAGACGGTTGACAACCAATGTTGCCAATGCCTCGCTGTCTACGTCCTCTGCGATGATGAGCAGCGGACGTCCGCTCTGTGCCACAGCCTCGAGCACTGGGAGCATATCTTTCAATGCGCTGATTTTCTTGTCGTAGAGCAGGATGTATGGGTTGTCCATCTCACACTCCATCTTCTCGGTGTTGGTCACGAAGTAAGGAGAGATATAACCGCGGTCGAACTGCATGCCTTCAACAACCTTCACTGTCGTGTCGGTGCCTTTAGCCTCCTCGATGGTGATCACGCCCTCTTTCTTAACCTTGCCCATAGCGTCGGCGATGAGCTTGCCGATTTCAGCGTCGTTGTTGGCTGAAACGCGAGCCACATTCTCAATCTTCGCCAAATCGTCGTCGACTTCCTGAGCCTGAGCCTTGATGCCTTCAACAACCTTGGCTACAGCCTTGTCGATGCCGCGCTTGAGGTCGATTGGGTTTGCGCCTGCGGCAACGTTCTTCAAGCCAACGTTGATGATAGCCTGTGCGAGCACAGTGGCGGTTGTTGTGCCGTCGCCGGCATCGTCACCGGTCTTCGACGCGACCTCCTTTACAAGCTGTGCGCCCATGTTCTGGAACTCATCCTCAAGCTCCACTGCCTTTGCAACGGTCACACCGTCCTTTGTGATGTGGGGTGCGCCAAACTTCTTGTCGACAATCACGTTGCGGCCTTTCGGGCCGAGTGTAACCTTTACGGCGTTTGCCAATTCGTCAACGCCTTTCTTCAGCTCTTCGCGAGCCTTGATATCGAATTTGATTTCTTTAGCCATGATTTTTTCGTTTTTTTTGATTGTTGATAAATTGATTATCCGAGGATTGCCAAAATGTCACTCTGGCGCATCACCAGATACTTCTTGCCGTCGTATTCCAGCTCAGTGCCGGCATACTTGCCGTAAAGCACCGTGTCGCCTTCTTTTACAACCATTTCTTCATCCTTTGTGCCATTGCCTGTAGCTACTACTTTGCCCTGCAACGGTTTTTCTTTTGCTGTGTCGGGGATGATGATCCCTCCTTTAGTTACAGTTTCTGCTTCAACAGGCTCAACAATTACCTTGTTAAGTACGGTCTTCAGTGTCATAATGTTAAAAATTTAAAAGTTTATAATATGAT
>OGLB01000198.1_pt1 | contig 38112 bp, 30 predicted proteins | sample 1572551 | NCBI WGS metagenome assembly OGLB01 (sample SAMEA2582003, study PRJEB24529) | metagenome | biome: Human gut stool | place: China | collected 2011
ATAAAAAAGCAGAGTGTCCATTACAGGATACTCAGATCCTATAAGGACACTCTGCATGGTCGGAGTGGCGAGACTTGAACTCGCGGCCTCATGGTCCCGAACCATGCGCGCTACCATCTGCGCTACACCCCGATGCAGCTTTTTCATTATAATGATAACGCACACGGTTGTCAAGTATCAATTTTCATTTTTGCAGAGAAATATGCGAAATTTGTCGATTCTTGTTTTCGGAAGAAATGTTTCTTTCTGTTATTTTCATCTTGACAGCATTCCGGAATCCCACTATAATAAAACCACTGCGGTCAGCCCTGTCTTGCAAACTTTGCTGACTACATCCTTGGAGACTGTGCACTGCTGCCAGTCTCCTTTTTTCTTTCTTTCAATGCTGCAAAAATATAAAAATGCCGCGACGTTTGTCGCGGCATTTTTATGGTGGACGATACAGGACTCGAACCTGTGACCCTCCGCACGTCAAGCGGATGCTCATACCAGCTGAGCTAATCGTCCATGTCAGCGTTGGTTATTCTAACGCATCTGCATCCTTTTGTCAACCCCTTTTTTCGACGGCCCCGATTATTTTCGGAGCCGTCGAACATGGGGCGCTTTACTTCGCCGTGATATAGACCGTGCAGTCGGCCTTCACGCCGCCGCACTCGGCCGTGATCGTCGTCGTGCCTTTGCCCACGCCGGTCACGACGCCCTTGTCGCTGACGGTGGCAATGGATTCGTCCTTACTCGACCACGTGACAGTCTGATTGCCGCCGGCCGGATAGATCGTCGTACTCAGCGGCACCTCATCGCCGACCTTGGCCGCAAACTCCGTGCGCTTGCTGCCGAGGAACGTGATGGTGATGCTCGTGACCGACGGAGTCGGCGTCGGAGTCGGGGTCGGCTCCGGTGTGGGTGTCGGCGTGGCGACCGGCGCGGCACTGGAAACCGTCGCCGGCGGGGTCGGCTCGGCAGCGCTCGGGGTATTTTGACTGGCGTTCAGGCTCACGGTGATGAGCACGATGACGGCAGCCACGACCGCGAGGAGCAAAATGCCGCCGAACAGCATCTGCCACTTCGTATTGACCGCAGCGTGCTCCGCCGCCGGCGTGCCCGCATTTTCACTGGACGTGCGCAGCGGTATGCGCTCTGCGGATTTGCTGCGTCCCGTACCGCAATATGGACAGCGGCTGCGCAGGCCGGAATACTCGCGCCCGCAGCGCCGGCAGGTGATCTTGGGAATGACGCTCATGAGAAGCCTCCAATATGTAAAGATTTGATACGCATTTGTTTTCCCTATCATACACTGTTCGGTTTTTTTCGTCAAGAGGGAGAGCCTGCCGCTCCCCCCTCTTGCGCGGCGCATCAAAACTGCATCTGCACCCCGCCGGACACGTCCGATGTCTGGATGCGTTCCTGCTGCCCGGTGCGGGCATTGACGGCGATGACGCAGCGCTGCCCATCGTCCGTTTCGCACAGATACTCATAGCACAACGTCTCCCGCGCGCCGTAGAGCCGGAGAAATGCCGTGCGCGTGTCCACGACCTGCAGCGCGCCGGGCACGGCCGCCTGTCCCGCTTCCGCGCCGATCATATCGGCCGGGAGCGTGCGCGCCCGGTGCGTGTCCAGATACGATGCCGACGAGAAGCCGCAGACCGTCCCGTTGTCGAGCCGGACGCGCACGCGCAGCTGATCCGCCGTGCACAGAACACCGTCCTGCACATAGCAGAACGTGCAGATGAGTGACTGCCCCGCGTCCTCCGTGTCGATCAGGCGCATGCCGTCATAGCCGCGCGCGCGCAAAAACGCCGCGGCCGCTTCTGCCGCCTCATCGGTCGAAAGCGCCGGTTCGCCGCCGGCACAGGAGGAGTAATAGCGCAGCACTTCCCCGCCGGAGACCGTGACCGCGATATAGGACGTATCGTCCCCGTCGTCGATGTCAAAGTTCCAGCACGGTACGTCGCCCTCCGAGCGGCCGGTCGCCTGCAGGCGCGCCGCATCCAGGTCCAGAAAGGCCGCAGCCGCAGCCTGCGCCCGCTCCTCCGTGACCTCGTCGCGGCCCGCCAGCATGGCGTAGTCCGCCGCCGTGCGCACCTGATAGCTGCCGTCCGCGATCGGGAGTGGCAGCTCCTCAAACGAATCGGCCAGCGCCGCAAGCTCCGCCTCGAGCGTATCGGACAGATCCGCCTCCGATCCCAGGTTTTCCAGTGACTCCGTGCTGCGCACGTGCGCCGTCGTCGTGACCGCGCCGTCATAAAGCGACTGGCCAAGCGCCGCGAGCTGTGTGCTCAGCTGCTTTGTTGCATCGGAAAAGGCGCGCAGATGCTCCAGCTCCTCGGATGTGAACGTTCTGCCCTCCGCCGCATTGCGCGAGAGCGTGCGCGCGTAGTCCCCGGCAAGGGCGATGTTGCGCGCGATGCGCGCGAGCGCATGCGAATTGACCGGCAGCACGCCAAGCGCCATCTCCGCCGTCTGCGCAGCGCTGTAGATATCCGTGCAGACCGTGCACTCCATGGCCGCCGTCGTTGCATACAGGCTCTTTTGCAGCGAGCTGTCGAGTTCCTGCACGGCGTTGAGCACCTCGCCGTAAGCGTGGCGGTAGTTGGCATCCATGGCCGTCTGGCGGCGGTTGGCATCCGTGCGGCAGGCGATCAGGCCGACCGCAAGCGCCGCGACGAGCGCCGCCGTGTAGGAAATGATGAGCACGCGCGTTTTTTTCTTCATAGCAAAACACCCCTTCCGGACTAGTGTTGCCGGAAAGGGTGGTTTTGATGTGCAATTTTTCTCAGTCGGCGATCTGCAGCGTCTGCGCCGAGGCAAGCAGGCTCTCATACCAGCCCGCCGGCGCCGTTCCCGCCCGGCAGAGCACGACCGAAATGCAGCCACACGCCGTCGGGATCAGGTATGCCTCGAGCTGCCTTTGCACCGTGGCGCCGTTGACGCCGTAGGCATTCAGATCTCCAAGCTTGACCTGACCGAGCGACTCCGTCGTTGCGATCGTGCCGTAGTCATTGAGAATCGTACCCGCAAGCGTCTGTGCGTCCGCGCCCGGGTGATAACCGATCTCCAGATAGGCGTCCATGCTCGCATCATCCGCGCGGGCAAAGCAGCACTTGCCGTCCATTTCCGTGCTCAGAAACACGGAAGTATCCAGATACAGCGAGAAATCCGGGCCGCCACGCTGGGCAAACGAGCCGGTCACGAGCTGCATAGTCTTATCCTCGCCGCCGACGGAAACTGCCTGCTGGGCGTCCCGCGACGGGGCCTGTCCACTGCCAAGGATCAGCTCCGGCTCGTCGGAAAACGGAAACTGCGGCAGATTTGTCGCGGCCAGGGCCTCCAGTGCAGACTTGTGGATGCGGATACCGGCTGCGTTGACCACGATCAGCGCGATCGCAAGCAGCACGACCACGACGGCCATGACGATGACCGCCCGCTCCACGCCCGTGCGTTTTTTCATGCCGCTCACCCTTCCAGTTTGGCGATGCCGGCGTCGATCCGGCGCAGGGTCTCGTCCCGGCCGAGGATGCGGCAGATCTCCACCGCGCCGCCGGGCGTCACCGCGCGGCCGGACACCGCAATGCGCACCGGCCACATTACCTTCGCGTTTTTTACTTCCAGCCGCTCGGCCAGATCCTTCATGGCCGCAAGCAGCGTCTCATCATCCCACGCCGGGAGCTCGGCGAGCAGCGGGCGCACCGTTTTGAGCATCTCGAGCGAGACGGCGGGGTCGGTCTTGGACTTCTTATTGGTATAGAGCGTGATGTCATACTCCGGCAGCGCGTCGAAGAAATCCACCTTCTCCGGAATGTCCGTAAGCACCTCGCAGCGCTGCTGCAGCAGCGGCGCGATCTGCGCGGGGTCGATGGTGGGGTTTTTCACCGTCTGGCGGATATAGGGCGCGGCCACGGCGGCGAACTGCTCCGGCGTCATGGCGCGGATATACGCGCTGTTGAAGTACTTGAGCTTGTCGATATCGAAGATGGCCGGAGACTTGGAGATACCCTTGATGTCGAACGCCTCCACGAGCTCGGGCAGTGAATAGATCTCCCGCTCGCCGCCGGGCGCCCAGCCGAGCAGCGCCACATAGTTGACCACAGCCTCCGACAGGTAGCCCTGCGCGATCAGATCCTCATACGACGGGTCGCCGTGGCGCTTGGACATCTTGTTGTGCTGGTCGCGCATAACCGGCGAACAATGGATATACTTCGGGATCTCCCAGCCGAAGCCCTCATAGAGCAGGTTATATTTCGGCGTGGACGACAGGTACTCCGACCCGCGCACAACGTGCGTGATGCCCATGAGATGGTCGTCGATGACGTTGGCAAAGTTATACGTCGGCAGACCGTCGCGCTTGATGAGCACCTGATCGTCGAGCGTGTCGTTATCGACCGTGATGTCGCCGAAGATCTCATCATGGAACGTGGTCTTGCCCTCGCGCGGGATCCTCTGACGGATGACATAGGGCTTGCCGGCCGCGAGATTGGCCGCGATCTCTTCCTCGCTCAGGCGCGAGCAGCGGCCGTCATATTTGTGGATGACCGCGCCGTCGGAAACATTTTCTTCGGCGGCATCGTCCTTATCGCAGAAACAGCGGTAGGCGTGGCCGCGCGCGATGAGCAGCTCGGCATATTCTTTATAGAGTCCCCGCCGCTCGGTCTGGATATACGGGCCGACCGGGCCGCCGACATCCGGGCCTTCGTCATGCGTCAGGCCGCAGGCGCGCATGGTGCTGTAAATGACATCGACCGCGCCCTCGACATAGCGCCCCTGATCGGTGTCCTCAATGCGCAGGATGAACTTACCGCCGGCGTGCCGCGCGATCAGGTACGTATACAGCGCCGTGCGCAGATTGCCGACGTGCATATAGCCCGTCGGGCTCGGTGCAAAGCGGGTGCGCACCTCGCCGTGCGGGATGCGCTGCTCCATGTCTTCAAACCACTTTTGATCTTTCATAGTCTCTGTATCCTCCGGATAGATAAACCATAATTATTTATATCTTATTTTACATCGCATGGATTGTCAAGGAACTTTCTGTGTTGTATTCCACCACAGGTTGTGGTACAATATTCGAACAAATACGAATTTTCAGCACAACAGTTAAGGAAGTAATCAAAATGGAAGAAAAAACAGCAAAAAAAGTGATGCTCTCCGGCATCCAGCCCTCCGGTGATCTGACGCTCGGGTCTTATTTGGGCGCGATCAAAAACTGGAGCGAGCGCGCCGAGATCTTTGACTGCTATTATTTCATGGCCGACCTGCACTCGATCACCGTGCGGCAGAACCCCGCCGACCTGCGCCGCCGCACCATCGAGCAGCTCGCGCAGTACATCGCCTGCGGTCTCGACCCGGAAAAGAACACGCTCTTCATCCAGAGCCATGTGCCCGCGCACACCCAGCTCGGCTGGGTGCTCAACTGCTACACCATGTTCGGCGAGCTCTCGCGCATGACGCAGTTTAAGGACAAGAGCGCCAAAAACGCCGAGAATATCAACGGCGGCCTGTTCACCTACCCCGCCCTGATGGCGGCGGACATTCTGCTCTATCAGCCGGACTACGTTCCCGTCGGCAGCGACCAGAAGCAGCACGTCGAGCTCTGCCGCGACGTGGCCACCCGGTTCAACAACATCTACGGCGACGTGTTCAAGATCCCCGAGCCGTACATTCCGAAGATCGGCGCGCGCGTCATGAGTCTCGCAGCGCCGGAAAACAAAATGTCCAAGTCCGACAAGGATCCCAACGGCACCGTGTACCTGCTCGACCGTCCGGAGGATATCATGCGCAAGTTCAAAAAAGCCGTCACGGACTCCGACACCGAGCGCTGCGTGCGCTATGACCTGGCGAACAAGCCCGGCGTGTCCAACCTCATGAGCATCTACTCCGCCTGCACCGGCAAGACCTTCGAGGAGATCGAGGCGGAATTTGACGGCAAGGGCTACGGTGCGTTCAAGCCCGCCGTCGGCGAGGCAGTCGTCGAGACGCTGCGCCCCATCCGCGAGGAGAGCGAGCGCCTGCTCAAGGACAAGGCCTACCTCGAGAGCGTCTACAAGGCCGGCGCGGAAAAAGCGTCCTACATTGCCAACAAAACGCTGCGCAAAGTCTATAAGAAGGTCGGCTTCGTCGCCAAATAATACTTACATTATTGGAGATCAGTTCTCATGTTTCTTAACACTGCTGTCTGGATCAAAGTCATGCTTGCGATCCTCATCGCGTTCGTGGTCAGCTTTGCGCTGACGCCGGTCGTCAAGATTCTGGCGCAAAAAGTCGGCGCCATGGATGTACCGGGCGAGGCCCGGCGCGTGCACGATCACCCCATCCCCCGCATGGGCGGTCTGGCCATCTTTCTGGGCTTCATCGTGTCGATGCTCCTGTTCGTGGACATCACGCAGGAGGTGCGCGGCATTCTGCTCGGGTCGATCATCATCGTCATCACCGGCGTGATCGACGACATCATCTCCCTGCGTGCGTGGACGAAGTTTCTGATCCAGATCCTCTCCGCCGTCATCGCCGTGCTGCACGGCGTGGTCATCAACGTCGTGTCGAACCCGAACGTGTTCAGCAGTCAGGAGGCCATCGTCCTTGGATGGCTCGCCATTCCGCTGACCGTGCTGTGGATCGTCGGCATCACGAACTCCGTCAACCTGATCGACGGACTGGACGGTCTGGCCGTCGGCGTGTCGACCATCAGCTGCGTGACCATTCTGGTCGTGGCGCTGCTCGTGTCGGAGCCGAACGTGGCGCTCATCGTCGCGGCGCTCGCCGGCGCGTGCATCGGCTTCATGCCCTACAACCTCAACCCAGCCCGCATTTTCATGGGCGACACCGGTTCCCTGCTGCTCGGCTACGTGCTGGCAACGGTGTCGGTGCTCGGATTGTTCAAGTTCTACGCGATCGTCACGTTTGTCGTGCCGGTGCTCGCGCTGGCCGTGCCGCTGTCGGACACGCTCTTCGCGTTCTGCCGCCGCATCCTGCACGGACAGAGCCCGTTTCACGCCGACCGCGGCCATTTTCACCACAAGCTCATGGATCTCGGTCTGAACCAGAAGCAGGCCGTTGCGATCCTCTATGCCATCAGCGCCACGCTCGGCCTCGCCGCCGTCGTGCTCACGACAAAGGGATCTATCCGCATCGCGCTGCTCATCCTCGCACTGCTGATCGGCTTTGTCGTGTGCGCCTTCATCCGCAAGAGCGTGCACAAGCACCACATTGACGTGGAGCTGCAGGAGGCGCAGGAAGCGGCCGAAGCGGCCGAAGCAGCCGAAGCAGCCGAACAGGCAAACAACGCCGCTGCCGCCGAAGCACCTGCACAGGAGGTCAACGATGAGCAAACGCATTAAAGTCATGTCCGTTTTCGGCACGCGGCCGGAAGCGATCAAAATGGCGCCGCTCGTGCTGGAGCTGCAAAAGCATCCCGAGATCGAGAGCATCGTGTGCATCACGGCGCAGCACCGGGAAATGCTCGACTCCGTCATGGACTGTTTCGGCATTCGTGCCGACTACGATCTCAACATCATGCAGCAGGGGCAGGATCTGACCGCGATCACAACGCGCGTGCTTGAGCGGATGCGCGAAGTGCTCGGTGAGGTGCAGCCGGACATCGTGCTTGTCCACGGCGACACCACGACGACGTTTGCCGGCGCGCTCGCCGCGTTTTACGCCAAGATCCCCGTCGGCCATGTCGAGGCCGGTCTGCGCACGTACGACCGCTGGTCTCCCTTCCCGGAGGAGATGAACCGCTCGCTCGTCGGCCGCATTGCCACGCTGCACTTCGCACCGACCGCAAACAACGCCCACAACCTCGAGCGCGAGGCCGTGGAGGGCGACATTTTCGTCACCGGCAACACCGTGATCGACGCCATGGCCTACACCGTCCGCGGGGAGCAGTTCGTCTCGGACGAACTGCGGCAGGTCGATTTTTCGCGCCGGGTCATCGCCATGACCTGCCATCGGCGCGAGAACTACGGCCAGCCCATGCGCAACATCTTCACCGCCGTGCGCCGCCTGGCGCTCAACTATCCGGATGTCGAGATCGTCTATCCCGTGCACCTGAGCCCGGTCGTGCGCAGCACGGCGGAGGAGCTGCTCGGCGGCGTGCCGAACATCCGGCTCATCGCGCCGCTTGACGCCGTGGACATGCACCGGCTCATGGCGCGCAGTTACATGGTCATGACCGATTCCGGCGGCATTCAGGAGGAAGCACCCGCACTCGGAAAACCCGTGCTCGTGCTCCGGCGCGAGACGGAGCGGCCGGAGGCCGTCACTGCCGGCACCGTCAAGCTCGCCGGCACGGACACGGAGGAGATCTACCGTCTGGCTGCCGAGCTGCTGGACGATCCGGCCGCCTATGACCGGATGGCCAAGGCCGTCAACCCCTATGGCGACGGGCGGGCCTGCCCGCGCATCGCGCAGGCGATCCTGAGCCATTTTCTCGGCGCACAGCCGCCCGAGCCGTTTGTGCCCGCGCACTAAAGAAACAGCATCCCGCCGAGGATGAACAGCAGCTCCTTGTCGCCGCTCTCGCGGTACATGAGGTATAACACCAGGATCAGCAGCAGATCCTCGCTTTCGAGGTCTGCGAGCGAAAATTTCTGCAGCAATTGCTGCAAGCCGCCGGGCAAGCCCGGCGGCGGCTTGTTGTTTCCGGCAGGCGGCGCGGGCGGGCGCGGACGGATAGACGGCTGCGGCGGATCCGGCACGCGCTCGACCCGGCCGCTGTTGCCCTGATAGCGATTATACATGGTCGTCCCCCTCCAAGTCCTCGGCGGCGAGCTCGGCAAGCGACGCAAGCCGCGCGAGCTTCATGGCGCGGTCGATCTTGCGTCGGCGCTTCTCAGCCAGATAGGGCTTCATGGCCTCAAGCAGGTGGCGGTTGGCGGAGTCGTGCCCGCCGCCGCGCAGCGCCGACATCATCCGGCGCAGCTGCCCCATATCGACGTCGAGCTCCGGCTCCGGCGCGGACGGCGGCGCTTGCTTGCCGCCGCCGTCGCCCAGGATCGAGGATGCCAACTGCGCGATCTTGCCGAACTGCTTCGGATCATTGAGCAGCGCGTCGAGCTTCTCCCCGATCTCATCCATCCTGCATCGCGTCCTTTACTTTTCCGGCCAGACGCTGCCCGGTGTCCGTGCTGAGCACCTGCGTGAGGATCTGCCGCAGCGTCTCGGTGTCCCCCGCGCGCGCCGCCTGCTCGATCTTCTGCGCATCGAGCGCACCGGCCAGCTTCTGCCCGTCGGTCGAGTCGGCGATCTCCTGCAGGCGCTGCAGGCGTCCGTCGCGCGCGAGCTGGTTTTTCAGCGCATCCAAGTCCTTCATATCGGTCACGCTCCATTCGGGGCGGCTTGACTTTGCAGGCCGTGTCCCGTATAATGCGGATGGCCCGGCCGTGCCGGGTATCCTGCTTTTATTGTATTCTATGAGCAATGCAGAGGTGACTTGCCACGAAGATCCTTGTTTTTTCCGATTCTCACGGCCGTACGCTCGGCATGGTGCGCGCCATCCGGCAGCAGCAGCCGGACGCCGTGTTCCATCTCGGTGACTGCGAGCGCGACACGCAGCGGCTGGAAAAAGAGTTTCCGGACCTGCCGCTGTACCGCGTGTGCGGCAACTGCCACCGGGAGCCGGTGAAGCCCGAGGTGCTGCAGCTCACGCTCGACGGCGTGAAGTTCTTCCTCACGCACGGACACCGATACAGCGTGAAGTATACGCTCGACGCCCTGCTCAATGCCGCCTATTTTGCGGGTGCGGACATGGTGCTCTTCGGGCACACGCACCGCGCCGTGAGCGAGACCATGCAGGGACTGTACGTCGTCAACCCCGGCACGGCGGGCGTTGGAGCGCTCTGCACGTACGCCTGCATCGAGACGGAAAACGGCGCGATCCGTACCGTCGGCATCCACGCCATTTCGGAAGCATAAAGCATAAAATATACGCCCCCGGCAGTCGCCGGGGGCGTATTCTGTGCCGTGTTTACTTTTCGCGGAACGTTACGTAGAGCGTGTGGTTGCTGTCCACGTTCATGAAGGAATAGCTCGTCAGGGGCAGGACCGTCGTGCCGTCGATGACCAGCGTTGCGACCTCGTAGCCGTCCTTCGGCGTGATCGTAAACGACAAGCTGCCGCCCTCGGCCACCTTCTGATTGCCGCTCGGGCTGACGCTGCCGCCCGCGCCGCACGTGACGGTGACGGTGTATTCCTTCTTCTCCTGGCCGGCCGAGATGGAGACCTGGATCGTCGTGCCCGGCTTGACCATCGTGCCACCGACCGGGTTCTGGCGTGCAACGGAGCCCTTGCGCACGTTGTCATCATAGACCGTGCCGCTCTCCTCGATGGTGACGCCGAGGCTCTTGGCCGTCGCCTGCGCCTGCTCGAGCGTCAGGCCGACGAAGCTCGGAATGGCGACCGGGGTGTCCTCCGGCGCCGTGGGCTGCTCCTTCGGGCCGAGCGAGACAACGAACGCGACCGTCTGCCGGTGCTTGAGCTGCGTGCCCTCATTGACGTCCTGCCGGATGACGATGCCCTTGGTCTCGTCGCTGTTTTCATAGGTAATGCTCGGCTCGGCGTCCAACTCCGCAAGCTGCGCCTTGGCTGATTCCTCCGTCTGGCCGACGAGGTTCGGCAGGATGCGCTCATTGCCTTTATGAAAATTGAACACGCCGGACAGCGCGCAAATCACGACCGTGACCAGGGCGAGCACCGCCGAGATCGCCGTGATCGTCAGCCGTTTGCGCTCGCTCATGCGCCGGACGCCGTGACGGCGGCGTGTGGTTGTCTGTCTGCTCATATTTTTTCCTCCGGGATCGACAGGATGGATAGCAATTTCAAAGAAACAAGTATATAATAACATAGACGCAGCGTTTTGACAAATGTTCGTTTCTGGGAGGATCTTGACATGAAAAAAATCGCACTCGTGACCGGAGCGTCCCGCGGCATCGGCAAGGCAGCCGCGCTGGCGCTGGCCCGCGACGGCTGGACGGTACACGTGAACTATATTCAATCCCGCGCGGCCGCCGAGGCGGTCGCCGCGCAGACCGGCGGCATGGCCATCTGCGCCGATGTGAGCGACGGACAGGCTGTCGAAGCCATGTTCGAGAAAATTGAACCTGTGGACCTGCTGGTGAACAACGCCGGCGTCGCGGTCTACGGGCTGCTGACGGATCTCGACCCGGCCGTCTGGCAGCGGCTGTTTGACGTGAATGTCACGGGTATGTATAACTGCTGCCGCTGCGCGATCCCGCCGATGGTGCATGAAAAGGCCGGACACATCATCAACCTCGCCTCCATCCTCGGCACGAACGGCGCCTCGTGCGAGGTGGCCTACTCGGCCACGAAGGGCGCGGTCGTCGCGTTCACGAAGGCGCTGGCAAAGGAGCTCGGCCCGTCCGGCATCCGCGTCAACTGCGTCGCCCCCGGCTGCATCGACACGGACATGATCGCAAACCTCAGCCCCGAGGACAAGGCGGAGCTGGCCGACAGCACCGCCCTGTGCCGCATGGGCACGGCAGAAGATGTGGGCGATGCGATCGCGCTGCTGGCAAGCGAGCGCGCCCGCTTCGTGACCGGACAGGTGTTCGGCGTGGACGGCGGACTGCTGATCTGAACCAGACAGCGCAAAAAACAGGTGCATACCGGATCGGTATGCACCTGTTTTGGCTTTTATTCCGCCGCCGGCGTGCTGGGCGCTGCATTGCCGGGCGTCGTGGACTTGTTGCGGCCGCGCCCGCCGCGATGGCGGCGGCGATGGCCGTCGGCGCGTTTTTCGCCGTTCGGCGCCGCGCCCTCGGCCGGCTTGGGCGGCTGCGCCTTGGCGCGGCTGCGCTCGGCGTTCTCGCCCGCTGGCTTGTCCCCCGGCTTGCGCGCGCCGGATTTGCGGTTGGGCTGAGACTTCTGCCGCGGCTGACCCTTGGACTTTGCCCCCTCCTGCGCCGCCTTCGGCGCAGCCTGAGCGTCCGCGGGCTTCTTCCCGCCGTGGCCGCGTGAGCGGCGGCGCGGGCGTTTTTTCTTCTCGCCGGATTCGGGCGTGCGTGCACGCTCCGGCTTCTTGTCGCCGTAGACCTCGTCGGCAAAAAGCTGCGGCAGCGCCCAAGGATCCTCTTTCGGCTCCTCATCGCGCACCGGCTTCGGCCGGTCCTTGAGCAGGGACGGCAGCGGCTCGCCCGGCTTCGGGCGGCCGCCAGGGATCACGGCGATCTCGTCAGCCTGATAGTTTTTGAAAACGTCCTCACCCTGACCGTCGAGCTTGACCTTCAGGCTGCTGCGCAGAATGTTCACGGACGACACGGTCCCGTAGCCCGCGGGCGTCTCGACAAAGGCGCCGACCTTCGGCACGGCCTTGACCAGCTCCTCATACGCCGCCTGCTCATAGCGCAGGCAGCACATCAGACGGCCGCACGCGCCGGAGATCTTCGACGGGTTGAGCGACATGGACTGCACCTTCGCCATCTTCGTGGACACGGGCTGAAAGTCGTCCAGAAACTGACTGCAGCAGTACGGGCGGCCGCAGATGCCGATGCCGCCGAGCATCTTCGCCTCGTCGCGCACGCCGATCTGCCGCAGCTCGATGCGGGCACGGAACACACCGGCTAAGTCGCGCACGAGCTCGCGGAAGTCCACGCGCCCATCGGACGTGAAGAAAAAGATGATCTTGCTGCCGTCGAAGTTGCTCTCCACGCGCACGAGCTTCATGTCGAGCCCGCGCTCGGCGATCTTCTTCTGGCAGACCTCGAAGGCGTTCTTTTCGCGCGTTTTGTTGTAGGCGTAGGTGCGGTCATCGTTCTCCGTCGCCACGCGCACGAGCGGGCGCAGCGGTTGGACGACGGAATCGTCCTCCACCTCATGGTTGCCCGAGACGCACTGGGCGTACTCGAGCCCCTGCGCGGTCTCGACGATGACGAACTGGTTGGGTTCGACCGTGATGCCGTGCGGGTCAAAATAATATTCCTTGCATCCGCCGCGGAAGCGGACTCCGATCACTTCTGTCAAAGGGTTTCCTCCAATTCAACGGCGAAGCCGCCCAGCGTGGGCCCGACGCCGACGTTATAGGTGCATTTATTGTGGTAGTCCTGCAATAAATCTATTGTGCCGAGTAATTTGGCTTTTGTCAAGCGCGAAGCCAGTGACCGCGCGATGCGAAGATCCCTCTCCGGTACGCTCACGCCGTACTGCCCCAGCAGGGCGGACGAGAGCAGAAGCCGCGTCCCCTCGAAAAGCGAGGACAGGTCGTCGCGCGTGACCTTCTGCGTTTCGAGCTTTGCGAGGAATGCCGCGCGGGACGCGCGCGACCCCTCGGCGATGAGCCGCGCGAGCTCGAGCGCGAGCTCGTCAGGCGCGCCGCCCTCTTCGACGGTGGGGGAGAGCTTGACCTCCACGCAGCGCGAGCGGATGGTCTGGAGCAGAACCGCCGGATTTTCCGCGCAGAAGAAGAACGCTGCGTAAGCGGGCCCCTCCTCCACGAGCTTCAAAAGCACGTTCTGGTCCTTTTCCGTCAGGATGGTGCAGTCCTCGAAAATGTAGACCTTGCGCGCGCCCTCGTTCGGGCGGATGAACGCGTCGGCGCGCATCGCGCGCACCGTGTCGATCGAGAGCTCCTTGTGCTCTGCGTCGCGCACGAACGTGACGTCGGGGTGGATGTCCTGCATCACCTTGCGGCAGGCAGGGCAGGCGAGGCAGGGCTTGCTTTCCGCTGTGCACTCCATCGCCGCGGCGGCATAGCGCGCAGCGCTCACGCAGTCGCCGCTGCCGCTGAAAATGAGTGCGTGCGACAGTGCGCCGCGCTTTGCCGCGGCGCGAAGACGCGCCGCCGTATCGGTTTTTGCAAAATCCAAAAGCTCCATTGCTCGCTCCATGCTCTGTACTCTGCGCGCATTTTCGGCGCAAATTTAAAAATAGTATATCGCAAAAGTGCGGCGCTTGCAAGAAAATCCGCGCCCCGCGACGGAAAAACAGAACGATTTTGTGCCAAATTGCGTTTTGTGGGAGAAAAAATGCGGAAAGTCGACAAAAATTTCACAACTTGTTATTGAAAGTCGGGGATTTTCTGTCTATAATAATATGGCTTGATAATGATCACACAGCGATACATTTTTAATGGAGGAAAACCAATGAGCAAAAAGTATGTCTACCTGTTCTCGGAAGGCAACGCTACCATGCGTGAGCTTCTGGGCGGCAAGGGCGCGAACCTGGCCGAGATGACCAACATCGGTCTGCCCGTGCCCCAGGGCTTCACCATCACGACCGAAGCCTGCACCCAGTATTACGAGGACGGCCGCAAGATCAACGACGAGATCATGGCAGAGATCATGGAATACGTCGCGAAGATGGAAGAGATGAACGGCAAGAAGTTCGGCGATCTGAAGAACCCCCTGCTCGTCTCCGTCCGTTCCGGCGCGCGCGCTTCCATGCCCGGCATGATGGATACCATCCTGAACCTCGGTCTCAACGACGACGTTGTCGCCGCCATGATCGCGGGCAACCCCGACCCCAACTTCGAGCGTTTCGTTTACGACTCCTATCGCCGCTTCATCCAGATGTTCTCCGACGTCGTTATGGAAGTCGGCAAGAAGTATTTTGAGCAGCTCATCGACGCGATGAAGGAAAAGCGCGGCGTCAAGCTCGACATCGAGCTCACCGCAGCCGACCTCAAGGAACTCGCCGAGCAGTTCAAGGCCGAGTACAAGCAGCAGATCGGCGAGGACTTCCCCTCCGACCCCAAGACCCAGCTGTACGAAGCCATCCGCGCCGTGTTCCGCTCCTGGGACAACCCGCGCGCGAACGTCTATCGCCGCGACAACGACATCCCCTATTCCTGGGGCACTGCCGTCAACGTCATGCCGATGGTCTTCGGCAACCTGAACGACAACTCCGGTACCGGCGTCGCCTTCACCCGTGACCCCGCCACCGGCGAGAAGAAGCTTATGGGCGAGTTCCTGACCAACGCTCAGGGCGAGGACGTCGTCGCCGGCGTCCGCACCCCGATGCCCATCTCCCAGATGGAAGAGAAGTTCCCCCAGGCTTACGCCGACTTCGTCAAGGTCTGCGACCTGCTCGAGGATCACTACCGCGACATGCAGGACATGGAGTTCACCGTCGAGAACGGCAAGCTCTATATGCTCCAGTGCCGCAGCGGTAAGCGCACCGCGCAGGCTGCTCTCAAGATCGCCTGTGACCTCGTGGACGAGGGCATGATCGACGAGAAGAAGGCCGTCTCCATGATCGACCCGCGCAACCTCGACACCCTGCTCCATCCCCAGTTCGATGCGGCTGTCCTCAAGAAGGCTCCCGCCATCGCCAAGGCTCTGCCCGCCTCCCCCGGCGCCGCCTGCGGCAAGATCGTCTTCTCCGCTGAGGATGCCAAAGAGTGGAAGGAGCGCGGCGAGAAGGTCGTTCTCGTCCGTCTCGAGACCTCTCCGGAGGATATCGAGGGCATGAAGGCCTCCCAGGGCATCCTGACCGTCCGCGGCGGTATGACCTCCCACGCGGCTGTCGTCGCGCGCGGCATGGGCAAGTGCTGCGTCTCCGGCTGCGGCGAGATCAACATGGACGAGGAGAACAAGAAGTTCGAGCTTGCCGGCAAGACCTATCACGAGGGCGACTTCATCTCCATCGATGGTTCCACCGGTAACATCTACGACGGCATCATCCCCACGGTCGACGCCACCATCGGCGGCGAGTTCGGCCGCGTCATGGCTTGGGCCGACAAGTATCGCCGTCTGGGCGTCCGCACGAACGCCGATAACCCGCATGATACCGAGCAGGCCGTGAAGTTCGGCGCTGAGGGCATCGGCCTCTGCCGCACCGAGCACATGTTCTTCGAGGCTGACCGTATTCCCGCCATCCGCGAGATGATCTGCTCCGACACCGTCGAGCAGCGCGAGAAGGCGCTCGCTAAGCTCGAGCCGATGCAGCAGGGCGACTTTGAAGCCATGTATATCGCGCTCGAGGGCCGTCCGATGACCGTTCGTTTCCTCGATCCCCCGCTGCACGAGTTCGTTCCCACCGAGGAAGCTGACATCGAGCAGCTCGCCAAGGACATGGGCAAGAGCGTTCAGGACATCAAGAACATCATCGCCTCCCTGCACGAGTTCAACCCCATGATGGGCCACCGCGGCTGCCGTCTGGCCGTTACGTTCCCCGAGATCGCTGCCATGCAGACCCGTGCGGTCATCAAGGCTGCGCTGAACGTCAATGCCGCGCATCCCGACTGGAACATCATCCCCGAGATCATGATCCCGCTCGTCGGCGAGGTCAAGGAGCTCAAGTACGTCAAGGACGTCGTCGTCGAGGTCGCTGACAAGCTGATCGCCGAGGCCGGCAGCTCCATGAAGTACAAGGTCGGCACCATGATCGAGATCCCGCGCGCCGCTCTGACCGCGGACGAGATCGCCAAGGAAGCGGACTTCTTCTCCTTCGGCACGAACGACCTGACCCAGATGACCTTCGGCTTCAGCCGTGACGATGCCGGCAAGTTCCTCGGCGCGTACTACGACAAGAAGATCTACGAGAGCGATCCGTTCGCCCGTCTCGATCAGACCGGCGTCGGCAAGCTCGTCTCCATGGCCGCCAAGATGGGCCGCGAGACCAACCCGCACATCCACCTCGGCATCTGCGGCGAGCACGGCGGCGATCCCACGTCCGTCGAGTTCTGCCACAAGGTCGGCCTGGACTATGTCTCCTGCAGCCCGTTCCGTGTCCCCATCGCCCGCCTCGCCGCCGCACAGGCTGCGATCAAGGAAATGTGAGCGATCTTTTGAGCGTTCACAAAGCGGCTCGAAACTTGCAAACCTTTGATGTAACTGCGTTTGCAGACATCATTAGTTGAAAACAAACAAAATCCGGTATTGTTCCATTTGGAGCGATACCGGATTTTTTGCATCTTTTGCGGGACAGGTTGAGAAAAACCGCGTCATGGACAGATTCCGTGTGCCGCCGGTACTCGGAATGGCACTCTGAATGGCACGCGGAAGCGGCACTCGGAAGGGTCGGCGGCATCAACGAAAGCGATGCATTGCCTTTGGTGTGGTCGTGCGGTACAGTCCGTGCAGAGGTGATGCAGCATGAGGTTTTATTACAGGCGCGGAGGAAAGGGCGCAGCGCCGGAGGGTTTTGACAGAGTCTACACGGAGGTCGATGGGGACGGCAACGTCCTGCGGGAGCTGCTTGCGTATGTGAGAGCGGGCGACAGTGTAACCGTGGAGATGGGTGGTGAGTTGGGCGGCACAGCCGGTGCGTTCGTGGAGATGGCACTTGCCCTCTATCGACGGCAGGCAACTTTGCTCTGCAAGTCTCCTAAGATTGACACGGCGGCAGGTCATTGGCAGGCGGTGCTTTCCGACCTTGCGCTGTTGACAAGCAGGGACACCGGAGATGCGGCGCGGCTGTCTCGGTTTATGGAGGAGCTGCACCGGTGCTTCGACCTTGTGGAGAGACGACAGATGACCGTAGCGGAGGTCTGCCGGAAAATGAGCATTGGGAAGACAACCTACTACCGTTATTGGCGTAAGGTCAAGAGTGCCCCGCACAGAGAGCGTCACACAGAGCTTTTTGAGGAATTGCAGGCCAAGATAGAAGCAAATGAGCTGAGTATTTCCGCAGCTTGCAGACAGATGAATATCGGTGCGGGAACGTATTACAGGATGCGGGATCAGTATAAAAAAGAACACAGCGTTCCAAATGTTCCAAATTTAGAATGATGTGGTTTTGCGGTCAACAGGAGATAGTGATTCGGCAAATTGGGGAGGTATGGAACGACATATAGGTGAGAAGCCCTCTTACGGTCGGAAATGGAGGGCAGGAGATCAGTGCGCGGCTGCTTCAATGAGAGTAAACATACATTAGTGCGGTCGGCGCAGACAGTCATTGCGGAAGCACGGGCATACACAACAACGGAGGTGCAGTATGAAAAAAACGAATGGGCATGACGAGGGGCATTTCTATATCCGGTTCCCGCGCACGAGAGGACTTCCGCCGCACAAGCGACGGCACACGCCAAATGCCGGAAATGCCAGAAAGGACTTTACTTATGCGGCGCAGCCCTGTATAATCATTTAAGATGGAAAATCGTCGAAAGACTATGCTGCAGGGCCATATGTCTGAGCGGGAGAGCCCCTATGATCGACCGACCGCACCCTTAAGGCAACACCGCGCAGTGAAAGCTGCGGTATTGCCTTGGCAGGACTGCGGTCAGTTTTTTTTCTCTGCGAAAGGAGGGAGCATCGGTGAACCGCGTGTTCCGCGAGGAAAAGAAATATCTGATCTCGCTGCCGGAGGCGCTGCAAGCCTGCCATCGGCTCGCGCAGGTCATGCACGAGGACCCGCACAACGGCATAAGCGGCTACCCTGTCCGCTCGCTTTACTTCGATACGCTCGACGACAGGGACTTCCACGAAAAGGCTGCGGGCGTAGAGCTGCGGCGCAAGCTGCGCCTGCGCTGCTATGATCCGGCGGCAGACTTCGCCATGCTGGAGATGAAGCAGAAGCAGGGCGCAAGTCAGCTCAAGCGCTCTCTGCGCGTGACACGGGAGGATGCCCAAGCGCTCACGCGCGGCGACTACGCGCCGCTGCTGCGGTATCCGGAGTCTTTTGCCGCGGAGTGCTACGCGCTGATGCACAGCCGGTGCTATCGCCCCAAAACGATCGTAGAATACGACCGCAAGGCATTTATCGCCAAGGAGAACAAAATACGCATTACCTTTGACAGCCGCATTGTTTCCGTCGAGAGCTGCTTCGACCTCTTTTCACCGCGGCTGAACATGAACCCCGTGCTCGATCCGTACTGCGTGGTGCTTGAGGTCAAGTACAACGGCTTTCTGCTCGATTATCTTCGCGAGCTGATCAACAGCGTGGATCGCAGTGAGCTTTCTGTCAGCAAATATGTGCTTGCCCGCCAAAACGGATGTCAGACGAGGCTATAGGAGGAAAACACCATGAGACAACAGATCCTGAACCTTTTTACCACACCCCGCGATATGTCGTGGGAGGATATTCTGCTCAATATCGTCCTTGCCGCTGTGCTGGGCTTTTTTATCTTCCTGTCCTACGCCATCTCCCACCGCGGGACGATCTACAGCCGCAAGTTCAACGCCTCACTCGTCATTCTCGCGGTGCTGACGGGGACGGTCATGACCGTCATCGGCAACAACATCGCGCTGTCTCTCGGTATGGTGGGCGCGCTGTCCATCGTCCGCTTCCGCACCGCCATCAAGGACTCGCGCGATACGGTTTATATTTTTTGGTCCATCATTGTCGGCATCTGCTGCGGCGTGGGCGATTATGCCGTGGCCTGCATCGGCAGCGCCGTGACCTTCGCGGTGATCCTGCTGCTCGGCTGCATCAAGAGCGATAACCGGATGCTGCTCATCATCCGCGCCCACCGCAGCAAGCAGGAGCCGATCAAGGCGCAGGTCTACAAGCTCTTTCGCGCCAAAGCGACGCTGCGTGTGGAAAACACGACGGAGGATACGGTCGAACTGATCTACGAGATCACGCAAAAGCTCCTGCGCCGCGCGGAGCTGACAACGCCGGACATTCCCGGCAGCATCTATTCGCTGGGAAGCATCGACTATGTCAATCTTGTCATGCAGAACGACGAGGTGTCGAACTGAGAAACCGGAAAGAGGGGAGCGGAGACGAACATGAAATACAAGCGAATGGCTCTTGCGGCCTGTGCGCTGCTGCTTCTCCTATCCGCAACAAACCTGTCAGCCGTGCTGACCGATGAGCACCCACGCTATCATCAGCATCTTGAGCGCCCCGCCTATACACCCTGTGCCGACCACGGAGAAGATCTGCTCTGCTCTCATCTGCCGCTCGTTCTCATCGACACCGGCGGCGCGGAGATCCCCGGCGTTCCCATCCGGAGCGGCGGCAGCGGCCGTGAGGACGATGCTTTCACCACGACCGCAGACGGCAGTACGCTGCTGCGCGCGTCCGTCTCGGTGGTGGATCATGCCGAGGGCAACAATCACCCCACCGACACGCCGACGCTTCAGAGCGTCATTGATATTCGAGTGCGAGGCAACTCCTCGCGCTATTTTGATAAGCACAGCTATCTTGTCAGGACGCTGACGGACGACGGCGCCGCCTCGCGCGATGTCGCCATGCTGGGGATGGATGCCTTCGACGAGTGGGCGCTGCATGGGCCGTACCTCGATAAGACGCTCATCCGCAATTATATGTGGTACAATCTTGCGGGCGAGATCATGGACTACGCGCCGAATGTGCGCTTCTGTGAGGTGCTGCTCAACGGAGTGTATCAGGGGCTTTATGTTATGACGGAGACTGTCAGCTCCGGCGCGGATGCCCGCTTGAAGCTCACGGAGCCGTCGAAGGACACCGTGCAGACGAGCTATGCTCTGCGCCTTGACCGCGGCAGCGGCAGCGAGGTCAAAAACATTGAGACCTTCTCCCAATACGCCCTGCGAAATCTGCAGGATATAGACATCGTCTATCCGGGAACAAAATGGCTTACGCCGGAGCGCGCGGCGTGGATCGCACAGGATTTCTCCGACTTTGAAAAGTCACTCTACTCCTATGACTATGATACCGAGCCCTATGCATGGTGGGAGCAGGCGGACATGAGCTCTTTCGTGGACTACTTTATCCTCAACGAGTTTACCTGCAACTATGATGCGGGCTGGCTTTCTACCTATATCTACAGGGATGTGCGCGGCAAATACAAAATGTGCATCTGGGACTTCAACTCCGCCTGTGACAACTACAGTCATCCGGTCGCAGAGCCGCAGCATTTTGAGCTGCAATACAATGTCTGGTACTATATGCTCAGCAAAGACGAGAAGTTCATAAACGCCGTCATCGACCGCTACCGCGAGCTGCGTCAGGGCATCCTCAGCGACGAGTATCTCTGCGCCTACATAGACGACGTTACCGCGTGGCTCGGCGATGCCGTCGAGCGCAACTTCTCCGTCTGGGGCTACACGCTCGAAAAGGATATGCTCTCCCCCGCGTGGCGCAACCCGCACTCACACGCGGCTGCCGTCGCGCAGATGAAGCGCTTTTGCATCAAGCGCGGCGCGTGGATGGACGAGAATATCGACATTCTTCGCCAGTACAGCCACGAATCCAAAAACAAGAAATTCAACCACTGAGCCACCACACCATCGAGAAAGGAGGGCGGCGGCTTGAAAAGATTTCTCATCGTGCTCACCGCCCTGATCTTAGGCTATCTCGCCTACGACACCGCACGCTACTACCTCGGCTGGTACATCGACCTTCAGCCGGACGTGCCGGTCAGCGCTTTCATGTCCACCGACGCGCAGCACCTTTATATGGACCGCGGCGCGGGACCGGAGGAGTTCACCGTCAAGGGCGTGAACCTCGGCGTGGGCATCCCGGGCGAGTGGGCGACGGACTACGCCGTCAGCAAGGAGACCTATCTGCGCTGGTTTGCCCAGATGCAGGAGATGGGCGCGAACACCGTGCGCGTCTACATTACGCTCCACGACGACTTCTACAACGCCTTCTACGAGTACAACACCGCGCGCGAGGAGGCGAACGAGGAACCGCTCTGGCTCATCCACGGCGTATGGGTGAACGACTATATCCAAAACTCCCACCGCGACGCCTATGACAAGGACTTTCTTGAGACCTTCGTCAGGGACGGGCGCACACTGGTCGACGTTCTGCACGGCAACAAGAAGATCTCGCTCGGACGCGGAACGGGCTCCGGCTTCTACACCAAGGACGTTTCCCGCTGGGTCATCGGCTATATTCTCGGTGTGGAGTGGGAGGATGTGACCGTCACCTACACCAACCACAAATACCCCGATCTGCCGCCCTATCAGGGAACGTACCTCTCCGCGACGGAGGACGCCTCCGCCTTTGAATCCATGCTTGCGCAGGTGGGCGACCGGATCATTGAATACGAGAGCCGCCGCTATAAGAGCCAGCGGCTCGTCGCCTTCTCCAACTGGCCGACCACCGATCCGTTCCTCTATCCGGAGGATATCACGACTTTCTTTATGAAGTGCGCGCAGGTGGATGTGGAGCATATCCGTGCGGAGGACGCCTTTCTTGCCGGTCAGTTTGCCTCCTACCATGTCTATCCCTACTATCCCGACTATCTCAACTATATCCTCAACCCCGCGGCGATGGACCGCACGCCCATCTGGGACGGCAAGGCCGTCATCTCCCGTGCGGAGACCGGTCCCGGCACGCCCATCGGTTCCGTGCTGCGCCGATCGGACTTCTACGATGAGACCGGCGCGGCGAACACCTACCTTGCCTATCTGCGCGCCCTGCGGCGGCATCACACGATGCCCGTCGTCATCTCCGAGTTCGGCGTTTCCACCGGGCGCGGCATGGCGCAGATCGACCGGAACACCGGACGCAATCAGGGCCATATGTCCGAGCAGGAGCAGGGGCAGGCGCTCGTGGACTGCTGGCGCGACATCACCGCGGCAAACTGCGCGGGCGGCTGCGTCTTTACCTGGCAGGACGAGTGGTTCAAGCGCACCTGGAACACCATGCACGCGGTGAACCTGCAGCGCACGCCCTACTGGAGCGACTACCAGACCAACGAGCAGTATTTCGGCCTGCTTTCCTTCGACCCCGGCGAGGAGGAAAGCGTCTGCTATGTGGACGGCGACCTCAGCGAGTGGACGGAGGAGGATAAACTCTTCGATACCGGCACGCGCGCCCTTTCGATGAAATACGACGAGAAGTTCATCTATCTGCTCGCCTATGAAAAGGGCTTTGCGAACGGACAGAAAACGCTCTACATCCCCATCGACACCACGCCCAAGACGGGCAGCACCTACTGCGAAAACTTCGGCCTGTGCTTTGAGGACCCGGTGGACTTCGTCCTCGCCATCGACGGCAGGGACAACAGCCGCCTCCTAGTGCAGGAGCGCTACGAGGTGCTGCGCGCCATGTTCTACCACGAAACGCACGACGCGGACGCCTACCTTGACCCGCCCGACGCGGACACGCCGCTTTTCAAGCCCATCAGCCTGATGCTCCAGACGGCGACGCCGCTGCTCACGGGCAACTGGCAGGCAAGCTCTGAGACCTACGAGACGGGCGATCTTGCCTACGGCAACGCGAACCCCGCCGCGCCGGACTACGATTCCCTCGCGGACTTCATCTTCGCGGGCGACTATGTGGAGCTGAAGCTCCCCTGGCAGCTTCTGAACTTTTCAGACCCCTCGCGCATGACCATCCACGACGATTACTATGAAAACTACGGTGTGGACTACATCACCATCGACACGATGTACCTTGGCCTTACCGACGGCGCGGCGCAGGAGCGCACGCCGCTCTATCCCGCGGCGCTCAAGGGCTGGGGCAATACGGTCAGCTATCACGAGCGGCTCAAGCCCTCGTACTACATTCTGCAAAAGCTCTGGCAGTAAAACACACAAGAAAGGAAGAACGCCGGTGTTTGTTCAAATCCTGATCTACGTCTATCTCGGCATCTGCGCCGGCATGATCCTCTTTAACATTGTAACGGCGCTCCTTTCGCGGCGCAGGGAGCATCGGTCCTTCTGCGACGGCATCCGCCTTGAGCTGACGGTCTCGCAGGAGCTTGACCGTCTCGCGGAGACCGGAGCGGTCAGCGAGAGGCATCTGCGCTTCATGGAGCGCAGACTGCGCCGCGTGAACGGCATGCCGGCCTTTGACGCCGCGCTGGAGCGCCTGTGCGTGAGGCGGCCAGAGCTGACCCGCTCCTATCTGACGGCGCTTAACGGTGTAATGATCGCGCTGGCAGAGGATTACTGCCGCCGCGAGGAGATCGAGGCGGCGTACTTCCCCTACATCATCAAGAAATACCGGCTGCTCGGCGGCGCGGACGACGCGCCGCTCAAGGAGGTGCTGCTCGAACTGCTGCACGAGCCGAGCATCTACTGCCGCGAGAATGCCATGCAGGCGCTCTACACGGCGGGCGATCCCGCCGTCCTTGTGCGTGCGCTGCGGATCATCGACGCAAGCAGCCTCTATTATCACAGCAAGCTCCTCTCCGACGGCTTGCTGAACTACACGGGCGACACATGGGAGCTTGCCGACGCGCTTTGGGAGGCGTTTGATGCGTTTCAGCCGTGGATGCAGGTGACGCTGCTCAACTATTTCCGCTTTTCCTCCGGCACGCACTGTGAACGGGTGCTCGCGCTCCTCAACGACGGCGCGCGGGACGACGAGGTGCGCTTTTCCTGCCTGCGCTACCTCGGACACTACCCCTATCCCCCCGCCTGCGCCGATCTGCTGCGCTATGCGACGCCCTCGGAAAACGCGCGCTGGGAGTATGCAGCCATCGCCTCGTCGGTGCTGGCGAGCTATCCCGGGGCGGAGACTGCGGCGGTGCTGGAGAGGAACCTCTATCATCCCAACTGGTATATCCGCTTCAACGCGTCAAAAAGTCTGGAGCAGCTCGGCTTCGGCTACCGCGATCTGATCGACGTGATCGAGGGGCACGACCGCTACGCCTCCGAGATCCTGCGCTATCGCTTTGATGTGCGGGAGCTGGAGGAGCGAAAGGAGGACGCAGTATGTACGACGGTATAAAGCTGTTTCTTGAGTGGGTGGGCTATTTCTTTATCGCTTATCTGATCGGCTACTCGACCTTTCTGTTTCTGTCGGTCGTCGTCGGCTCACTTGAGCTGTACAAGCACCGTCGGCAGGAAATGTTCAAAAGCATTCTGCCCTCGGATTACTACCTGCCCATCAGTATCATCGTTCCCGCCTACAATGAGGAGGTCACCGTGGTAGACACCGTGCGCTCGCTGCTGACGCTGGAATACCGCGCCTATGAGATCATCGTGGTGGACGACGGATCGAAGGACCGCACCTCGGAGGTGTTGGCCGAGACATTTGATATGCACCTTGTTCACCGGCCCATTCGCCGGCAGATCAACTGTCAGCGCGAGGAATACGTCTATGAGACACGCGCACAGAAGGTACCGGTGACGCTCATCCGAAAAAAGAACGGCGGCAAGGCAGACGCGCTGAACATGGGCATCAACGCCGCAAATTTCCCGTACTTTATCTGCATGGACGCGGACTCCGTTCTGCAGTACGACTCTCTGCGCCGCATCGCCCAGCCGATATTGGAAAACGGCAATGTGGTGGCGGTGGGCGGCATCGTCCGCATCTCCAACGACGTGGAGCTGGAAAACGGGCGCGTCAAACGCTACCGCCTGCCGCGCAGCATCCTCGCTTTCATGCAGGTGCTGGAATATGACCGTTCGTTTCTTGCCTCCCGCATCCTCTTTGACCGCTTCAACGGCTCACTCATCATTTCCGGCGCGTTCGGACTGTTCAAAAAGGATACCGTCATCGCGGCAGGGGGCTATGACAGCGGAACGATGGGCGAGGATATGGAGCTTGTGGTCAAGCTGCACGAATACTGCACGGTCAACAACATCGACTATGCCATTCGCTACGCATCCGACGCGATCTGCTGGACGCAGGCGCCCGAGCGGCTGCGTGATCTGTGCAAGCAGCGCAAGCGCTGGCATCTGGGCCTGTTCCAGAGTATGTACAAGCATCGCGTCATGTTTTCCAATTACAGGTTCGGCGCGGTGAGCTTTGTATCCTATTTCTATTTCCTCATTTACGAGCTGCTTTCGCCGTTTATCGAGGTCTTCGGCGTGTTCACGATGGTGCTCGCATGGTGGTGCGACCTCATCAACGTGCCGTTCATGCTGCTCTTTTTCCTGATCTACGCTGTGTTTGGCTCGGTCCTGACGCTTACCGCCTTCTTCTCGCGCATCTACACGGCGGACCTCACGCTCTCGTTCGGCGACGGCCTCAAGGCCGTCTGTCTGTGTCTCTTTGAGCTGGTGTTCCTGCGCTTTATTCTCGCATGGGTGCGCTGCACGGCCTTTATCGGCTATAGGAAGAAAAAACTCAGCTGGGGGCGCATCGAGCGCCGAAAGATCGATTTGAAATAGAGGGGGTGCCGCCTGTGCGCCGAAAAAAGCTCTTGGAAATCACGCTCTGCGCCGTGCTGACGATCGGAGCGCTGCTGTGCTGTATGCAGGATGCAAGCGCGAGGGAGACGCTTCTGATCTCGGGAAACGCCGATCTCTATCCCATCGAGTCCTATGACCGCGGCAGAGAATGCTATGTCGGATTGCTGCCGGAGCTGTACGAGCGCCTGAGTGAGCAGACAGGGTACGATCTTGTCTATCTTCCGTACAGCAAGAACACAACGCAGGCGCAGCAGACCGCAAACCGGCAGGCGGACATTATTTCCGCCTATCCCTCCGGCACGGTCGACAGCGGCGCGATGCGCCGTCAAGTGCTGCTCTGCACGATAGAACATGACGGCGCAGAGCGCGCGATATGTGTTGGCTTTACCAACGCACTCACGCCGGAACTGGCCGGCGCGCTTTCACAAGCGCTGGAGGACCTCTCCGGCGCGGAGAGCATCGGCATCCTGGCAGACTATATGAATAGCAGCGGCGCGGAAGCCTACCGTACCAGGTGGCTCATTACGCTCGCCGCATTGATCGCGGCGATGCTTGCCGCGGCGGTCGCGCTGATAGTCTTTGCGCGAAAAAAGCGTGCCGAGCAAAAGACCAACGCCCTCATCGACCCGCGCTACGGCATCGGCAACGACGGGTATTATCTGAACTGCATGGAAACGCTCATCCCCGCCCCGCTCAGAAGCATCGTCTATGTCTTCTGCATCGGCTGCGATATGCCCTCGCTCGAACGGCGCTTTGGCGAGGCGGAGCGCGGGGAGATCTTCTCCCGCGCGGCGGAGTATCTGCGCCTTGGCTGCGGACGCGAGGAATACCTCGCCTGCGTGGGGCGCGGGATGTTCGCGCTCGTGTGTCAGTGCGGCAGCCGCGAGGCGGCACAGCAGCGCGCCGAGGGGCTTATCCGCGGGCTGGACGGCTACCTTGCGGGCTTCCGCGCCGAATATGCCGGCGCGTTCCGCGCGGGCATCTGCTCGCTGTCGGAAAACCCCGACTGCGGCGCCGAGGCTGCGCTCTACAACGCGCGCCAGGGCTGTGCCCACGCGTTCCGCACGGAAACGCCCTGCGCGTTCAGCACGCGCGGCATGATCGACGAGAGCGAGCAGCTCGAGCGTCTGCGCGGCAGCATGAGCAAGGCGGTGGAAAAGGGCGAATTTGAGCCGTACCTCCAGTTTGTTGTCGATCGTGCCGGCACAGTCGTCGGCGCGGAGACCGTCTCGCGCTGGCAAAATCCGGAGGAGGGACTGCTCATGCCCTCAAAATACATCGACCTGATGATCCGCGCCGGCACGATCACCGAGCTGGATCTCTATATGCTCCGCTGCGCGTGCGTGCAGCTCCAGACGTGGAAGCGGGAGGGGCGCGGGACGCTGTGGCTCTCGTGCAACTTCACGCGCCAGTCCATCGCAGACGAAAAGATCCTCGCGCGCGTGCACGAGATCGTCGAGCAGTACGACTTTACGCGCGACCGCCTTGTGGTGGAGCTGACGGAGGACTCCTACGCGCACGACCGCGAGGCGGCGCTGCGGACGATCGAGGGGCTGCACGCGATGGGGCTTCGCATCGTGCTGGACGATATCGGCGCGGGCTATTCCTCGCTCTCCGACCTGAGCACCTACCCAATCGACGGCGTGAAGATCGACCGCAGCATCGTGATCGAGTCTGCCTTGCCGCGTGCCCGCGCGCTGCTGGAGGGCATGATCCGTCTTTCGCACGACATGGGCATCCGCGTGCTGTGCGAGGGCGTGGAGGACAAGGCAACGTGCGACGCCGTGCTTGCGGCGGGCTGCGACTTCATTCAGGGCTTTTATTTCTCGCGCGTCCTGCCCGGGCGCGAAGCGGAATCCTTCCTGCGCAGCCTGGCGGCGCGCGACAGGGAGGAAGGATAAAGGAGAAATGAACATGGTCAACAAGAAACGAGTAGGCATGATGGTGGCGGTCACGCTCCTGACCGGCGTGCTGCTCTTCTGTTCGGTCTTTTTCCTCGTCCGGCGGGCGAATCGTGAGATCACACAGCGCTCCTTTGACGAATTGGCTACCGCGACGCGCCAGATCGCAAAGGATCTTGCCGACGCGGCGAACGCGGACCAGACCATCCTCTCCGCCATGGCGGAGCTGATCGCGGGGCATGACGAGCGTGACAATGACGCGGTGCTGCGCATCATGAAATCCTTCAGCCTCAGTGAGACCTTTGTCTCCACCGTCGCGCTGCTGCGACCCGACGGCACGCTGCTGCTGACCGACGGCACCCGCTGCGACGTTTCCGACACATTCGATTTTGAAACAGAGGCGGCGCGGGGCGCGTACATCTCAGACCGCGTGACAAGCTACTTTGCGCCGGAAAAGCTGGTGGTGCGCAACGTCGTGCCGGTGGTGCGCGACGGCGAGACCGTCGCCATCCTCTACGGCGTCGTCCCCCTGCAGGAGATTTCCCAAAACTATCAGATCGACCTCTACAACGGCAATGCCTTCCTCCTTCTTGTGGACGGCAACAACGGCGACATCCTGCTGGATACCTGGCACGACTCGCTCGGCAACCTCTCGGAGCTGCGTGGCCGCAAGATGCTCAAGGGCTACACCTACGAGGAGGCGATGGAAAAAATCCCCAACGGCATCGGCGGCGATATGTGCACCGTCTCCCAATCCACGGGGCTGACGCTCTACCTGCACTACGAGCCGGTCGGCATCAACAACTGGAGCGTCGTGCTCGGCGTGAGCGAGGCGGAGGCGCTGGCGGGCACGCGCGGCGTGGTGGAGACGCTTTCGATGATGGCGATCATTGTCACCGCGCTGCTGCTGAGCTATCTTGGCTTTATGGTCTGGTATCTCACCTCGGCGCGGCGCGGCGTTTACCGTATGAGCATTACGGACCAGGGCACGGGCCTGATGAACCGTGTCGCCTATGAGAAGTGTCTGCGCAAGAGCGACCAGCGCGTCATCGCTCCGGCCGCCTGCATTTATATCGACGCGAACGGCCTGCACGAGCTGAACAACAAGCGCGGTCACGAGGCGGGCGATCAGCTGCTGCGCGCGGTCGCAGAGCGTCTGCGGGAGCAGTTTCCGAGGGACGATCTCTACCGCGTCGGCGGCGACGAGTTCGTCGTGTTTCCCGCGCCGGCGGCAGAGGCGGAATACGAGGCGCGGATGCGGGCGGTTTCTGAAAGCCTTGCCGCGCAGGGCTACAGCATCTCCTACGGCATCGCCGTCTGCGAGGCGGCAAACGGGCTAAGAGAGCTGGTCCGCGAGGCGGACGAGAAGATGCTCGGGAGCAAGCGCGCCTACTACGCCGAGCACGATCGCAGAAGGCTGAGATAACGCCAAGACGATAAAATGACCGCCGGACGATACCGGCGGTCATTTTGTCGTCCAACCAACAAAACCGCTTTAGAATATCGTTCATGATAAGTCCCCCTCTCCGCATAATCTCAACCCTTATTTTCTTAGAGATGAGCAAAACAAACCCTAAAACAAAAGGGCGAATGGTCATCTTATTTTTTATACACATTGAGACTTAAAGTAACTGTGCTCAAGGTCAGTCCTCATAAGAAACCGGAAGTAGTCACCCTGAAAAATGAGTGGTCGCCTCTGCAAGAAGCCGTGAGCAGTGGAGTGAAGGACTACCATCACCTGATCCAGTTGGTCGGCGCGGAAGAAGGCGTAGACCTGCTCCTGAACGATGAGGGTACCTTCTTGTCGCGGCCGCGGTCGGCGGGATCGTTGTGCTGATCGGCAAAATTTGACAGCGGAAGAAAAAAGGTTCCCAAGCCATTGGCTTGGGAACCTTTTTCGCATCGCCGCACGATACAGGGGATCAAAGGAGAGGTTCATAAAGAAGTTTGGAAGAGATCGTTTCAGATACGGCTGCGGATCTCCGCACCCATGGCCTTGCAGCCGACGAGTTGGCAGTTTTCCTGCATGATGTCGCCGCAGCGGAAGCCCGAGCGCAGCGTTTTATCCACCGCGCGCTCGATGGCGTCGGCCTCGGCGGCCATGTCGAAGCTGTAGCGCAGCATCATTGCGGCGGCCAGGATCGTGCCGATGGGGTTCGCCTTGTCCTGTCCCGCAATGTCCGGCGCGGAGCCGTGGATGGGCTCGTAGAGTCCGTTCGTGCCGTCGCCCATGCTGGAGGACGGGATCATGCCGATCGAGCCCGTGATCTGGCTCGCCTCGTCGGAGAGGATGTCGCCAAAGAGATTTTCGGTCACGATGACGTCGAACTGGCTCGGGTCACGCACGAGCTGCATCGCCGCGTTGTCGACATACATGTGGCGAAGCTCGACATCAGGGTAGTCCTTCGCGACCTCTGTGACCGTCTTGCGCCAGAGACGCGAGGTGTCGAGCACGTTGGCCTTGTCGATGGAGGTGACGCGCTTGCGGCGCTTGCGCGCGGTCTCGAACGCGACGCGCGCGACACGCTTGATCTCGTGCTCGGAGTAGGCCATGATGTCGGTGGCTTTCTGCTCGCCGTTCGCCTCTTCCGTGCGGTGCTCGCCGAAGTACACGCCGCCGATGAGCTCGCGCACGACGACGAAGTCGATGCCGCCTTCCGCGATGTCGGCGCGCAGCGGGCAGGCGGCGGAGAGCTCGGAGAACATCTTGGCGGGGCGCACGTTCGTGTAGAAACCCATGCCCTCGCGCAGCTTGAGCAGACCGCGCTCGGGACGGTTGGCGGCGGGCTGGTCGTCCCACTTCGGGCCGCCGACCGCACCGAGCAGCACGCTGTCCGCGTTGCGGCAGGTCGCTAAACTCGAATCCGGCAGCGGCACGCCGAATTTATCGATGGCGGTGCCGCCCATCGGCGCGTCGACGTAGGTGAAGGTGTGGCCAAACTTCGCGGCCACGGCGTCTAAAACGCCCATGGCCTCGGTGACGATCTCGGGGCCGATGCCGTCGCCCTTGATGATGGCAATGGTCTTGTTCATTTCGCCGCCTCCTTTGCCTTGAGCGAGGCCATCAGGCCGCCGCGCGCGATCATGTCCTTGATAAACGGCGGGAAGGGCTCGGCCTGATACGTCGTGCCCTTTGTCACGTCTGTGATGACGCCGGTGTCGAAGTCGACTGTTACCTCGTCGCCGTTTTCGATCTCCGCGCTCGCGGCGGGGCACTCCAAAATGGCGAGGCCGATGTTGATAGCGTTGCGGTAGAAGATGCGGGCGAAATTCGCCGCGATGACGCAGGAGATGCCGCTCGCCTTGATGGCGACGGGCGCGTGCTCGCGCGACGAGCCGCAGCCGAAGTTTACGCCCGCGACCATGATGTCGCCGTCTTTGACGCGGTGGATGAAGTCCTTGTCGATGTCCTCCATGCAGTGGGAGGCGAGCTCCTTGTGGCTCTGGGTGTTCAGATAGCGCGCGGGGATAATGACGTCCGTATCGACGTGATCCCCATACTTATGGACAATGCCGTGTGCATTCATTTGTTCATGACCTCCTCCGGATGAGAAATGTGGCCGGTAATACCAGACGCCGCGGCGACAGCCGGAGAGGCGAGGTAGACCTCGCTGTCGACGTGGCCCATGCGGCCGACAAAGTTGCGGTTGGTGGTGGAAACGCAGCGCTCGCCCGCTGCCAGAATGCCCATGTAGCCACCCAGACAGGGGCCGCAGGTGGGGGTGGATACGATGCAGCCCGCATCGATAAAGGCGGTGGTCCAGCCCCGCAGGATGCACTCCTTATAAACAGCCATGGTGGCGGGGATGATGATGCCGCGGACGTTCGGGGCCAGGTGATGCCCCTTTAAGATCGCGGCGGCGGCGGCCATGTCAGGGAGCTGGCCGTTCGTGCACGAGCCGATGACGATCTGGTCGATGGCGATGTCGCTGCCCTCGCGCGCGCTGTGCGCGTTTTCGGGCAGGTGCGGCCAGGCGACCGTGCAGTCGACCTTGCCAAGGTCGATGTCGATGACGCGCTCGTATTCTGCATCGGGGTCGGCCTCGAACGCTGTCCAGGGGCGGTCCACGCGGCCCTCAACATAGGCGCGCGTCACGTCGTCGACGGGGAAGATGCCGTTTTTGCCGCCCGCCTCGATGGCCATGTTGCAGATCGTCAGGCGGTCGTAAATCGTGAGGTTCTTGACGCCCTCGCCGGAAAATTCGATGGACTGGTAGCGTGCGCCGTCCACGCCGATCATGCCGATGAGCGTCAGGATGACGTCCTTGCCGGAGACAAACGGGCGGAGCTTGCCGGTGAGATTCACCTTGATGGCGGACGGGACCTTGAACCACGTCTCGCCCGCGGCCATGGCCGCGCCCATGTCGGTCGAGCCGACGCCGGTGGAGAATGCGCCGAGCGCGCCGTAAGTGCAGGTGTGAGAGTCCGCACCGATGACGGCCTCGCCCGGGGCGACAAGCCCCTGCTCGGGCAGCAGCGCGTGCTCGATGCCCATCGTGCCGACATCGTAGAAGTGGTCGATGTCGAAGCGGCGAGCAAAGGTGCGGCACTGCTTGCACTGCGTGGCGGACTTGATGTCCTTGTTCGGTGCGAAGTGGTCCATCACCATCGCGATGCGGCTCTTGTCGAAGACCTTTTCAAAGCCCGCGGACTCAAACTCGTTGATGGCCACGGGGGTCGTGATGTCGTTGCCGAGGACGAGGTCGAGCTTTGCCTGGATGAGCTGGCCCGCGCGCACGCTCTCAAGTCCTGCGTGCTTGGCGAGAATTTTCTGCGTCATTGTCATGCCCATGTCGCGTTTCTCCTTTCAGTTGCCGGATTCCATGATCTTGTTGATGCCGTTGACGTAGGCGCGGATCGACGATTCGATGATATCGGTCGAGAGACCCGAGCCGGTGTACGAGCGCCCGTCGGGGCCGGAGACCTTGACCACGGCCTCGCCGATGGCGTCCTCGCCGTCCGTGACGGCGTTCAGGCTGAAGCTCTCGAGCTTCACGTCCATTTGGAGCATGCGGTTGATGGCCTTGAACGAGGCGTCCAGCGGGCCTGTGCCGATGGCGACGTCTTCGATCTGCTCGCCGCCGCGCTGGAGCTTGATGCACGAGATGTTCGGCACGCCGTGGCCCGTGTTGACCACATGACTCACGAGCTGGCAGCTGCCCTGCACCGCGGCCTGACGGTGGAGCACGAGCGCCTCAATGTCGCTGCTCGTGATGTTCTTTTTCTTGTCGGCGAGATCCTTGAAGCGGGTGAACACGCTTTCAAGCTCCTCGTCGCTCAATTCGTAGCCCATGGATTCGAGCTTTTCACGCAGCGCGTGCTTGCCGGAGTGCTTGCCGAGCACCATCGTGTTCTGCGGGATGCCGATGTCGGTGGAGTTCATGATCTCGTACGTTCTTGCATTGGCAATGACGCCGTGCTGATGGATGCCCGACTCGTGCGCGAAGGCGTTCGCGCCGACGATGGCCTTGCTCGGCGGGATGGGCACGCCCGTGATGTTGCTCAGCAGCTTGCTCGAGCGGTAGATCTGCTTGGTGTTCACGCCGGTCTCGGCGTCGTAGAAGTCCTTTCTCGTGCGCAGCGCCATGACGATCTCTTCAAGGCTCGCGTTGCCCGCGCGCTCGCCGATGCCGTTGACCGTGCATTCGACCTGCGTCGCGCCCGCGCGGACGCATTCGAGCGAATTCGCGACCGCCATGCCGAGGTCGTTGTGGCAGTGGACGGAGATGTCGACGTGCTCGACGCCCTCGATGTTTTCACGCAGGTAGGTGATGAGGTCATACATCTCCTGCGGCGTGGAGTAGCCGACGGTGTCGGGCACATTCAGCGTCGTCGCGCCCGCGGCGACGGCAGTGGAGTAGCAATGGGCCAGAAATGCCCAGTCGGAGCGGGAGGCGTCCTCGGCGGAAAACTCGATGTCATCGCAATAGCTCTTGGCGTAGGCGACCATCTCGCGGATGCGGTCGATGACCTGCTCGCGCGTCATCTTGAGCTTGTACTCCATGTGGATGTCGCTCGTCGCAAGGAAGACGTGGATGCGGGGGTGGTTGGCCTCCTTCACGGCGTCCCACGCCGCGTCGATATCGCCCTTGGCGCAGCGCGCGAGCGAGGCGACCGTGCAGTTCGTCACCGCGGCGGCGATGGCCTGCACGCTCTTGTGGTCCATCGGAGACGCGATGGCGAAGCCCGCCTCGATCACGTCGACGCCCAGCTTTTCAAGCTGGCGGGCCATTTCGATCTTTTCCGTCAGATTCATGCTGCAGCCGGGGGACTGCTCGCCGTCTCTCAGGGTCGTGTCAAAAATTTTAATGCGTTTCATGGGGTGTTCCTCCTGCTCTTTTTTCTCTCGCATAGCAACAAAAAAAGCCTCCGTCTCTTCCCTTGAAGAGACGAAAGCTCAAAACTTCCGCGGTACCACTCTTGTTGGCATAAAATATGCCCGCTTTCTGCATCGGCTTAAAATCAAGCGAATGCGCCTCGTTGGTAACGGTGAGGAGATCCGGCTGCGCCTAAACGAAAATCGTCTCAGCGAAGCTACTCAGGGGCCAGTGACATCATCCCGCTCTGCATTGCCTCGCAGCGACCGGCAACTCTCTGAAGCGTCTGTAGGACGAATTTTTCCCCGTCATGGTATTTGTGAACTATGAGATTGAATGATGCTACTATAATCGCCCGCCTCCGCTTTGTCAAGCAGGGAAAAAGAAATTTGCGCTTTTGACAAAAAAACGCGCGGCGGAAAAACATATTTTGCGTACTTTGAACGGAGAAAAAGGCGGGAGAGCAAAAGAAAAGAGAACGCGCAAGCGTTCCCTTTTTTGCCAAAATTTCTTACCTGCCGCCGAGGATCAGGCTGCCGAGCCCCGTGGAGGTCAAAAACAGAATGAGCATGACAACGGGCACGACATACTTCATCATCACGCTGTAGAGCTTGGCGCGGCCGAAGTGTTCGCCGTTTTTCTCGACCTCGGCAATGATCCATTTCGGACCCACGACCCAGCCGACCAAAATGCTCGTGAGCAGGCTGATGAACGGCATCAGGAAGCTGTTGCTGATGTAGTCCATCACGTCGAGCAGCTGCGCGGTCGAGCCGTTGGGCAGCGGGAGCTCGAAGTAGAGCGCGTTGTAGCCCATGCAGATGAGCACAGCCGTCACGAGCGAATAGACGCCCACGGCGGCGCACATCTCCTTGCGCGACTTGCGGAAAATCTCCATGCAGTTGGCGACAAGCGTCTCCATGACGGACACGCAGCTCGTCAGCGCGGCGAAGCCGAGCGCGAGGAAGAACACCGCGCCGATGACGCGGCCCACGCCGCCCATCGCGGCGAAGACCTTCGGCAGGCTGATGAACGTCAGGCTCGGGCCGCTGGCCATGCCGTCAGTGCCGAGAAAGACATAGACGGCGGGGATGATCATCAATCCTGCGAGGAACGCGACGCCCGTGTCGAAAATTTCGATCTGGTTGTTGGCCTTGTTGAGGTCGACGTCGTCCTTGACGTAGCTGCCGTAGGTGATCATGATGCCCATGCTGACACTGAGCGAGAAGAAGAGCTGACTCATCGCGTCGAGCGCGATGTTCAAAAAGCGCTGGACGGTCAGGCCCGTGAAGTCGGGCTTAATGTAGACGAGCAATCCTTCGATACCCGTGCGCGTCATGCCGCTCTCGTCGGTGTAAGAGAGCGTGAGCGAGAAGATGGCGATGCCGATGATGAGAAGGAGCAGACCCGGCATGATGTAGCGGGAGTATTTTTCAATGCCCTTTTCCACGCCGCAGTACACGACCCACGCCGTCAGCGCCAAAAAGATCAGCATGAAGACGATGGGCGAGACGGGGGAGGTGATGAACGAGGTGAAGAACCCGTCCTGCGCGGCGGCATCGCCGCTTGAGACGAGGTAGAGGGTAAAATACTTCGTGATCCAGCCGCCGATGACGGAGTAATACGTCATGATGAGCGTGGGGACGAGGAAGGTGAGGTAACCCAAAAACTTCCACTTCTTGTTGAGCGTTGCAAAGGCATTGAGGGCGTTCTGCTTCGTGCGGCGGCCAATGGCTACGTCAGTCGTCAGCAGGGTGAAGCCGAATGTCAGCACCAGCACCAGATAGACGAGCAGGAACAGTCCGCCGCCGTCCTTGGCACAGAGATAGGGGAAGCGCCAGATATTGCCGACGCCCACCGCGCTGCCCGCCGCAGCCAGCACAAAGCCGAGCGAACCGCTGAAACTACTGCTTTTTTTCATGTTCGATTCTCTCTTTTCTTTCATGTAAATGGAATGACTAATGCCCCATTATAGCAGAAGAAACCGAATTGGCAAGGGGAAAAGCACTGAAAATGCAGGAATTCTTGCGAAAATGTGAAAAAATATCTCACCAGCGGCTTGCTGATGAGATATTTTATTCATAGCAGGATTAGATTTTGTCATGGCCGGCGGCTTCGTCGGTGAAGACGGCCTCGAATTCCTCAGCGCTCATCGTCTCGTGCGCAAGCAGGAATTCCGCCACGGCGATGAGGTGCTTCTGATCGCGCGAGAGGATGTCCTCGCAGCGCTCGTAGGCAGAATCCACGATGGACTTGACCTCCTCGTCGATCTGTGCGGCGACCTGCTCGGAATACGGCTTGGCCTGCGCCATCGAGCGGCCGATGAAAATTTCATCGTGGCCGGATTCAAACGAGATCGAGCCAAGCCTGTCGCTCATGCCGTACACCGAGACCATCTTGCGCGCGATCTGCGAGGCGCGCTGGATGTCGTTCGACGCGCCGGTCGAAATGTCGCCGAGCATCAGCTTTTCCGCCACGCGCCCGCCAAGCAGCGAGACGATCTGCTCTTCCATATAGCGCTTGGACTGGTACGAGCGGTCCTCCGTGGGCAGCGAGATCGTCATGCCGCCCGCGCCGCCGCGCGGAACGATCGTGATCTGGTGCACAGGGTCATGCGTCGGCAGCGCGTGCATCACGATGGCGTGACCGGCCTCGTGATAGGCGGTCAGCTTGCGCTCGTGCTCGCTGACGACGCGGCTCTTCTTCTCGGGACCTGCGATGACCTTGATCTCCGCCTCGGAGAAGTCGGACATCGTGATGAGCTTGCTGCCGCGGCGCGCGGCGAGCAGCGCCGCCTCGTTCGAGAGGTTCTCGAGGTCCGCGCCCGTGAAGCCGGGCGTTCCCTTGGCGACGGTGGAGAGGTCCACATCCTCGGCAAGGGGCTTATTCTTGACGTGGATCTTCAGGATCTCCTCGCGGCCGCGGATGTCGGGAAGCCCCACGTAGACCTGACGGTCGAAGCGGCCCGGGCGCAGCAGCGCGGGGTCGAGGATGTCGGCGCGGTTCGTCGCCGCCATGACGACGACGCCCTGATTCGTGCCGAAGCCGTCCATTTCGACGAGCAGCTGGTTGAGCGTCTGCTCGCGCTCGTCGTGGCCGCCGCCAAGGCCCGTGCCGCGCTGACGGCCCACGGCGTCGATCTCGTCGATGAAGATGATCGCGGGGGCGACCTTTTTCGCCTGTTCGAAGAGGTCGCGCACGCGGCTCGCGCCGACGCCGACATACATTTCGACAAAATCAGAGCCGGAGATCGACAGAAACTGCACGCCTGCCTCGCCCGCGACCGCGCGGGCCAGCAGCGTCTTGCCCGTGCCCGGAGGGCCGACAAGCAGCACGCCCTTGGGGATGCGCGCACCGAGGTCGATGAACTTGCCCGGCGCTTTCAAAAAGTCGACGATCTCCTGCAATTCCTCTTTTTCCTCATCCGCACCGGCGACGTCAGAGAACGTCGTGGGGCGCTTGTTGTCTCCGCCGGTCTTAAACGACGCCGTGCCGAATTTCGCCATGCGGTCGCCGCCGCCTCCGCCCGCGGAGCGGACGGAGAGGAAGTACCAGATGGCAAAGATGCCGAGAATGGCGAGAATATAGGGCGCGAACATCGCGACATAGTTGATGGAGTGATCGGCGGAAATGTCGTAACTCTCGATGATGCCGTCCGCCGCCTGCTGCTCGCCGCAGGCGCACAGGCTCGCCGCCAGCGCCGCCGCCAGCCGCAGGGAAATGATACGCTTTTTCATGCCTCCTCCCCCCTTTCCGCCAGCGGCAGGTACACGGTGAACACCGTGCCCACGCCGTTTGCGCCGTGGCCGGCGGAGATGGTACCGCCCCGGTTCTCGATGGTGTCCTTCACGATGGACAGCCCCAGTCCCGTGCCGCCCTGTTTGCGCGATCGGCCCTTGTCGATGCGGTAGAAGCGTTCGAAGATGTGCGGCAGGTGCTCCTCGCCGATGCCGATGCCGTTGTCGGCGAACGAGACCGTGCACTCTTCGGGGG
>OGLB01000208.1_pt1 | contig 37182 bp, 19 predicted proteins | sample 1572551 | NCBI WGS metagenome assembly OGLB01 (sample SAMEA2582003, study PRJEB24529) | metagenome | biome: Human gut stool | place: China | collected 2011
AACACCTCATCACAACAAAAGTATGAGTACATTTCAGACTATTAAATTAATCCATATCACAGGAAACCATATAATTAAAGACTCTATCTCGTTACGGAGGGCTTTTATAGCCTGTGTGTAATGGGATTTCACAGTAGGAACAGTTATCCCCATCCTGTCGGCTATTTCCTGATTGGATAATCCATATTCTATTTTCAACAAGCAGATTTTTTGTTTCTGAGGAGGAAGTTTGTCAATGGCAACCCGCAAGGATTTTCTGAGTTCACCATGTTCAAACTGGGTTAAAAAAGCATCTTCGTCCTCATCATTCACCTGTTGGGCCATTTCATACAATTTCTCAAATACCAGATTGCGATGCCTCAATTCATTCAGTATATAATTCTTCAAGATAGTAAATAACAAACTTCGAATACCCGACTCAAAACTAAAAGTTTCCCTCTGCTCCCACAATTTCATAAAAAGATACTGAATCGCATCTTCCGCCTCTTCTTCTGATTTCAAAAAACGATAGGCTATGGTGTACAATAACCGATGGTAACGGTCAAAGACAGCAGCAAAGGCATACTCTTTACCACGGCGAAGATCGTCATATAACTTTTGGTCAAAATCCGGATATTGATTCATAATAAATGCTTTTCCCAAGTTTTCTTAAAAGGCCAACTTATTACAAAGATAGTACAAATGTGGGTATCTCTTGTTAGATTTCTCAAAAAAAACGGTTCGTTTTGTTTTTGATTTTTAAAATATCTTACACAAGAAGACAAATATCATACATAAAGAGATCAATTCAACATCTATAAACAAAGTATATACAAAGAATATCATTACCATGATGGAACGCAATCATGACTGGCCTTTGATTTCGTCGAAAAAAACAAACCCATCTCATATGCTTTGGTTTCCGTCCTATTTACGAGGAATTCCTTATCGGTACGGCTACATTCGTTAATCATCGTCCAATAACGGTAAAAAGCGGACTACCATGATCCAGAGTTAAAACTTCAGTATTTTCCTTTTTCATTTTATTTATGGACACGAAGATACAACAGACTGTTCAAGAAAAAGTTGATTATTGTAGATGTGCGCAGGTTAATGTAATTCAGAAGGTCAGATCTGTCTTCAGAGTAAAAAATATTCTGGTACGGAAGGGAAATTGGATGTGAAGGAGCCTATATATAAATATATACCTCCCCCAAGATATAAAACCCGCCCCCTGCAACAGCCCTGCTTGAACAAACTTGTTAGTCCCCTGTTCCAACCTCCGGAGGCTATGAATGTTTTTTCTTAACAAGTAACAGTCCGCTCTGATATAGAACCTAAACCCGAAAGATTATATATCTTACAAGTGTAACATATATAACGATGACACCTGAAGATCTATCATGTGTCACGGCATCTTCTATGATTCATAATCAAACCGATCAAGTATCATTCATCTATAGAAAAGAAAATTGCCTTCATCATTCCTAAAGATAAATGGTAAAGGCAATACACTAAATTATATACAATCAATCCCTAATCATTCAGCTACAACTTCAATTACACGACTGTTGAGTTGCTGTGTAGTAAATAGATTCAATCCTACATTCATCAAGAATTCTCCAGAGAAAACCTCACCATTGCCTGATAAAGAAGAATTGGCTCCGGGCATCAAGTTGATTTCTTTCACACGATACATTTTGTCTGCATCAAGCCCCTGCAAACGCACCGGCAATGTTTTTTCCGCATAACGGGGATGAATATCGAAAGCAAATACAACTGCTTTATCCTTATCTTTGCCCACATACATAGTAGAGGTATGATTACTGCCATAAGGAGATACCAAACGGTACATATCGCCTTCCAGAACGACCGGTTTCAAACGATTATAATTCTGTACAGCAGTACGGCAATAAGTTTCATCATCCTTACTCATATCCGCTAATTTTATATCAAAACCGAGTTTGCACATCATAGCCACATCCGTACGGAATTTCACACTGCTATTCTTATTCCATGTGGTAACATGAGCGCACATTGTCTTGCCTGGGAACACCTGTGAAAATCCCCACTGAATAAATAAACGTTCAATAGGATCGGTATTATCACTAGGCCAGAATTCTGTAAAATAGCTCAAAGCCTCATAATCCGAACGCCCACCGCCACCGGAACAAAGCATCATCGGCAGATCAGGATATTTTGCTTTCACACGTTCCAATACATTATACAAGCCACGCACATAATCAATATATAAATGTGACTGCTTGTCTTTCAAATAAACAGAGTAAATATTTGTAATAGGGCTATTGCAATCCCATTTGAAGAAAGCGATATCAGGATATTTTGTCATCAAATTGTCCACAACTCCGAACACATAATCCTGTACTTTCGGATTACTCAAATCCAGAACCAACTGGTTACGGAAATAATACTCGTCACGGTTCGGAAGATGAATCACCCAGTCTTTATGCTTTTCATACAACTCACTCTTAGGATTCACCATTTCCGGTTCAATCCAGATACCGAACTTTATACCTTTTTTCTTAGCGGCTTCCGTCAGATAACCAATGCCACGAGGAAGCTTGTCAGCCGTTTCATCCCAGTCACCTAACCCTTGATGATCACCACTGCGTGGATACTTGTTGGCAAACCAACCATCATCCAACAAAAACATATCCACACCCAGTTCTACTGCATCATCCATCAACTTCACCAATTTCGCTTCATCAAAATCAAAATAGGTGGCTTCCCAATTATTCAACAAAGTCATACGAGTCTGGTTCCCATCCTTTACCTGATACTTACGGGCCCAATCATGGAAATTACGGCTAGCCTGTCCTTTACCTGTAAAACTGTAAGTAAAATAAAAATCGGGAGTACGGAAGATTTCATTCGGTTTCAGACTATATTCCGAAGCATACGGATTAATACCCGAAATAACACGCAGTTCGTTCTTATTATCTACTTCGAATACAAAACTGAAATTACCTGTCCATCCTAATGTTCCGACCAACACTTCACCTTGGTTCTCTTCTGATTTTCCATCCAATGCAAGTTGGAAGAAAGGAGAGCAGAACATATTGGCACGTGCTCCCAATTTAGTATCAATCGTTTTCTTGCCAAATTCCAAAGGCTGTTCCTTCACATGCGCCTCACTGGCCCAGTCTCCCGAGAATTCAGTCAGGAAATAGTTGGCACGATTCAAGTGCAACATGGAAGACGCGTACTTATGAAGCTGCACAGGTTTCTTTTCCCGATGACTGATTTCAGTGAAAGTCTTTATTAGATTTTCTTTCTGGTAAGCCACATAATGAAGTTTTACAGTTACAGGATATTTATCATCCTGCATAGTAATCACTACTTCATCTACCCCCGGCGACACTTGATTCCGAGTATGAGATACATATTTTAACAAAGTAGAAGGATTGCCGTCATTATGCACTATATGAATAGCCGGTTCAAAATAATCTTCCATGCCATGAGTAAGATATGCTTCGCTGCCCTGCGGCAAGTGGGCAATATCTGTAGCATGATTCAACCTCTTTCCCAAATAACTTTGATATAGACGTCCATTATCACCAACCCGGTAAATAAGGTCTACATTTTCTGTACTAATTTTAATTACTGGCTTATCCGCCGCCTTTAACATAAATGATATGCATAAAAAACATATCAAGAAGAGCAATCTTTCTTTCATGGTATTATTCATCGATTAAAATTATAGTGCAAAAATAGAGAGAGAAGCTCAAAAATCCCTACTCAAATGCGCCATAAAATAAGAATTTTGACGCTTATACCCTCAAAATCATCGAAATCAAGCCTGTATTGTAGGTAAAATCAAGAAAATATGCTATCTTTGTTATCCAATTCTAATACATGGATATATGCCACGAATTAAAGATGGATTTAAAGGAGAACGCGCTATCGTACTTCCTGCTTTTCTGATTGAAGAATTAAAGCAAGATCCGTTAGGCAGTGAACTTTACATCACAGATATAGGATATTATCCTCATGCCTATTTTCATTACCGGAAACGCGACACCGAGGAAGTAACCGAGTTTATCCTCATTTATTGTATGGAAGGAGAAGGGTGGTTCGAGTTAGACAAACATCAATATGCAGTTACCGCCAACCAATTTTTCATTCTACCCGAACACCAAGCACACGCTTATGGCAGTAATGAGGAAAATCCCTGGACTATTTACTGGATCCATTTCAATGGAACAAAAGCTGCATTTTTCAGTGCCGGTTTTGACCGTCCGAAAAGCATCACTCCACAAGAGGATTCACGAATCAAAGAAAGATTAGTACTCTTCGAAGAAATCTACTCGTCCATCAGTTTCGGATATAGCAAAAATTATATGCTTTATGCCACTACTAGTCTCTTCCATTTTTTAGGTTCCATGAAATTTATTGGCGAATATCGGGATTGTGGCTCTATGCGCAATAGTTACAGAAACAAAGATGTAGTGCAAATAGCGATTCATTTCATGCAAGAAAATTTGAGCAAGACCATTCGTCTGGCAGATATCGCTGCGGAAGTAAACCTCTCGGTTTCCTATTTCTCTAATCTGTTTGAAGAAAAGACAGGCTCCTCTCCTCTTCGATATCTTACCTATCTCAGAATACAGGAAGCCTGTCATTACCTGGATTTTACCAACCTGAAAATTAACCAAATAAGTCCCTTGGTAGGCTATGAGGATTCTCTTTATTTCTCCCGGTTATTCACTAAGACGATGGGAGTGCCTCCATCAGCTTACAAAGAGAAGAAAAAAGGTTAAGACTTACGCCATCTACCAACAGTCGGTCCGGAAAGGAGCAACCGGGAGGCCGTTCTCTCCGTACAAATTACAATCCGGATTATCCGCCCAGCCATAACGTGCAGCAAGAGGGATAGAAACTTCAGGAGAAAAAACTATAATTTTCCCATTCTGGACCATCGCCTCTGCCGGATAAAACACACGGTCCGGCCCTGCAATGGTAAAGCCTTTTAAAGTTGTACCTTTAATCTGAAATCCATCTTGCTTTTGTCCGAAATCCAATTCCATTTTATCCCCTTTGATTCTATAATTCCGGAATACAGGAGCCGAACCGGAAACATTTTTTCCATAACTACCGGCTAGGGCAACCAAGGCCAAACGGCGTCCCACCTCTTGCTTATTCTTAGGATGAATGTCATCAGCCAAACCAATATCAATGGTCACAGCCATACCAACTTGGTCAAGTTTTAATGCTTTAGTTTGTGCTTCACGCAAAGCCGCCCATTCGGAATCCGGCTGTATTTCCTTGGATTCCATAAAATTAGCCAATTGTACAAAATAAAAGGGGAAATCACTCCGCCATTGCCGGCGCCAATCCGTAATGAGAGCAGGAAACAAATCCCCATATTGTTCCGGACGGCCTACATTGGCTTCACCTTGATACCATATTACTCCTTTAATGGGAAAAGCAGTCCATGGTTTGACCATCGCATTGAACAGTACCGTAGGATAACTGGAACTTTGAACGGGAGAAACCGGTGCGGGTGGAAACCCTTTTAAAGAAAGTCCGATACGATATTTCCAATCTCCTGCCAAACTGATCCGCTTTCCATCAGCTTCTACATAAAGTTCCTCCGCCTTGCCATGAATACCGCCCTCTCCACCAAAATCAGAAACACGAACAGCAAGAACCGCCTTACCAGCCTTCACTAATTTTGCAGGAATGGTATAAGTACGCGGTGTCATATAACCTGCCCCCCGGGCAATCTCCACCCCATTAAAATAAGTGATGTCTTCATCATCAATCATCCCCAAATTTAACTTTAACGGTTTACCAATCCATTCTACCGGGATTTCAAAGCTACGACGGAACCATACAACTCCATCAAAATCTTTCAAACCATTCCTTTCCCAGTAACCGGGAAGACACATATCCTGCCATTGTTCTTCTGACAAGTCCAGTGCAATCCAGCAAGGCTTATCTTCCTCCATTCCCTTGTCTTCCTTAGAAAAAAGAGATTGCCACTCGGAGCGCTCTTGATTATAGGCCTTTTCCATACGAACAGGGTCAAAATCCAATTGTTCCATCTTAGCCAACTCCTCATGAAAGCCCAGTACCTGTTTCAATGTTTCATAGCTGGTCCACGCTTCAGCAGGAGTTCCTCCCCATGTACAGTCAATCACTCCTACAGGAACATTTAACTCCTTCCATAATGAACGGGCATAAAAATAAGCGAGCGAAGAGAATTCAGGAATTGTGGCGGAAGAACATTCCTGCCATCCTCCCATCGTAGCCTCCACATCACTCAACGGAGTTACTGAAGTATTTTTCTTCACTTGGAACAAACGGATAGAAGGATAATTCGCCTCCGCTATCTCCTGCTCATAATTCATGACTTTCCCCCAACCCGCAACAGGCATCTCCATATTAGACTGGCCGGAACAAAACCATACCTCTCCCACCATTACATTTTTTAATTGCAATTTCTTACCATCCGTAAATGTCAACGTATAAGGCCCTCCTGCAGCAGGAGTAGGCACAGACAAAGTCCAATAACCATCCTTATTCACCGGAGTCACATACACTTCATTATTCCAGCCTGTAGTTACTTTTAAGGTTTTGCCCAATGCCGCCTTACCATGAAAAGTAACCTTCGTATTTTGCTGAAGAACCATATTGTCCGTAAAATAAGCGGGCAAGACCACCTTGGCGTAAGAAATACACGTCAGGCTGAAAAAAGAAAGAAAAAACAAGATGCTTCTCATATAAAATAGTTGTAAATTAACAAGAAAATATATACATACCAGTACTAACAATACGATCACATGGCTTGCCTTCTTGTTATCAGAAAAGAAATAACAAGAAGACAAGCACATTTATTTTCAGTTTATAGTAATTGTTTTCTTAAAGCGTATATCATCTGAGGCGGCTCCTATCTGAATTTCAAAGTCCCCAGGTTCTACCACTTCCTCCATTTTTGCATTATACAGAGCTAATTCTGCGATTGGCAAAGAAAGCTCCACACATTGACTTTCGCCCGGCTTGACCAGAACTTTTTGAAATGCCTTTAACTGTTGGATGGGAGTAGCCACCGTGCTTACTTTATCACGTACATAAAGCTGCACAACCTCCTTGCCATCGCGCCTACCCGTATTCTTGATCGTAACGGATACTTTCAATGTATTACTTGCAACCAATAACGTATCACTCAGTGCACAATCCACATAATCAAACGTAGTATAACTTTTTCCATGTCCAAAGTTCCATAAAGGTTCCGGTTTATCAAAGATATAATGACCTTTAGGTTCTTCAGGAGTACCCGGCTGGTCAAAAGATTCTTCACGATCTGTCACGAAATGATTATAAAAACAAGGAGTATTACCTGTGCTACGCGGGAAAGATACATTCAACTTACCCGACGGATTCACCTTTCCAAGCAAAATATCTGCCAATGTACATCCTTGCTGCTCACCTGCATACCATTGCACCAACACTGCATCTGCATTTTCTTTCACCCAAGGCATAGCAAGCGGTTTACCCGCAATCAGAACGACAATCATAGGCTTGCCCGTTTTCTTTATCTCCTTCAACAGCTCCTCCTGCACCCCAGGAAGTTCCAATAGGACTTCTTCCCAGATAAGTGCTTCGTGTACCTACCGCCACCACAGCTATATCACTGTTACGGACAACTTCCACAGCTTCGGCAATATGTGATTTGTCCTGGCTCCACCAATCACATCCTTCAGCATGACGGATCATTATTTTATCACCTGCACTTTCCTGCAATCCTTGCAACAAACTGACTGCTTCTTTAGTATCCCCCATCGTCCAAGCGTAATCGCCCAACACGGCTTGATTACTGTTAGGCCCCACCACAGCAACAGACTTGTATTTATTCAAGTCTAAAGGAAGAATATCATTTCTGTTTTCCAATAATACGGCACTCTCGTCAGCCACTTTCTTAGCCAATGCCACCTTTTCAGCATTGCGAACGCCCTTCTTCACCAGTTTAGGATCACCATAAGTTTCATCAAATAAGCCCAATTCAAACTTCACCGTCAATATTCTGCGCACGGCCTGATCTATATATGCAACATCAAGCCTTCCCTCCTCAACTTGTTTTTCCAATGTTTCGTAAGTCGAATCAATGTTCAAGTCCACTCCAGCCATTAATGCCATACGCGCAGCCTCCTCACGGCAGCCTGCCGCATGATGAAAAGTCATCAGACGCTCCACCGAACCCCAGTCAGAATAAGTGTATCCTTTAAAGCCCAGTTCTCCCCGAAGAATATCAGTCATATAATAAGAAGAACCTGTAACCGACACTCCATCATACGCACTGTAGCAAGTCATCACCGCCCACGGAGAAGTTTCCCTTATAGCTTTACGGAACGGATAAAGATAGAGACTACGCAATTCACGTTCTCCTCCACTTACTCCCGCACAATTCAAGCCTCCAGACGGAGTGCCATGGGCTACAAAATGCTTGGGCATACAAGTAATTCTGTGTTTTTGATACCCTTTGATAAACGCCACTCCCATTTCCGCTATCAGATAAGGGTCTTCTCCGTATGTTTCTTCAATACGTCCCCAGCGTAACTCGCGGGCAATGTCAAAAACCGGAGAAAGAATTTGATGAATACCTATCGCCTTAGCCTCTTCACCAGCCGCCTCAGTCATTTGTTGTATTAATTCAGGATTGAAAGTGCTTCCCTGCGCCAAAGCATGAGGAAACAGCGTACAATTATTCTGAATAATACCCTGTATGCCCTCAGCAGAAGTCAACAACGGAATTCCCAAACGAGTCTTAGTACGCATATAATGCTGTAATTCTTTATACATCACGGCGCAATCATAAGCAGACATACTCATTTCATGAGTTGTCCCATAACTTTCCCCCGAGAAGATCCGGTCAATCTCATCCAACCGGCAGACGCACGATTCTGCAATTGTAATACCTTTTCGTGCAATGTCATTCTAGACATAAGGTCGTCTACACGCTTCTCTATTGGGGCTGTCCTGTCTTTATAGAGAGGGATGTCATCTCCAGCCCAAGCTGAAGATGATACACTCATCACTATCCCCATACAGAACAGAATAAATTTATTAGTACACATACTAATCTGAATTATTTGTTATTATAAGGAGTTACCACTAACTTATATTTGTCGCCCTGCAACAAATTCTCATCAAATGTAATGCTCAAATTCTTTGTTTCTCCTGGCATCAACGTAAAATAGTTGTCATTCATCAATGCCGGCAGAATGCGTTCGCCATCCGAAGTACGAACAGCCTGCACATGTACAGCAAAAGCTACTCCCTTAGCCGATTTCGGAAGTGTTATGACCGCTTGTATCTCCGCCTCACCATTCTTACGAATTAACTTGGAAGAAGTTTTCAGTTCAGCTTTTGGCAAAGTATTCAAAGCCGTAAAGTCCAGACGGTCGTTGCCACGCCAGTAATTGTTTTCTGATACGATCTTTCCTGATTTATCTTTCAACGTCAGACGGATAAAATGTACATCACTCAAACCCTCACTAGGCTGTGTTCCACCCAATACATCAAAGCTCCATAATGAGTAACCAAACCACCAACCTAGTTCAATACCAAACATACGTACATAGCGGGCATCGACTTCAGGGAAAGTAATTTCATCGACTCCTCCACGTCCCTCATCAGTTTTATACACTTCTTTCCAAGTCTTGGCGTCATCAGAAACCTGAATTTTATACCCCTTACCAAAAGACGCCTCCCAATCCAAACGAACTCCACCTACAGGTTGTACACTGCCCAAATCCACATAAATCCATTCATTTTCCGCTTTTGCCGCTGCCCAACGGGTATCTTTTTTCCCATCCGTAGCATCCGAAGGCTGTCCATAAGTGGTACTTGAAGCAAAAGTCGGCTTATTCAATGACAGATTTTTACGCTCTTTATTGAAACCTATCGTAAAACATTGCACCGTAGAATTGCTAGGAGAGTTTACGATGGCTGATTGGGTATAAGCCTCCACAGATTTCCCATCCATATTGTAAACTTTTACTTCAGCAGTCAAACCTTCCATATCACGTGCTGTGGTATTAGCAATCTTCACACCGTCCGTCACAGGGTTCCAAAGAATATGCACCGGTTCACAAGCTGATTTTGCCCCCCAGAAAGCTCCTGTCAAATCATAATAATAATCATAAGTTTGCCAAACCATAGACGGATATGCCGACTGTCCCATCCAAGTCATGATGCCTGATGCATCCTCCCACATACGATCCAGCCAACCCTCATACATAGCCTTATTAGACTCAATATTGACAAGCTGAGCCTTACGGCAATAATCTTCAATCCCTTCGGGCTTACCAAAACCTTTGGTTATGGAAGCATCATAACGATCGGGAGCTGCATTAAAAGCATTTTGGCCAAAATAGTGTTTGTTCCACATTTCATCACGAGGCCACCAGTTCTCCTTAGGCATAAACTTCTTAAAACTTTCAAAGGTAGGAACTACAGCTGTACCAATTTCCGTACGGAATCCCCAGCCACGCGCCGGATCTCCTTCCAAGCCATCAGGATATTTAGTAAAATAAAAGCGGGGTTCAAATGCTCCCCACGGACCACTACCGGTCAAGCCCTGAGCATGAGAGTTTGCTTGAAAATAACGATCACCTCCATCAAAAGTCCTGATATTTTCCGCCATCCATCCTTCCAAAGGAGGCTGAGGATTGGACTCATTATCGCCACACCACACGGCTATACTAGGGTGATTACGAACACGTTTGATTTTCTCCATCATATTATTATTGAACACATTGAGGTCATAAGGCAAATTCGGATTAGAGTTTATCCAAAAATCGTCCCATACCATAATGCCATATTTATCACACGCCTCATAGAATTCATCATCTGTAACAGAACCGAGCCAATTACGTATCATATTAAAGTTCATTTCCTTATGCAGACGGATTTTGGTATCATATTCCGCACCACGGCAACGAAGCATATATTCAGACATTCCCCAATTCGCCCCTTTGACAAATACCGGAACATCATTAATATAAACATGGAATGTATTACCTTCTTTATCATAAGAATATTTCTTTATACCAAAAGAAACATCTTTCGTTTCCGAAACCTTTCCATCCACCATCACCTCGAACTTACAATGATAAAGATTGGGGTCTCCATATCCATTCGGCCACCACAGACGCGGCTGGTCTATACACAGTTGTGGGAAATAACGTTTGTCAAACTTCACCTGTTCAGTAGTATGGGCATTCACCTCTAATTCTTTTTGAAAAATAATGTTTCCCGGAGTAATTGTTCCGCGCACCAATACCTTCGTCTTTTCGACCGAGTTATTCTTGACATCAAGCGCCACACTCAAATCAGCTCTGGCACGGGTAGGTAAATTTGTACGTATCCAAGGATCAATTAAAGTAGCTGTTCCCGTATTCGTAAGAAATACCTTATCAGTTATACCACTATTCAACCCCGGCACATAAGGCATCCAATCCCATCCACCACTAGACAAATAGGTAGGGCTGCCCTGATTAGCCAATGGAGTATCAGGTATATGGACAAGTACAGCCAATACATTTTCTTTATCACGATTTACTAGTGAAGTGACATTAAAATGTCCACGATGCATAAACCCATCCAGTTTACCCAATAACGTTCCATTCAGATAGACTTCCGCACGACGGTTTACCCCATTAAAATTCAACCATATCAATTCTTTTGTAAAATCGGCAGGAACACGGAATGTAGTACGATACCAAAAGCTACGGTCGTATTTGTCGCGGTTTACTTGATGAATATTGTCACCAAAGTTAGGATCTTTTTCCAGCCCTGCTATTACATACGAGTTAAAAGCTGTTCCAGGCACAACAGCATCTACCCAGGCAGAAACATTATATCCGTTTTCGCAAAGTGATTTCACATCCGTTCCGACTTCAGCCTGAGGCTTTAATTTCCATCTCATCTGTGGGTTATCGCTATGTAAATATACAGTTTGGGCATGCAGTACTTGCATACATCCCATTAGGGCTAATGCAACCCATGTTTTTTTTACGTTTTTCATATTATAGTCTTTTCATATTTATCAATCATCTATTCCTCTTTTTGCACTTGAAAATGAAACAAGGTACAATGTTCATAAGCTTTCTCCGGTAACACCAGGCAGGAAGGAAAATCCGAATGAGAAGGAGTATCCGGATAAAACTGTGTTTCCAAACAGACGGCTGTATCCGGTCGTTCATAATATCCCGCTGTATACAAAAGAACAGCAGGCAAATCTGTCATCACTGTCATTTTTCGTCCTGTAACAGGTTCGTATAAAGAGGCAGCCTCTAACATCTCCACAGATATTTCATCTTTCAATATATAGCAATGATTATATCCTTTATTCCAAAGTAATTGCTCATGGTCAGCATACAGGTCTGTACCTATTGGTTTTAGGGAAGTAAAGTCAAATGGCGTATTTTTAACATTCATTCTTTTTCCCGTAGGAATAAATGCCGGGGTAGTATCCAATATCCGGTCGGCCGGAATATGCAACCGATGCTCCGTTATCTTTTTTCCCTTACCACACAAATTGAAATATGCATGATTTGTCATATTGATGTAAGTAGCACAGTCAGTTTCCGCATAATGCCGTACAGAAAGTTCATTGTCCTCATTGAAACGATAGTCTGTTATCACGCGGATATTTCCCGGAAAACCTCCTTCTCCGTCTGGCGAATACAGACTAAAACGGATGCCATCCGGTAATTCTTCCCACTGCCACACCTTGTTATGAAAGCCAGAAAAACCGCCATGATTGGTGTTATTCCCATCATTAGCCTCCAAATGGAAGGTTTTCCTATCTATTGTAAAAGAAGCATCGGCTATACGATTGGCAAATCTGCCGATGGTTGCCCCCATATAATAAGAATCTTCCAAATAACCGGCCAAGGAATCATAACCAATCAGCACATTGTCCAATGCTCCTTGAACATCAGGTACTGAAGCTGTAATCCAACGAGCCCCCCAATTCGTGAATTCCATATAGACTCCTGAAGAATTCATCACAGTAAATCGTAATACAGGTTCTCCGTCAGAGGTATAAGTTTCTATTTTATGTGCTATTTTCATATTATTCCAGATTTCAGAAAAATTAAAAGCATCAGGTAGGAAGCAGATGTTTCCTCCTGATGCTTCTAATTTATATGGATAGAAACAATTTATTTGCTATATCCCGGATTCTGGTCTTCAGGGCCGAATGCATCATTTGTTTTAATTTCAGTATCAGGAATAGGATAGCGCTTATGGAAATCTTGAATTGTTCCTGATTCTTTTGCCCAACGGTTACGTTCTTTTATCAATTCTACAAATTTATTAGTACGAAGCAAATCAATACGTCTCCAGCCTTCGAAGCAAAGTTCACGCAAACGTTCATCCATTACCTTATCACGGAATTCATCTTTGCTCATTCCCGAATTCCATTTCTTATCTTCTGGCAAGTTTCCTCCCCATGCACGAGTACGAATTTGATTATTTACGATCTGTACAGCTTCCGAAGTCTGTCCTAATTCATTCAGACATTCAGCATGCAATAATAATACATCAGCATAACGAATCATTGAAAAGTTCTTACCAGAATTCCACATATTATTAATGCCAAGCCCTGAAAGAATATCTGTACGATAGTCTTCATATTTCTTTATATGTGGTTCCAATTCATCTGTAGTTCCCGTCCATTGAGTCTTTGACAAATCAGGAGTTACATATTCAAATGTACCATCCTCCGAATATTTATTAGTATAATACGTAAAATCATAACGCAATGCTTCTTCTTTACGCAAATCTCCATCTTCCCAAATGCCACCTTCTTCTACTGTCTTATAAGCAAAAGGAGTCGGAACTAGAAAATCGTAACCAGAGAAAGAGCATCCCTGACCAAACCAAGAGTCACATGCACGAGAACCACAATCAAACTCCCAATAATTACAATCAGGATATACATTATTAAATTGCAACTCAAACAATGACTCTTTTGTATTAGGATTATCATAACGATACAAGTCAGCATAATCATTTAGTAATTCATATCGTCCCATATTGATAATAGTCTTAAAACATTCATCAGCCTTGGCAAAATCCCGCAATCCTGTCTCTTCCGGAGCTGCCATATAAGCCTTTCCTAACATAGCCCATGCAGCCCCAACAGTAGCACGCTGCGGTTCACTATTATAAGACTCAGGCAAATTATTGGTAGCAGTAATAAAATCATTAATAATATATTCCCATACAGTCTTTAAAGGTTGACGTCCCAAGCCCAATTCATCAGTACGGTTCATATCTATCACAGGGATTTCACCCCAATACATACTTAATTCAAACATTAATAAACCACGAATAAAGCATGCCTCTCCCATCAACTGTTTAGCACGTTCCGGTTCTTCAGTGGTCATACCCAATGCATATATAGCTTTAGCAGCTGAAACGACAGCCGGCCAACGGTTGTTCCAAATAGAACTAACCTGAGTAGATGTAGGATTCAACTGTCCATTATATTTATCCATACCAGCTTGATCTCCTGAAGAAATCAACTGATAATTACCCTGCTGTGTTTCATCTGTCCCCAAATAAGGCATCAATCCATTACGCCCTTCTTTACAGCCCCTATAACTCTTATACAATCCAAGAACTAAAGGTTCTACATTATCTATTTTTTCAAATACTTGTTCCTCAGTCAAAGATCCCGTAGGTTCTACTTGCAGAAAGTCTGAGCAAGAAGAAGTATTCAGTGCAAAGGACAAAGCCAAAGCATATATCGCACTATATCTATATATCTTTTTCATTGTTGTGTTTTCTTTTAAAATTAGACTATTTATTCTATCCTTCCATTAAAAAGCCAAATTAAGACCAAAAGTATACATACGTGTAGGAGGATACCAATCACCGGTTTCCGGATCATAACCATTATAATTAGTTAAACAAAAAAGATTAGAACCGGTGGCATAAACACGCAGGTTAGTCAGTTTCAAAGCATTTATCACTTTAGTCGGGAAAGTATAGGCCAATGTCAAAGCAGACAAACGCAAGAAAGAAGCTTTCTGCACACTAAAATCCATAGAACTTGCACCATAATGATTATAATCAAAGCCAGCCAACACACGTGGAAATTCAGCATCTGTATTTTCAGGAGTCCAACGATCCAACAAATCCGTTGATGCGACTCCAGATCCAGTACTTCCAATCAAAGTTTCATACCAAGGGCTCAATTTTTTAGCCCCATAAGAATAACTGAAGACTGCATTTAAAGACAATCCCTTCCAAGAAAAATCTGTAGAAAAACCGCCATAAAACTTAGGATCAGTGGAACCAATTACAACACGGTCATTTTGATCTATCTGTCCATTATTATCATAATCCAATGGATACAAATCACCGGGATTCACATTATATCCATTCCAATTTATTTTATTCAAACGATCCATATCAATTTCTTGGGCAATTCCACCTGTTTTCCAAATATAAATTGTGTTACGAGACTCACCAAGGAATAAATTACCTTCTTTTTGAATATTACGATCACTATCTACATTATATACAACATCATTATCACCATATAATCGAGTTACCTTATTTTTATCCATAGACAATGTAGCTGCAAAATTCCATTCAAAATCTTTAGCTCTTACCAAATTGGCATTCAAAGCAAATTCCAAACCTTTGTTTTCAATCGCACCTATATTTTCAATAGTACTACTGAAACCAGTAGTCGTAGGTAACGAATGACTCATTAACAAATCCTTATTTTTTATCAAGAAAGCATCAACAGACAAACGTACTCTATTCTGTAAGAAAGCCATATCTACTCCTAAATTCCATTGTTTTTGTTTCTCCCAACTAATATCCGGAGTACCACGTCGCCCATTGGAAACAAAAGAATTTGTATAACCTGTATCGGAAGTACCCGTATAGCTGACATTATATAAAGATAAATAGGCAAAATCATCAATATTCTGATTACCAACAATACCAAAACCGGCACGTAACTTTAACTGATCAAAAATTGTCTGATTTTTCATGAACTTTTCTTCTGTAATATTCCAAGCTGCAGACACAGACGGGAAAATACCCCACTGATTTCCTTTAGCAAATTTAGAAGAACCGTCGTAACGCGCAGTCGCCGTTAATAAATATTTACCCGCATAGTTATAGTTAACACGAGCGATATAAGATAATAATGTTTGCTCGGACCAAGCTGTACTTAAGCCACGCTGATCTTTTTTATAACCAGATCCCAAACTATGATATCCAAATAAATTAGTGCCAAACCCTGTTGCCGTAGCATTAATATAATTATACGTAGTCCGTGTAGCACTGGTACCAACCATCGCATTCAACTTATGTTTGCCAAAAGAGACTTCATAAGACAATGAATTATCCCATTGCCATACAGTACGTGTATCTCTATCATCTTTGGCTTCCCCTTGTGTTCCATAACGTTCCGACTCATAAATATCATTCGGGGTATATTTATTCTGCTGCTTCTGAGCATAATCAATAGAGAAAGTAGAACGCAAGTTCAATCCTTCAATAGGATTGATATTAATATAATTAGAACTCAACAAACGATTATACACCAAATCATTATCAACTTTCAAAGATCGTAACGGATTAAAATTATTTTGATCAAAAATACCTTGCCAATTTAAAGTTTCAATCTCATCAGAAATTTCCAACATCGGATTAGCACAACGTGCACGATTCATTACTCCATCATCAACCAACGTGTTCTCGGTACGTGTAAAAGTTGTATTAGTACCTACTTTCAGCCAGGATTTAATCTGTTGATCCGCATTAATACGTCCTGTGTATTTTTCTTGTTCAGACTTTTCAATTACACCTTTATTATCTGTATAACCAAAACTAATATAATAAGAACCTTTATCATTGCCATTCGAAAGACTTACTACATGATTGTGTTGTACTCCAGTACGGCTCACAGCATCCAGCCAATCATAATTTTTATTATTGTCGTAAGCATCGAATTCATAATCAGCAAAAGCAGTATTCGATCCCATTATCACATCATTGACATAAGCATTGACATCCCCGTCAGGATTTGTTTGCATATAACCATTCGTATAAGCTTCCTTTCTAAGTTCAAATAATTGACGGGTATTCATTGTTTTTGGAGTATTAGCGTAGGTCTGAAAGCCAATCCAGCCATCATAAGAAACTTTACCTTCGCCTTTTTTACCCTTCTTTGTTGTAATAACAACAACACCATTGGAACCACGTGAACCATACAGAGCTGTAGCTGATGCATCTTTCAAGACCTCAATAGAAGCCACATCATTCAAATTGACTGCATTAAATCCAGAGAATGAATTATCCATAACCATACCATCTATGACATAAATAGGGTCCGTAGATCCATTTATGGTATTAATACCACGAATTTTAATAGATGCATCATCCGTAGGACGTGTAGGCTGAGAAATGAACACACCTGCGACACGGCCTTGAAGAGCCTGATTTACATTCGTCACCGGTTTTTCTTCCAAAACTTTAGAACTGACACTGGCAACAGCTCCTGTCAAATCACTCTTCTTCATCGAAGTACCTACAACAACCACTTCGTCTAATGTTTCAGTATCTTCCGCCATCACCACTTTAACAGGCTGATTACCCATTACTTTTACATCTTGGGCAACATATCCTATATAAGAAATATGTAATGTTTCCCCTTTCTGAACTGATAATGTAAAGTTGCCATCAAAATCGGTAATAGTCCCATTGGTTGTACCTTTTACCACTACACTTGCACCAATGATAGGTTCGGATGTAACATCCACCACCTGTCCTGTAACCGTTATGTTCTGTGCCAACATATTACAGCAACAAAACATGATAAGGATTAAATTAATAAGCCTAATTCTTTTCATAATTTGTAAATTTAAGTACGATTTAAAGTTTATATTGGTTTATTCTTCCATTTTGAAAATTGCGACATCACATGCAGGAACCGTTACTTCCAGGTTAGTCTTAGCAGTACTTTCAATGCCACTCCATAATTCTTTCAACTTATATTCCTTTGACGAATCCAACCCCAGACGCTCTAAAGCTGTAGTCATCTTCAACTCTTGATCCATATAGTTGAACACAGCATAATAAGCCTTACCATCCTTATCCATGCGTACAAACTGATTTTCTGACTTTTCACCATTTCCATCTACAGGATGAAAAGATTCCCCATTGGCTATGGCATTGATCTCGGCATTCGTCAAATATTTCATCGCCTTCTCTTTCACCTCTTTAGAACCGCCTTTGCTGAAATCATCTCCAGCAATGAAAATTCCAGTGATAACCCCCGAAGTGACACGCGCTCTGTTCTCACCATCTGTAGCATCACGCAATACAATATGGTCAGGATCATTAAACTGATAAACCTTATCCTGCCACCAACCGTATGAAAGTGCATTTAAGGTATATTCGGTATCCTTCATCTTGTTCCATGCATCACACGCAATTCTTCTGGACTGAGCATAATGAGCAGGAAAAACAGGAGAAATAGAAAGATTGATATACATATCACCAAAATATTTGTCAAGCAATTGCATTCCATAGTTGTATCCCTGAATACCTGTTTGTATTTCCGGATTATACCATTTGTCGGCTTCCATTGCTCCATGTGTCATAAAGTCCATTTTCACATATTCAAAGCCAGCCCGATGGAATAGCTCCGATGTGTGTTTCATCATAGCTTCAATAGCCGGATGAGTAGGATCAACAGCATAAGCTCCGTCTAATTCCTGCGGTTTCCCATTTGCATAGAGATATACATCTTTATATTTATATCCCGGCATTTCTTTTATTTCACGTTCAGGATTTTTAGCCCAATCAGTAAACGGAGTCCAATAAACGCCGGCTACCTGACCGTTTGCCTTACATTTATCCACAAAAGCTTTCAACTCCTCTTCTGAAAAACTGTTCCAACCAGAATCCAAACCTGTATAAACCAAATTATCCGAATTCACAAAATGACGGGACTGCAAATTCTCTTTGTAAAAATCAGAAACTTCCAATGCTTTCGGATAGGTCAGATTAAATTGCAATGCTCCCCAGCTGTTCCAGCCAAAAGGAACAGCTTTACCCCAAGCTTTGGGCGGAGCAATCACAGCATTAGCCTGAGCGTATTCTTCCATACCTTCACGCCAGTCTTCAAAAAATCCTACTAAAATTTTAGGTGACTTGATTTTTGTACCTTTCAATGCACCGTGAGGTTTCGAGTCACGTGTTGTCTTATCGGCAATACCGCCATAACATACCAACGAACCTACATTATATATATTACCTTTACCTATTGTTATACCTGTTTTCCAAGAATCATGTTCTACAGAACCTACCACCACAGCTTCACGGTCATCATTATTAAATATGGCAGTGACTTCATAACTAGTCAGTTCTGTAAATGTGAGCGGATGAGATTGATATCTGATCCAACAGTCATTATCGAAAGGAATGAAAAGCGCACGATTATTTTCTCCCTGGTTCAATACTTCAGGCATTCGGTCCACATTGACCGGTGCCATATAATTCGAAGCTATTTCAGTCGTACTCTCCAAAGTGAAATCTGTCAGCACATAATCCTTTGCCGGATATACATAAAAAGATTGAACCAGTGCAGGCAGATTATTCCCGGTATAAGTCACCTCATAATGATACCCTTCTCCAAAATAATCATTGATTTTTTTTGTAGAAACATGATGCTTTGCATAATCACGAGTCGAAACAACACTGTCTGCCAACTTATAAGCTGCATATACATTATCATAAATAAGCTTAGAGCCTTTGCTGATATCAATACCATTAGCGTGAGCATCATACTCCAAAGACCATTCACCTACATTTAGATTTGCATTTTCAGTACACCCGGATAAAATAAGACCGGAAACGCTCAATGCAGAAACACAGAGAAACAATGATTTTAAAGTTAACCAATTATTCTTCATAATATTATTAGTTTGTCAAAGAGATAAATCTACTTAAGGTTTGCTTTACTGTTCGGAATTCTTTTCCTTTCAAGCATGGTCAAAAGTAGGCATATCTTGACAACCTGTTAATATACAAACGCTGCAATAAATAGGATTTTTGCAGCAATAACGCATCTGCACCCGCAGAATCCGCAAATGCATCATTTTTTGCTGCATTTCTTTCAATCAGAGATTCCCGTCAGATCTATTTTAACTTTTTCCTTGGATGTTTGATACTGTTTCTCAAACTCTTTCGGAGTCATTCCAAATTGTTTTAAAAATAATTTGCTGAAGTAAGATGAAGAGTTTATTCCTACCATATAACAGATATCCCCAATACGATACTTACCTTCCTGAATCAGTTCGGCTGCTTTTTTCAAACGGATCAACCGGATGAAATCTATGGGTGAAAGATTAAATAGAATCTTTATTTTCCTCAACAAGCTGGAACGGCTCATACATAAGATATCAGCCATACGTTCCACATTGAAATTTTCATCCGAGATATTCTCTTGAATCACATTGATCACTTTATTCATAAACTCCTCATCCGCCTTGTTCATCTGCATATTATGCACAGGGAAAAAAGGACGTTTGGAGAATGCCTCACGCTCTTTCCTTCGATTACTGAGTAAAGATAAAATCTGAGTCTTCAAATAGTTGAAAGAAAAAGGCTTTTCCACATAAGCTTCTGCTCCTATCTTCAATCCGTTAATCTTACTCTCCAAATCGTTCTTGGCGGTAAGGAAAATAACCGGAATATGGCACAAATCAATATCCGCCTTTATTTCCTTACATAATTCATAGCCATTCATCACCGGCATCATTATATCACTGATAACCAAATCTATGTGATTACTACGTAAAATATCCAACGCTTCCTGCCCATTCACAGCGGTTTCTACTGTAAACAAGGCTTCCAATCGTTCAAAGATAAAAGATCTCATGCTTTCATTGTCCTCTACTAACAATAAAGTATAACCTTTCATCTGGTCTGTTTCTGTTGATGTTTCCTCATCCAATACTTCTATATTTTGCTCAACGACCTTCTCTATTTGCTGCCTTACTTCCTCCTTATTCAAAGGAATGGTCAAAACAAATGTATTCTCCGGTTGTTCTATATCCAAATAAAGCCTGCCTTTATGCAAAGTGGCTAGCGAACGAGCTAAAGGTAACCCTATGCCTACTCCCATCCGAACTGTATCCTTCTTCTTTTCTACCTGATAAAAGGGTTCAAAAATCTGCTGGCTGGACGCTTCAGGTATCTTTTCTCCGTCACTGACAATACGAACTGTAAAATCAGCTTCATCTTGGAATAAATCTATCGTAATGGTATGACGGGCATATTTCAAAGCATTATTCAACAAATTACTCAATACTTTTGTGATAGCCTCCTTATCTATGGCAGCCATAATTCTTTCTTGGGGAATATGTTGCAATAACTCTTTCTGCTTTTGCAGAATAGTAGGCTCAAAACGAGTAATCGTTTCATTCAGCAATGCCGTTACATCAACCGTTTCAAATTTCAGTTCAAATTTGCTCGCCCCTATTTTCTGAAAATCAAGCAACTGTCCAGTCAAATCTAATAATCTCTTGGTATTCTGCCCGATTACTTTCAAATTTTTGTTCAATTTCTGATCCTTGATATCCATTTCCTCAATGGCTTCCAATGGACCATTAATCAATGTCAAGGGCGTGCGCACCTCATGAGCTATCTCAGTAAAGAAACTGACTTTTGATTCATAGAGTTCTTTCTCTTTCTCAACTTCAAATAACTTCTGCTTTTCTTCCATCTGTTTCTCTTTACGTCTTTTATACCAGAAGAACCAACAAAGTACAACACAGATTCCCCAGATAATATACAGGAAATAAGCCCAAACCGACTGCCACCAAGGAGGCAGAATAACAATAGATAAAGACCGGGTAGCATAGGGACCTTCTTTGACACTATTGGTAGCCCGAACCTGTAAAGTATAATTTCCCGGAGGCAATTTTGCATAAGAGATATTCTGATTACTTGCCGCTCTTATCCAATCTTTATCCAACGGAACCAACTTATAATAGTATTGATTGGATTCCGTAGTAGAATAACTTAATAAAGCAACATCAAAACTAATATTTGACTGATCATAAGGCAATACGATTTCATCCGTATGTTCTATACACTTTTTCAAAGGAGAATTAGGAGTATGAACTGTTATCTCCTGATTATAAATACTGAATTTTGAGATATAAACAGGTGGCAAGAAATTGATTTTTTCCGAAGAATTAGGATCAAATGCAATCAATCCGTCTATACCGCCAAAATAAAACTTACCATCCTCCCCCTTCAAAGCTGACTTATAATTAAACTGATTCCCTAACAAACCATCCTTAGTAGTATATACCCGCACGTCCTTCGATTCCGGATTAAACCTGACCAGCCCCCGATTTGTCCCGAACCATAAATTTGATTGCTCATCTTCCAATATCTTATAAGCCACATCATCCGGCAAACCGTCTTTAATGGAAAAAGAGGTAAAATCATCCGTTTGAGAATTGTAACGACAAATTCCACCACGATCAGTGGAAATCCAAATCCGCCCTTTACTATCCTGCATTACCGAACTGACAGAATTGGATCCCAATGTATTCTCCTTACCTTCCTCATAAGTATACTTTTTAAAGCTATTCTTTCCCGGATCATGCTTCCATAACCCGCTTCCCATGGAAGCGAACCATATCATTCCATCCTTATCTTGAAATGCATCGAAAATCCAATCAAAACCCACTTCTTCCACCTTTTCAAAATGAAAACTTGCAGGAGCCGCTTTATAAAGTCCCCAACCAGTGCCAATCCACTTATATCCTGCCTCATCTATAAAGAAAGTATAAACACTTCCTTCTCCTATATTCAACTCCTCAGGAGTATAATGATAAACTTTATTCTCTGGCAACTGAATCACATCCAATCCTTGTTTGAACAAACCACAAAACAGTTGGTTTCCTTTAACAAACATCCCCAAAGTAACCATATGACTCCTTTTATCATCATCATCTAACCTCAATCGGTTTACCTGTCCAGAAGCAATATCCAATATATTAATTCCATCGTCTTCAGTTCCAACCCATATATTGCCCTTATTATCAGAAGCTATTTCCCTTATCCGTTTTGTGGTCAACGAACGCCCATCACTTCCAGGTACATATTTATCAAATAACAAGTCATGATGAGGCAGATAATTCACTCCGCCAAACATGGTTCCCAGCCAAATTCCCCCTTCCCGATCTTGATAAATAGTATAAATAATCTTATCCGACAGACTGAACGAACGCATCAAATCTTGTTTCAAATGAACTCTTTTATTCTTCCTCTCATTCACAACAAATAAGCCTTCATGAGTTCCCACCCACAGTTCATCGTCAAAACAAGCCACATTACGTACAAATGTATGGTTAGCCTCAGGTATATCTATTTTTACAAGCTGATTCGTACTGGGATTATATTTCATCAATTCCCCTTCATGAATAGCCATTGCAATCCAATCACCATAATTACAAATAGAATTAATATTCTTTCCCTTTAACGAACGCCCGGTTTTATCAACACAATATTGTTCAAATTTATCCGTATTTCTATCATATCGAAAAAGTCCGACCCCCCATGTACCAACCCAGACATCACCATCAGGGCGTACCAAAATACAATCCGGAGCTTCTGTTTTAAAATGCTCTTTGTTGGTTACTTCATAAAAATAAAGTTTCTCATCCTTATAGCGAAAAACTCCCTGATCAGGAATCACAATCCAAATATTACCAATAGAATCCGCCACAATATTAGATACCCAATTATTCATATTCACCCCTTCCTCTGTTTCCATATTCATTGCCGTGAATATATCCAAGGCAGGATTATAACGATAGACTCCTCTATCCGTTCCTACCCATAACTGACGTTCCTTATCTTCAAACAAAGCAGAAATATTATGGTTTCCGGTACCGACTACATAGTCATCACAGTTCATCTGTACAATAGAAGTTCCATCAAAACGGTTCAAACCATTTTTTGTACCAAACCACATAAACCCGTAACTATCCTGAATGATAGCCTTCACATTACTTTGTGATAGTCCATTTTCACCCGTTATATGAGAAAAATAAAAATTGGATAATCCCTTATCAACAGCCTGTAATGTAAATACAACATACAAACAACATAAAATGAGCAAAGTCTTTTTCATAGCCTGTTCAAAATTTGAGCCAAAGATAAAAGAAAAAAAGGATAAATAATGCCAATATAAAAGAAATAGAGGATTGCCCTCTATTACTTTTCACGAATGACCATTACAAATCCCCCACCAGAAGCCATAAACATTTCAATAATATTCTTATTATCCGTATCCATTATTTTATGTTCGTATAAATTAGCATTCTTGTTACTTCTTTTTTTATCCTGAAAAATTTCAATGGTATATTTCTTATCCTGAGGCAGGAAAGAGCAATCCACCTGAATTGTTCTCTCACCCCAAGCGTTCAATCCGCCTATATACCAAGTATTTCCTTTCTGCTTAGCCAACACAGCATATTCGCCCACACAAGCAGCTAAGGGAATCGTCTGATCCCATGAAGTCGGAACTTCCGCTAAATATTTTAAAATATCAGGATACTTACGATACTCATCCGGAGAATCACATAAACAGGCAAATGGTGCGGAAAGTACAACAAACAAGGCCAATTCATGTGAACGAGTCCCCAATGAACTAGGCAACCCCGGATCGATCGGCTTAAATTTTTCCAATGTGCTGTTACGCATCGACCCCGGAGTATAATCAATTCCACCTCCCAACATACGGGCAAAGATACATTGAAGCTGATAATCCGGATTAGAAGTGGTATCCCACTTAAAACACTCCGCACATCGCATGGCTTCATAAGAAAGGATATTAGGATATGCCCGATGAAGTCCGGTAGGCTTGCTGCATCCATGAAAATCCACCATAAGATGCCGCTCAGCACAAGCCTTTGCCAGATTTTCATATTGAGGGATTATTTGAGCATCATCACGATCAAAAAAATCTATTTTCACCCCAACAGCACCCCACTTGCTGATAGAATCCAAATAACAATGCGGATGCTGGAATAAAGTAGCAGCAACAGTCCAAAGCCATACACCTACTTTTTTTTCTTTTCCATAGCGTATCACCTCTTTTATATCAATATTCTTATTCAAATCTGCATGATTAAAAACATTGCTCCAACCGGCATCGACCAGTAGATAAGGTATTTTGTTTTCGGAAGCGAAATCAATATAATACTTGTACATCTGTGTCGAAAGGTTTTGATGACCAGAAGGGAAAGGAGCTTTTTCCAAAATAGCACAATGCCACCATTCCCAAGTTGCTTTACCAGGACGAATCCAATCCGTATCCTTTATTTGTTGGGGCTTGGCCAGTAAGTAAATCATTTCATTAGTCAGTAGTTCCTTATCATCCTTGGCAACAATAGCCATACGCCAAGGGAAAGCATGGTTACCAGCAGTACGTGCTAAATAATTCTCCCTTTCTTTTACCACCGTAATAAAATTTCCCCAACTGCCCATCTCTATTGTTTTAGGATAGGTCGCCCAATAACCTTTCATCTTGCCATCTTCTTTACGAAGATACATACCCGGATAGTTATTTAAATCCGATTCAGCCACCACAACACGCACATTTTGCACCTTGTTTGTAAATAAAGTTGGTGTAATACCATATTTATGTTCTTCTATTTTAGAAATGCCCTCGTAAAGCACATTGCTCAACTCCCAAGCTGTAAAATTAGTTGTTTCAGGTAAAATAACTGCCGGATCATCAGCCAGATTAAAAGAAGCTTCTTCATCAACTACAATCAAAGAATCCTGCTCCGGAAGATTTCCACAAAAACGATATGCCATTCCTTCATTATACATCCGGAATATAACTGAATAACCATCCTTGAATTTCAAGGAAAGTTCATTATAATGGTCTGTTAATTCACGATAATTACCAGCTACCGGATAAACCTTCTCAGAAGTACTACTTGTAGAAGTCCCTACCACTTCACCATTCTTTCCCCATATATTACCATTTTGCATCGTCATACAAATAGCAGAGGGATGAATGACAGACCTACCTTCCAAACTTAAAGAATATTGTAAGACCCTTCCATTCTCTACAGTAAGTACCAATTGCCCGTTTGGGGATGATAATTCATAAACAGACAGCATTTGTGCCTGTGCAAAAATGCACAGACACAATGTTACCAACAAAAGGAAAAAATTCTTTTTTCTCATACAGCACACAAATTACGATGGATTTGTCCACCTTGATGGTTAATGTCCAATTCTCGCACCTTATCCAAAAAATCAATGGCTTTTCCCATTTCACGCAATCCTAAATACCCCAACCCCATCACATAATTACAATGAATGCAGTTACGTTTATCCAAGTCATCTTCCCAAATAGCCAGATCAGGCAGAGAAACAGCAAAATAATCAATCCGACAGTGGTCAAACAAATGCTTCTCACCATGCTTTATCAATTTGTTAAAGCAGCTGCGTGCCTTATCCTCTCTACCCAACGCACGCCATGCCAGACCTTGATAGAAAATCTTATCGGGTTGTTGGTCATTGTAGAAGAAAGCCTGTTGTGGTTCTGAAGAACCGATGGTCGCTTTGGTAAAGCAATCTATAGCTTGTTGCTCATTTCCCAAGCCACGAAACGCCTCACCTTTATAATACCAGATATCATTCTCTTCAGCATTTGCCAATTTTCCCTCACCCAAATTAAATGGATAAGCATCCGTTTCATCCAAAAGAACTAAAGCATCGGCATAGCGTTTTTCACTTAAAGCAATCTTTGCTAATTCTACACGACACAATACATATTGTCCGGTGATTTTTCCTTCTCCTCCTTCCCATGGATGGAAATTACGCGCGGCAATCAATTCTTTTGCTTCAGCATAGCGGCCTGATTGATTATACAAAGTGATACGTTCAATGGAAAGATCATCACGCTGCTCTACTTCGGGCAGATGTGCTTCCAAAAAAGCCAAACGTTCACTATGCGACCGCCCTAAACGTTTATAAAGTTGATCCAACTCCATTAAGATACGAGAATCGTGCTCATCCAATGCATAAGCTTTTTCCAAAGTTTCCAAGGCTTTCTGCTTGTCATCGCGTTTATTATAATAAGCCAACGACAAATTACGCCATACGGTGGGATATGCCGGATTTATGGCCGCAGAATGTTCCCAACAGGCAATGGCATTGTCATACTGACGGTTAGCATACCAGAAATTACCTAAACTATATGCCGCTTTTGCCCCATGAATATTCAGACGTAAGGCATCTTGAAGAATCAATACTTCTTCTATACGATTCGGGAAACAATATGAATGATTCTCTTTTTCTGCCCGCTGATAATATTCCAATGCTTTACTCTCATCTCCCTTACAGGTATGGAAATATCCCATTGCATAATAAACGACAGGATATATTTCTGTAGTTCCGGTTACATGGCATTCCAGTAAAGATAAAGCTTCCTCATACAATCCGGCAGCAGCAAAATCCAATGCGTATTCTATATATCCGTGCGCCCAACCACGCATCAACTCTTTCATTTCCTCCAACACTTTCACATCCCGGGTCAACAAATAATGTTCAAAACGGCATCCCATATTAAAACGATCTATCTGCAATGATTCAGCTACGAGCGCCAAAGCTTCCTCTTTACGACCCAATTTGCGTAGAATGGAAGTTTTCAACTGACGCGCTTTGTGATTATGCCAATTACGAATCAATGAACGGTCTATCTTGTCCAAAGCACTTTCATACTTTCCTTTACGAGTGTCAAGTTGTGCTAGTGCATAATAAGCCGCATCCTGCCAAGCAGCATTCCATGCCGACTTAAAGAAAGCATCATAAGCCTCATCCCACTTCTGTTGCATCATACAACTCCAGCCCAAATTATAATAAGGTTCACCGTCATAAGGATTCGGATTACGTTCAGTCAAGGTTTCCACCGCTTTCCGGAAATAGCTTTCTGCCATTGCAAATTGTCCTTTACGCATCAACAATAACCCTACCGCATTGTTACAACGTACATCTCCCGGTTCACGCCTTAATGCTTCCATATAATAATCCATCGGATTATAAGTAGCATGGCGATATTGTTCCAAGTGTAGTCCGGTCAAAAACAGTTGTTCAACAGAAGCAATATTCTGAGGATCTTTAGCAGCCTTAGCAGGATCAGGAACCGGCCTGATTTCCGGTTTATCCGCCTGATAAGAAAGCAAAATTTGTCCTTCCTTATCACGAACCTCTGCACATACCTCCTCTTCTTTTAGTCCTTCTGCCGCAAAAGTCGTAATAAACGGTTCTGATGGCGAAATTTGTGTAGTCTTATCCAATAATACAGTGCCTTTAATAGCTTTTACTATAATACGTACTCCACTATTCGCTCCCGTAGTATAAAGCACCAAACGGGCTTTACCTTCCTTTATTTCCAAATTCAACAAAGCATCTTTGGTTGCATTCTTTACATAACCCACTTCACTATAAGGCATAAAATACTGTACCCATGATTTTTCCTCATAGGGCTGTAACCAAGTAAAGTCCGGTTGGTTATCCGTATACATACCGGTCATCAGCTCAATATAAGGTCCGTCCTCATCAGTCAGATTACGATCCCAAGCCTTACCGAAATCACCATTTCCCCATGTCCATTGTTTCTTTCCCGGAGAAACATGATGATCGGCCACGTGCAGAAGTCCCCCACGAACATCTTCTTCATAGCCACCCACAAAATCATATTTAGACTTGATAGCCATATATGATGTAGGAACCGGAATATTCTTATATTTAGAGATATCCACACCAGCAGAATAATCTTGTTTATAATAAACTCCTGTAGCAATAGGGAAAGAAGAGACATCGCGCTTGCCGTGATCGAACACCGCATTCACATCAGGCGGGAATACCGAATGATAATGGTCATTGACCACCACTGCAGGGTTGGCCCACCACAAGAAAGTCTGAGGGAAAGACGTACGATTATAAATCTTCACTTTAATTTCTATATAAGCCTTGCCCGGATAAAGCGTAAATCCCTGCATACCTTTAGTACGAAACATTCTCTCCACTTCATTGCACCATATTGTCTTGCTGCCATCCGCATTTTCCTCTACCAAGAAATCAGTAGGCAAAAAAGTAGAAGGACGGTGATGCTGAGGCCAGTTAAATTCGATTCCTCCAGAAATCCAAGGTCCTGTCAGTCCCACCAATGCCGGTTTCACAACTTGGTTGTAATAAACAAAGTGACGTTTCTTCACCTTATCATAAGCCATGTGTATACGTCCTCCCAACTCGGGAAGCACCATCACCTTGATGTATTCATTCTCGATAAACAACGCATGATATTTCTTGTCTGCTTTCTTATCTGAAATCTTCTCGACTACCGGATAAGGATAAACAGCTCCACAACTTCCCTGATAAACTCTCTTTTCAAGAAAAATAGGATTCTTCTCTTCCTCTCCTATCTCATAAGTAGGAAGCATAATATCTTCCTCCCATGCACGCACCTCACTGCCATGAACGGTACTTTGAATTAAATATTGAGTTATTTTTTCCATAATAAATGATTGTTATTTCACTAATTCTTTTTCTATTTCCTCCAGACTCTTTCCTTTGGTCTCCGGCAAACGGAATACAACAAATATTCCCCCACTCAGGCAAATCAGCCCATACAGCCAGAATGTCCCGGCAGCTCCCAAACCACTATTCAACATCGGGAAAGTATAGGTCAGTATAAAGCAGGCCGCCCACAAAGCGAAAGTGCAAACAGACATAGCAACTCCACGAATACGATTCGGGAAAATCTCTGAGATAATGACCCACATCACTGTAGCCAAAGTCATGGCATAACAGGCAATAGCCATCACAACAATAATCAACAGCACAACTCCTGTGATATGAAAATAATAAGCGGCTCCCATAAAGGCATAAATTACTGCCAGTCCAAATGATCCGATCAGTGTCAACGCCTTACGTCCCCAACGGTCTACCACAAACATGGCTAGAATAGTAAATATGACATTTGTAATACCGGTCACCACAATATTCATCAAGACATCAGACACGCCATAACCTGCCGCCATAAATATTTCCTGTGCATAGTTGAAAATAACATTAATACCACACCATTGCTGCAAAATAGCCATGACAACACCTATAGTCAGCACTTTATACATAGCAGGATTCAATAATTGACGAAAACCTCCTTCTTGCGTCTGACAGGCTGAAGCCGCTTCTATGGTCGCCAACTCAGTAACAGCATATTCCTTTCCTCCCATACGGGTAAACACCTTGAGTGCAGCCTCCCGCTTTCCCGAAGAGGCTAACCAACGAGGACTCTCCGGTAATATAAAACTAAAAACAAAGAACAAGGCGGCCGGGACAGTCATTGCCCAAAACATCCAGCGCCATCCCATCTGTCCGTTCCATGATTCACGGATCATTTCATGAGTAGCTCCTAATGCCACAGGCTCAGCTATTTGCCAATTTACAATCTGAGAAGTCAAGATACCTAACACTACCGTCAATTGATTGATAGATACAAACCGTCCGCGCAGATGCGCCGGAGCTATTTCTGCTATATACATAGGTGACAAACTAGAAGCAATCCCTATAGCAAAGCCCCCTACCAAACGAAATACATTAAAGAAAGTAAAAGAATGAACAGCCCCTGTACCGACAGCCGTACAGATAAACAGTCCTGCTGCCAAAATCAAAATCGGCTTACGTCCCAAACGGTCACTCAGCTTACCGGCACTTAGCGCCCCAAACAAACAGCCAATCAAGGCACTGCTCATAGCCCATCCCTGCATAACAGGGTTACCAGCTATACCAAAATATTGTTCATAAAAAGGTTTTGCTCCTCCGATTACCACCCAGTCATATCCAAACAGGAAACCTCCCATAGCAGAAATCAAAGCGATAAGAAATAGATAAAAATTAGATTGTGTTTTCATGAATATCATATATTAGTTAGTTTTATAATGCAAAGTAACAAGGATTCAAGGATTTAAAGAATAGAAAAAATTACTGAGGATATGGACAATATTACTATTTCATTACTTTGCTGGTTGCCTTATCATAAAACGAGGACTACACCTCAATATACTGAGATGTAATCCTCAATCAAGCTATGCAAAGCAATCTATTTTTTACAACAATTCCAGCAAATCTCCACGTTTCATATCCACCGTTATCAAACCTTTTGCATCAGGATTTGCAATTGCCTCCTTACTATTTAAAAGCACTCTATATTTTTTCCCTTGAGGAATTTTCACTTTTAAAACCTGATCAGCAGTAGCTTTTAAAGAAGCTTTATTAATGACAGCATTCGTCCACTCAGCAGTCGCTTCAGCTCCTCCCTTTAAACATAGACCTTTAAAACCACCATCTTTCCATTCAATAGGCAAACAAGGTAAGAATTCTACATAACCCTCATGATTCTGTATTAGCATTTCTGCCATACCAGCTGTACCGGCAGGATTCCCATCAAACGAATAAATATCACCTTCCGCCCCAGCAATGCCACCTGGAGATACAGTCATTAAATTTTCACGTGAAAGCTTACCTTGTAATAATTGAACGCTCTTATATGCTTCCTGTGCATCTTTCAAACGGGCATACATACAAATCATATTGGCACGACTCCACTCTGTATCTTCCCAGTTCTCGGCAGACAAACGATTCTCGATGGTCTTGCGGGCAGCTTCCGCCAATTCGGGAGTCTTCTCCAAAGTGATCTGGGAAAAAGGATACAAAGCTAGCAGATGGGAAGTGTGACGATGGTTGGGATGAGCTTCCTCGAAATCTTCAAACCATTCACGAATGGCACCATTGGCACGCAACTGGATGGGAGGAAGTTGGGCGATGGCAGTACGCAGGCTATCGGCAAACTCGCGGTCGGTATTCAATATCTCTGAAGCCTGAACACAATTCGACAAGATCTCGTAGGCCAGTTCACGGTCACAGGCAGGCATCATGGAGGCAACCATTTCTTCACCGCCTACTGTACGGAACCAGTTTTCGGGTGAGATGCTCGGCCCTGTCATCAGATAACCACTCTTCGGGTCTTTTGCCAAGAAATCCAAAATGAACTGTGCATTACCTTTCAAAAGCGGATAGGCAGTTTCGGCCAGGTATTGCTTATCTTGTGTAAATTCGTATTGTGTCCAAAGATGAGAAGCAATCCATGAGCCTGCCATAGGAAACAGTCCCCAAATAATCGTGCTGGATGCAGGAGTATATCCCCAAACATTAGCGGTGGTATGGGCAGTCCAACCTTTACATCCATAGACCACTTCGGCAGTCTTTGCACCGTGATGCGCCAAATCCTTAATATAGGTAAACAGGGGGGCATTACATTCGGCAAGATTGCCGACATTGGCTGCCCAATAATTCTGTTCTGTATTGATATCCAGATGATAGTCATTGGTCCAGCCCATGTTGCACGCCTTGTTGTCATTGAAGAAACCCTGCAAGGCAATGGGCAATGGAGAGTTTTCACGAGAACTGGCAATGGTGAGGTAACGGCCATACTGGAAGAACAAGGCATCCAAACCAGTATCAGTCTTGCCTTCCTTCACTTGTTTCCAACGGACATCCGTAGGCAATGCGCGGTTAGCGTCTTGTCCGAAATGAATAGAAACACGATTATACAACGTGTTATAATCCTTTATATGCGCCTGCTTCAATTCATCATAAGATTTAGCTATAGCCTTCTTCACGCCATCAGCACAAAGCTTCTTGTAATCAGGACTTTTATAATCCGTACGCACATCGACAATCAAAGTCACGGCATCAGCTTCTTTTATACCTACTCCAGACTGTTCCATCTTTACCTCTCCATTATCAGCCAAAACGGCTATTCTTCCTTCAAAACAGACTCCGCCCGGACCATGCAAGGGAAAATCTACTTTCCCGGTAAATACCAATTGGTTATCTTCTACAGAAAGATCGGCTTGACGCATCAAATCCAATCCCATATTCATAGTAATGGACTTTTGCTTATCAGCGGTCAAGCGGAGTACGAGAACATTATCCGGGTTTGTAGCAAAATACTCACGTTTATAGTTCACACCGCCGGAGTTGAAAGAAACGCTGCTGATAGCCTCATCCAAGCTTAACGAACGGCGGTAGCCGGTTACTTTACCTTCGGGGTAAATGAATTGCATCTTCAAATCTCCAATGGGAAGATGAGTTCCGAAAGAAGTCTGGTTGCCATGAAGATTATCTCCGGCTATACGGTTTCCTTCCGATAGTTTTCCCTCAAAGAACAACTTTCTGAGCTGGTTCATTTTCTCTCGCCCGAAAGGTTTGTTCTGGTTCTCATTGTACTGGCCGGACCACATTGTCGATTCATTCAATGCCAGTTTCTCTTCCTCTATTCCACCATAAGTCATAGCTCCCAAACGCCCATTACCGATAGGTAAAGATTCCATCCAAACTTTTGCCGGTTGGGCATACCACAATTCTGTAGTTCCACAGGAATCTGTTGCACTCTGGCATCCGGAAAGGGCCAAAGCCATTGCTGCTAAATAAGTCTTAAAATGTTTCATATTTTTCATGATTAATAGTTTCTTCTGAAACAAAAGTAGATATACCTCTCCCATTAGGTAGAGAAAAACTCGCCATTTTTAGACTCTTTTGCTTCAATCGTAACCTATAAAAGGGAGTTATTCAACATTTAGAAATCTTTCCCGGCACAAATTCCAATACTTCACCATTTGTTATCATTTTCCCGGTGAGGCAGTCATTACAAACTCCAACGTTCCGCCATTCATAATATCCTGATGAGTAATATAATTCTTTGTATATTTCTTGCCATTCAGTCTCATGGAACGGATATAAATCTCATTGTGCTCTTTGCGTGGGGCCTTAATGGTAAAAGTCTTTCCATCAGGCAACTGAATAACCGCTTCCTCCAACATAGGAGTACCGATAATGTACTCTCCGCTGACCGGATTTACCGGATAAAAGCCAAGTGCGCCAAACACATACCAGGCAGACATTTCCCCGCAATCATCATTACCGGCATAGCCCGAAGAAGAATCGTTGTACAGTTCATTCATGATATGCGCCACATATTTCTGTGTCTTCCAAGGTTCTCCCGCACAAGCATACAGATAAGCCACGTGATGGCTCGGCTCATTGCCATGCGCATATTGCCCTACAAAACCGGAAGCATTGTCATTCAGTTCACCACTTTGGTGATTGACTGTGAAAAAGGTATCCAACTTTGCCGTAAAAGCTTTGTTTCCCCCTGTCAGTGAAATCAAGTCAGGTATATTCTGGGGTACATACCAGAAGTATTGCCAGGCATTCCCCTCAGTGAAAGGATAGCCGCCATTGGCTCCATATTTATAAGGATCGAAAGGTTCCATCCATTCTCCTTTCTTATTTTTCGGTTGAAAGAATTTTGTTTCTGCATTAAATAAATTCCTGTAAAAAGCAGAACGCTTCATAAAGCGGCTATAATCTTCTTCTTTCCCTAATTTCCGGGCCAACTGTGCGACACACCAATCATCAAAAGCTTGTTCTAAAGTAATAGAAACAGATTGTGTCTGAATGTCCTCAGGCATGTATCCATATTTCTCCCATACTTCAAAAGGAGAGTTCGGATGAGATACGATGGAACTGCTATGAACCGCTTCATAAGCTTTTTCCGCATCCACTCCTGCAACACCTTTCAGCACAGCATCCACAATAACAGGAATGGAGTGATTACCAATCATACAATAATTATCCTGCCCCCATAATTGCCATACAGGCAAATAACCATAATAGTCATATTGCCTCATCATGCTTTTAATAAAATCAGGAATGCGGTCGGTATGCAGCAAAGTATAAAGCGGATGAGCTGCTCTGAATGTATCCCATAAAGAAAAAGTGGAATAATGAACTTCATTATCGGCTACCTTACGTGTCGTATAATCGGCAGCCATATATTCACCATTTACATCGCTCATCGTATTAGGTTGTACCATAGTGTGATATAAAGCTGTATAAAAAATCTTTTTCTGCAACCCGGTACCTTGGATGATGACTTTCTTCAATTCTTTCTCCCAGCTGGCTTCGGCAGCAGAAGCAATATGTTCAAAGTTCCATCCGGGAACCTCAGCTGCCATATTCAACCGGGCATTTTCAATGGAAACTGGAGATAAAGCGACTTTACATATCAATTCATTATTCCACTTCTTGTCGAAACAGAATAATCCACACAGTTCTGTACCATTAATGACAGGAGTATTCTCATACCTCCGATTGCCATCATGTAACTGACTGGATAAGATTGGTTGGGAAAATTCAAGATGGAAATATATTTTCCTCAGTTTTGCCCATCCTGTAATAACACGATATCCTTCTACTACTGTAGGAGAAACTACACGGATTTGTGATTGAATAATCCGGCGGTTCCAACTCTCCTTATTTGCCGAATGATCTAAATCCAACCATAATTTCAACTGACCGCCATCAGAATAGATATAGCGATGTATCCCTACATGCACAGAAGCCGTCAACTCCGCTTGAATCTTCTCATCCGTCAATAATACTTGATAATACCCCGGACGCGCCTGTTCGTGTTGATGAGTAAAAGACGATTTCCTTTTATCACTCATGGTAGGAAATAGAAGGATATCTATAAAATCGGAAGCACCGGTTCCGCTTAAACGTGTATGACTGAAACCATAAATAATAGAATCATTATAATCATATCCCGAAGCTTGTGCCCAATCAGGCGCTTCACGAGTATCGGGACTCAGCTGCACCATACCAAAAGGGACAGTAGCTCCTGGATAATTATTCCCAGAAAGACTGGATTGAACAGCACCGGTTCCAATAAACGGATTAACCCAACGAGTTAGATTTTGGGCACTAATACAATTTACAGAAAGAATAAAAACAGCCAATAAATTTGCAAATCTTTTCATCATAGATTTAAGTTTCATTTATTGGCAAAATTAGTATATCCACACTCCCCACACAGATAAATTCTCGTCTATTTTAGCTTCATTTGCTTCATAAAGGCAAGTTTCTTGCCTCATCACCACTAAATATTACCATTATTCCGTTCATCCCAATTCATTTACCGCTAATAATGATTATCCCGACATTTCCAATCCCTCTTAATGTAAAAAAATCATAAATTCAGGAATGTTACCCCAATTACCGTATTCTTTTCACCTATTTTCTTATATTTGTAAATTATTCCATCACACAAACGTAAAAACAAATGGACCAGACCTTACTAAAATACTGGAAAACTTGTCTTCAAGATGCAGAGCGCAAAGCTATTGCTCTCAAAGGACCACGAATCACCCTAAACATTGGTGACAAGATACTTAAATTCATTCCTCTCAAAAGTATTCCTGTTATTTTCCCTGATTGGAAAGCAGAAGACAGCAATGAAAAACAAAAAGTAATGATTGCTCCTTGTATTCTTTTGCCCGAATTTGAAAACGGCTGGACTTCCCAATCTGAAAGACCGGAATATCCCTTCTTGATTACTGCCACCATGTTGCCTGACGGCAAACTAACCGTATGCGAGAACGAATCAGACAGAATCCCAATATTTATTCGTAAATTTTTGGAGCCTAATGCAGCCAATGACCGCACTATAGCTTCTCTTTCAAAAGTAGATCAACTACTATCCAATTTTAACACTGAAGAAACAAAATGGGAGGCCTATTGGCAAGCATGCGAGCAGCTTTTCAAGAAAGCAACCGGCAAAACTTTCAGCACAATGAATTACTATGATAATCCAGAAATCATTATCATAAAAGCCTCCGAGCGCAATATGGCACAGCCCATAATCACACTATATGACAAACTCTTAAAAGATGACAATACCACTCCACATCCCCTGTTGAATTTATTAATACAAACAAAATCTGCTAACGCTCTTCCTATTCCAACTAACCGGAAAGTATATTGCAACCAAGAACACTGGGCACAAATGAGCAGCGACTTTCCTTTGTCCATATCTCAACGCGAAACACTAGCAATGTACACAACACCGGAATGTGCTGATATTTTTGTCGTCAACGGTCCTCCGGGAACAGGAAAAACCACTTTTCTGCAAACTGTCATCGCAAACAGACCCTTGTATTAATTTTTTGACTTTTAGGACGGGCCGGA
>OGLB01000237.1_pt1 | contig 34280 bp, 17 predicted proteins | sample 1572551 | NCBI WGS metagenome assembly OGLB01 (sample SAMEA2582003, study PRJEB24529) | metagenome | biome: Human gut stool | place: China | collected 2011
TGCTTATATTAATAAATTGTGCGAATATTGCAAACGAATCAAGAAACACAATTTTACCTGAAAAGTCTAATATGAAAGATTTGAATACCTATGATTTTAATGCTGTTTATGCAGCATATTATAAGAAATCTCTTTACTTCGTTATGTCGTACGTTCATGATGATATGGTTGCCGAAGATATCGTTTCAGATGCTTTAGTACAACTCTGGAAGTATTTGCAGGAACGTCCTATTGAACTTTTTGACGGATTATTACTTACAATGCTAAAAAATAAATCATTGAATCATTTGAAACAAATTACTATTCATAATGAAGTTTGCAAAGAATTGGCGGATGTTTATCAGCGTGACCTTGAACTACGGATTGCTTCTTTGGAGGAATGCAAACCAGATAGTCTTTATTCTAGTGATATTTTGAGAATTTATGAGCAGACAATGGGACAAATGTCTTACCAAACTCGAACTATTTTCCAAATGAGTCGTTTGGGGGAAAAGACTAATGTGGAAATAGCAAATGAACTAGGTGTGAATATAAAAACCGTAGAATATCATATAACGAAAGCATTGAAGGTATTACGGATTAACTTGAAGGATTATTTGATTTTGTTATTTCTTTTATATTGATAATTATATAAGGTGTTTTGTATTAGGGAATTTTTTGGTGAATAGTGTGACTGGTTTATTGGGGGCATAAAGCAAGTTTGCCTGAAAACTGACATTAGTCTATTGTTTTTTTTGCTTTTTTGACAAACTCGGCATAAAAGTCGTATTTATAAAAAAATCGTTTTAGGGTATTCGGAAACTGAGTTGTTGCTTATAATATAAGCAACTAATCATTAAAACTATGAACTACACTCTTTTTAGAAAATACTGTTCTGGAAAAGCTACATGGGAAGAGAAAAAAGAATTCCTTGATTGGATTGATTCTCATCCTGCACATAAGGAGGAATACATGCAAGCTAGAAGAATTTTTGATTTTCAGATATGGAATCCTGAATTACAGAAAAATGCTAAGTCTGATAAAAGGCTATATCTTTATTTTAAACAATGTCTTAAGGTAGTTGCTATCTTTATTTTTGCATGGGTTTTCTTTTGGTATTATTCTGCTAATGATGAGAAGAGCGCTCTCTGTCACTCAGTGTATGTACCTGCCGGACAAAGGGCTGAAATCTCTTTGCCAGATGGAAGTAAAGTTTGGCTTAATTCGAAAACAACTTTGACTTATCCACTTTGGTTTGGCGATAATGAAAGAATGGTAACCGTAAATGGTGAAGCCTATTTTGAGGTAGCAAAAGATACGGAACATCCATTCATCGTCCAGACTAAAAAGTATAATATTCAGGTGTTGGGTACAGAATTTAATGTGATTTCCTACGAGGACTATCCTTATTTTGAAACTACACTATTGAAAGGGTCGGTGAAGTTATCTTCTAAAGAATCTGGTAATGATATACTTATGCAACCTAATATGCGCGTTTCTGATATGGGAGGTCATATTGTTAATGAAATAATTTCATCAAAAAATCAGTTCTTATGGCGCGATGGTATCCTTTTCTTTAATAATGCATCTATTGGTCAAATTATGAAGAAACTGGAATTGTATTATGATGTGAAAATCATTCTGCGTAATGCTTCACTTAAAAATATAAAGTATACGGGAAAATTTAGAATAAAGTATGGAGCAGAGCAGGTGCTGAAAGTATTGCAGATATACAATGATTTTTCCTATCAGAAAGATGAAGAGAACAATGTGATAACAATACAATAATTTTAAATTTGAAAAAATGACTGCCTATGAGAAATAACTGATAAAAAAACACAGCAGGATAATGCGTCAACATTACCCTGCTTTCTAAGTCAATACAAGACTTTCTTGAACTAATTTGTATTAACTGATAAAAACACACGAATATATGAATAATAAATCAAATTATGGAGTAAATATTCCATTAAAATTTAATCGTGCCCTGAAAATTACCCTATTGTCTTCTTTCTTGTTAGTAGGGTTGGCATTTTTCACTAACATGTTTGCACAGAATAGTAAAGTAAATATCCCGTCAAGTTCATTATCTATTCATCAAATCTTAGAACAGATAGAAACTCAAACAGACTACTTGTTTGTGTATAACAAAGAAGAACTGAATTTGAATAAAAAGGTTAAACTAGCAAATATTAGTAATACGGAAGTGTACAAGGTGTTAGACCAATTATTCAAAAATACAGAAATAAGTTATGTAGTTGAGGGAAATAATATCGTTCTAAAAACAGGGAATCAGCCAATCCAAGGAAAACCTCATAAAAAGGTGACAGGTAAGGTGTTAGACCAAAATGGTGAACCTGTTATAGGAGCCAGTATTATGGTAAAAGGTGAAAAAGCGAATGGTACCATTAGCGATTTGGATGGTGCTTTTACATTGTCTGCTCCTTTGGGGGCTGTTTTAACAATATCTTATGTGGGATTTGTGACGCAAAATGTAGAAGTTGGTAATAAAGCATTAGATATTGTTCTTTATGAAGACTCGAAGGTGCTCAATGAAATTATTGTTACCGGATATGGAGCTGTAGCTAAAAAGAACCTGACTACTGCTATTGTTAAGGTGAAGACTGATGAAGTTTCTACATCGGCTGTTAGTAATATGTCTCAAATGTTAATGGGGCGTGCTGCTGGTTTGCAGGCGACTATGCAGAATGCGCAACCGGGTGGTAATGTTAGTATATCAGTGCGTGGCGGTGGAACGCCCATATATGTTATTGACGGTATTGTCATGCCTAGCTCTTCGCTTGAAAATTCTACCAGTATTGTGCCTGCTAACGTTAATCGTGGTGGACTGGACGGATTGAATCCTGAAGATATTGAGTCTATTGAAGTATTGAAAGATGCATCTGCTTCTATTTATGGTATCGGTGCTGCCAATGGGGTGGTACTTGTTACTACTAAAAAAGGTGCGGAAGGAAAAATGAAAGTGTTCTATAGTGGAAGTATGGCTTTGGTAAAAAACTATAAACAGTTGCCTATGCTTACTGGTGCAGAGTATATGCAATATGTCGATGTGTTTGGGAAAGAAACTTATTTGTTGAATCATAAAATGGGTGTATATGGTGATACAGAGTATGATAATGGTTATTCAAGGATTTTTTCGGATAATAAGATCGCTCAATCTTTGAATACCAATTGGTATGATGAAGTGTTGAGAACCGGTAGCATTTCTAATCATAATATTTCTTTGCAAGGAGGGACTAAAACATTGAATTATTATCTGTCTGGTCAGTATTACAAACAAGAAGGTACGGTAAAGAATTCTGATATGGAGCGGTTTGTACTACGTTCAAACGTATCTGCACAATTAGTAGATTTCTTTAAATTGACAACAGCTATCAATATTAATAGTAATAAATATAATAATGGTCTGGTAGGGCAGACTAATGGTGGCGGAAATCATTCAAATGGTTCATTGGTCGCTGCTATGACTTATCCAGCTTATTTGCCAGTTTATGATGAGAATGGGAGTTATACGCAATATTCTTATTTGCCAAATCCTGCGGCAATGAATAATATTTCAGATGTTTCGACAGGAACAGGTTTTAATGTGAATTTTACTGGTGATATTGATATAGTTAAAAACATGCTTACGGCTAAGCTTGTCTATGGTTATAATAAGGAGAATAGTGACCGGGATACTTTTATTCCATCCACTGTCTATTTTTCACAATTATATCAGTCTCGTGGTAACTTAGGAAAAAGTGATCGTACTTATAAAACTTTGGAAGCTACTTTGAGTTTTAATAAACAGTTCAGTGATAATTTTCGTATGGATGCTGTTGTAGGTGTAGGAAAGTACGTAAATACAGCGAAAGGTCAAAGCATTCGTTATACAGACATTCATGATACAATAGGTAATGATAATGTGTCTGCCGCCTCAGGTGAGAAGACACTGGGAAGTTGGCGGAGCAAGGATGAGAAACGTTCACAATTTGTAAGGGCTAGTTTTGATCTTTTTGATCGCTATGTGATTTCAGGCGTTCTTCGCCGTGATGGTACGGATAAGTTTTTTTCTGGAAAAAAATATGCTTATTTCCCTTCCGTTTCGGCTGCTTGGAAGATTTTTAATGAGAAATTTATGGAAAAGGTAGACTGGGTGGATATGTTAAAACTTCGTGCATCGTATGGTGTTACAGGCCGTGACAACTTAGGAACTACGCTTTATGGTTCGTTCTCTGCAAGTCCCTCTTATATTGTTTTTAATGAAGGAGCAGATCAAAAAATTACTTATTATTTGTCTGGTTTGGATTACCCTTCTGTGACTTGGGAAAAGACGATTATGAAGAATATTGGTTTGGATTTTTCTATATTGAATGACCGGATAAACGGTAGTTTTGATTATTTTTGGAATGATGTAACCAATATGCTTGGTACTGCTACTTCACCTGGATTATCTTTGTTAGCTACTTATCCTATTAATGGTGGTCATATTCGTCGGTATGGATGGGATTTTACATTAAATACAACTAATATTATTACGCATGGCTTTAAATGGTCGACCACTTTAACATTATCTCATTATAATTCTGTTTGGAAAGAACGAATGCCCAATTATACTTGGAAAGAATATGAACGACGTAAAGATGAACCGGTAAATGCTTTGTATTTTTATCGTACAAATGGTATTGTTAATGCTGATAAGAGTAATATGCCCGATTATCAACCCGAAGGATATCAGAACCCGGGATGTCCTATTATAGAGGACCTTAATGGTGATAGTAAAATTACAGTAGATGATGTTGATATGGTAAATGTAATTCCTTCTATTTATGGCGGATTGAGCAATAGTTTTTCATTAAAAAACTGGGAACTCGATGTCTTTCTTTACACGCAATTGGGTTTGAAGAAATATAATTATATATATACTTGGGCCAATGGTTCTTGGCTTGCTTCACAGAATATGAATCAGTCAGCATTAGTGAAAGAAGTATGGACTTCTGAAAATCCTAAAGGAACAATTCCAGGTTTGGCGGCTCCCACATAGTCTTTTACGCTTCCTGGTGGTGCGGGAACTGATATTGGGTATGAAAATGCTTCTTTCGTGCGTGTGCGTAACATCACTTTAGGGTATAATTTCACCAATAAACAATTAGGAGTATTAGGTAAATTTATTAATACTATCCGTGTGTATGCTGATTTGCAAAATCCGTTTACGTTTACAAGTTTCAGATATTTTGATCCCGAGGTACAAACAGGAAATGCTAGTAATAAAGGGAGCAATGCAGAGTATCCTGTAGCACGTGCATATACGTTAGGTCTGAAAGTATCATTTTAAATAATTATTGAATAGAAAGAATATGAAAAGAGATATATTATACGCATTGTTTGTAAGCGGCTTAATGCTATTAGCTAGCTGTGAGAATAATTTTGAAGCACAGATCTATGGACAGCTTTCTACTACAAGTTTTCCAAAAACTGCTAGTGAATATGAAAATTATATGTTAAGCGCTTATTTACCTTTTCAAAATAAATGGAGTTATGTTTGGGGAGATGGTGGTACTAACTATCCATGGTATATTCCTTCTAATGGAATTTATCATGGCTTTGATACGTGTACAGATGAAGAGGCAGAATGGAATATTGCAGCTAATAAACAATATTGGACGGATATGACAAGATGTTATTTTGAAAACTTAAAGTCTATTTCTAAAAATAGTAGTAGTGGTACTAATCATTTTGAAAAGATCCGAGATGTTTCTCGAATGACAAAAATTGTGGGTGATATAGAAACCGCCACAGTTTTGACTGATATTCAGAGAAGTGAATGGCTGGGTGAAGTGCGTTTGCTTCGGGGGCTTATGATGTATTATCTTTTGCATTACTATGGTCCTGTACCAGTAATACTTGATCCAGCTTTAATTGGAGATATAGAGGCGGAAAGTAATCTGGTGCGTCCTACATTGGAACAAATGGTAGAATACATAACAGAAGATTTTCTTTATGCTTCTGAAAATGCTCCTGAAATACAAAAAGAAAAGGGGCGTGTAACAGCGGATTATGCTCGTTTTTGTTTGATGCGCCATTATCTGAATGAAGGGGCCCATATGAACGGGTATTATGAGAAAGCTTATGATTTGTATTCTCAGTTTACAGGTAACTATTCACTTTTTACCAGTGGGGAGAATCCTTATATTGATCAATTTAAAAAGGCTAATAATTGGAACTCAGAAACCATTATGGCTTTAAGTGTAGACCCGTCATCAACGGGTGGAAATACGGGGGGTAGTTTCAATTGTTTTATGGTATATTCATTACCCAAAGATTGTTCAGCTCGAGACGGTGAAGGTAATGTAACTCCGTTTCTTAACGGAAAAGGATGGGGACAGTATCTAAATGTAAGCAAATCTTTTTATGAAACATACGAAGAGAATGATTTACGTAAGGCTTCTGTTATCACTTCTTATTATAGTACCAGTTATAAAACTTGGGTGACCAGTGAAGATATAGGCTCTAAATGGAGCGGCTTTATTTTGAACAAATATCCTATTGAAGTAAATAACCAATATCAACCGGGAAATATTCCATTAGCTAGGTGGGCAGATGTACTGTTACTTTATGCTGAGGTCGACGTTCGGAAATCAAATACGGTGACAGCTAATGCTGTCAGTTGTGTGAATCAGGTCCGCCGACGAGCAGGATTAGGCAATCTTCCAGTAACGGCTACCTCATCTGTCGATGCATTCATGGATGCTTTACTCATAGAACGTGGCCATGAACTTTTATTTGAAGGATGCCGTAAAATAGATTTGATCCGTTTTAATAAGTATTACACCACTATGTCGGCATTTGGAGAACGCCGTATACCTACAAGCCAGTATGTTCCCATACCAGATTATGCAATTGAGCTGGCGAAGCAGTCGGGGAAAACTTTAGAGCAGTATTTTACTCGTGAGGATTATGATGGTCCTAAAAAATAGTTTTCATTGATGAGGGTTGCCTTTTTAAGGCAGCCTCATCATATTGTTACAGGATTTTTTAGAACCACTTTATCTTTCTGAAAATAACAAAAGCCAACGCAGACAATGTGATGGACGCCAAAATAATAAAACTAAAAGCATGTGGTAATGCATCTACATGTACATCTACATTCATTCCATAGAAACTAGCTATTAATGTGGGTACCATCAGAATGATGGAAATACTGGTCATGCGTTTCATGATGGTGTTCACATTATTGGATATGATGGAGGCAAATGCGTCCATAGTTCCGGTTAAGATATCGCTGTAGATATTTACCGTGTTATAAGCCTGTTTTAATTCAATGACTACATCTTCTACCAAATCGCGGTTTTGATAATCTTTTTCCTGGAAGATACTTTGCAATTTACCTACCATCACCTCATTTCCACGAATGGACGTATTGAAATAAACCAATGTTTTTTGTAGTTTCATCAATCTGAGCAGGTCCTCATTACGTATGCTCCTTTCCAATTCTTTTTCTGCGGCAGCTACATCATTGTTTATTTGTTTCAGATATTTCAAGAACCATACGGCAGATGAGTAAATTAACCGTAAAATCAATTCAAATTTATTAGGCACAATGATTCCTTTACGTCGGGTGTGGTCAATAAAATCAGGAATCATTTCAGTGGAGTGATAACACACGGTAACAATGATTTCATTGTTTGTAATGATACCGATGGGGATAGTGATATAAGGGATGCTTCCCTGTTGTTGCAGGGGGATTCGGATAATGGTCAGTAGCCAGTTGTCTTCCGTATCCGTTCGCGGACGTTCATCCATATCGGCGATGTCCTCTAAAAAAGCTTCGGGAACTTTTAATTCTTTAGTCAGAAACTCAAAATCACTTTGGTCGGGGCATTCTACATTCACCCAGCAGTTTGGCATCCATTGTGGCTTTTCTACAAAGCCATTCTCACAATAAAGATATTTTCTCATCTTATTGCCTCCTTTCGTTCGTTTATATCCGTTCAGAGGCATTCAGAGTAGTGATTGCCCTGTCGGATCAGTTAATACTATTGCACGTTCGTGGTATTGAATCGTCCATTTTTATTGATTGTTTTTTGTTTAAAGCGGTACAAAAGTACATAAAACCTTTAAAGGACAGACAGAAGTCAGGAGGCTTTTATATTTTTTTTAAGAATATCACCGGAAAGCAATCAGTGCCCGAGCAATGATGGTTTTGTCGCCATAGCACAGTTCTAACGTACTGTGTTTACCGATTAAGTTCCCTGGCGGAAACTATTGTTGTTAAAACATTTAGCATCCTTTTAATTACATGCAAAATTCACTTAAAAAATCGTTTGTCCAATACCTATTTATGATGAATCTTGTTCTATATAATCCTAATAATTAGGTATTGTGGAAGGTGCTGAAGTCGGCTACCTTTGCAAATGTAATAATTACAATTTAAAAATCAGTTTTAATTTAAAAATAAAAAGAGTATGGAACCAATTATTAATTCACAAGTTCCTGAATTTAAAGTTCAGGCATTCCATAATGGAGAGTTTAAAACCGTAACTAATAAAGATATTGAAGGTAAATGGGCTATTTTCTTCTTCTATCCTGCTGACTTTACGTTTGTATGCCCTACCGAACTTGTAGATATTGCTGAAAAGTATAATCAGTTCAAAGCAATGGGAGTGGAAGTATATTCTGTAAGCACCGATTCACATTTCGTTCATAAAGCATGGCATGATGCGTCTGAAAGTATCCGCAAAATCACTTATCCGATGTTGGCAGATCCTACAGGTGCTTTGTCGCGTGCATTTGGTGTGATGATTGAAGAAGACGGTATGGCTTATCGTGGTACTTTTGTAGTGAATCCCGAAGGCAAGATCAAATTAGCTGAAATTCAGGACAACAGCATCGGGCGTAATGCTGATGAACTTCTTCGTAAGGTAGAAGCTGCCCAGTTTGTAGCCACTCATGATGGTGAGGTTTGTCCTGCTAAATGGAAGAAAGGTGCTGAGACCTTGAAACCGAGTATTGATTTGGTAGGTAAAATTTAAAGTATAGAACTCATGTTAGATAGTGCGATAAAAGATCAGTTAAAAGGTCTTTTTGCCCAATTGGAAGCGCACTATACTTTTGACATCTTTGTCCACCCTCAGCACGAAAGTCGTGCCGAGTTGGTGGACTCGTTGGAAGAAGTGGCTTCCTGTTCGGATAAACTTTCCTGTCGGTTGCAGGATAGTGAAGGGCTGAAGTTTATCCTTTTAAAAGAAGGAAAGGATACGGGAATCACATTTCGTGCCGTACCTGGTGGTCATGAATTTACTTCTTTGTTGATGGCTGTTCTGAATGCTGACGGCAAAGGAAAGAATTTTCCGGACGAGTTTATTACCAGACGTATCAAGGCGTTACAGGGGCCGATTAGTTTGACCACCTATTTGTCTCTCACCTGTACCAATTGTCCCGATGTGGTTCAAGCTTTGAATATGATGGTACTTCTGAATGGTCAGATACGCCATGAGGCAGTAGATGGATCTATAAATGAAGAAGAAGTAGAACGGATGAAAGTACAGGCCGTTCCTACTGTATTTGCTGATGGTGAACAGATTCATGTGGGGCGTAGCAGTATGGGGGATCTGTTGGAGAAGCTGGAAGCCCGTTACGGTTCGGTGGAATTGGAAGCTGTTGAAACAAAAGAATATGATGTACTGGTAGCCGGTGCTGGTCCTGCCGGTGCGACAGCTGCTATCTACTCGGCTCGTAAAGGGTTGAAAGTAGCAATAATAGCAGAGCGTATTGGTGGACAAGTCAATGAAACGATGGGGATTGAGAACTTGATATCTGTGCCTCAGACTACCGGTAAACAGTTGGCCCAGGATCTGAAAAAACATTTGGCGGAATATCATATTGATATTTTAGAAAATCGCCGGATAGAGAAAGTGGAAGTGACAGAGGGCATGAAAGTGTTGTCTGTGAAAGGTGGAGAAACGTACAAGGCTCCCGTATTGATCATTGCTACCGGGGCGAATTGGAGAAAATTGAATGTTCCCGGTGAAGAAAAATACATCGGTCATGGAGTTGCTTTCTGTCCTCATTGTGACGGACCATTTTATAAAGATAAGGAAGTAGCAGTCATAGGTGGTGGAAACTCCGGGGTTGAGGCTGCTATTGATTTGGCGGGAGTCTGTTCCAAAGTGACTGTATTCGAATTCATGGATACTTTGAAAGCGGATACTGTTTTGCAGGAGAAAGCTAAAAGCCTGCCCAATGTGGATATTATTACTAATACTCAAACGGTAGAGGTGTTAGGAAACGGTGATAAAGTGGTGGGGCTTATAAAGAAAGACCGTTCATCCGAAAAAGAAGAGATCTTTGCCTTGGATGGTATTTTTGTCCAAATTGGTTTGACTGCCAATAGCGCTTTGTTTAAAGAATTGCTGGAAACGAACCGCATGGGTGAAATTCTGACTGATAAAAATGGCCGGACCTCTGTAAAAGGTATCTATGCTGCCGGAGATGTAACGGATGTTTCCTATAAACAGATAGTTATAGCAATGGGGGAAGGCGCCAAGGCTGCTTTAGCTGCATTCGAAGACCGGATGCGCGGAACGATTTATTAGTGATAAGTGGTTGGTGGTGAATAGTGGGTGCATATCGCAGTATTTACCACTAATCTTATCACTAAAAAATACATTCTTTGTATGTATATTGGTGAGAATATGCTTTCTTTGTAGGTGAATCACCGTTTACAGCATTGATATGGCAGAATCGAGACGTACTTCATTGAAAGATTTGGCACAGATATTAGGTGTATCCATACCTACAGTATCCCGTGCCTTGAAAAATAGTCCCGAAATCAGTCGGGAACTTTGTATTAAAGCTCAAAAATTGGCAAAAGAGATGAATTATCACCCCAATCCTTTTGCTATGAGTCTCCGGAAAAATACTCCCCGTACCATTGGAGTAATTGTACCTGATATTGTTACTCATTTCTTTGCGTCTATTTTAAGTGGTATAGAAGATACCGCTATAGCAAACGGCTATTTTGTTATCATCACGACTTCCCATGAGTCATACGACCATGAGAAAAGAAATATTGAGAATTTGGTCAATATGCATGTGGAAGGTATTATAGGTTGTTTATCTCAAGAAACAACAGATTATGCCCATTGGTTGAGTTTGGATGATATGAATATGCCGCTTGTTCTATTTGATCGTGTTTGCATGCCTGACCGTTTTTCTACGGTAGTGGCTGATGGAGTATATTCTGCTCAGATGGCGACACAGCACTTGTTGGATCATGGAAGCAAACGGATTGCTTTTATCGGTGGTGCAAACCATCTGGATATAGTAAGAAAGAGAAAACATGGTTACCTTGAAGCGTTAAGGGAAAATAAGATACCTATTGAGAAAGATTTGGTTGTGTGTCGGAAAATTGATTTTGAAGAAGGGAAAATAGCTACAGAAATTTTATTATCGCTTCCGGAGCCTCCCGATGCAATTCTTGCCATGAATGATACATTGGCATTTGCCGCTATGGAAGTGATTAGAAATCATAATCTTCGTATTCCTCAGGATATAGCGCTTATTGGGTATACAGATGAGCAACATGCCAATTATGTAGTGCCTCGCCTTTCGGCCGTCTCGCATCAGACTTATAAGATGGGGGAAGCCGCATGTCAGATGTTGATTGATAAGATTAAGGGAGATAAAAAAATCAGGCAAATCATTATTCCTACTTGTTTGCAGGTGAGGGAAAGCAGTATAAAAAGGAAGGATTGAGAACCGAAATGTATTTTAAGAAGAGAATAAGGCTGAACTCTTCACAAAGAGCCAACCTTATTTCTTTATATATTGGAGTATTATTGAGTGACCAACGTAATAATGGAACGTGCCGGAATCACAACTTTTTCATGGTTTTTGATGCTTCCCACCGGTAGAAGATTCTCTCCATCTTTATCCGAAGTACGATAGATTGTCCAGTTTTTTATAATTCCGTTACGCTGATAGAAAGTAAACTCTTTATCTTCCGCTGCATAATTAATCATAACGAAAACCTCCTTTCCGTCTGTATTTTGGTATGCTGAACACATTAGTCCGGTTACATCTGTATCGCCTTCAGGAATGATTTTCCCTTGGTTGTCTTTGGCTATAATTGCTTTCCGAACAGCTCCCGGGCGTATAAATCTACTGTAGTTTCCCAAAGCCCACATTAATTTGGAGTCTTTCACCTCACCATTCAGAAAAGTCGGATCACTATACTCACGGATTAATCCGTCTTTATAATCTCCACCGATAGATCGCCACCATTGCCAACTGCGAGCACCTGCATATACAATGTCATGATGAATGATCCGTGCTACATATAATGCTGTCTTCATGGTGAAGTCATATCCTCCGCCTCCGCCGATTTCTTCGTCATTGCCCATGATACAGGTTTCTGTCTGCCAGAAATCCACCTTATACTTGTCTAAAGTATCTTTTAATTGACAACGGATATCGTGTAAATTATTCAGAGGAGTATTAGTCCAATAACTATGCCCTACTATCAGCCGGGGAACATTGGGAGTATCACCCAGATAGGTGGCTGTACTGTCCGGATTAAAGAAAGACTGGATTTGATACCCCCGTTCCCAATTAGTCATGTGAGTATCGAACATACAACGATAGTCAGAGGACTCATTGACTAGAATCTGTGTGTCAATTTGGTTATTTACGAACTCTTTACTGATGAGGCGTATGGCACGGGCTATTTCGCGGTTGGTAGCCGGTGTACCTTCTTGTTTGGGGCCAATCCAGTTCCAATGCCCATCGGGCTCATTGAATGGACAGAGGTAATTGAACTTGATTCCATCGTGTTTCTCTACCCCTTTTATGACTTTGGCAAGAAAACGGGCAAAATTTTTATAATGCTCTTCCTTTAAGTTTAAGGTTCCTCCACGGCCTGTGTTGGTGGCAAGACCGTTTTGTGTGAAATATACGGGAGGTGAATTAAGAAATGCCAAAAATTTGTTTACACCCCGTTCTTTTGCCAGACGCAGGAAGTTGCGCTGCCCTTGTTGTTTATTCCAATTATAGTTACCATCTGCCTGAAGGAAACATTCGGCACGCATCCAGGGAGAGGCTATCTGGCTGGCTTCTCCTTGTTCCGCACTTCCGGCTCCTACATTGAAACGCCATAAAGACAAGCCGATTCCTTTAGGTTGTCCGTTTTCATGGTTTTCCGTACTGAACAGCCAGTCGGCTACTTGGTTTTGTTTTTCTTGCGGCCATAAGCCGATAAATTGCATGCTCCAACAGTCTGATGCTCCGAAATAGTCCATGGTTTGACAGGGTTGGTCTGTTTCTATTTCAAAGTGAATGGCAGGATGTTGAGCAAACAGGTTTGCTGTTGCAAATAAAGAGAATAATAATGCTTTGTATTTCATAAAGTTGAGGGATTATTTCAGATTATAAATGACAGTTGTAACACTTTCCGAAGGCACAATTACTTGTTGGTCTGCCGTGACGTGTACCTCTTGCAAATTTTTGTTATTTGTTGTTGTATAAGTAGTGATGGAGCTTATTTCACTTACCCATTCTTTATGAATTTCGTTTAGCCGGACTCCTTTTTCTGATAGGTTGGTATAAACAGCAACAATTTTATCTTTTTTCGGTGAAATCCATGCTGACCCGAAGAAACTGGATGATTCATTCATGTTAAGCATGATACGGCGATAACCCGGTCGGATGAATAGGCTGTAGTTACCTAATACCCAAAGTGTGGGAGTAGCTTTATAAGTGCCTTCTTTCTCTATATCCCCATAAACTCCATCGGAGGGTTCCAGTGAAATCAGTAAGAAGCGGTTTTTGTGTCCCCAGCGGGGGATATCCATTGAGGTCCAGTAACTCCAGGAGGAAACTCCTGCTATAGTTAGGTCATTGTGTATTACTTTTGACATATAAAGTGCAATGTCCATTTCGGTTGCTTGGTCATAGCCTATAAACTCGGAAGAGCTGTATCCGTCGCCTAACATACTCCACTCACTTTGCCATATTTCTACATCATATTGTTGGGCTGCTTGGGCCAGTTGTTTCCGGATATTACGCATACCATCCCATGTGCCATCTGTCCAGTAGCTGTGGCCGCAGATAAGTTTCTTTACATGAGTCAGGTTGCCTATATAGGTGGAAGTTCCAGGTGTGAAAAATGCTGAAAGTACGTTACTGTGGGCGGCATCATTCTTAAATTTGTAGAGATATTCATAATCTCCAGATTCCCCTGGAAGAATATCAATAGAAAGACCGGCAGAAGTGATGGCGGTATCCAATTCACGTATAAGTCTGGCTACTTCATCATTAGTCCATCCGCTGCCTTCCTGGCCGCTGTCCCAATTATATTGGGGTTCGTTAACTGGTGAGATATGTGTCACTGGATATCCTTCGTTTACATAGTATTTTGCTACATCTGACATGTATCTGGCAAAGTCCGTATAACATTCATCCTTCAAATTAGAAACTCCTCCGCTATTGGAGAATCCTTTTCCGTTGGAGGTATATTGTACAGGAGGGGTATTGCTGAAAAGTACTATACTCTGACAACCAAACTCTTTGGCACGCTGCAAGAAGTAGCGCTGCCCTTTACAGCGTGTCCAGTCTAATGTTAAGTCATCAGTCAGATAAGATTCTGCTCTGCGTGATTTGTCTTCTATTCCACTTGCTTCACCTTGTTCTGCACTGCCACCACCTAGATTCACACGCCACATGGAGAGTCCTATACCTTTAGGTTGTCCTGATTGTATTTCAGAAGAGAATAGCAGTTCACTGATTTTGTCACGATTCGTTATCCAGCTTTTTCCTACGAAGGCAGGTGCCCAACAATCTGATGCGCCAAATCCTGTCAGAGTCTGAAAAGATTGTCCGGCATCTATGGTTACTGTTTTTTCTACGTTTATGCTGCTGTCCGGTTGCCCCGATGTATCCGGTGTTTGGGGAGAATCGTCACTGCAGGCTACAGTAGAAAAGAACAGTGGAAGAGTAAAAATATATTTTAGTTTCATTGTTTTAGATGGATTAAAAAATAGTCGCGGATAATCCTAGCAAACTATCCGCGACAGAATATAAAGACCTATTGAATGTTTAATTCCTGTAACAATCTGTTCTTTTTGGAAAATGATTAATTCCAGCCCGGATTTTGGGTGATAGAACCATTAGACATTGTAATCTCATATAAAGGTATCGGGAATACCATATCCCGGTTTTCGTTGAAGCTGATTCCTTTATCACTTGCCTCACCTTGATTTTCCCATTCGTAAATGTCGCGGGTAGCGGGATCTGTATTGTATTTTACAAATGTACCGTTTGCTCCCATCAGGTTACAAATCATTTTCTTGCCATTGTCATCTGTCCAACGGCGGATATCATAGATTCTGTTTTGTTCCCATGCCAGTTCCAAACGACGTTCTAGCCGGATAGCTTTGCGAAGCTCGTTTCCACTGGATGTGACAGCAGGTAATTTTACACGATTCCGTACCTCATTAAGGTAGGTACGTGCTGTACCATCTTCGCCCAATTCGTTGCAGGCTTCAGCATACATCAACAATACATCTGCATAGCGTAAGATACGATGATCTAATGGAATTTTGTCGATATTGTATACTTCCGGACGTTTTTCAATAGGTACAAAATACTTCCGGACAATACGTGCTGATTTATGTTGTGACGGATCTATAATATAACATTCGGGATCCCAACCGTACTTTTCGATATAATCTTTATAATTGGCGATTTTTGTGTTGTTTTCAACGAACTTGTCGAAGTTATTCTCTCCGGCAATTTCTGTACAACCGGTTTTAATGATAGTCCAACGTAAACGTTCTGTATCTCCTGCATCGATGTAGGCTTGTTCAAGGTTAGCGGTTGGCTGTCCCCAAGACCATCCGTCGCCGGGACCACTACGGGCACCGGTAATAACAGTCAAAGAACCACCCAATGCATAAGTTCCATCATACATATATTGTACTTCAAACAGACTTTCTTCGCTATTGTTATGGTCAACATCCCATACATCACCGAAGTTGTCGAGTAATTTATATTCACCTTCGTCGATGACTGTTTTCAATACATCATGTGCCTCTTGCCATTTGCTTTGGTAGAGGTAAACCTTTCCCAATAGGCCTAATGCAGCTCCACGGGTAGCGCGTCCCATATCTGTAGCAGCATATTGACTACGTTGTGGCAACACATCAGCAGCGGCTTTTAAATCATCTTCAATGAACTTATATACATCTTCGGCCGAAGCGCGGGTAATACCTTGTATTTCTTCGGGCAACAGGAAGCCTGTAATGAGAGGTACACCACCAAAATTCTTCACAAGTTCAAAATAGAAGTATCCACGGAGGAAACGTGCTTCGGCTACAAGCCGGTTCTTCATTTCTTCATCTGAGAAATCAGCTTGTGAAATGCGTTCCACTGCGATATTGCAACGTAGAATGCCTTTGTATCGATACTGCCAAAAGTTGGAGATGGCACCATTGCTTTGTCCGGTACCTTGATAGTGGGCCAAAGAAATATAGTCACTTTGACTTTGGCTGGTATTGCCCATCCAACCGTCATCACTACACATCTCGGAAAGCAACCATACTGTGTTGATATTCCACCATCCGCCAAAAGTTATGGCCTGGTAACAACCAGTAATAAATGCTTCGGCTTCTTCTGCACTTTGGAAATAAGTATCCAAATTTTGTTGCCCGCGCACTTCCTCTGTTAGGAAATCCTCACAAGAAGTGAATGTCAGCGAGGCAATCATTGTTAATATTGTTAATATCTTTTTCATGGTTTATACCTTGAGGGTTAAAATTTTAAATCAATTCCAAATAAGAAAGTACGTGGGTTAGGATAAGCGATGCCGTCAATACCGGTTTCAATTACACTGCCATCTTTACCAATCTGTGGACGTTCAGGATCCATACCTGAGTAGCTGGTGATAGTGAAAGGATTTTGAGCCGACAATGAGAGACGCAATTCGGTTCCGTTCAACCACTTCTTGGGGAGTGTGTAACCCACTTGTAATAGTTTGCAACGCATATAAGAGCCGTCTTCTACAAAGAAACTTGAAACGCGTGTGTAATTCTGATTCAAATCATTGTAGGACAGGCGAGGAATATCGTTGCTGGTTCCTTCGCCATGCCATGCTTTCTGCAATGTACCTGCCCAAACGTTTTGCCCACTTACGCCGGAGTATAAACCTTTGGTCTTATTGAAAATATCATTACCGAATGTACCATAGAAGTTGGCTGTGAAATCGATGTTTTTATAGCTGAAACCCAAGTTCAAACCTACCATCAAATCGGGATATGGGTTACCGATCCATGTTTTATCATTTTCATCTAGAACTCCATCATGATTCAAATCCTTAAAGCGAATGTCACCGGGTTGGGCATTGGATTGTACCAGCTTGCCATTTTCGTTGGTGTGAGCATAAACTTCATCCCAATTTTGGAAAATACCATCGGCTACGTAGCCGTAGAAGCGTGAAATCAAGCCACCGTCTTCATTACGGATAATTTGGTCGCTGTTGAAACCTCCAGTTTGGATAGGACCGTCACCGGAGAATTTAACAGCTTTATTTTTCACTGCGGAAAGGTTCACCCCCACATTATATCGGAAGTCTGCTACTTTGTCGTGCCAGTTCAGACTTAATTCCCAACCGCTAGCTTTCATACTACCTATATTCATCCATACTGTACTGTTCCAGTCGGGGTATCCGATGGCGAAGATATTTTGTTTCTGATAGAGCATATCAGAAGATTTCTTTTGGAAATACTCAAAGGTCATGTCTAGACGGGAGTCAAGGAAGGACATATCCACACCTACGTTCCAGTCTTCTACTGTTTCCCATTTTAGCAAATTATTGCCAACGCCTGATACCATAGTACCTGAAACACGTCCTGGAGTTGTACCGAATACATAATCAGATTGTCCTAACAAAGTCAGCGTAGCATCATTATCTATGTTTTGATTACCTACACGTCCCCAACCTCCGCGTAATTTCAAGTTACTGAAAATCTTCTGGTCTTGCATGAAACTTTCACTGATGATACGCCATGAAGCAGAAACAGAAGGGAAGATGGCATATTTGTTTCCTTTGGGGAAACGAGAAGAACCGTCTGCACGAATAGAAGCTGTTAGATAGTAACGATTGTCATAGTTATACATCACGCGTCCTAAATAAGATACTAATGTGCTGTAAGCAGTTTTACCTTCTGACTTTTGGTTTTGTGTACCGGCATTTACTTCCTGCATTTGATCCATATTATTAGGAACATCGTCACGTGAGGCTTTTGATTGGAATTCAGCAAAGCGTTCAGCTGTAAAGCCACCCATTACATTAATATTATGCTTTTCTGCAAAAGTCGTGATGTAAGTAGCAGTATTAGTCCAGTTCCAATCAAGCCATTCCTGCATTTCACGGGAAACATTACTTAATGTAGATTGTTCCAAAGCATCAATATAGAATTCAGGAGTGAATTTGTCTGTACGGCGGAAGTGTGCATTAGCGCCGAACTGCGTGCGCAGGGTCAGTTTTTGAATAGGGTTTATCTGTAAATAAGTATTTACAATTGTACCCATTTCACGGGAGTGGGAATTTTGGCGAGCCAATGAACCGGCAGGGTTCCACTCCTGGTTGTTGTAAGAACGCTGATAGTTATTGAATTCGTTATCCACCCATTGATCTTCCGGCTTGAATATAGGAGTTGTGGGGTCCATAGACATGGCAGCTGAAAAAAGATCGGGGGTATCATCCCATGATTCTACACGTGGGGCAATGTCGAAACCCATTTTTACATATTTATTAAATGTATATTCTGTATTAAGGCGTGCGTTGATTTTGTCCCAATAACCATAGTCATATTGTGAATTGTTACGGTAGTAACCCATACTCAGGTTATAAACCAGTTTGTCTGAACCACCGGAGATATTGAGTGAGTAATTTTGCACTAAAGCAGTTTTGTTGATTACTTCGTCCCACCAGTCTGTTCCTCCGGGATTGGTAGTAGCGCCTGTATCATTCCAAATAGAAGTTCCTCCGTCATTTGTGTATCGGGTATTGAATACTTCTTTATATTCGGCGGCATTAGCCATTTTGGGTTTTGACAATGTTTGGAAACCTGCAGATGCATTAAAACTGATATTTGTTTTTCCTGCCATTCCTTTTTTGGTTGTGATTAGAATGACACCGTTAGAAGCACGTGTTCCGTAAATGGCAGCAGCCGAAGCGTCTTTTAAAACTTCCATAGATTCAATGTCATTACTGTTTAGGAAGTTGATGTTTGTACCTACCGGCATGCCATCTACTACATACAAAGGATCGGTTCCGTTTACTGTTGTTACACCACGGATTAGAACTTTTGGTTGTGCGCCCGGACCACCACCACTGGTTACTTGAACACCGTTGATTTTACCTTGCAAGGCGTCCATTGCATTACCGGTTACAGTTTCGGTAATTTCTTTTCCTTTTACGGTAGATATAGAACTGGTCAGGTCACTTTTTTTCACGGCTCCATAACCAATAACCACTACTTCGTCCAGTAATTCACTGGCATCTTTCAGCACTACATTGATAACGGTTTGTCCGTTTACCTTTATTTCTTGAGTCTCATATCCTATGCTGGAGAACACAAGTACGGCATCCTTGGCAACATCGTTTAGTGAATAATCACCATCAATACTTGTAATAGTACCTGTACCTGTACCTTTAACTTGCACTGTTGCACCAATCATCGGTTCTTTATCTGAAGCCGAGGTTACTACACCTTTTACAGTGATGGTCTGCGCATAGCTACATAGACTTGTCAGCGCAAGACACAATAATAATATTTGCTTTTTCATATCTTAAATCTAATGTTACTTGTTAATTGGCCGGAATGAGTTTAGCTCTTTCCAAATGAGCGTCGAATATAAGTTTATAATTCCCTGTGACGTTCACTGTTGGTTTTGCCCAATTGTCACCTACATGATCGGGTTTGGTCCATGCCGGATTGGTATATTTGGCTTCTTTACCATAATATCCGAAGATCTCCGGTTCGTCCGAGTTGTCTACACGCCACGTGCAATAATTCCACCATCCGTCAGAGTGCCAGTTATGAATAACGAAATTCATTTTAGTACCTGCCTCTAGGAATAGGGGGGTATCCAAATAGAACAGGTGAGGATTGGTCTTATCTTGAGTGAAACGCAGGACTTCAGTTGGGCTACTGGTCATATATCCGAAATAGAATTCCTGTAACCACGAACCACCGTCACCCCATGTGTCAAGGCTGATAGAACCGTATGTGTGAGGTATGGGGTCTACAGCATCGGCAATTGAGTAAGTTTTCAGATTGTATGTACTGTTCTTCACATCAATATTAATTTCATAATAAACATTGGCTTGGTCAAGTACGATTGGCATTGCTGTTTCGGGATCGTCTGTCAGTTTGGTGTTATCCTCTGGATCAAGCCCGAAACAAATAGGAGTGAAGTCACTCTTTTGTGGTAAGAAGAATATTTTAGTTCCGGCTTTTTGACAGTAATAATTTGCTTTATACTGATATTCACCTGTATGTTCAATTACCATCGGTACCCCGAATATATCACTATTCAGTTCTTCGGCAGTTGCCACATCTGCCAGATACATTTTGGGAAAATCCGGCATTTCTGAGATATTCAATACACTGGTGGTAGTGGTTGAGTTTTCTTTCTTGTCAAAAGCGGTAATTGTCACATTATAACTTTTCGGTTCATTGGGGAATACTATTATTTCGGCAAAGTTCAATGAACTTTTTCCATCAGCATCTACACGGCGGTTGTCAAACCCGTCTATACCTGGAATATTAATTGTGACATAATCCAATGCACGATCATCTGTAGCCGTGAACCGAAGATTGAATTTCGTTTCATTTTTCATTAATACTGTAACAGTGGCATCCGGGGCAGCTGAAAATACCGGAGCTGCAAAATCTCCGTCCATTGTGATTAATACATCTTGAGATATACTGCGTCCTCCTACATCGGTTACAGTAACTTTGACTGTGAAACGTTCGCCGATTTCATTTCGGTTTATGTCAAAGTAATAACTTAAATCATAACTCTCTTGCGGAGCACCATAGATTTCGATTAAATCAATTGTCTTGTTCAAATGCAGGTCGGCACATTGTAGGCTGATAGAAGCAATACCGTCTTTGTCTTCTAATGTCCCTTCAATAGTAAATCGATGTCCCGCTCCGGACTCGATGTGGTCTGTTGCTAATGTCATTGTTGGATTTTGCCCGTCTACATCGGGGTAGTCGTTATCATCACTACATCCCGTACATAGGTTTGCAGTTACAAGAAAAGCCCATAACATGGCACCATACAAATGTTTCTTTTTCATATTTTATTAGTATTTGAAGATTAAACATCTACTCTAATAGAGGACGAATTAAATTCGTCAGTGGTGCAAATGTACGTGAAGAAGAATTAAAATCCTGATATAAATCTTGCAGAAAAGGGAGGTAAATCTTGCAATGCATGATTTATGTATCTAAAATACAGACTTTATTTGTATTTTTGAACCATATTATTTAACAATGTGTACACTGATGCTATGAGAAAGATATTCGTACTTTGGCTCTTGCTGCTGTCGGTTGTTTCATTGGCACAACCTTATTCTGTTAAGCAGCTTGGTATAGAGAAGGGATTATCCAATAATTATGTGGTGAGCATTGCTCAAGACAAACAGGGCTTTCTGTGGTTTGCCACGGAGGAAGGGTTGAACAAATTCGATGGTACCCGTTTCATTACTTATTTGAAGAATGAAGATTTGACAAGGCAGGGTATAACAGGCAATGAACTGAATTGTTTGTTGGATGATCCTCAGGATTCTATCCTTTGGATAGGCACGCAAAGGGCCGGTCTGAATGCGTATGACTATGTAAATAACACTTTTCTTTGCTATAGGCATGATGGCGAGAACCCCGAAAGTCTGATAACGGATGATGTTACTAAGATTGTGGCAGCTACAGATGGTAATCTTTGGATTACGACATATTGGCGGGGAGTAGATTATTTCGATAAAAAGGCTGGAAAATTCATTCATTACAATACTCAAACAGTTCCGGGATTGGCTAGCGATAATATTTGGTCGGTTGTTGATGGAGGAGATGGAAAGTTGTATATGGGGCATGTGCATCATGGATTCAGTGTGTTGTCTCTTAAAGATAAAAAAGTAAAGAACTTTATGCATGACCCTGAAGATCCGGTCAGTTTGCCAGGTAATGGGGTAACTTGCATTTATAAGGACTTAAGCGGTAATATTTGGCTGGGAACAGACCGGGGGCTGGCACTGTTCAATCCGGAAGCCGAAAATTTTATCCATTTTCATCATAGTGAGGACGGGGTTCCTCATACCGTATTTGATATCAGACAATTTGATGGGAATAAACTTTGGATTGCCATGGAATTTGGAGGAATAGCCATTTTGGATTTAACGCAACGTATGTTTCTTTCTCCTGACCAAGTGCGTTTTCAATATATAAAGGAAGGGGATGATGAATACAGTCTCTCTAATTCTACTGTACGTTGTTTGTTTCAGGACTCCTTTAAAAATGTATGGGCTGGTATGTGGGGAGGTGGAATTAATTTTCTTAGCCATGAATCTTCCTATTTTAATGTTTATAGTTATTCTCCTATCCAGCATTCGGGTAGTAGCCTGAATAATAAGACAGCAAGTAGTGTATGCGTAGCAAGGGATGGAAAGTTATGGATCGGAACCGATGGGGGAGGCATCAATGTATTTGATAAAGGCAAGCGGGTGGCGGTTTATAAAGAAGAAACCGGTGATTTGACTGATAATTCCATACAGGCTGCACTTTGTGATTCGGAAGGAAACCTTTGGTTTGGATCGTTTATGGGAGGAGTGGATTTTTATGATGTGAAAAAGAAAAGTTTTCACCAGATTTTTCCTAAAGATAAAACAGGGGAAGATGTGCGTGCACTGTATGAAGATGCAGAATATGTATGGATAGGAACTAGTAATGGCATCTATAAGGTACGCTTGCATGATAAAGGCATTGCAGATCATTATACAGTAGAGAATAATCTGGTGAGATGTATCTCGAAAGATAATCTTAATCGTTTATGGATTGGTACTTTCGGAGGAGGATTAGGGGTTTTTGATGAACATTTTCAGTGCGTTAAACTTTTTAACGTGACTTCTCTTTTTCCCTCTAATACTATCAATACTGTTTATATGGATAGTCAGAACAGAATGTGGATAGGAACGGGAGAAGGTCTGGTTTGTTTTCCATCCTCTCAGAGTTGGGACTATAAAGTATATCGCAGTGAGGAGGGTCTGTCCAATGTCCATATACGTGCCATTACGGAAGATAATCATGGAAATATATGGGTGAGCACCAATAAAGGTATCAGCTGCTTGTTGAAAGACAAGGAGGTTTTCTATAATTACGATCATTGGGATAATGTGCCTATGGGCAATTTCATGAGTGGAAGTGTGGCAGAAGCTAAGGATGGAACACTGTATTTTGGCTCAATCAATGGCTTATGCCGTTTTAATCCAGATCAGGTATTGGAAAAACGAGAGTCACCTGCTGCAATTATTACTGAGATGCGTATATTCGGCCCGTTGCGTGATACGGACAGTAATGAAAAGGTGATGGCGCTTGAAGGCCAGTCGGAAGTACGTTTAAGCTATATGCAAAATAACTTCAGCGTCACCTTCAATATACAGAATTATGCCTTGGCCGATCAAGTGGAATATGCTTATATGTTGAAAGGGTTGGAAAATTCATGGTATACAGTAACCGATCCTAATAATGTGACTTTCCGTAATATACCTCCGGGAAATTATTGTTTTCAGGTAAAGACAAGAATACGGAATCAGGAATGGGCGGATGAGATAGCTTCTCTGGATATCCGTATTGACCCGCCTGTATGGCTTACGTGGTGGGCCAAGTTATTTTATATTCTTTCGGGTGTTTCTGTCCTGTATTTTATTCTTCATGCCTATAAAAAGAAACTGGATATGGAGTCTCTCTATGAGTTGGAGAAGAAAAATCATGAGCAGGAACAGGAGCTGAATAATGAGCGTTTACGTTTCTATACCAATATCACACATGAGTTGCGTACTCCTTTGACGTTGATTCTGGGACCGTTGGAAGATATGCAGAAAAGTAATTCTTTATCAGGGAAAGATTCACAGAAAATATCGGTTATCCATCAAAGCGCCATCCGGTTGTTGAACCTGATTAATCAGATACTGGAGTTCAGAAAAACGGAAACCCAAAACAAGAAACTATGTGTAAGTCGTGACAATCTGGCAGCCCTTGTACACGAGATCGGACTGAAGTATAAGGAATTGAACCGGAAACCTGAGATTGATTTCTGTCTTGAGATTGAGCAGGAAGATATGTCTTTGTTTTTTGATAAGGAGGTAGTAACGATTATACTGGATAATTTGATCTCCAATGCTATAAAATATACAGAGAAAGGAACTATAACTTTAGGATTACATCAGGTGGTCCGGAATAATATACACCATACGGAAATCAGTGTGAGTGACACCGGTTTCGGTATTGCTCCCGATGCATTGCCTCATATTTTTGACCGTTATTATCAAGAGGGAAGCGAACATCAGGCTTCAGGAACAGGTATTGGTCTGGCTCTGGTAAAGAACCTGGTAGTTTTGCATGAGGGGGAGATCAGGGTTGAAAGTTCTTTGAATGTGGGAAGTACTTTTTATGTCAGTCTGCTGACGGATAACACGTATCCTCATGTGCTGCATGCTGACTCGACGGAGAAAACTTCCGATGAAAAGGACGAAAAAGAAGAAAATATAGAACCTGTGCATAGTGGTAAGCGTATTCTGCTGATAGTGGAAGATAATAGGGACATCTGTGATTATATTGTAGAATCTTTCTCGGACGATTTTGAAGTGAGGACTGCCGCCAATGGTGAACAAGGTTTGGAACAAGCGTTGGGCTGTATTCCTGATATTATAGTCAGCGATATCATGATGCCGGTGATGAACGGTATCGTGATGTGCCGGAAATTGAAAGAAGACTTGCGTACCAGCCATATTCCCATTATTTTGCTGACGGCAAAGGATTCTTTGCAAGATAAGGAAGAAGGGTATCAAGTAGGTGCTGACTCTTATCTGACAAAGCCTTTCAGTGCTACTTTGTTGCATAGCCGTATCCATAATTTGCTTGAATCCCGCAAGTTGTTGGCAGAGCGTTTTAATACGAATTCCATACTCATTGACAAACGTGCGGCAGTAACCGAGTCTATGAATAAATTGGATAATGAGTTCCTTGAGAAGATTAACAAGCTGATTGAAGATCGTCTTTCTTCTGAGAAGATAGACATCGGCTATTTGTCGGACGCCATGTGTATGAGTAATTCTACCCTATATCGGAAGATGAAGGCATTGACCGGACTTTCCACCAATGAATATATCCGCAAAATAAAGATGCAATATGCGGAACGTCTGTTATTAGAAGGGAAGTACAATATTTCAGAGGTCGCATTCAAGGTGGGAATTAACAGTACGGTCTATTTCCGTCAGTGTTTTAAAGATGAATTCGGTATGGCTCCTTCTGATTATATGAAGAAGATAAAGCCGGAATAGGGGGTTATGTAAGCCGTTTCTTCCATATAGTTAAGCCTTTTCTTACAGTCATCTGCTACAGTCTCCGCCAGTGGACTGTAAGGTCTGCTTGGGTGGACTATACAGTCTGCTGCAATGGACTCTACGGTCCATTGGCGGAGTCTGTAGTAGGTAGCCGTAAGAAAGGGCTTAATTGTAGGCAAGAAAAGCCTTAGCTAATAGGGAGATTGGACTTTGAAGGAAATTGCTGTTTCTCAATTTGTATGTTTATAAATGATTGTAGAATGCTTTTACCGTTTCCCATTTATAATAAGGGGCAATAGGGCTGTCAATGGGTAATTTGACTTCATTTTCATTATGTAGCAATTTTACAATAACTTCTCCTTGTTTATTCTTGAAAAAGATTAATTGAAGGTTGGCTCCCATAGGTGAAACACGGAAATCTTGCCAGGCCAGGTAATATCGGTCGGGATCTGTTTCTTGATTGGAGCATCCTTCTACTTGCATGAGTGCCAACAGACGGATCAGGTTGGTATCATGTCCGAAACGGAGGGTGGCGCAAGGAGTTCCTTCACGGATGGCGCGGTCGGCACTTTCTATAATATTCTTCAATAAAGATTTTGCACTCTCGGGGGCTGCTCCCTGATTGACGGGAGCATTGGCATTGCAAATATACATCCGATAATTCACAGACTGCCAGATACCGAATAATTCTTCTTTTTCAAACAAATCATAAAAGGATAGAGGCAACTCTACATCTTGCATGTCGGAAGCAATCCAATAAAGTCCCATCATGAGCTCGCGGGGATTCCTGACTTCTTTGGGATTTTTGAAAAGTGAAGCGATTAAACGTTCCGGATGAATATGATTTTCTTCGAATGTATGGAAAGCTGTTCTCCATGGCGCACTTGCCGAACCCAGCTTTTCGGCTTCGGGTGAAGTATAGGCAATGTAGTCCATGTGTCTTTGGTTGGCTTCGCGGGTGATCTGGAGGGAGGGGGTTAGTTCTTTCAGTTGTTCTGTGAATGCGGACATGCTCATGATACAACGTACGGAAACGCTCGAACGCGCTGATATGTTGGCGCTGTCCCGGAATATATGGGGATATTGTTGATAAAGCCGTTTGGCAATGGCTTTGTGTTGTCGTTCTCCTAATGGGGTCAGGTTTCCTCCGCGCCCACGGGCATTTTCCCATACTTTCTGGAGTCTGAGCCTCACATCTTCACCTAAATCGGTAAGTCCTGATTTATTGTGAAACGTATCAAAAACACAAATGACTTCTAGATAACGTTCGTCCGAAGTCATCCAGCGGGACCCATGGCGTCCGTAATGGCTGACGTAGAAAGGACTGTAACCTTCGGGTACCGGAGTTTGTATGCCGTTTGGTGTGGGATAAGCATAATAGATGCTACCCATTTTTTCCGGGCTTTGGATGATTTCTTCTTTCAGATTGTGTGCGGGGAGAGCTATGGGAGCTACTTTCCAATTGATGCCGAGCGGATTATTTTGTATTTCCCATATCAGAGGGAAATCCGGATTATCCATAATCCACATTTCGCATCCGTCTACTGAGTCGTTTACATGCAGTAAGGAATAGCCCATAGCTTGTGACTTGGTATCAGCCAGCTGGTATTCTGTCTGATTATAATGAAATGCCTTTTGGCTTTTCAATTCCTGAAAAGCGGTTGCTGAAAGTAGGGCAAAGGTCTCTTGAATGGGGAGACAGATATGCTGTCCGTCTTCCGGCTGTAAGAAGCTTAGTCTGACCGCCGTTTTTAAAGCTTCTTGGGGCATGGCGTAGCTGCCTGATTGCCATCGGGTGTTTCTTTCAATTCCCCAATGCAGATAAAGGGTGTCGTTGGACTGATTGAAAGTAAATTGGTACTTTCGGGTTTGTCCATGCAGTTTGAATACAAATAATAGAGGGTTGGTAATGATATCTTGTGCCATTACATTTCCCATCAGGCTGCCGATAAGCAGAAAGCATATAAAAAGTTTTTTCTTCATCGTATGTTACTCTTTAGATTCAGGAAATAGTTTGCTCCCCCAGTTACCGGGACTGGGGCCCATTTTTAAAACCAACTCGCCTCCTTTGATGATATCATTATGGCGGATGGCGGAATATGGATAATTCTTTCCATTTAATAAAATCGACCGGATATACTTGTTCTTTTCGGAAAGCCCTTCGGCTTTGATCGTGAATGTTTTGCCTTCCTGTAAATGGAAACGACTCTCTGTCAGTAGAGGGGTATGGATTAAATAATAGTCTTGTCCGGCATTGGGGTACAACCCCATCATGTGGAATACCAACCACGATGACATGGCTCCGGAGTCATCATTTCCGGGAAGGCCGGCAGAACCGTCATTATAGTTCTTCTGGATAATTTCATGGATGCGGTCGCCGCTTTTATCCGGACGCCCTACCCAGTGGTATAGGCAGGGAGTGAGGAAGGAGGGTTCATTATTCACATTGAAGAAACCCTTGTCAAAGAAAATATCCAGCCGTTCGTCAAACTTCTCTTTTCCGCCACATTGTTCAATGAGTCCGGGTACGTCATGCGGAATGCTGAGTGAATATTCCCAGGAGGAGGCTTCATAAAAGAACATGTTCCACCAAGGAGTATACCAAGGGCCTTCAAAGGTAACGGGGGTATATGTGAAGGTGGGTTTCTGGATATGGGAGTTTCCGAAAGGTATTTTGTCTAACCAGTTTCCTTCTTTATCCCGGGGAAGTATGAATCCTTTGACTCCTGCATGTTCATAATCGGCCCGCCACAAGTTCTTCCAGTTGGAAGATTGTTTCAAGTATTGCTGGTACAAGTCTGTCTTGCCTAGTCCTTTTGCTACTAAGGCTATGGCATAATCACAATAGGAGTATTCTATTGTGCGGTTTCCGGCTCGGGGAATACCGTATGGAATATATCCCAATTCCAGATAAGGAATCAGTCCGCCTCTTCCCTCCGCTTCTTCGTTACCTCCAGGCGGTATAGTCGCATCTTTCAGCATAGCTTCCAAAGCCAGATGGTAATCTATGTTTGGTAGTCCTTTTACAAATGCATCGGCTATAACAATTTCGGCGTTGGAGCCGCCTTGTGTCCGTCCGTTACAATTTCCGCTTCGTGCATCAGGCATGTAGCCGTCCCGTTTATAGATATTGATCAGTGAACGTACAATGTCTGTTTCTCTTTGAGGGTCAATCAGTGTGATAAGTGGAGTTGAGGTGCGGTAGGTGTCCCAGATAGCATAAAAATCATCATAATAAGGTTCCGGATCACTCCATAATGGATTTTCACCGGTACGGTCTACAGGCATTAACATGGTATGGTAGATACCGGTATAAAACATACGCTTATATTTTTCGGGTGTATTTGAGGCTATATCAATGCGTTGCAATAAGTTTTCCCATTGTGCCAATAAGGCTTGCCGGGTGTCCTCAAATGACCAATGAGGTATTTCGTTCCATACATTCTCTCTGGCTTTGAGAGAACTGATAAATGAAATTCCGACTTTCAGTTGAATGGTATTTGCAGAAGAAGGGAAACGCAACAAAGCTCCGGTTTTTTGTTGGGAGTCTGGCTGGTATCGTTCATTGCTGATCTGGCTTCCTTTCCATGTGGCCGTTTGTACAAAGGGATGGTCGGTTACTGCATAAAAATAAACGGTGTAGGCACGTCCGTTATTCCAACCTCCGCGAATACGGGTATATCCCATTACTTCGTGATCGGATATGATTTGAATTTCCGAACCTACAAATTGTTGTGCTTCGCGGGCATCGGGGGTCGGTTGTTCACCCAGGAAGAAGCCGGCGTCAACCAACAGGGATTTTAAGGAATCTTCGGGATAGGTGAATCGGTAGAATGAGGCGCGTGGAGCAGTTGTTATTTCAGTATATATGCCTGTTCTCTGGAATTCGGTAGCATAATAGCCCAAGCGGATTGTTTCATCTTTGCGATAGTCTATATGATTGAGCTGATCCATACCTTTGCCAAAAGGCATGACAAGTATGTTGCCATATTTAGGACCTCCTCCTGTCCCGCTGACGTGTACTTGGGAGAAACCGTTGACTTGTTCGGGCATAGGCAGCCAACCACTATTGGGATGGACAGTGCAATCGGGCGATGGTTTCACCATACCATAAGGGCAGGAGGGACCGATAAATACCCGTCCCAGTCCTTCCGAACCGATTCTGGGATCTACGTAATCAGAAAGTCTGGCTTCCTGTGCCGCGACCGTCACGGGCAGCAGCAGGAAGACCAGTCTTAACAAAGAAACTTTGAATGGAATGTGGGTCATAATTATTTCTTGTTTATTTTTACACGTATTGTATTCTTCTCTTTGATATCTCCTCCGGCTTGTGTCAATTGAGGGAAGGCCCAATAAATGTTACAGCCGGTAATCCGGATATCCGAAGCGGTGTCCAGATAGAAAGCATAAGTCTTGTCATATACAAAACCATCTCCGTTACAAGGACGTTTGTCATACACACCGCCTTCATAACCGGTACGTTTTAACAACTTGACATCTATTTCATCAAAATAGATATGATGCACTTTCTCCGGAGTGTCTCCCCCTACGAAAATGCCGTTTTCACTAGTGCATTTAATCTGATTGAAGAAAATGTTGCTGACTTCTCCCGAGTGTCCTTTCGTTGCACCTTTGGGGAAACGCCAGCCTGCATCTTTATGATTGCCTACGGCACGAGGGTATGAGGTGACATAGATAGGTTCCGCTTTACCCCACCATACATCAGAATAGAACATACAGTCTACTAATATATTGGAGAAAATGACATTGCTCACAGTACCTTCATCCCGGTTTTGTATGCCGATGCCCCGGTTGCTGTTTTTGATAATGCAATTATTGAATAATACATTATCAATCTTGTCCATATTTTCCGAGCCTATCTTAATAGCGCATGAACGTGAAGTCATGACACAATTAGTCACTACAATATCTTCGCAAGAGCCATATTCTTCAAATTCCCGACGATTCTTCAGGCAAATGCAGTCATCGCCCGATTCAATGAAGCAGTTCGCTATACGTACTTTTTTGGAGTGATCCACATCAATACCGTCGCCGTTGCGTATTTTTAGATTATTCAATAAAGAGATGCCGTCAATCAAGGCATCGTAACAGCCTATCAGGTGTATTGTCCAATAGGCGCTGTTCCGGATCGTGATGTCACGGATAACGGTTTTCTCCACATTGATAAGGGTAAGCACATGTGGGCGTGGATCAAAATCAGTGACGGGCTTCAGTTCGTAGGAATCATCCAGCTCTTTGCCCATGAAGGCGATTCCGTTTCCGTCTATTTCTCCTGTACCGGTAATGGATATTTGTTTTAAGTCTTTTCCACTGATCCACATCATTCCTTCGCCACGGTTTTCGCGGAATGCGCTTTCTGTATAGATGCTTTCATCGGGGTTGGCCAGCAATCGGGAGTTGGGTTCCAGATGAAGGTTCACATAAGATTTCAAATATAGCGGACCGCATAGAAAGGTGTGTCCGGCGAGATCTACACTCTTTCCCTACACGACGCTCTTCCGATCTGCGGCGGCATCATCTGTTTGTCCGTCTCCTTTGGCTCCATAGGTCATGATGTCGTACGTGTTCCCTTGATGGGAAGTACTGCATCCTGTCACAAACAACAGGAGGCAGCATAAGAGGCTGATGATAGTTTGTTTCTTCATATGGATTGTTTTTTATTTTTTGTACTTATTTCATGTTGTCGGGAGGCAGGCTGAGGGCGGATGCTCCCCAGCTTGTATTAGGGTTCAGGCCCATCTGGAACTCTAATGTTCCTCCCTGTACTATATCTTGGTGTGTAAAGTAATTCTTGTCATATTCTTTTCCGTTTAGTTTTGCTGACTGGATATATATATTTTTTTTGTTGGCGTTGTGGGCTAATATGGTGAATGTCTTTCCGTTTTCCAAGCGGATGCTCATCCGGGGAAAAGAAGGACTTCCTATTATATAATAAGGTGTACCGGGACATACCGGATAGAATCCCATAGCAGAAAATACATACCAGGCAGACATCTGTCCTGCATCATCATTACCTGACAGACCACCGGGAGCATTCAGATATTCTGTTTCCATAATATGACGTACCTCCCGTTGGGTTTTCCAAGGTTGTCCGGCATAGTTGAAGAGGTAGGCTATCTGATGACAAGGTTCGTTGCCGTGCCAGTAGCGGTGTTCGCTGAACATGGAATCCAGTTTGGCAATGTATTTTTCTTTTCCGCCCATACATTCCATAAGTCCGTATATATCATGGGGGGCATACCAAGTATAATGGCAGGGAGCTCCTTCGGTGATGAAGCGGGTGAAAGAAAAGGCGTTACCGGCATCGGTGAGGAAACTTCCGTCAGCGTATCTGCCTTGGGCATATCCGGTGCTAGGGTTTATTACGTTACGGTAATATCGTGCACGTATCATTAATGTATCATAAAGTCCTGTTTTTTGTGGATCAGGAAAGTAATCATCTGATGTTTCCAACTTTTGCAGGACTTGGGCCAATACGAAATCATCGTATGCATATTCTAAAGTACGTGACACTTGTTCGCAGGTATGAAAAGCTTCCGGTACGCTGTCTTCCAAAGGAATGTATCCATATTTCAGATAAGAATTCAAAGCACGCCGTCCCATTCCGTTTTTATATTCTTCATAGGTGGCGGGAGTCCTGAATGCGTTCCGGAGCATTCCTTCGCAAGCTTTGTTGATATCAAAATTACGGATTCCTTTGATATAGGCATCTCCCAGTGCGGAGATGCAATGATCGCCTATCATGGCTGCGGTATAACTGTTCCAACAAGGAAATATAGGCAGCCAGCCGCCTTGTTCATATTTGTCCACCAACGATTGCATCATGTCTCCGGCTTTCTTTGGGGTTAGGATATTGACTAAAGGATGGAGAGCACGGTAAGTATCCCACATACTGTAATCTTCATAGTAATTTCTACCGTTGGCTGATTGTCTGAACGGGTGTCCTGTGGAAAAAGAAGGATAGCGCCCGTCTACATCATTGAATGTACGTGGCAGGAATGAGGCACGGTAGAGTGCTCCGTAAAATTTCTCTTTATCGTTTCGGTTGTTTGTCTGTACTGTAACTTGTGAAAGCCTTTGTTCCCAGATGGAGTTCAGTTCCTGTCGGGTGCGGTCAAAATCCCAATGAGGTATCTCGGTGTCCAGATTCTTTTGAGCGCCTTCCATGTCAGTAAAAGAGGAAGCGGCTTTGATTAATATGGGTCCTTCTGAGTGTATTTTGAACCGGAGATATGCACCTATACTTGTTCCATCGGCTATCTGTCGTTGTCCGGCGAAGAGACTGTCATGCCGGAATGTACCATATTCTTCTATTTCATTTTGATATTCAATGATAAAGTACCCGTTGTATCCGGCGGGTTCTCCCCAGCCTTGATAGATGCGGTGGACGGGATTGTATCCGCGTATCTGTTTTTTTATGGTATCGATTTCAATATATCCTTTCCCTTCATCACTGTTAGGATTGACTATGAGATAAGCATCTTCCGGTTGGTTATAAGTGAATCGGAAAATGGCTGAACGGGAACGTCCGGTCATTTCTGCAAAGATGGAATAATCTTTGAGAAGGACAGAGTAATAGGCGGGCGTTGCTGTTTCTTCTTGGTGAGAGAACAGGCTTCCTCTGTCTTGGGGAAGATATTTCAGTGTACCCGATACAGGCATCAAGGTCATGGAACCGTAATCCTGTGTACAACCTCCGACAATCCAATGTGAATTGCGGAAACCTTGTATTTTCGTATCTTTGTAATAATAGGGAGCCTTACATTTTGCTTCTGTATCTTGTGTTTGGGGAGTCCAAAAGTTCATTCCGTTGGGCTCTAGAACAGCAGGCAGCGTTTGCCCGTACTCTTCGGTATTTTTGCCGAAAAGTTCTGCGGTGTGGGTTGCGCTTGGTGCAGTGCCCGTACGGGTATCTACGTAGAACAGTAGGGATTCTTCCTGATGACCGATACAAGCAGTAAACAGGCTGCATATAATCAGCAGGTAAGATAGGGTACTTTTCATGGCTCTTCTTGGAAAAGGGTTATTTTTTAATCTCCTGACGGAGCATTTTTATAAAGAGTTCCGGCCGGTCCAGATTGACTAAATCGGGATGGACTTCAATCGCTTTTTTATATTCTTTTTCACTCGCATTCTGAATAGCAGCCATTATCTTGATATGATTGCTTTTGCAGAATTCTTTGAATTGATGAGTGATATTGAGGATATCTGTTTCTACATAGGCCGGGGTGCATATTTTCATCCATTTCTCCAAAGCCGCTATATTGGAGGCATTTACTTTAATCTTCATTTCCGGAGCGATTTTGATAAATTCTTTCAGCATTTCTGAGTCTGCAAACCAGAAGAAACTTTTAAATTCATAGCCTTTTTGGCGTACTAATGTAATCAAATCTTTTATCGGAGTTCCTCGTTTTACATCAAAAAAAATGTGTGCCTTTCCTTGTAGGGTATCTAGCATTTCGGCTATACGGGGTACGTGAATGCCGGTAAATCGAGAACTGAACCAACTGCCGGCGTCTAATTTTTCAATATCTTTGGATAGCATATCTTGAATGGGACCTTTACCGTTGGTAGTACGGTCTAAAGTTTCATCATGCAGATTATAAAGTATATTGTCTTTACTTTTGCGCACATCCACTTCTATCCAGCCGGCTCC